>JAABUQ010005514.1_pt1 | contig 20072 bp, 19 predicted proteins | sample 5560001 | NCBI WGS metagenome assembly JAABUQ01 (sample SAMN10711888, study PRJNA513371) | rock metagenome | isolation source: Antarctica rocks | place: Antarctica: Victoria Land, Finger Mt nord | collected 2015-12-18
CTTCCATCGACAAACTCCGAATGGCACTGCCGGTGTACTCGACCACGTGTCCGATGCCGCCGTCGATGCCGACGCGCCCGATGATGTGCAGCACGATGTCTTTGGCGGTCACGCCCAGCGGCAGATCGCCTTCGACGCGGACTTCCATCGGCTTCGGCTTGCGCTGTGGCAGGGTCTGCGTCGCGAGCACGTGCTCGACTTCGCTGGTGCCGATGCCCCAGGCTAGAGCGCCGAACGCGCCATGGGTGCTGGTATGGCTATCGCCACACACAATCGTCAGCCCGGGCTGGGTCAGGCCGAGCTCCGGTCCGATGATGTGCACGATGCCCTGCAGCGGGCTGAAGCGATCCTCCAGCCGCACGCCGAATTCTTTGCAGTTGCGCTCGAGCGCGTCCAGTTGTTCCTTGGCGATCGGGTCGGTGACCGGCTGCGACAGGGGCCACGTAGGCGTGTTGTGGTCCATCACGGCGATGGTGAGCTCGGGCCGCCGAACGCGGCGCCCGGCCAGACGCAACCCTTCGAAGGCCTGGGGCGAAGTCACCTCGTGCACGAGGTGCAGGTCGATATACAGCAGCGCGGACTCGCCGGGTGTCTCTCGGACCACGTGCGCGTCCCAGATCTTCTCGAACAGAGTGCGGTCGGGCATTGGAGCACACGAAGTTTACAATGACGCCGATGAAGCGACGGGAGGCGCTGCGGCTGCTGGGTCTTGCCAGCGTAGCGACCCTCGGTGCTGCTTGCCAGCTCATCCCGCCCGGGCCTGAGCCACAACCACCGACGAGCGTGCCCGCGCCCGTGCCTCCACCGCCAACGGCTACCCCGCCTGATGTAGCAGGCGTCTCAGCCATACGTGTGGCGATCGATCTCGATCCAGACACGCTGGACCCAGCCGGGCAGACCAACCCGACCGTGTCAAGCATCGTCGATCATGTGGTGGAGACCCTGGTACGCCTGCAGCCGGATGGGAGCGTGGGGCCGGGGCTCGCGCGCAGGTTCTCCCAGTCTGCCGACGGAAAGAGCTTCATGTTCGAGCTTCGGCCGGACGTGCAGTTTCACGATGCCACCCTCCTCAACGCCGAGGCGGTCAAGCTGTCGCTGCAGCGCTTCCTCAATCCACAACTACGCGTTCCACTCCGCGCTCCGTTCGACGCCAACCTGGTCGAGAGCATCACCGCAGTCGATCCATTGACCCTGCGCATCGGGCTGAAGGACACGTCGCGGTTGTTCCTGCAGAAGCTGGCGGCGACCGAGCTTGGCATTGTCTCACCCACCCACGCGCGCACGTTTCCTGACAGCTTCAACGAGGAGCCGGTCGGCACCGGACCGTACCGCTTCAAAGAGCGCCGCAAAGGCGAGAGCATCGTTCTCGAGCGGTTCGATCGATATTGGGGCAAGCCGCCGCATTACCCGCTGATCCAGTTCCGGATTGTGCCGGAGGTGGCGACCCGCGAAAGCCTCCTCCTGGCCAATCAGGTGGAGATGATCCTCCAGCCGCCGCTCTCGGACCTGCCCGCGCTGCAAAAGAACACCAACGTCAAGGTCGTGTTGACGCCGACGGCACGCTCGACGTTCGTGGCGATGGATCTCACGCTGCCCGGCGGCACGCCGCTGGCCATCAAGAAGGTGCGCCAGGCGCTCAACTACGCCATCGACCGAGACGGCATCATTCGGAACGTCCTGTTCGGAGCGGCCGCGCCGCTGGAGGCGCCGATGGCGCCCACGCTGGTCGGGTACTCGCGTATGGGCGGCTACTCGTACGACCCGAATCGAGCCAGGCAGCTCCTGCTCGAAGGCGGAACACCCCACCTGTCACTGCGCTTCACTCACCCGACGGGTAGGTCGATGCAGGACCCCCTGGCCACGCAGGTTGCCCAGGCCCTGGCTGGCAACCTGCGCGACGCTGGCGTTGAGACCGAGCTGGTCGGGTCGGATTGGCCGTCGTTCCTGGCATCGATCAGCGTCGCCGAAGACAAGGGCACCGCGCATATGCACCTGTTCAATTGGGCGCCGGCGTTACTCGACGCCTCGCAGCAAATGACCCAGTTCGTCCGCTCCCAGTGGCCTCCGCAAGGGTTGGCGACCAGCCACTACTGGAATCCGAAGGTCGAGCTGCTGGTCGGTCAGGCAGCCCGCGAGCGCGACGATCAGAAGCGCCTGGAGCAATACACCGAGGCCCAACGCGTGGTGTGGGACGACGCGCCCTGGATTTTCCTGTGGGTGCCCAGCTTTGTCACCGTCCATTCCGCCCGCCTCACCGGCATCGCCAGTCTGCCAGGCGAGAAATTCTCAGCAGCCTCAGCCGAACCGGTCTGAGAGCGATGCGGCTCGGGCGGGTGAGCCTAGGGACACCTGGCGCGTGCATCAGGACCAAAGTACTCCCAGGCCAGCCCTAGCCGCGTAGTGTCGCTGACTATAGTCCGCGGGCCATGGCACCCCACTTGCTGCATCTCCAATCGAGACGGCTGTCTCGGAAGAGGGGCGGGCAAGCTGTGGTGGAGATGGCGCTGGTCATGCCCCTGCTGCTGGGCATCGTCGCGGTCCTGTTTCAGTTCGGGATCCTGTTCATCGCCTACCTCAGCATGGTTCACGAAATGCGCGACGTCGCCCGTTGGGCGGCGGTGCATCCGGACACCATCGACGGAAGCAGTTGCTCGACCTCGGGCTCGCTCTGGGAACACGCATGCCTCGACGCACCCTCAGTTGTAGCGGCTAGCAACATCACCCTTTCCGCCATCGCGGGGTCTGACGGTGTCACACGGTCGTGTGCGTCGCTGACGAGCGGTCGCTGCGCGTCAAGGCCCGTCGGCACTGAGCTTCGACTGAGGTTGGTCTATGACGCCACCTCAATCGTGTTCTTGCCAAGCACGTTTCGATTGGGATCGTTCCTGAGCGTGTCCCTGCCTACGGCCGTACCCGCCTACGACTACTCCGTGATGGTGGAACAACACTGATGTCGCCTCCGGCGCGTCGCGAGGCGGGGCAGATCATCGTCCTGTTTGCCGTCTTCATGATCGTGCTCCTGGTTCTGGCTGGCAGTGCTTATGACTTTGCCTCGATCGTCGCGGACGAGGCGCGCCTGCAGAACGCTGTAGATGCCTCGACGCTGGCAGCCTCCAACTCCCTGGCCGCAAACAACAGACTCCCCGCATTGACCGCCGGCGCGGTGGCGCAGGCGACCGCGGTTCAATACCTGGCTCAGAACGGGGTTGCTACCGCGACGCCCGGAACGAACGTCGTTTTCGCTTTCCCGACGTCGACACCGGTAGGCGCCAACCCGCCGTCGTCGGCGCTCGAAAATCTGACGCTGAACGTCAGCCGCAGCCACCCGACCGCATTCTGGCCACTGGTAGGCATCGCCAATGTCAACATGCAGGGCTCCGGCGCGGCCCATGCCGCGCGCAACATGCTCGACGTCATGCTCACGCTCGACACAACCGGCAGCCTGGTCCTGTCGAACAACTTGTACGACTACACGATGAACGCGGGCGGCCCGACGATCGTCGACGCGGTCACAGCTTTCATCACCCAGATGATCCCGACCACTGCCGACGCGCGCGGTCCAAAGCTGGGCATCGCGCGTTACGCCGGCATCAAGTGCACCTGGAGCGACACCAACGCGAACAGCAACATGGACGTCTACACGGCCTCGGCGCCGGTGAGTGAATACAGAGCGCCGTGCATCGACGACGATACGGTGCTCACGTCACTCACCAACGACCAGGCGACGCTGCTGACGATTGCCAGCGGCGGGGCTGGTTGTCCGGCGACCGCGGTGGGCTACGGCTGCCCGATTCAGCACGTGCCCTACATCATTCCCGGGAGTGGCGAGCTGCGTCTGGACGGCGCCCGAAAGGCAGGGCTAGCGCCCTACTTTACGGGTACCAAGGAACCCAACGCGCTGTGCGTGGTAAACCCGGCTGACACTCTCTGCACGCAGAATCCGACCAGTGTGAACTCGGCTGGCTGGGCATGGTCTTCCGCGAACGGGGCGCGCAACTGTACCTCCTGGCCATGCCCTGTGAGCAGCAGCGCGGACCAGGCCCGCCGTGTCCAGATCATCATGACCGACGGTCAGAACGAAGCCTGGCCTACGAGCTACGTTTCGCCGGGGACGCCGGACCCGGCGTTCCCTGAGATCGTGTGTTGTGGCACGTCGAGCTACGACGGCAAGTTCAAGGCACTGGCGACCAACCTCAAGGCGAATCCGGGTCCGGACGGAGGGCCGCCAGTTGACATTTTCGTCGTTGGCTACTTCTGCGCGACGGGCTCGTACAACTCAGGCTCGTTCCCGCCTAATAACTTCTGCCAGAGTAAGCTCGCGTACAGCACCGCGCCGCGGGCGTGCCCCGGCCCGACGTATGCACCGCTTGGCATCGGGAGCCCCATAGACGATCTCCTGGTGGCGGTGTCCTCCTCGTCGTCGGGCTCCTGCGACCACTACTTCCCGATGCCGAAAAACGAAAGCCTGTCCGTGCTGTTTCAGGATCTGGTAGGTACCATTTCCCGCGGTCAGCTGACCCGATGACGCCGCGCCTGGCGTCCGCCCGGCGAAAACACGGCCAGGGCCTCGTCGAGTTTGCGCTCGTTCTGCCGTTGTTCATGCTGTTCGTGTTTGTAACGATCCAGTTGTCGCTGTTGTTTGTTGCGTATTACAGCGAGACCCGCATGGCCCGCGAGACGGCACGCTGGCTGGCTATCAACGCTTCGTCCAGCGATCGCGACGTCGCGGTGCACGTCCAAACCACGATGCTGCCCGGGCTGGTACGCGACCCGCTGGGTGTCTCGGCAGGCGATACGACCAACGCGAAGTACGCCGTCGGCAACATGACCACGACGTATACAGCGTGCGGCGCAAGCACGGCGCCCTGCCCCCACCCCAACCGCTCACCTGGCGCAACGCTCTTCGTGGAGATGAGCTACGACGTGCGGAATCTCATCTTCCTGCCCACCACCTTCCGCATCGGCACGCTCACGACCAGTATTCCGACCAGCCTGCCCGTCTATCGCGTCTACGTGATGGTCGAATGAGCCATCAACGCCCGTCTCGCCGGCATGCTCGATGCAGCAGTCTCACTCGATGCGGCGTATGCTGGCTCAGGGCATCGCCGAGTATGGCCTGATCATCGCCCTGGTGGCGGTGCTGGCAATTGCCAGTCTGGTGCTGTTTCGCCCAGCGTTACCCTCGCTGCTGAGCACGCTGTCAGCTTCGGTGTAGCCTCCTCAGCCTCTGCCTGCTGGGCGTGGGAGGCGGAGGTGATACCGTTGCCGACTGTTGCTGCACTATGTCGCGCGCCGATTGGTCGCCGCCGTGCCGACGCTCCTGGGCGTGTCGGTCGTGGTCTTCATGATGGTTCGCGTGCTGCCCGGGGATCCGGCTCGCATCGTGGCCGGCTTGCTCGCCAGCGAGGCCGACGTCGAGCACATCCGTCATCAACTGGGCCTCGATCAGCCCGGACCGGTACAGTACGCCGCCTTCCTTGGGCGACTCGTTCACTTCGACCTGGGTACCTCGGCTCGCACCGGCCAGCCGGTGATGAACGAGGTTTTGGCGCGCCTGCCCTGGACCGCTGAGCTTGCCGTAACGAGCATCACCCTGGCCGCGGCCCTCGGCATCGCCGGGGGAATGCTGGCCGCGCTGTACCACAATCGCCGATTGGATACGGTCATCTCCGCGCTGATGTTGTTCGGGATCTCGATGCCGGTGTACTGGTTCGGGCTGATGTTGATTGTCGTCTTCGCGATCAAGCTGCAGTGGCTGCCGGCCGCGGGCTCCCAGGATCCAGGCGCCTGGATCCTGCCAACGCTGACCCTGGCAGCCTTCTCCGTGGCGCTGATAGCGCGTATGACTCGCTCCACGATGCTCGAAGTCCTGCGCACCGACTATGTCCTGACTGCGCGCGCGAAAGGCCTGGCCGAGCGTGCCGTCATCTACGGCCACGCGCTACGCAACGGCCTCCTGCCGATCATCACCGTCATCGGGCACCAGTTCGGCACGTTGCTCGGCGGAGCAGTGCTCACCGAAACCGTCTTCGGCTGGCCAGGCATGGGTCAACTTCTGGTCGACGCCCTGTTCGCGCGCGACTACCCCGTGGTTCAGGGCATCGTGCTCACGTTTTCAGCCCTGTTCATCCTCGTCACCCTGGTCGTGGACGTGCTGTATGGCCTCATCGACCCACGCATCCACTACGCCTAGCTCCTCCTTTTCGGCCCCCATGCGCCTGCGACAGCGCCAGGGCAGGAGCACGCGCACCCGCGAACGTCGCATGTGGGAGCGCTTCTGCCGCAACCGTGGCGCGCTGGTTGGGCTCCTCGTGCTGGCCCTGTTCTTCAGCGTAGCCCTGCTGGCGCCGCTCGCCACCACCTACCAGCCCGAAGAGAATTACCTCGACCAAAAGCTGCTGGAGCCCACGCCGGCCCATCTGCTGGGTACCGATCATCTCGGCCGCGACATCCTGGCTCGACTGGCATACGGCGCGAGGTTCTCGCTGCTTATCGGCTTCGCCGCTGTCGGGTTGGGTCTGGCCATCGGCGTGCCCCTGGGCGCCGTGTCAGGCTTCTACGCCGGCTGGCTCGACCTGATCATCCAGCGGGTCATCGACGTGCTGCTGTCCTTGCCGGGCTTTCTGCTGGCGTTGTCGCTCGTGGCAGTGCTAGGTGTGGGCATCGTCAACGTCATTCTGGCCGTGGGGCTGGGGGTCGTGCCCGCCTTCGTCCGCTTGGTGCGCGCCTCAACTTTGTCGATCAGCTCGCGCACGTACGTCGAAGCAGCCCGCGCTGGTGGCGCTGGCGGACTGAGAATCATCTGGCGGCACGTGCTCCCGAATGCCCTTCCGCCGTTGGTCGTCCAGGCGACCCTGGGCCTGGGTAGCACCCTGCTTACCGCCGCGGGATTGGGTTTCCTCGGCCTCGGGGTGCAGCAACCGACCCCGGAATGGGGCTCGATGCTTGGCGAGGGCCGCAGCTATATCTTCTCCAACCCGAACCTGGCCACGTTTCCTGGTGTCGCCATCTTTCTGACGGTGCTCGCGTTCAATCTGGCCGGCGACGGGCTGCGCGACGCGCTGGACCCACTCCTCGAGCGTACGGCTCGATAGGCATAGTTAGTCCGGGGTGGAGCGTCCGTGTCGAGTACCATTGAGTTCCGTGATCCGACGCGAATGGCTGGGGTTGCGGTGAGTCCCCGCGCCTCGCGCACCAGTGTGACGCCTGCCGAGAACGGCAAAGCTGGTCTCCCCAGGGTGCGCAAAGACAAACGCCAGTCGAGCACGCCCGCCGTCGACGCGGACGAGCTCCGCGGGCTGTACCGGCAGATGCTGCTCATCCGCCGCTTTGAAGAAAAGACGGCCGAGATGTATCAGCGGGCCAGGATAGGCGGCTACTGCCACCTCAACCTCGGCGAGGAAGCTACCTGCGTGGGACTGTGCAGCGGCATGCGCCCGACGGATTATCTGTTCACGAATTACCGCGAGCACGGCTATGCCCTGGCCCGCGGTATCGACCCGGGCCGCATCATGGCCGAGCTGTTCGGGCGCGAGGGCGGCGTCTCGCGCGGGCGAGGCGGCTCGATGCACCTGTTCGACGTGGAGAAGCGCCTGATGGGTGGCTACGCCATCGTCGGCGGTCAATTGCCGCTGGCCACCGGGGCTGGTCTGGCCATCGTTCGCAAAGGTGAACCGGACGCCGTCGTCTGCCAGATGGGGGATGCCACCACCAATATCGGCGCCTTCCACGAATCCCTGAACCTGGCCGCGTTGTGGAAGCTGCCCGTGGTCTACGTGGTGGTCAATAACGGCTTCGGCATGGGTACCTCCGTTGAGGCGGGATCGTCGATTGCCGCACTCCACGAGAAAGCCTGCGCGTACGGCATCCCGGGCGTAGAAGTCGACGGCAACGACCCGCTGACCGTCCGCGACGCGGTCCGCGAGGCCGTCGAGCGTGCCAGCTCGGAACGCATACCGACGTTGATGAACGTCAAGAGCTTCCGCCTCAAGGGTCATTCGGTGGTCGATCCAGACCGCTACCGCTCGGACGAGTACTTGCAGCAGATCCGTGCCCAGGACCCGCTGGCGCATATGGCTGAACGACTGAAGCAGCGTGGCGTCATGGACGACGAGTCGATGGCCCAACTGGAAGAAGATGTCGATCGCCAGGTTCTGGGGGCAATCGAGTTCGCCGAGGAGAGCCCCGAGCCCAACCCCGAAAAGCTGTTCGAGTTCAGCTACGCGACGCCCGTGGCGAATCAGCCCGCGGCCCTGCCAGGCCAGGTGCCATGGGTATAGTCACGTACCGCCAGGCGCTGCACGATGCACTCGCCGAAGAGATGCGGCGGGATCCGCTGGTCGTGCTGCTGGGCGAGGAGATCGGTCTGTTCGAAGGGTCGTACAAGATCACCGCTGGACTGCTGAAGGAGTTCGGCGCTGACCGGGTCATGGACACGCCCATCTCCGAGGAGGGATTTGTCGGCGCGGCTATTGGCGCAGCGATGCTCGGCCTTCGGCCGGTCGTAGAAATCATGACCGTCAACTTCAGCCTGCTTGCTCTCGATCAGATCGTCAACCACGCGGCGAAGATCCACTACATGTTCGGGGCGCAGTCGCGAGTACCTATGGTCCTGCGGACGCCAGAGGGCGGTGGCCAGCAGTTGGCGGCGACGCATTCGCAAAACTTCAGCGCGTGGTATGCGTATATCCCTGGCCTCAAAGTCGTCGCGCCCGCTACTCCGGCGGATGCCCGTGGCCTACTCAAATCGGCCATTCGAGACGACGATCCGGTCATTTTCCTGGAAAACCTGGCCCTGTACAACACCAAGGGCGAAGTGCCGGACCTCGGCAACAACGGTGCGTCTTCGAACGGCAAGCCCGTTGAGGAGTACGTCGTCCCGATCGGTACGGCCAGGATCATGAAGCAAGGCACCGACCTGACCCTGATCGCGTATTCCCGAATGTCCGTGGTGGCGTTCGAAGTTGCGCGGCGGCTCGAGCAGGACCAGGGCATCTCGTGCGAGGTGATCGACGTCCGCTCGCTGCGTCCGCTCGACCGGCCGACCTTGATTGAATCGGTCAAGAAGACCAGCCGGGCGGTGGTCGTCGAAGAAGACTGGTACTCGTACGGCGTCGGCGCGGAGCTCGTGGCTACCATCCAGGAAGGCGCGTTCGACTACCTGGACGCGCCGATCAAGCGCGTCGCTCAGGCGGAGGTGCCGCTGCCGTACGCCAAGGGCATGGAGCAGGCAGCCCTGCCCAAGGCGCAGAATCTGGTGGACGCCATCAAGAGCACGCTCGAAGCTAGCGGGTACCGGGCGCGCACGCACCGCTGATGGCCGACATCACCATGCCGCGCCTCAGCGACACGATGGAGGAAGGCACCATCGCCACCTGGCTGAAAAAACCAGGCGAGCCGGTCGCCAGAGGCGAGGTCATCGCTCAGATCGAAACGGACAAGGCAACGATGGACCTGACAGCGTTCGAGGCCGGCACGCTGGGCGAGATTCTCGCACCCGAAGGCACAACGGTAGCCATTGGCCAACCCGTGGCCCGCATGGGCAACGGCAAGGCGCCCGCACAGCCCGCCGCGCCCGCACAGCCCGCTGCAGCCGCACAGCCCGCTGCAGCCGCACAGCCCGCTGCAGCCGCACAGCCCGCTGCAGCCGCACAGCCCGCTGCAGCCGCCAAGCCGGCGGCGGCCGAGCCGGCGGTCGTCACTGAGCCTGCGGTTGACGGCGAGGCTGAGGGTGCTGCTGCAAGTCAGCCGCCAGGCGCGGAAAGCACTGGTTCGTTGCAACCCCAAACTCAGGCCGCGCGCGAGAACGTCGGCGAAGCTCCTGAGCCGACCGCAACACCACCGGCCGAGTCGTCTACTGAGCCCACGCCCGCCGAGCCAGCGGGCGCGCCCTCTCCCCAACCACGCACAGGCTCAGCAGGAGGAGAACGCGCCGACTCCGCGGAAGGCGGACCTCCAGAGCCCGCGGCGGACGGCAAAGTGCGCGCGTCGCCCATGGCGCGGCACCTCGCAGCCGAACACGGGCTCGACCTCTCAGGCATCAGCGGCAGCGGACCCCAGGGTCGCGTGATCCGCGCCGACGTCGAGGCAGCGCTCGGCTCCCAGCCGCCCGCGGCCAGTGAGGGCCAGGCGCCCACTGCCACGCCGGGCCAGCCGCCTGCGGCCAGTAACGGCCAGGCGCCCGCTGCCACGCCGGGCCAGCCGCCTGCGGCCAGTGACGGCCAGGCGTCCACCGCCACGCCTGGAGAGGCGTCCTCCGCCGAAGCGCCTGCGGACGAGGCGGCTGCCGAGGGACCGAGTGCGGACGACGAGCGCGTGACGCTGTCCCAGATGCGGCGCACCATCGCCCGCCGCATGGCTGAGAGCACCCGCACCGTCCCCCACTTCTTCTTGACCACCACCGTCGACGCCTCCGACCTGGTCGCCCTGCGCAAGCAGATCCTCGAACAAACCAGCGACGAAGGCATCAAGATCACCTTCAACGACATGATCGTCAAGGCCGCGTCTCTGGCGATCCGCAAGGTGCCCGACGTCAACGTCTCGTTCGCCGAAGACAGCCTGATTCGCCATCACCGCATTCACGTCGGTATAGCCGTGGCTACCGACCGCGGTCTGATCGTTCCCGTACTCCGCGACGCCGATCAGAAAAGCATCGGCCAGATCGCTCGTGAGACAAGAGACTTGGCCCAAAAGGCCAACACCGGCAAGCTGCAGCCGGCTGACTACTCTGGCGGTACGTTCACGATCAGCAACCTGGGCATGTTCGGTATCGAGCAATTCAACGCCGTGATCAACACGCCCGAGGCCGCCATCCTCGCGGTAGGTGCCATCACCCGCGAACCGGCCGAGCACGAAGGTGCCATCGTCCTCCGCGAACGCCTGAAGCTGACCCTTTCAGTCGACCACCGGGCGCTGGACGGCGCAATCGGCGCGCGCTACCTGCAAGCCCTCAAACAGCTTCTCGAGAAGCCGATGCTCCTGCTGGTCTAGAGAGCAGCCACAGTATCCCGCGTGAGCCCAGAGCTTTCCCCACAACGCTACCTGCTCGTTCTGCTATTCCCGCTGGTGCTGGCAACCTCGCTGGCCTGCAGCCAGACGCAATTGCCCACAACGCAGGCGTCCAGCGCAAAAACTACGGAGGTGACTATGCCCGACGGGCTCAAATTCACAGACGATCTGGTTGGTACCGGCACCGAGGCCCACAAGGGCAAGACGGTGTCGGTTCACTACACCGGCTGGCTAACCGACGGCACCAAGTTCGACAGCTCGCGCGACCGCAACACGCCGTTTTCGTTTCCCCTCGGCCAGGGCCAGGTGATCAAAGGCTGGGACGAGGGCGTGGCCGGCATGAAAGTAGGCGGCAAGCGCACCCTCACCATCCCGCCCGAGCTAGGCTACGGCGCCCGCGGCGCGGGCGGCGTCATTCCACCCAACGCAACCCTCAAGTTCGAGGTGGAGCTTCTCGACGTTAAGTAGGAATCTCGTCTAAACGGTGAGGAAGGCGTCGGCGGGCAGTCTGAGGATGTCGCCGATGCGGTCTACGGTGATGTCGGCGGCGGGCTCGGCGGCCAGGATGGCGGGGTCAAAGGCATAGTGTCCCTGGCGCGGGAACACGGTCGTGACCCGATCACCCCAGACGTTCTTGATGGCTGCCAGAATGCGCAGCTTGTCGTCGATGACGACGTAGTGTTCAGCCGGGAAACGCGCCGCGACGTCCTCGAGCTCGCGTTCCTTGTGGACATAGATGAGCACGTTGTCGTCCACCGCCGACGTCAAGCCGGCACGATCCACCTTGCGCGGCTGGAACACGACGTCGCCGTCTGAGAGGATCGCTACCTGGCCGAGCTCTTTCAGTCGTTCGATGACGTCCAGCGATTCCGGGTACAGACGATTGGCAAACGGATAGTCGATCAGGTACGGCGAGAGGTGCAGCACGTGCGGATCGCGGGGGTACTCGTCGCGGTACCGCTGCAGGGCACCCAGGTAGTCCGCGTAGCCCAGCTCGCGTCGCAGCTGTTCGAACAGCTCCCAGTAGCGTCTGGTGCGCTCCGGCCCGACCTCGCGCTCCAGAAACCGCTTGAGATCGGCCGCGACGCGGTCGTTGTCGAGCAGCGTGTTGTCGACGTCCAGCAGGCAGACGAGCCCGGACGTGAACACGAGAGTTCCTAGTCCAACCTGAAGTAGCGAAATCCCTCGGCCAGCTCGAAGGGCAGGTTGTTCAGCTTGGCCACCTGGCGCGAGCGATCGCGAAGACGCTCCTCCAGCTGATCCGATCGATCGCCCACCTGGCTATCGTGCTGGCGCAGCGCTTCCAGCTTGCGCTCGAAACAGTCGGTGATGTCGATCCAGATCTCAGCGCCCTGTTGCGTCGACATGAACACTTCGCGCACCTTGTGCGGCAAGAAGTTTTCGATCAGCAGCTCGGGAAAAACGTGTGGATCGCGCGCCGACGGGTAGACCGCGTCCAGGCAGGCGTCTCCGGCGGCACGATGGTCCGGATGGTTGATGTACCGATTGCCACCGAACCGCGAGGTCGGATCCTGGCAGATGACGGCATCAGGTCGGAAGCGACGGATCTCGCGCACGATGTCACGCCGCAGAGCGAGGGTGTTCGTGAGCGTGCCGTCCTCGTAGGACAAGAACGCTACGTCGCGGGCGCCCAGAGCATGTGCGGCGTTGATCTGCTCAGCGCGCCGTGTCTGAGCGAGGCGAAACGGAACGACGTCGAGGTCGCTCGAGCCCTTGTCGCCACTGGTGCACAGGACGTAGTTGATCTCTTTCCCTGCCGCGGCCCATTTGGCGATGGTTCCGCCACAGCCGAACTCGGCATCGTCAGGGTGAGCCATGACCACCAGGACACGGGTTCCCTCAGGCATCGTCGGCAATTGACCATCAAGCATCACCATGGGCTTAAGCGTACCGATTCGTGCTTAACGAGCGCGGGCGACCCAACTGGGTCGCCCGTCTCCGCGGTGAAAGCTTATGGCGTCGCGCCCCGTGGCAGCTTTTTAGGCAGCCGCGGAGGCGACGCCGGATTGGGTACTCATATTGTCGGCATCACCTCCTTTCACCCTACCAATATAGCGAGCCGTGCGGCCGGGCACAATCCATTTGCCCAAAATTCGTGCGACCTCGACGTCAACGTGTCGAATTTCACCGTGAACACCACCTGCCCACGCGAGTAAGCTCCAGGTACCGTGTACGAGCACCTTCTGGTCGTACTGGACGGTTCGCCTACCGCTGAAGGAGCCGTCGAGCACACCGAAGCGCTGGCAAAAGCGTTCGGGTCCACTGTCACATTGTTTCGGGCGACGATCACCGTCGAGTCGCTCATGTCTCAGAACGCTTCTGGCGGCCAGGCCGGCAGCGACGTCGGTCCCATGCTCGACCCGACGCCAGTTCTTCAGGCCGACCGCGAGGAAGCCGTCAGTTACCTGAATGGGATGGCTGAGCGATTCAGGCAGCACAACTTAACGGTCAACGTCGAACACTACGAGGGCCCGCCCGCGGCTGAGATCGTCGAACGCGCACGCGCCCTCGGCGTGAGCCTGATCGTGATGACCACGCATGGCCGCAGCGGCCTCGGGCGGATGGTGTTCGGCAGTGTGGCGGAGTCCGTGCTGAGACACGCGCCGTGTCCGGTGCTCGTCGTGCGCGTTAACAGCGACAAGGCGAAGCCTTGAGGCGACCTGGAGTCAGGACGCTGGCTTGAGCTGCTCGATCTTGCTGTCCAGGTCGGCCATCGCAGCGTAGTCCTCGTCGACGAGCTTGTAGCAGCGTTCGAGGTACAGCTCCGCGAGCTGGGCGCCGCGCGCATCGGTCGAGCTCGCCGCGGCGATCAGCTCAGCTGGCCGATACTTGTCGCTGAGGTGCCGCGAGATGCGCTGCATGTCTTTGACGGTCTCGTCGACGAGGACAGCGTCGGCACCTTCGACCGCGTAACGCAGGGTACCGGCGAGCCGCGCCAGCCGGCCGATCTTCTCCCGGTCCGGCATGACCTGCAACAACAGATCGTCGACGTCAACCGAGCTCGAGGCTGGCGGAGTGGACGACGACAACGCCGACTCAGCGGCGGGGTTCCCCTCCGGCAGCGACGCGAAGTAGCTCGAGCAGCGTTCAGCGTACTGGCTGCCGATCTCGGCCACCGGCTGCAGCGCGTACATCGGGTCACTCATGCCCAGCGTGCCGCCGTCGAGCAGATCGTCGCTCCTGAGCTCGGCCAGGCGCTCCAGGGCCGACAGTCCACCTTCAAAGCGCTCGGGTACTGGCGGCAGCGGATAGGCAGTCGGGCCTGAGGCAGCCATGTGTCCGGCCAACTGCGACGAGAAAGCGGCCGGAATGTATTTGCCGAGATCCATCTTGATCGGAGCCACGACCAGGTAGGTCGCCCAGATTTGATCGGCGCCATCCCCGTCTCGAAAGAACACGAGCGCGTGGCCGCGCGGACGGCCGGAATCACCCGCGCGGAACGTCAGCATGCGACAAATTGTAAGCTCACCTCTGCACGCGTGCCGTTGTTCTTGAGCGACACCCTGTCCGCCACGCGCAAACCAGTACCGGACGGGCCGATCAAACTGTACGTGTGCGGCGTGACCCCGTACGACACCACCCACCTGGGTCACGCGTTCACGTTTGTTCAGTTCGACACCCTGGTTCGCGCCCTGCGCTGGCTCGGCCACGAAGTCATCTACGTCCAGAACGTCACCGACATCGACGATTCGATTCTCATGCGCGCCCGAAAATTGGGCGTGGACTGGAGCACCCTGGGCCAGCAGCAGACGGAGCAGTACCGCGCCGACATGCGCGCGCTGAACGTTAACGATCCAACCCACTTCGTGCGTGCTACGTCATCTATCCAAACGATGCTGCACCTTATCCAGACCCTCGTGGAACGTGAGGCGGCATACGTGGTCGATCGCGGCAGCGTGTTTTTTCGGGTCGGGTCAACGTCGACGTACGGGGAGCTGTCCAAGCTCTCGCGCGCTGAGATGTTGACCATCGCCGGCCAGCAGGACGATGCGGACGTCGACGATCCATGCAAGGAAGACCCACTCGACTTTGCGCTCTGGAAGGGCTGGTCAGGGCGATCCGACGAGCCGCGCTGGGACAGTCCGTGGGGTAAGGGGCGGCCGGGCTGGCACGTCGAGTGCTCGGCGCTGTGCTACGAGTACCTCGGAGCCCAGTTGACTATTCACGGCGGCGGGGTTGACCTCGTCTTTCCGCACCATGAAAGCGAAATCGCGCAGAGCGAGAAGGCGACCCGCGCTCGGCCGTTCGCGGAGTTCTGGGCCCACGTAGCCATGGTCCGCATGGACGGCGAGAAGATGAGCAAGAGTCTCGGCAACATGGTCTTTGCAAGGGACCTGCTGCGGCAGTATTCGGCCGATGCGCTCCGCCTGTACTTGCTGGGACACCACTATCGGCAGGTCTGGGAATGGGTGCCGGCTGAGCTGGAGGTCGCCGCCGGGATGGCGCGGCGACTCGTCCACGCCGCCGAGGAGCCTGATCTGGCGGATGAGGGCTCGGGCGCGCGGGAAGCGTTCACGGCGGCCCTGGAGGACGATCTCAATACGCCCCGAGCAATAGACATCCTTCAGACGCTCAGGGGCAAGACCCTGCGCGACCTCGGCCAGGTGCTGGGTCTGAGCTTCGAATTGATCGAATAATGTAACTCGGCCGATGCCGGTGTCTTCGGGACACGCCGTGCAGTTGTCATCGCGCGGCCAATCGCCGCGTGCCACAATCGCACGAACCACGTGTTGGGCATCCATCGATCTGCATCTCGAGTCGCGCACGGCAGAATCACTCGCGGCGTAGCGCAGTCTGCGCGAAGAGCGTCCACGCCGCGTCCCGCGACCTGGGGCTGGCTGCTGGGGCCCACCCGAGGCGTGGCTGGCGGCTTGATCGTCGTCGTGGCGGCACTGGTTGGCCCGGGCATCTTGCTGGACACGCCACAGCCGCCTCCGCAGCTCAGCGACGCGATCGTGGTCATCAGCGGCGACGAGCAAATGGCGCGATTTCAGGAGGGCGTGAGCCTGTACCAGCGCGGCCTGGGCCAGTACGTCGTCTTCTCGGGCGCCGCGTACGACAACGGCACGAGCAACGCCGACGTCATGCGCGACCTGGCGGTGCAGCGCGGCGTTCCTGATCGGGCCATCTTCGAGGAACCACTCGGCGGAGACACGTGGGGCAACGCCGTGTATACGCGCCAGGTGCTCGAGGAGCACGGCCTGCACAGCGCGATCCTGGTCACGTCCCCGTACCATGCCAGGCGAGCCAAGCTCACCTTCGATGCTGCCTACGCCGGCAGCAGCATCACGCTACGCGTCCACGCCGCCCCGGACAGCCAGTGGCGCAAACTGTCGTGGTGGCAGCAGCCGGAAACGCGCCGCCTCACCTTCACCGAGCTGCAGAAGCTGGCCTATATCGTCGCTACCGGCCAGTACCACTGAGCCTGGCCTTACCTGCCCGCCAGGCGCTCGACCACGGGCGCAAAGGCCTCCGGCTCGGCGATGGGAAAGATGTAGGACAGCCCGAAGCGCTCGCGCAGCATCAGGCACTTCTCGACCAGCTGGTCGACCGTCCCGATGAACGTATGCGGTGATTCGAGAACTTCCTGTTCGGTGAGCTCGCAGCCGTAGCGCTCCTTCAACCGTTCAGCCAGGCTGCGCGCCGAACCCCGCGGGTCGTTGGTGATCTGCGCGGGCCCCAGCGAGCCGTAGGTATTCAGCTCCAGGTCCGAAAACCGGTCTCCAGCCGCCTCGCGCACCCACTCGACCTTCTCGGCTGTAGCCTCGGCCAGCAGACTCTGGACGTCAGGCTCAGCTGGCCGGGGTAAGCGCGGCGCCAGGCCCACGATCTGCGCCCCACGCGCTGCGAACGTCAGCGCCTGTCGCCCTCCGCCACCGATCAGAAACGGCGGATGGGGCCTCTGGTGCGGTTTCACAAACGGATGCCCGTCCATCTCGGTGATCTGGTAGTGTTTGCCCGAGAAGCTGAACGGTCCGTCTCCAAAGAGTCCTTTGAGCACGGTTAGCGCTTCGGTCATGCGCTCGAATCGAACCCCGTGGCGGTCATAACTCAGGCCAGCCGCTCGATACTCGTCGATGTTCCAGCCGGCGCCCAACCCGATCTCGAGGCGGCCACCGCTGAGAAGATCGAGCGAGGCCAGCTCCTGAGCCAGAACGGCGGGGTGCCGCAGATCGTTGTTGAGGACGAAGGTACCGATGCGCAAAACGGTCGTCGCCTCGGCCACGATGGACAGCGTCTGGAGCGGCGCGAGCTGACCCATGAGGTGATCGCTTGCAAGAAACGTGGAATAGCCGAGCGACTCTGCGAGCCTGGCGCGCTCGACCAGAACCCGACGATCGCTGGAGCCGCCAGCGCCGACCGCGAACCGAAAAGGACGTGCCATCAGGGAGCAGCGTAGCCGGTCAGCTCGACGTAGCCGACACCGGTACGATCGCCCGTCACGCTCACCGCGCCTTCCCAGTAGGCTGGCACGCTGGCTCCGACTGACGCCGGGTCAGCCAGCCCTGATGGCTGAGTGCTGCTGGCAGGGAAGAACAACTCCTGGTCCAGAAGCTGAGGTCGCAGCTCGAGCCGCTCGCCGCCAGGCAACGTAAGCCGCCAGCCTGAGGGGTAGACGGCGCCGGTATGCGGACTCGTCCAGCTACCCGCTGGTTCGGTGCGCACGCTGCCAGGCTCGAGCTCACGCGTGGTGCCGTCGGCGAGAACTCGCGTGCCATACACGCCTGTCGGCTCACCGGTTGGGGCGCGCAGCACGTACAGCATCAGCTCGGTGCGATCGTCGAGCTGCAAGCTGTACCAGTCCCAGCCGCCCACCGCGCCGACCACGAAGTTGCCCCACTGGTGGTCCATCCAGGCCACGCCAGAGACGGGTACGGATGCCTCGCCGGCCTGGCTGAGCTCGCCACGCACGTTCAAGCGCGTGCGCGAGTAGTAGTACGAGCCACCGGCGGCCCCGTAGTCGATGTACCCGCCGTTGTGCAGGGCTGGCGGCTTCTCGTCCACGAGTCGCAGTCGCAGACCGAAGGGTGGCTCGGCGCCAGGTCCAGCCTGCATGTCGGCGGCGATCAGGTCGGCCGTGGCGTCGGCGCTCATGCTCCAGCCGCTGACGTCCAGCGCCTGCGCCTGAGGTGAAGCGTCGCGCTGGGCGGTTCGGGCCTGGTGGCTGAAGCGCTGACCGCCGACGTCAGACACGGCGAAGTGCGCCAGGTAGCCCGTCGGTGCGCCCTCACGCGCGACCTGGAATATGGTGAACTCGAAGCCGTACAGGCTGCCGTCCCGATCCGACCGCAGGTGACCCGTAAAGTACCACCACTCGGTCAATGCATCGTGCGGCCCAGCGTCGGCGGGCAGGGCAACCGGCGCCGCTGGGGTCGGGCTCGGCACAGGCGCCGGCGGCAGCGGCGAGACCGGCCGCGAGCAGGCGAGCCCGAGCACAGCCACGGCCAGCAGGCCAAAACACCTAGTGGGCCGCACGGGGACCTCTCGGCGAAAGAGCCCGCCGCAGCCAGTTGGGCGACCACCAGTTCCATTCGCCCAGCAGCCGCATCGTCGCTGGCACCAACAGCGCTCGGACGAGGGTCGCGTCGAGGAAGACCGCGATTGCCGTGCCCAGCCCCAGGGCCTTGATCAAGACGATGTCGGCCGCGACGAAGGACAGGCTCACCAGCACGACGATCGCTGCCGCGCTGGTGATGATCCGTCCCGACCGCTCGAGACCTCGGGCGACGCTGGTGGCGTTGTCGGCGCCGTCCAGGTGCGCCTCCTGGATCCGTGACAGCAGGAACACCTCGTAGTCCATGGACAGCCCAAACAGCACGCAGAACATCACGATTGGCAGCGACGCCTCGACAAAGCCCAGCGGCTGAAAGTGCAGGAGATCGGCAAAGGCGCCCTCCTGGAAGATGACCACCAGAGCGCCATAGCTTGCCAGGATGGAGAGCGCGTTCATCGCGACCGCCTTTACGGGAATGACCACCGATCCGAACGTGCGCAGCAGCACCAGGTAGATGGCCAGCACGATCATGATCGCCGCCCGCGGGAACTGTTCGTACAGACGATCGGCATAGTCGACCACGCCAGCTGAGCCCCCGCCGACGAGCAGGCTGAAGCCGGCCGGTGGTGGCACGGCCCGGATGGCTCGCACCAGGTCTTTGGAGCGCTTGTCGGTCTGCCCGAATCGACTGGTCAGGTTGGCCACGACGGTGTCCTGACGGACCGTCGCTCGGGCGGCGAGCTGGCCGTATGCGTCGGCAATGCGGTTCGGGTCAGCGTAGATCAGGGCGTATTGTTCGGGGGTAATGCGCGGGTCGAGGTTGACGATGCTCTGCACGCGCGCTACGGCCGGGTCAGCCTGCACCCGACGCATGAAGTCGGCCAGTCCTTGCACGTGCTCGGCCTGAAGTGGGCTCGTACCGTCGGTCGTCTGGAAGACCAGCAGCAGCGGCGCCAGCTCCCCGTCACCCCAGTGGGTGCGCAGCAGATCGAAGCCGCGTCGCGATTGCACGTCGGGTGGCAGGATCGAAGCGTCAGGCGCACCAAACTCGACGCGCAGGAACGGCAAGCCAAGCCCGATGAGCAACGTGAGCAATGGCACTAAGACCAGGACAGGTCGACCCATCACGAAGCGCGCCAGGCGGTGCCAGAAGCCGTCTTCTGCCTGCGGCTTGAACACCGACGCCATCAGTGGCGCAACCGCCAGCGCGTCGATGCGTGGGCCGAGCATGCCGAGCAAAGCGGGTAAGAGCGTCAGTGCCGCCAGGATGCTGATCCCAACGACCAGAGCACCGGCGATACCCATGGAACGCAGGGCGGTGATGTCGAACGTGAGCAGCGCCAGCAGGCCGATCATCACGGTCGCGCCCGAGAACAGCACCGCCCGCCCGGCCGTCGCTATAGACCAGGCCACGGCGCGTTCGACTGATGCGCCCAGCGCGGATTCTTCTCGGAAGCGACTCACCACGAACAGCGAATAGTCGATGCCGAGGCCGAGGCCGAGCATCGTCGCGAGGTTGAGCGAGAAGATCGACAGTTCGAAGACCTGG
>JAABUQ010005515.1_pt1 | contig 20069 bp, 23 predicted proteins | sample 5560001 | NCBI WGS metagenome assembly JAABUQ01 (sample SAMN10711888, study PRJNA513371) | rock metagenome | isolation source: Antarctica rocks | place: Antarctica: Victoria Land, Finger Mt nord | collected 2015-12-18
AAAATGGCATGTGCTTCAAGAATTTGCCCATAGAGTTCGACGAGCAGGGGAGGGCACACCTCAAAGAAGGTGTGCGAGATCCATACGAGTACCAGACACGGTCGCTCGATGAACAGGCTGACCGCATAAAGGATTTGTTGGCTCGCAATGGTCATATCAAATCGGTGGACTTTGACCCGGTGACCCGTGTGGCCGGTGCGCTAGCATTCCACAGTGTGGTCGATCTGAAAGAGGGCCGTGTCCTGGAAACGAACTCGATGGCGACGCTGTTCCGTGGCTATGAAGTCATCCTCAAGGGACGTGATCCCCGCGATGCGGCCTTCATCAGCAGTCGGGCGTGTGGAGTGTGTGGCGGGGTGCATTCCTCGACGGCGGCACTGTGCTTGGAGATGGCCTTCCCTGTCACCCCACCTCCGATGGGCATCGCTGTGCGTAACCTGCTCCTGGCTTTGGAGTTCTGGTACGACAACCCACTGCACCTGTTCCTGCTGGCCGGGCCGGATTACTCGCAAGCCATTGTTGAGACGACGAATCCTGAGATTTGGGAAAAAGCTAAGCGGACTCCTGCTCCCCACGGCAACGTTCATGGCTATAAAACGATTGGCGATATCATGGTCGAACTCAATCCCTTGACGGGTACGCTCTACCTGGAGGGATTGCAGATGACCCGTGTAGCACGCGAAGCCTACGTCGTCATCGGTGCCAAGTACCCACACCCGGAAACCATCATACCAGGCGGCATGAGTACCACGGTCAGCCTCTCCACCTTTAACGAAATATATTCACGGCTGCGGCAGTTGTTCGACTACGCCAAGAAGGCAGTGGGCATCTGGGACGACATAGTTGATTTCTTCTACGATGTCAACCCTGAGTACAAGAAAGTTGGATCACGACCGGCCAACCTGATCGATACCGGGATATGGGATGACCCGTTCTCCTACGATGGCTCTTACGAGCGTTGCAACGAGTGGGGTGAGCGCCGTTGGGCGACACCGGGCGTGATCATGGACGGCCAACTGGTCACGACCAAGCTCCAGGCAATCAACATGGGTCTTGAGGAGTTCGTCGATCACTCGTTCTATGAAGCATGGGATGGTCCGCGCTTTACGACCGACCCCGTTGGCAACCCCATCAGTCCTTACCACTTGTGGAACAAGGAAACCAAACCTCGGCCTGCGGGTCAGAACTGGCGCGAGAAGTATTCCTGGTCAACTGCGCCTCGCTGGGACCGTCGAGCTATGGAAGCGGAGTGCTCGGCACGACTATGGAACATAGCCGCCGCGAACATTCTCCCCCACAGACGCTTCCTCGAGCCAACTGGCAGGAGCTTGAAGATACACGTACCCGAAAGCACCCTACCAGCCATGGATTTGGAGTGGAAGATACCCGATGTATGGAACGCCTTCGAGCGCAACCGCGGTCGGGCTTATCATCTCGCTCTGACCACGGTCGTTGCCCTGGACAACTGGCTCATTGGGATGGATCTATTAAAGCAAGGCAAAGACAAGATCCACACCCCGTTTGAGACCCCGCGCAAGGGTACGCAAATTGGCGTTGGCTTCTGGGGTGCCGGGCGTGGCTACCTGACGCACCACGCAGTCATCGATAACGGGGCACTGAGTAACTACCAAATTCTGACACCTTCGACCTGGAACGCCTGCCCGAAGGACCCGTGGGGCAACCCAGGGCCATACGAGGAAGCAGTACTCAATACTCCCATCCTGGAAAAATTTTCCAGCGCGGAGACGTACAAGGGTATCGATATCTTGCGCACCATTCGTAGTTTTGATCCCTGCATGCCATGCACCACCCATATTCATGTCGATGGGACGGACCGCGTGATCTCGCGGGAAGTGAATACGTGTGCCTGTGGTATCGATGAGTGAGATGAGGCGTGTCTTTATCGGTGGCATCGGCTACACCAACCTGCGTGACCTGTCGGTCGGGCCAGTGGTCGTGCCGGAACTTCAGCAGTTGGACTGGCCCGGTGGAGTTGAGATCGACGACCTCAGCCAAGGTGGCCCGATCGCCGCCGTTCACCGCTTTCGTGAGACTCCGCCCTATGAGCGGGTAATTCTGTTCGGTGGGGTTGGACGGAGTCGCCAACCGGGGCAGATTTACTGCTACCGTTGGGATGGATGCCTCCCTGATCGCGACGAAATTCAGATGCGGGTCTCTGAAGCCGTCACGGGAGTCATCAGCTTGGACAATTTGCTGATCGTCGGTGGCTACTTCGACATCTGGCCGACGAATGTCGTCGTCGTGGAAATCGAACCACGCGATGAAGATTGGGGGCCGGAGTTCAGTGAACTCATCAAGGCCGCCATCGTCCCGCTGAAACACGCGGTTCGCTGGGCATCGCAGGCACCGTTCGAGCGGCTTTCAACCAGCCCTGATGTTGCCTGGGACCCTGAGCCGCCCTTGAGCAAAGTATAGGAGGGGGAAGCGGGGGGCACCCGCACAAGAGGATGCCTTCCTTGGCCATTCGCCCACCCTATCACACTGTACACGGTGGAGGAAAAATGATAGAGCAGTCGAACGATCAGGTGAGCCAGATGCAGCCACTTGACGAGCTTTACTGGCGCGATGAGATCTTGCAGGTCATGTACTGGTACCGCGGTGAGGGTTTCGGCGAGACCCTCACTGTTCGTGACCTGCAGACCTTTCTGCCGTCCGATGAACACTTGCTGAGTACACAAATGGAAGGGATGGTCGGTGAAGGCTACCTGATGCATGATGGAGAGGCTTCCCCCCCGCGTTACGCTTTCACCGCGTATGGTGCGGAAGAAGGAGCACGCCGTTTCGCCGATGAGTTCGCCGGCCTCACTGGTCAGGCTCATGGCGAGTGTGGCCCAGATTGCCCGCATTGTAAGGGCATCCCACGCGACCGTTGCGCACATTGCAGCTCAGTGTAGGTGGTAGCGTGTCGCAGCTACGGCCGTTGTGAAAGAAGAGATCATGACAGATCAAGTGCCAGATGAGTCCCTGAACCAGATCACCCAGCGATTGGACGCTCTGATCCAGGGCTTTGAGCAACACCCGATTATCCAGGTGCGCGACCAAGTGATGGAGATGCTGAGTCTGATCGATGCACTGCACCGGCAGGGTCTGCAACACTTGGTCGGGGTGTTACAGGCGCAAGGGCCGGCACCATTTGACCAGCTAGTAGCAGACCCTGCAGTCCAAACACTGCTGACGCTCTACGACCTGATGCCGCCGTCACTGCGTGAGCAGGTCGAGTTAGTTATCGAGACGCTCGGTCCAACCATTGCCGGGCAAGGATTTTCGGTCGAAGTGCTAGACGTCGTTGATGGCGTCGTCTCTCTGCGCTTGAACGGCTCGCACAATGACACCCGGATGACGTTGAAGCAGACGATCGAGACGGAACTGCGCGAGTGCTTCCCTGGCTTCAACTCCATTGAGGTGCGTGACGAGAGCAAGGCTCCTGCGCCGGTGCAGGCTGGGAGATTTATCCCTTTGCAGCACATTCGTACAATCAAGCGACCGATCTTCACTGCGGTTGCATCTGTCGAATCGCTCCCGCCCGGCACCTTAAAGGGCGTTGAGGCCGAAGGGATACGTGTCCTGCTCTGTAACCTGGATGGTGATGTCTATGCATACCGCAACGCCTGCGAAGGCTCGGTCCTTCCGCTTGATGGAGGCCAGTTGAAGGGATTTGCTCTCCTCTGTCCCTGGCACAACTGCGTCTACGATATACGCACTGGTAGGCGATTGGATGGCGGGAGCGGTCGGTTAACAGTGATACCGGTGGCACTCCGCGAAGGCATGATCCAACTTGCCCTTGCTGTTGAGCCGGTGGCAGTGCGCGTACAACAGGCAAAGCCGAGCGGAGGATGAACCGATGACTGCGCTAAAACAACGTACAAGAGTAGGTGACGAGTGCTATGTCCTGGTCGCTGGCGTCGGCAACGTGCTTCGGGGCGACGATGGCTTCGGAATTGCAGTGGTGCAGCGGCTTGCCCAATACCCTGACCTTCCTCCCACCGTCAAAATAGTGGAGGTGGGTATCGGCGGCATTGGCCTGGTACAGGAACTCCTTGATGGCTATGATGTACTGCTGATCGTCGATGCTGTAGAACGTGGCGGCACACCAGGAACACTCTATCTGCTGGAGCCGGAGGTGCCAGACCTGTCGCAGTGGCCCTTTGAGCAACGCCAAGATTTCCTGGCGGATATGCATATGACGACGCCGGCACGGGCACTCATCCTGGCTAAGGCCCTGGGCGTGTTCCCCCACTCCGCCTACATGCTGGGTTGTCAACCAACGACATGCGATGACCTGGTGATCGGGCTGAGTGATCCGGTCGAGCGCGCGGTGGTGCCAAGCGTCGAGCGGCTGGTCGGCGAGATTCGTAAGCTTACAGGCGTGCTGCATGGGGCGAGTGAGACGAGCCCTCCAGAAAGGGAATGAGCGGTGATGAGGAGGCTATTCACTCGGGCACGCAAGCCATTAGAGCAGAAGTCCGCCGTAGACACGACGAAGTGCTACTTTTGCGAGGGAAAGGCAACGGCCAGGTGTACTACCTGCAAGGTAGGCGTGTGTGATGAGCACCAGCGCGAGGCACAGGGGTGTGGATACTTCAGTGAAACGCTCACTACCGCGTGCATTGAATGCGCGATGTATATAAAGACCTGGTGAGTACTCATCAACCGAAGGGAGCTTTAGGTAATGCTCGTTCAAAAAAGGAAAGGGGGACGGGAGGAAAAGGCTCGGAACAAGCAGAACTGAGAATACTTTTTCTTTTGAGATGGAGCGCGTCACTACACTGATTCGCAGAGGAAGGGAGTTGTGAAATGGAGTTCATTGAAGATACAGTTCGGCACCAGCAAGGCGTTGGAGCAACGGCGGAGTCTCGTCTGATCCCCTTGACACCGTTGATCGAATACTATGAGCGCGAGATGGGCGAACTGCCTGGGAAACTGATGATCGCGACGTCCTTTCTGGGCGATGTGCAGCTCATGCGTGGCTGGTCGGAGCTTTCGCCCGAGTTCCGTCAAGCAGTTGAGCAGGCGCAGGCACTGGTCGTCTCTGCGATGATCCGACTACTGAACAAGCAGGAGGGAGAGGGATGTGGCTGCGGGGGTGGGGACGACAGCGGCACGACTGCTGAACTGAAGCACCTCCTCGATCAACTCTAGGGGAGGAGTTAAGAGTAGCATGCTGGCTGTCACGACGCGCAACAAACTCCACCACTGGCGCTTCTGCCTGCCAATGTTGCGGGCGAGGCGATACGTCCGGGAGCAACTGGCGACAACGCCTGGGCTCATCCGCTACGTCAGTGCTGTTGCCAGCCCAACGGAGTTCTTGACGATGACTGTCTGGGAGAACCGACAGTTGGATCATGTGCTGGGAGACCGGTGAGTATGAAATTGGGAACTGGAACGGTTTGCGCCTGCGCCAGCTGGCCTCGGCGCGGAGTCGCGAGCTTCGTACGCAAAACGAGACCACCGAGAACACTGGCTCTGGCCTGTCGTTCAGATACCTTGAAGGAGATGACGAATGTGTCTAGGAATACCGGGGCAAATCGTCGAAATTGTAGATACTGAAAAGCACATTGGACGGGTGGAGGTCCTGGGTATTATGCGCACTATCCACACTGGCTTGCTGGCACCAGAAGAAGCTCAGATCGGCACATGGGTGCTGATCAACGCGGGCATGGCGGTCAGTCAGCTGGAAGCGGATGAGGCATCCCAGCTCCTGCAATTCATCAAGGAATTGGATCGACAATTCGAGGAGGAATATACATGAAACTATCTCAGCGTCAAGGAATCATGTTGGCCCTCGGGGCGGCCATCGTGAGTGGCATCTCGATCTACGTTAACAAATTTGGCGTGGTACAGATCAGAGATCCCTTTATATACACCACAGTCAAGAACAGTGTCGTCGTGCTTGGATTGCTGGCGGCTGTGGGATTACTCGCCAGTTGGAAGGAATTGCGGGGCTTGACACCGACTCAGTGGCTTGCCTGGATCGGCCTTGGAGTGATCGGTGGAGGTGTCCCTTTCCTCTTGTTCTTCCAGGGCCTGTCTTCTGCTTCCGCAGCGAGCGCGTCACTTATTCAGAAGACGCTCTTTATCTGGGTGGCTCTACTCGCGGTGCCACTTCTCAGAGAGCGTCTGGGTCTGTGGCAAGTGCTGGGGCTAGCCATTCTCGCGGTGAGTCAAGTGCTCCTTCAGCCGCTCACCCACTTGGTGGGTGGTTGGGGCTCGGGCGAAACATTGATCTTGATCGCGACATTGCTCTGGGCTGTAGAGACCATTCTCGCCAAAAAAGTCCTGGGGTGGATGAGCCCAAAAACCGCCGCGCTGGGTCGTATGGGCATTGGCGCCCTGGTGATGTGGGGATTCCTAGCCTTCACCGGGCGTGCGGGAACGGCATTAACGCTGAACGGCACACAGTGGGTCTGGGTAGTGATCACCGCAGTCTTCCTCATGGCCTACGTGTGGATATGGTACCACGCGCTTAAATTGGTGCCAGCGACAGTGGTGACGAGTATTCTCACCGTCGGCGCAATCGTCACGATCTTGCTCTCCGCTCTCGTTGATCGACAAGTGACCACCGCTCCGCAAATCATCGCGATGGCGTTGCTGGTGTTGGGCGCGGTACTGTTTGTGCTTCCACCGAGACAACCTAGGCAGCAGGCACTGGAGGCGGCATGATCCCGCACAATCGGTTTGATGGGTTTGCGGACTTGGATGCTGGAAAAGCAGATGCCCGAATGGTAACAACAGAGAGTCGGTTGCTGGACGGTCCGCAACTCTTTGCGCATTATGGGTTTATGCCAAATCGGCTCACCTACTGTGGCCCTAATGATAATCGTGAGTTGTTCGACTACTGCGTGGCGGGCGTCACAGACGCCGGTTTGCTTGGCCTTCTCCGCAAATTTACCGGTGCCATGCCGTACCTGCGGTTGATCGCTGAGTGCAACGCGATCCTTGATCCTTTCGACGTGCGTGTGGTCGAAGCCTACTGGCTGGGGAATGAACTCTTGCAGGGGGTTGAGGCACGCGCGTTGTACGACTCACTCCGCGCACGATTTGGTCACCAGATGCGTGCCCGTGATCTCGAGCTCGTGTTAGGCAAGGCACCCGTAGGCGCGCATCCGCATCACAGTTTTCATGTACTGGAAGTGTGTCCGCGTAATGGATGGCCGCAGGCACTCTCGTTTATGGATAATTGTCGCATTAGTTGGGGCAAAGTGGTTTCACTGGATGAGAGTACGCTGACCGTCGAAGTTCTGCCACTGCTGATCGCTGGCCACCATCTTGTGTTGGGCTCGCCAGAGCGTCGCGCCGTCAACCGGGAAATTGATGGGAATGGATTCGTCAGCACAGCCCGGCTCGGTGACTGGGTTTCCATTCACTGGGGCTGGGCATGTCAGGTGCTTTCGCTGCGGCAAGTAGCCAATCTCGAGCGATGGACTCGCTATCATCTCGACATCGTGAATGAGACGTTGTAAAGTGTGAAGAGAGAGGTCTTTGTCGGACTCGACGAGGCTGACCAAGGAGACGCATCAAATTTGGCGTAGACAGGCTGAGGCACTCTACTACTACGATGAGAGAGGTTCTATGGAGACTGCTGTTGAACGTTGGAGTGCAATCATCAATGCACGAATGCACCAAATGGACGCTGCCCATGCATGTTTGGGACGAACCAGTGCTGACTACTGGGATCGCCGGGCGCACCCATTTCGGTAAAGACGCGAAAATGGCGTTAGGATTTCTCGCCGGGAAGAGTCAATTTTGCGGCCCAACCGTTTGAGGCCTGGGAGCAGTGGTTCAATGAATTGCCACACAAGGCTCACTCACATCTGGTGTGTACACTTTTCTGGATGTCATAGATCACTCACACTAGACGAAAGATGGCCTTCTGTTGCGTGAGGTGCCTACTGAAAACTCAGCAGGCACCTCCCCCGATGTGTTACCTTCTAGGTGATGAGCTACGCTTCCACCTGGAAGGCGAGAGCTTAGTGCTGTTGCTCATTGCTCATTGTCTGGATATGCGTCTGGTACTGGTCCCACACACGCTGTAAGGCAGGGTCTCCTGGGACATTGCTGTAGATGGAATAGATGGTCATACCATTCTCCCAGCCCAGCGATTGCCAGAAAGCCCGCTGTGCCCCCTCCTCTGGGCTTTCTTCCCCGATCCCGATCCGTGTGTGAATACTCCTCGCTCCTCGTCCTTGCATGAAGGCGACAGCTTGCCTCACCAATTCAGCCTGAACCGTTTGCTCATGAGGATCAGGTTGGACGTACAGTTCCTCGATTTCGCCCGTTAGCCCTGGCATGACAGGATGCTCCGTCACACTACAGGTGACAAAGCCGATGAGGATGTGTTGTTCTTCAGCCACGAAGCAGTGGACCGCTTGATGAGTCGCGTACTGCTTGAGGTTAGCAAGGATGAGAGATGCAGATGATTCTGGAAGCGGCGTTCCTACTTCTGCACACATCTGTAGCCATAAGTCACGAACGCGCTCAGCTTCGTGTTCGTGCATATTTCTGATCTGAGCCATAGTAGCGAATCTCCTTTGAATACCATGATCATGTTTAAACAGTAGTGAAAGTGGGTCGAGATGAGGGATCAAGCCCCAACAGATCAACAAAGGAGGCGCACGAGCACGAGGAAAAGTACCAGTTCTCGCTGGTACTTGAAAGTCTGGTTCGGTTCTGTTACCACCGATGTCGGTGAGAAAGCACCAGGCGTGAATAACCTGGGCGTTCCAACAGTGCTTCTACATACTTCAACCTTTAGGTGATTATGAATGTGTTCTTTCCAAGTTCTTCATAGAGTATGACATGTTCGCTTTCCATTTGTCAAGTCACGGACATGTCCTCCAGGGCTTTTTGGTTTACCTGTTCTACAGCTTGCCACTCCTTAGCAGTGCATGTTGCTTTTCTGCTCCACATAAGAAATGGCGTACTTTTGTCGCTTTTTGGGTAAATCAAAAAGCCTTGAGAAGTGATGGCCTCTGTTGAACCAATATGTTCAACAGAGGCCATCACTTCTCAAGGATTACGTTGAAGATGGCATACGTTGTGATAGAATAGCCTCATGAAGAGCAAAATAGACAACGTACCTGCACTCCTAAGAAGAGATTGGACACGCCGCGACATGTTGGTAGTGACCTGCGGAACCTTGCTTGGGTTGGCAGGCTGTGGAGAGAATAGTGTTCCTTCTGTATCACAGAAAACCGATACCCGTACCACAACATCTACGGTTAGCCCGTCACCTACCAGCATCCCTGAGACACCTGTTACCCTCGCTTTTACTGGTGATGTCATGTTTGGTCGCACAGTAAACAGCCATATGCTCGGGACCACTTCCCATGACCCATATCCGTTTACCTATACAGCAGATTTTCTGCGCGGCTTCGATCTCACAATCGGCAACCTTGAGTGTGTCATCTCTAAGCTGGGTACTCCAGTCCCCAAGTTATATATTTTTCGCGGGGATCCACGCGCCTATGATCGCCTGCTCAACGCTGGTTTTGACCTGGTTTCTGTCGCGAACAATCACAGTGGCGATTATGGGAAAGCAGCGTTTCTCGACGAATTACTCACTCTCCCTACGCATGGTATTACTCCCATCGGAGGGGGTCAGAATAAGCAGCAAGCTTACACACCTGTCTTGAAAACCGTCCATGGAACGACGCTCGCCTTCCTTGCCTACGATGAGATTGAGCCGTACTCCTTTGCGGCAACTGCTACGACTCCAGGTCATGCATGGCTAGACGAGGCTGAACTCCGGCAGAACGTTGCACTGGCTCGCGTGTCAGCCGATTTTGTGATTGTCTTTGTCCATTGGGGCATCGAGTACTTGACCTCGCTCACCGCTCATCAACGTCTTCTTGCACAGGTCGCTATTGATGCAGGAGCAGACCTCGTTATTGGCGCACATCCTCATGTCATTGAGCCGTATGAGGTGTACAAAGGCAAACTCATCGTCTATAGCCTGGGAAACTTTGTCTTCGACAACATGTATGATGAAGTCGTGCGTCATGGGAACATTCTTACTTTGGCCGTCCAGAAAAACCAGCCGCTCTCCTGGAAACTCGTTCCCACGCGCATTGGTGACTGGGGCGAACCATCGCTTCTACATGTATAATAAGTATTGTAACTACTCAACTAGTAAAAGAAGAAGCGTCAATTGTCAAGGGGGACGGGAAGAGAGACAAGTTATGCTCCTGACTTGTTCCCCTCAAGAAGTTGACGCACCCCTGGCAGCATGAGTTGACGAAAGAGAATCTCCATACGACCCGGAGACCATCCCATTTCGGTTTCGAGCCACCATTGCAACAGCGTCACGAAGGTTCCCACGACATACGCCGCAGCGGCATCGAGCAGGTCATCTTCCTGGTTCTGCTTCCATATTGCTTGCAACTGTGTTTTCACACGTACACGGAGTTGCTGTTGAAGTGCCAGCATCATCAGGGCCACCGCGCCTCCTCGCAGTAAGGCTTGGTAGAGGGGATAGTGAGCAGAGATATGCTCGAACAACGCGAGACTTGGGAGCCAAACCGATGCGTCTGGTGAATGAGGAATGGAAGACGCCTCGAACTGGCACTCGAGCGACTCAATAAGCCATTCAGCTTGGCTGGTCAGCAGATCTTCTTTGTCCCAGTAGTGCTCATAGAAGGTTGACCTCCCAACATCCGCGCGGTCGAGGATGTCCTGGACGGTAAGCGCATCATAGCGCTTCTCAAGCAACAATGCCACCAGTGCCTCGCCTACGTGTCGCTGTGTACGCGTTGAACGCCGATCTGTTTTCTTCTGTTTCATCGTGCTCCTGAACACTTTCGTTCGTTTGTCCGCTAGCGGAGCGTTCGCTCCTTTTGTTGGTTGCGATGAGTCACTCTTTCTTGCATACTAGAAGCGAACAGGTTGTTCATTAGCGAATAGCACATTCAGTATAACATGGAGGAATGGCAATGGCGAAGTATCAACACACATCTGCTGAGAACACTGGTCCCGTCACAACAGGGCGAACCATTCACTGGGCCAGTCGGTACGACCTCTTCGTTTCCCTGGTCACGCTGGGACGAGCAGCAACCTTTCGGCGGCATACTGCTGATCTGGCGCATCTTCAATTGGGGGAGGTGGTACTTGATGTTGGATGTGGCACAGGCGACCTGACACTCGCGGTAGAGAAACAAGTTGGGCCGAATGGAAAGGTCGTAGGAATCGATGCAGCCCCTGAAATGATTACCTATGCGCAGCAGAAGGCGACACGCCTGAGAAGAGCAGTAGATTTTCGTGTAGAGCCCGTGGAGGCTCTGTCTTTTACAGATCACACCTTTGATGTCGTCATCTCCAGCTTGGCCTTTCACCATTTCCCGGGACCTCTGAAAGAGCAAGCACTGGTGGAGATACATCGGGTGCTCAAACCAGGGGGAAGAGTGCTCATTGTCGATGCTCTGCGTTCGAGCCATCACTTCTTTCCTCATCCAGCCTTACAGGTGGGGGCTGAGGATCTGCCTCCACTCTTAAAAGATGCAGGGTTTCTTGACGTGCAATGGCAACGTGGCCCCTTGCCTTTCCTAGGAGTTGTGCGAGGGCAAACGGCATCGTAGGAGAGCGCAAAACGGTTCTAGACACAGGTCGGCTCGTCTTCAAGACAGAGAATGTGTTTTTCCAAGACGAGCCGATCTGTGTTCACATCAAGTTCTTGCGGGAGAGGGAATAGTCGCTCATCATTTGCCATACCTGTTTGAACGTTTCTATTGTGCTGATGCGTCACCTAGTCGCAAGACAGAAAGGACAGGATGGATTTCAGCTTCTTTCCCTTGACACTACAGTACTTCTCTGTTACTATATGAGCATATGCTCATATAGTAACAGAGAAGAAAAAGGGAACACGATGGGGAAAGATGACGTGCTCACGGCTATTGATGCAGAGGCGGTGAATGCAGAGCGTGCTGTAGCTTTGCCCGAAGAACACCTTTTGTGTCTTGTCGAGACCTTCCAAGCTCTTGCAGATCCGACACGCGCTCGCATCCTTTATGCACTTACACACCGTCCGTTATGCGTGCGAGACCTCGCTCTCCTGGTGGGAGTGTCGGAGTCAGCGGTGTCGCATCAACTCCGCTTGTTACGAGATCGGCGAGTCGTCAAATCGCGACGCGAAGGTACTGTCATATATTACACTGTGGATGACTCCCATGTAGCCGCCCTCTTTCGCGAGGCAGATCATCATGTCGATCATGTGCGTCGAGGGCTTCCTGACCACCCCTCCTCACTTCCCTAAACGCATGACTCTGTCGGCTTTCCAGAGACGCAGAACGTGCAGACGTTCTCGGCAAGAAATCTTGATTTTTGTGAAAGGAATACAAAAGGCACGAATATGAAACAGCATGATACTGATAAAGCAGGGAGTCACACCCAAGATCATTCTCATGAGTACAACGATGTGCATCCTCATCCACATGACGATGATCACACGCACGATCATGACCATACTCATGCTTCGTCGGGTTGGGTAAGAAAAGTGCAGGAAGCTATTCCGTTCTTGCATGGACATAGCCACGGCGAAGCAAACATCGATACAGCATTAGAAACACATGATCGCGGAATTTGGGCACTGAAAGCGTCTTTGGTGGGACTCGGGGCCACAGCCCTCTTTCAATTGGTCATTGTGCTTCTCAGTGGCAGCGTTGGGCTGCTAGCGGACACCATTCACAACTTCTCGGATGCGTTCACTGCAGTGCCATTGTGGATTGCCTTTGCACTTGCTCGGCGGGCTGCCAATCGCCGCTACACCTACGGGTATGGGCGTGCAGAAGATGTGGCAGGCGTCATCATTGTACTCATGATTTTTGCGAGTTCGCTGGTTGCAGGCTATGAAAGTTACCTCAAGTTTGCCCACCCGGAACCTCTCCGGTATGTGTGGTGGGTCATGGCAGCGGCCCTCGTCGGCTTTCTCGGCAATGAGGGCGTTGCCATCTTCCGCATCCATATTGGTCGCGAAATCGGTTCAGCAGCCTTGGTTGCCGATGGGCAACATGCACGGGTGGATGGCGTCACATCGCTCGCAGTCCTGTTTGGCGCGGTCGGAAGTCTGCTTGGCTTCCCGCTGGCCGACCCCATTATCGGATTGCTCATCACCATTGCCATCCTCGTTATCGTGAAGGATACCGCAGTGACGATGTGGCGACGGCTGATGGACGCGGTTGATCCAGCACTGGTTGAGAGCATGGAGAGAGTGACGGTGACCGTTCCCGGCGTCCAACAGGTTCACCAGGTGCGTGTGCGCTGGATAGGGCACAAACTCCAGGCCGAAGTCGCGATTACGGTTGATGAAGAGCTTACTGTTCGGCAGAGCCACACCATCGTTGAAGAGGTGCGGCACGTCCTCCTGCATGCACAACCTCGTTTGGCTGTGATCACAGTGCATGCCGACCCTAGTGAATATGGGGGAACAGATGCTCATGCTGTGACTGACCACCATGAACTTTCTGCAAGGTTGGAAGAAAAGGTATCGTCACCCAGGTAACGATGACGAAGACAGAAGTCACTGGAGGGGACAAGGGAGTCTATGAAAGTCATTGAGTCTCCAGCGGCAATCCAGATTATGGCAATTGCAGCACATCCCGATGATATCGAAAGCTGGTGTGCTGGAACACTTGCACAGGCAGTTGATAAAGGGGCAACTGTCAGACTCCTCCTGATAACTTCAGGGGAGCATGGATCAAGTGATCTTTTGACACAAGCACCAGAAGTTGCCGCACGCAGAGAGGAAGAGGCGCGAAGAGCCGCAGAGATTCTTGGTATCACAGAGGTGGTGTTTTTGCGCTATCCCGATGGCGATGTAGAAAACACACGTACACTACGAGCTAACCTTGTGGAATGGATTCGTCGCTGGCAGCCAACAGTGCTTTTCACCCATGATCCAGAGCATCCCTTGCCCGCGTATCTTTGTCACCGCGATCATCGCATAGTTGGTCGCGCTACCCTCGATGCTGTCTACCCATTGGCTCGTGACCATCTCGCATTTGCGGAACAGATTCATGCCGGGTTAGAACCGCACAATGTTCGCGAGGTTTGGTTATTTGCGAGCGGAAATGCTGATACCACCTATGTAGACATTACCACCGGCTTTGACCGCAAGCTTGCCGCGCGACTCGCACATGCAAGCCAAACCGTAGACCCTCTTGCACTTGCATCAGGCTGGCGAGCACGTTCTGCTTCCATTGGACACGCTGCCAATCTCGCGCTTGCTGAAGCGTTCATGCTTCTTCACCTCGACTAACAGGAAGCTTTCTCGGGAGTCCATATCTACCGAGACACACTGATGAGCAACGAGGACGCGTGGGTCGCAAAGGCAACCCATACCTGTGGCAAGACGCCGCTTATCAGGGTGCCAAGACCAAGCAGAAGCAGTGCGACGCGTAAGGGCTGCGGTTCCCGTTGGAGCGGTTTCTCTTGTGAGGGACGCAAGTATAACGGAACCAGAACACGGATATAGTAAAACAGGGACAACCCGATGTTCAGCACCATCACCACCGCTAACCAGACCCACCCACCTTGAAGAGCCGCATTAAACAGCAGAACTTTGCCGACGAAGCTCCCAAACGGCGGAAATCCTGCTAGCGCAAGCATACAGACGGCTAAAACAGCTGCTGAGAGCGGCAACCGTCGTCCTAGCCCAGCGAATTTCGTCAGGTCATCTGACCCTATTTGTCGCTCGATAGCATCCACCGCCAAGAATGCCCCCAGATTCATAAACAGATAGACCGTCAGATAGACAAGCATGCCTGAAATCGCGAATGGACTGCGCTGCGCTGCCGCTATCCCAATAAGGAGGTAGCCCACCTGCCCAATCGAGGAATAGGCGAGCAACCGTTTCACGCTGGTTTGGCGCAACGCAAAGACGTTGCCAACGGTCATCGTAACCGCAGCCAAGACCGCAAGCAGCTCCGCCCAATGCCCAAGATTGTGCGGAAAGGCCACATACAGGGTACGTAAGAGTATGGCTAACCCTGCTGCTTTTGGACCGACCGAGAGAAAGCCCGCAATAGGAGTTGGGGCACCTTGATAGGCATCGGGTGCCCAGGTGTGGAACGGAACGAGTGTCACCTCAAAACCATAGCCTACCAGGACAAGACAAAAGGCGGCAACAGTTGTGAACACAGGCACTGCTGGCAGTTTTATTGCTAGTTGTGGCAAGTCTAATGTCCCCGTAAGTCCAAAGAGCAGCACCATGCCATAAATCATCACAGCCCCTACCGCCGCCGAGAAGAGAAACATCTTGAGGGCAGCTTCCGTTGCTAACCGACTCTCTTTGGCGATCCCGATCAGAATATACGAACCAACCGTGACCAGTTGAATGAACAGCGCAATTAGTGCTACGTTCTGGCTTGCTGCGAGGCACATGATCCCAAGGCAAGTAAGCAAGAGGAGGGCTGGCACTTCACCCTCATGAGGACGGCCTTTAAAGTGGTTCTCGGTGGCGAGCAACACGAAAGCCGTTGTGACGACAGCAAACAGCTTGAAGTAGATCGCGAATTGATCCACGGCATAGGTTCCAATGAAAATCGGCTGAGGACGAAACCAGAGCATCACGATACTCTCAACTGCGACAGCACCAAGCCCAATGAGGGCACATGTTGTCGTGAGAAACTTCCGTGCTGGCGGGAGGTAAGAACCTAATGGGAGGAGAAGCAGCACGAGAATACCTAGCGTCATTTCTGGCACAATTGCCCAGAGTTCCATGCCACCTTGCATTGCGCCCATGCTATCGTCCTCCTACGAAAAGACCAGGCAGGCCAAGCGGTCCAACACTCAGTGCTGTAGTGATGATCGTGACAAGAGGACTTGGCGCAATGCCGAGCACGACAATCAGGACAATGAGTGGAAGAAGGGCACCCAACTCTCTCGGTTTGAGTTGTGGCAGTTTTGCCCATTCGGGTGACAGTTTGCCAAGCAGGACGCGTTGGAGCGTCCAGAGGAACATGGCGGTTGTCACAAGGATACCTAGGAGCATACCAAACGCTGCCCAACGATAGATACCAAGCGTTCCTAACACAATCTGCACCTCGGCTGCAAAATGCGCGAGGGCCGGGAGACCGAGTGAGGCAAACATGGACAACGCGAAAAGAGAACCGTACAGTGGGATGGCTGCCCATATACCCGATAGATGCGCAATTTCACGCGTCCCTGTGCGATCAGCAAGCATGCCCACGAGGAAGAAGAGCGCACTCGTCACGATACCGTGTGCGATGAGTTGATAAGCAGCACCGCTTGCTGCGGCAGCACGGTCAGCAGGATTTGCAGAGAGAGCTGCTGCTACCGCTATTCCAAGCAACACGTAGCCCATGTGGTTGATACTGGTGAAGGCAATCAGCCGTTTCAGGTCCGTCTGGGCCATTGCTACTGCCGCACCATATACCGCCGAGACAACTGCGATTGCCGCAATTGGCACAGCCCACGCACTAAACGCTCCGGGGACCGTTGGGAGAGCCAGTCGAAGCAGCCCATAGCCGCCAAGCTTGAGCAGCAAACCCGCGAGAATGACGCTTCCCTCGGTTGGGGCCTCTGTATGTGCATCGGGCAACCAGGAATGCAATGGAACGATGGGTAGCTTAATCCCAAAGCCGATGAGAAAGCCTAACAGAATGAGGAAGGCTCCTACACTTGTACCAACGAATGGTCGAGCAGCGATGATTGCTGGCAGATCGAAGGTATGTGGGTTTGTGCCTAGATACAGACCCAGGATGGAAAGCAACACGGCAAGACTGCCAACGCGTGTATAGAGAAAAAACTTCATCGCCGCCTGGAGCCGCTGTCCCTCATGTCCCCAGAGACCAATAATGAAGTACATTGGCACTAATGCAATTTCAAAGAAGACGTAGAAGAGTAGTAAGTCCATCGTGCTGAAGAAACCAATCAAGCCTGTCTCCATCACCAGATAGAGCGCGAAGTATTCTCGTGGTGCCTTGTCCTGCTTCCATGCATACAGCACTACCAAAAAGGTGAGGAGCGCACTCAACAGAATTAAGGGCAAGGAAAGGCCATCGACGGCAAGATGATAACTGGAACCGAGTGTCGGAATCCAGGACGCGCGTTCCTCAAATTGCAGCGTTCCTCGTTGCCAGTTGAAGAGTGCGGCGAGGACAATGCCTACGAAGAGTACGAGGGCGGAGGTGCCAATGGCAATCCAACGCTGGACCCGTCGGTTCGGCGTGATATAGAGCACCACTGCCCCCAGCAGTGGCAGAAATGTGACAAGTGATAACATGGCATTTCTCTTCCCTTATCGTATTATGGTAACGAGGACTGCGAGCGCAAGAACACCTAGTCCCCAAATAAAAACCAGGAGTAAATAATTTTCAATGCGTCCCGTTTGTAAGCCCCTCACCCGTTGACTCAACGTCAAAATACCTTGTCCCAGGTCCCTAACAGCGGTATCAAAGCCGCGAAGATCAACGCGCCCGCTTGCCCGCACAAGTGCCATTGTTGCTCTGGCGAGAGTGCCCGCAAAAGTATCAAAGACACGGCGATCAATCCCCGCACAGGTCCGAACGAGAGCAAGCAGTCCATTGATCGTCCCTCTACTAAGCGCGTCAAAGACCACATGATCGATGGCATCCAAGAGCTTGGCAGCACCTAGCCCAAGTTGCGCTATGAGGCGATAGAGTGCCTTGAAGCCAAATTCTCCGGTAAAAACAGGTCTGACCGTTTGTAGCACGGGCCAAACGAGTGCACGAGGCCAGATAAAGCGTGCATATACGCCTATTGCAACACCGATGACAGCGATAGCGAGCGTCAATACTGTTGCCGTTGGAGCATCGGGAACCTGCCCACCAAGCAAATGACTGAGAGGCTGACGAAGAAGTGTTGCATTGACAAGCAGACCGAGAGGGATAAGTGCAGCCAATACAAGGATTGGCACGAGCAATCCGCGCGTTGTTTCGTGGGCCTTTTGTGCTGTCAGTGATGGCATCCCAAGAAAAACGAGACCAAAGGCGCGTGTGCTATACAGAGCGGTGAGCAGACTGGCGAGAAGTGCGGCTATGAAAAGTGGGATGTTTGTGTGCCATGCAGCAGCGAGTACAGGGTCCTTCGGTGGCAACGCAAGCGTGACGGGTAAGCCAGCGAGGGCAGCCGCTCCAAGCGCGAAGGCAAGGGCGGTCAATGGCATCCGTCGCAACAAACCACCCATATGATCAAATGTTGTGTTCTCCTCAACTGCTCGGTCTACCGCACCTGCTGCTAGAAAGAGCGTTGCCTTGTACAATGCCTGCGCTACCAGCAGGAGGACACCAGCAAGAAGGCTTCCACTGCCAAGCCCCACAAACATTAACCCGATCTGGCTCATCGTCGAGTAGGCCAGCGTGCGTTTCAGATCAGTTTCTACCAGTGCGGCCGCTCCTCCTAGCAAGGAGGTAAGTACACCTACCCATGCGACAACTTGAAGTGATGGGGGAGCAGCGAGAAAAAGTGGATACAACCGTGCAACCAAGAAGACGCCAGCCGCAACCATTGTGGCAGAATGCAGTAAGGCGGAAACAGGTGTTGGACCAGCCATCGCATCAGGGAGCCAGCCCTGAAATGGCACCTGAGCAGATTTGCCAGCCGCCCCCGCAAAGAGCAGTAAGGCAATGAAAAGCAACAACCCATCGGCGATTTTTCCATGAGTTGCTGCTCCCAGCACGACATCAATACGTCCACTACCAGCACTTCCAACGAGCAGCAGCACACCAGCCAGCAACAGGAGGTCTGCCAGACGCGTTGTGAGAAAGGCTTTGGTTGCGGCACCTGGAGGAGCCTCTCGCTCGAACCAGAACCCAATAAGCAGATACGAGCAGATGCCAACCAGTTCCCAGGTAATGAAGAGAGTCATGAGATCAGCCGCAAGCACGAGCGTAAGCATAGAGCCTGCAAACAGGCTGAACTCCGCAAAGAAACGTCCACGGCGTGGCTCTTCAGCCATGTAGCTCGCCGCATAGATGAAAACGATGAGTCCAATAACGGATACTAATGTAGATGCGAGCGCACTTAAGGGATCAAGCCAGAGCGCGAGCGTCAATGGTCGTCCACCTACAGTGAGCCAGGGTAATGAAACGAGAGCCTTTGTCCCCTGTGCTACCGCGACGAGTCCAAAGACGGAGACAAGTGTCGCTCCTGCCATTGCTGTTACCGCAAGTATCGAAGCCAGCCGACCAAACTGCACAAGGCCGAGAGCCAGTAACCCAAACACAATAAGAGGAAAGAATGGTGCCAGCCAGAATACCTGGATACCAATCATTGTTTCATCTCCTTCACCGTGTCCACGTTCGTGTTCCCGCGCTGACGAAAAACCATCATCGCTAAGCCAAGCCCTGCCGCCATCTCAACCGCCGCAATGGTGACAATGATAATAACAAACACCTGGGCATCGAACTCGTTGGGCCGTACAAATCGCCAGAAAGCCACAAGTGTGAGGATAGCAGCGTTCAGGATAATCTCGACACTCATTAACACCATTAAAGCACTACGCTGCGAAAGGACTCCGGCGACGCCGATGCCAAAGAGAATTGCACCGACGAGAAGGTAGGGAAGCAGCCCTGGACCACCACTACTCGTAAGCCAACTCACGACTGACCTCCTCTTTGTGTATTTGCAACGACGGTTTCCTGAGCGGGAATGAGGGTCATACCACATTTGGGACACGTCCCTGGTCCCTGCTGTTGCACTTCTGCATGCATAGGACAGGTATACATGACGGTGTCATCACTTTTTTCTGAGTGTGTTGTTTGCACGTGCTTCACAGGTGGATGTTCGCGTTTGGCAAGCAACACTGCACCAGCGATACCGGCAAGAATAAGCAGGGCTGCTCCCTCAAAAGCAATCATGTACCGCGAGAGGAGTAACTCACCAACGACCCGTGATGCATCCTGTGTTGGAACGGTGTTTGCAAGCGACCAGGGAGTAAGAATTAACAGGGCAATAAGCAAGACTGCCGAGAGCACACCAAGTATGATCGCCCAGGGAAGTTGTGCTGTAGACATCGCCATGTCAACCATCATGTCGTAGTTTTGACGCGGCGTCATACCACCCATATTCATGTCAGA
>JAABUQ010005517.1_pt1 | contig 20064 bp, 19 predicted proteins | sample 5560001 | NCBI WGS metagenome assembly JAABUQ01 (sample SAMN10711888, study PRJNA513371) | rock metagenome | isolation source: Antarctica rocks | place: Antarctica: Victoria Land, Finger Mt nord | collected 2015-12-18
CAGTAGGGGCACGAAGGCGTATTTTCATCCGATTCCGGGGTTGGGGAGTGATGGCGGGAGGGGAAGGGGCGGGGCTGGGAACGCGGGGTTTAGGAGGGGGAGGGGGAGGAGGGATAGTCTGAGTGATAGTGAGGGGGAGACTGTGGGGAGTTGAAGGGGGTGGGGTGTAAGATTGGGGGGGCAAGAGTGAAGTGGGCGAGATGAAAGACTTGTATCCGACGTCTTTGCCTTTTGTGTGAAGGACGAAAGGATTCGCATCAGCGCAGGGAAAGTTGTGCGATATTCATGAGAAACGGAGACAGCGTTGTAGATAGGTAGCATACGAACTCATTCGAGAATCATGCCCCGTGCCCCCGGAATGGCGTCCGCCTTGGTGGCAGATTGCCACTCCGGGACAATATGATAAGTCACATGAGATACATTCGTGGTAGACCTACTTCCGCCCTCCCGCCCTAAAATTCCTCAACACATTTCCCCCCCTCCCCCCTCTCGGCTTCCCCTTCCCCATCCTCGCCTTCATCATCCTCGCCCTCCGGATCCTGTTATCGCTTTCCTTCCTCAACGGCACAAAACCCCCCAATTGCCCTCCCTTTCCCAGCTCGCCCCTCGTAGTCGCCGGCATCAGATACTCAGGCACATGCTTTAACTCCCCCCTCACCCGGAGCACTCTGCTCTCATTGTCATGCCGCAATTCGCGCTTTTCGTCTGGGTTCTCCTCAAAGTATCGGCTCAGCTTTTCGCTCTTCAACAGCTCCTGCCTTAGTTCCTTGGCTCGCGCTTCGCGCACTGCGAGCCGTGTCACCGACTTCAAGGCCGAGAGCATGCGGTACCGAAAGCCCTCTATCTGCGCTTTGTCGAAGTGGTAGGGTTTTATTTCTTTGCCCTTGTTGGCTTGGTCCGCAATGATGGCTTCTAGGACGGTTGAGTCGGCAGCGGTGGTAGGGTGGGTGGTGGATTTGTTTTTCCCATAGAGGGAGGCGGGTATGGCGAAGGAGAGGGCAAGACCGGTGGCGCCGGCTCGGGCGGTGCGGCCGATGCGGTGGGTGTAGGATTGGGGGTTGGGAGGGAGGTCAAAGTTGAGGACGCAGGCAACGTGCTGGAAGTCGATGCCCCTGGAGATGCCGTATTCTTTAGCTTTCCTGGGTTTCTTTTGGCGTTTCGGGGCTGGATCAGTAGGGGTGATGGTTGGGATTGAGAGTTCGTTCTCTGGGTTGTCTACGGTCGTAATGTCTGCGTCTTCTGTGGTCGCCTTCTTGGGTCCACTTGAAGACTTGATCTCTCCAACCATCTCGTGCTCATCGGATGCTATGATAATGTCGTAGACGTTCTTGTTGAATTCTTCCACAACGTGAATGCGGGAATTGACAGGTAATTCCGAGTTCAAGACGCAGCTCTTGATGCTGAATTGCTCGAAAAAGAGTTTTAGGCGATAGCATCTGTCGATATCGCCGACGAAGATGATACATTTGCCTTTGATCAATTTCAGCTTGAACACAACATATGCTAGCAGGAACTTTTCATCTTCTCCACACCTGGACTCCCGCATCAGCCAATGCAAACATAACTTGAAACGAGGAATGGGCATACTTCACAACATACTGACTCACACCTCCGCCCTCACTCTCTTTTTCCTGGAAGTCCACAACAACAGGATTCCGACAGAATAGATTCTTCAAAGTATCCACGTCAGTCGTCAGCGTTGCACTCATTAGGAAGGTCTGCAAGCCCTTCGGTATGACCTTCGAGAGCGTCTGTAAATCTTCATCATAGCCGTAGGAGAGCACCAAGTCCGCTTCATCGATTACCAGGTGCGTAAGATTGTCCACGATCAGGGCCCCACTGTCTAAATTCTGCGCAGCACGGGCAGGTGTTGCAACCACAATATCTGGGAATTCTGCGAGGAGACTTCTTTGAACAGATTCGGGGACTTTCTGCGTAAGATTGATGGTTCGAGCATCTTTGGCACAGAAGGCGGAGAAGGTGGAGATGACTTTGGAGACTTGTTGGGCTAGTTCTCGTGTCGGTACAAGGACAAGGGTGCTTGTGGCTTTAAGTGTTCTGGCATTCTAGCGGATCATCAGCGGAAAGTCAAGGAGAGGATAAGAGGTGGCCGAACATTTTTCTTTTGGAGGATGGATTGAAGAATGGGGAGGACGTAGGCGGCTGTCTTGCCTGAGCCGGTCTTCGAGCGAGCTACTTCTGTTAGCCGGAAAGCGCCAGCAAGCGTTTAAGCATACCCAGAATATCTTTCCCAGCGAGAGCTAACGGAATGGCCTTGGCCTGAACCGAAGTGGGTGTCGTGAAGTTCTGCTTTGCAACGGCTTGGAGGAGCCTTGAGTCCAAACCCAAGGAGCTGAAGGCAGCGGAATTGGAAGCCGCACTTGTCTCCGTCTCTACCGCAACAGGCACATCGTCGTCGTTTAATTTGCGCTTCATGGTTTATAATTGTTATGCAGACTTGCGAAATAAGAGATTTTGTGGCCGAGGCATAATGGATGTCTGGTATTTTTGAAGTAATTTACACTAGCGCTAATTCTAATAACCCCCAAATACCTTCCCCTTTGTTTTTGGACGCATAGGTAATTTTTTACGAACGCTTCTCAGAGGCTTTGTAAGTAGGTAGCTTTGGAAGAGTCCGACTCCATTCAATCTACGGATGCGATCTTGAACGGCGCTAGAGCGATCTCGAGGGCCATGTAAAAATTATCCAAACCTTCGTAGGGGACGGTCCGCAGGATAGCGATCCGGACTATGAGAGACCGCATCGATGCTGCATAGTCCGAAAGCATATAGCTAATACCAACGGCATTTGGTGTATAGAGAAGAACTTAGAAATGTTCGTCACTTGCGTTGAAGTACAATGGAGTGGCCTTGCGGTCCGCTCCACAATATTGACCCGACGCCTTCATTATGATCGCTCGCGACTTTGCGTCTCTAATATCGTCGATGAAAACCCAGCGAAGCTCCGAGACATCCACTGGCGGGGAGGATCCATCAGAATCTCCAGAACCGTCCTCGTAGTCGCCCGAGCAAAAAAAAATTCATAGTGCGAAGGTTACGTCGCTAAGGCGGTGAGGAGCGAGCTCGTTCGTCTCCCCCTTAAACCCTGTCACATCCTCGACAAGGATAGATCTGTGGAAAGCAGAGTAGACATATATGTAGAGAAATCCGGAAGGCGTCTCCGGTCTCGCTGTGATCTGGGTCCAATGGTACCTCATCAGATGGGATTCCAAAACGTGGGAGGAGAGGGTCTAGGACGTCGCCAGTATTCAAGTGAAATAAGGCTCTTGTGGCCCAATTCATCTTCAAGTTGATAGTGGGTTTGTCCATTCCATTCTCCGATTGCACGGCCATCATGCTTTGGTAATAGAGGTGGAGTCCCTTGCTCTTATATTCGTTCCATAGTGAGTCAGTGTGACTAGAATTGAGCGTGTGTTGCAGTGTTCGTTGGACAATTCCTTGTCGAATGTGCTCGATCTCCATGGTGGAAATCCTTGGAACTCCAGCTGATATCTTGCAATTGAGCTCCAGGCCGGTTGGGATTGAAAACAAGAAGAATTTTGTGTTGATATACTAACTGTGTCCAAGACGCAACGGTGAGGTTTTCAGGACGCGATATCCAAAGGGTCGCGAAATTGATGTACCACCATTATCACCCAAATTTCTGAGTCAAGTGGAAATTTGTAGTTTGTTGAGTGTTCGCCAAGAAGATGTCTCGTTGTGTTGACTCATCGAATAGAGATTTTCTAGTTGCAATCGCAACACAAGAGTTGGATATCGAAACAACGATGCTAGATTCGTCATCTCATCTCTAATATAGAGCAAGAAACAACCTAATCAATTGCACTTTGTAGATGTTTCGTGTGCTCGTTATTGTTCCCGGGAGTTGTAATCAGAGACTGTCGTGTGCGTTGACATCTCAAAAGGAATTCTACATTTCCAGTGTTATCAAGTGCAGCATCCATGGCATGGTATAGCCTCGCTGCTTGGAGCAGCTATCGACAGCGCACTGCCGCTCTAAGCACGTGCACCTCAATCATCTTTGCTCCGCCCACTGGCAGTATACATAGATCGTACAGTATGAGTACCAATAACCTTGTAAGCCATATTGCACGAGTCGACTCTAATCCATTGCGGGTGGAATTTGCCTGGAGAGATCTCTCGTGCTGGAAGGCCTCTGTACGGACGATGCTCCGTGAAGGTGAAATCAAGAAGCATGTTTCTTCCTTGTGAAAGCACGTGTTCTATGTATGCCATGAGGTGTCACGGGCATCCAGTACTGAGGATCGAAACTCCGGACTAGATGGGAGGACCGCGTATCACGGTCTGTGTTGGTGTGGCTATCAGGGCGACATCAGTATCCTTATTCAGCTGGAAGCCGTAATAGGTTTCCCAGGTGCTGGTCTCCTGAAGGGGTGGGCTTCAGTGTTTCTAAAACGGGCACTATTAGCGAAGGCCACTTTCGACTTGATGAGGAAGCAATCTGTACTCACAAAACAAAATCATCCAAATTAAGCACATTGGGCTCCGAAAAGATAGCATAAAAATACTTCAGCGTCTCCGCCAGCCAAAAGCTCTCCATACTATTCATCATCTCCGGCTCCTTGGCCGTAACATCAGTAATCGCAGCAGCACCATAATCGGTGCGCGTGGCATTTTCAATGGCATTGAACATACGCCACGCAACTTCCGGAAGATCTTTCTCCCCGGTGAGACGGTAATGAATGAACACAGATTCAATGGCTTCTGGTCGAAGAGTATACATCTTGCTCGGGAGGTCCACAAACCCCGGTTGGAGATTCAGCTCTTTGATGGTGAGATCTATGGCTTTCTCTGTGTCCGTGATTCCTGGATCAGAATCTTGGCGGCGCCCACGTGCAGTTCGGAGCACTGCTTCTCGATACTTGGTTTCGTTCCATGTGCAATTGTCGGCATTCATCTCGCAGGGCACCATTTCGAATATCTCTGGCATAATCCCGGTAGGCATGTGATCGTAAGCCCAGATGCAACCGTCAACAAGTTTCCGTGCCATGTTCATGTGCTCCGGTTGCTCGAATATCTTGGCTCCGATGCCTACCATACCACCGGCGTAGCATCCGAGGTGTTGTCCTCTGCCAATGGTCTTCGTTTCTTTTTTGGTGGGATTGACTTCAGCATCCCCAGAAATGAGGATGTCTGCGTCGTCCGGGACCATAGGCTGGAAGAAGACATGATTCATGGCAGCCGTTATGGCAAATTCGTACATCTTTTTGTACGAGGGTGGCTCATCTTTCTCGTCTCTGCCGCCTAGAAGCATATATTGTTTGGGCAAGTATTCGTACAAAGAATCAGCCATGCCCCCGAGGGTAAAGCCTGTATCGGAGAAAGTCATCCTCTTTGCGTTGACAACCGTAGGCCATAAACCTGGTAGCTTTGTTCCGCCTTGATTCTTGTCAAATTTTTCCATGATTCGGGTGATTGCGTCAAAGTATTTCATGTTTCCAGTGAGCTGAGAAAGGCGCGTGAACTCGAGCGTAAGAGATCCAATCTCGGCAATGAGAGTATTTTGACCCGCCTCTTGTCTACCTCCCTCCAGCGCTTCTTTCCATTTCCAGCGAGTAACGGGCATCCGATTAGGTGTATCGAATGCGCAGTATAGGAAATCCCCTGCCTCAGTCGCCTTCTGTAGGAGGGTAGGGTATTTCCCCTCACTTATATCATACGCGCCCAAGAATCCTCCAAGATATCGAATCGTAGTCTCGAAGATGTTCAGCTCCTCCATTTGTGAAGTGTGGAACTTAATTTTCACAGCCTCTTCAACAGCAGATTCAAATTCTTCCTTCATGCCCATAATCCATAAAGTATCCAAGCTATCCACTAATGTAGCGCCCCATCCTCCAAAGCTTTGATGCGATTCTCCATCCAATGGCTTGAGTTCATCTTTCGTCCAAGCATGTATCTTGTAGCCCTGCCACGAATGTTCAAAGCTGTCTCTAATTGCCGCCAGTCTTTCGAGTCTTTTGGTCTGCGCATCTTTAGTCTCTGTCGGAAAGTCGTACTGGAGTCTCGGGAGGTTGAGTGGTAGGCCCTTAGAAAAGGATTGAAGCGAGTCCACGGGATGTTGCTCCTCAAATTCGCGGTCTCCGAATGTGTACTGTCCCTTGCCGAACGGTGAGGTTGAATCCCCTTCAGGTAACACAGATCCCGACTCTTTGTTTAGGGTCAAATCTCCATCAGATGATTTATATCCAGACCCAGTTTTCAAGGTCGAGCCTTCATCTAATGACTTAGAGGCAGAGCCCTTAGAGGCTAGATCTCCATCAGATGATTTAGATCCAGACCCAGCCTTCAAGGTCGAGTCTTCATCCAATGACTTATAGCCAGAACCCTTGGAGGCTAGATCCCCATCAGATGATTTAGATCCGGACCCTTTCAACGTATGTTTCTCTCCACCTGACAACTTAGATCCCGACTCCGTCTTTGAGCTCTCATCTCCCGCCGACATCTTCGAGCCCAAGTATTTCTTCGCGCTATTTTCTCCTACTGACCCCTTAGATCCATACTCTTTCTTCGACGTGGAATCTCCGTCAATCGACCCAGATCCCGTCCCTTTCGTTGAGCCTTTATCTCCAGCTGCCTCCTTCGATCCTGAATCCTTAGTCGACTCCTTCCCACCTGCCGATAAATTGGAACTAGACGGTGGCGAACTATTGTCAACCTTAACTGATTTAGATCCAGGCTCTGCTTTCGAGCTCCCTTCCTCCCCAGCGAGCTTAGATGTAGATCCCGACCCCGACGCTGAGCTCTTGTTCCCCGGCACAAGTTTAGAGCCAGGCTCCGGCTTGGGGGGAGGCCTTTGATCTGTAATAATCTCTGGCGAGACGTGTTCTGGCTTGTCCTTCGGTGCTGGGATGTCTGGCAGACTCGGTGCCTTTGTATCCCCTCCGGATTGCGTACTCCCTGACTCTGGCTTGGGAGCGGCTTTCAGATCCGAAATTGATGCCTCGGATTCTTGTGCAGGAATGGTTTTTTGTAGCGGGGTCTCAGGTACTAGTCTGGCATCTTGCGGTTTCGACTTGACGGTCTCTCCGACGGTGCGAATGGCCGGACTCTGCAGCCGCGAGTAGAGGAACCAGATGGCGAAGAGGAAGAAGGAGGTCAGGACGAGAGAGGTGATGCGTTTGCGGGGCAACATGTTTGGCAGCGCTCGTGATCAAGAATTAGTTGTCATTATAAAAAAGTGCTTGACGTTACATATGTACAAGTTGAATGAACAATAATATGTAGGTAGGCTGCGGGCAAAGGATTGCAGCTGTGCCTCTCTCCATGCTGATGCATGGCCGCATGGGGCCTAAAGGGTTTAGCCCCCACATCCGCTCATACTCGAGACTTGAACTCGTCCCTGAACCCCTTTTTTCCTCTACCATTATGACTACATTGCCTTTCCCACTGTCTTTTCATTGGAGTGGATGTATGAGAAATCATGATCGGGATTGATAAATCTCTATGTAGGAAATCTGCTGCCGTGCATCTAATTACCCATATTTAATTACAGATGCAGTGCAATTTGGGAGAATCCGAGGTGTGCATTGAGCCGTTCGTTCTGGTGCATACAATGTTTACGGTGATACAAGAACAGACAATGGGCACCCATGGGTGTGGCATATGTGTGTGCAGAGTGGTTCAACTATATCGAAAACGGATTGTGATGGAGTGAGTACCATTATGAACAAAATGGCAATCTTCCGAGGCTGCTCTGAGAATACCTATCTCCATGCAACCGATAATACCTTTACCCTGGCCAAATCCTACCAATCTCATTACAATGCTTGAATGCAACTTGACCTCCCAATGCATCGAGGCAATGCCAAATTCATTCATATAGCGTCCCTCGGTCTCAGCATTTCGATTTATTATATAATCTCGACCACTTCAATCTGGAAGTGTCGTCGTTAAACCATTAGGCACAAACAGCCAGCAGACTCTGAATATATATCCTGAAAGGGGAAGGAATGATGGGTCCTTAAAGGGGACGGAACGATGAGTGTTTTAAAGAAAAGAGAGTTGCTTTAATGTCTCCACAAACTCGCACTCCATCTGCCTGCGCGTCCGTGACGGCAACACATCAGTCCAATTCTCACGTCAGAACGCGTACTTTTGTCAAGTTCTTTCTCCAACGGATAGTCGATACTCCGTCATCTTCTGGCCGTCCATCCAAATGCACATGTTCAGAACCAGAGTCAAAGACGGTTGATAACCATAAAAACAACAGTTTACGGAACCTGGGGAAATCTAAATGCTGGGACAAGTACCAAGACGGAATAATTGAAATTAAGCGCATGACAATGGACATATATAATATCAGAGTACCGACTCGTAAATAGCAACGGCATCGGTATCTCTCAGACACTCTCCTAAGAGCCACGGACGCAGTCTGGAGCACGCTCCGCTGGGCGTGTAGATGGAATTATCATCCGCGGAAACGACAGGGGTGAGGTGAGGGAGGGAGGACGAAGTCGAAGTCATTGCTCGTCATTGCTCGTCATTGCTCCCATGCTCAGAAGCAGCGGATCCCTCGAACAGCCAAAAAATCGATTCTTGCTGGACCCAATCATCAGTCCACTGGGTGCTGCACAGACGACTACAGACATCCACTTGGATGCTCAATGCTCAATCTCTTTCAGCCGCCAGAAAGCAGAGTCCTTCCACTCATTCATCGTTGATCTATCCATATGAACATCACATCATCAAGACTTCACTCATAAACCACGTCGTCGGCATCAATACGATTCACCAACCCCGCTCAATTTCCTCGTCGTGCCCCGTCTTTCTGGCGGACCCATCTCCCCTCCAGCTCCTGAGCTGATCCTCCGACCTGTTCCTAATCCACTCAGCCGTTTCCTTGCACTCGCCGCACCTAGTCCTGGAATCCCAGATCCTGGGTCTTCCTTTGCAATGGTGGTGCGGCGTGATGGAGTGGGTGTCACAACTTCGCTTGACTCGTCGTCGTCTTGAGGTTGACTCTGCAAGCCGTAATTAGTCAATCTACTGACAGTTGCTGCACTAGAATGCATGTTGGCGTAGGATCCTCCGATCGATGAACGTGGCCGGCGCGACTCTGATTGCGTAGTGCTTGTTGCATAGTGGCCAAGTGGCGTACGAGTTCCGGAAATCGATTGGCGGCTGCTGGGGCGGCTCGTGCTTGAAACAGATGCGCTAGGAAAATGGCTAATGGACTGTCTCGATGCCAAACTAGCACGAGAACTCGGCCGGCTGTTCGGAGCATCCCGACTCGGTGGCCTGTTGCTGAGGGTATCTCGACTTGGAGGGCGACTGAGGTTGGGCTCCCTATTTGGGCTGGGCTGTGGAATCCCGAAAGAAAGGCGGCTTGCTGGTCGTTCGAAGGCTGGAGCGTAGGCAGATGACAGGCGACTTGCTGGTCGTTCAGCGCCTGGCGTGTACACTGAGGAAGCATTGCTGCCGCCGGTGCGTTTCTTGTTACTGCGCATTGTAACTGTCGCGGGTATGGAAGATTGGCCAAGAGACGAATTACTGCGGGGCGAAGCACGGGGCGGTGTTGAAGTAGGCGCTGGGAGTTTGGATCGTACGGAGTGGACTCGCTGCTCGAGCAGCTGCATCTTGTTCATGAGGCCGTGGAGTTGGTGAAGAGAGCCGGATGAGGGTAGTCCTTGAACGCGAGTGGGGTTCTCCGATCGGTTTATGGTGGTCCGGCGCGCAGATGGTGGTGCCCGATCGTGACTAGCTACTGGTATAGAAGGCCTCCGAGAGTGCCTCGCGGGACGGGACGATGTTTGTACAGGTCGAGGCGTAAGGTTTGAGTCTGTAATAGATAGTCTGGATTTGGGTGCGGGTAGAGTAGGCACCGCCGAGGTGGGATTCGATTTCTCTGATGTTGGTGGCGAGGGAGGCGTTCGTGTTTCCGACACAGTTGATGAGGCTGATTTCGTAGGAGGTGTCGCTATCGTCAGTGAAGAGTTCGACGTTGTGGGAGACAAATCTGACTGAGAAGATTGGGGCCGAGTATATTCCGCAACGATAGGAGATGGCCTCATTTTGTGCTGCCGCTCCGCTACTGTTTCTGCACGGCGAAGCTTATCTTGCCTGATCTCGGCCTCAATCTTGAGATCACTCAGCTCGTCACGCAAACGCTGTGTCTCGATGCGTAGTGATTCTCGCTCCTGTTCTCCTGTTCTTATCTCTTCTTCCGCCATGACTCCGCGCTCGATGGCCATATTGTATTTAGACTCGAGGTCATCCATTGATGAAGTTGTATTCCTGGCCTGTCGTTCAAAGTCGTCATTTGAAACCTCAATGTCACGTAATGTTAGCTGTAAGGTCCTATTAGTGTCGCGAAGGGTTGTAATCTCTTTCTGTAGGATGTTCTGGGCCGAATTCGCTTCTGCTTTTGATTGCTTGAATTTTGCCTACAAAGAGAGACGTTTAGCTGCTGCTCGAATAGAAAGCTCAGAGCTGTCATGTCTGGTCGTGCAGGCGCGGCAGCTAGATCCGTTTCTCTCACCTTCCATTCATCCACCTCGAAGCCCAGACCTTCAACTTTCTCTTTGAGCTGGCGCTCTCGCTTTTCTGCAGCTTCTACATCCTTTTCCAATTCTGCTTCAAGCTCTTTACTGGACGCCTGAAAGTCTGTAAGTTCCGCTTCAAGTTGTTCGTACTGCAACTTGAGACTAGCTAGGGAGTCCTCCGGGGGTCGATTTGGAGAGGAGATTGGTTCGTCAAGAGGCGGCATGTTTGGGGGGGCCAAGGCCAGGCAGATGTGTGCCGTTACGGATGGGTTCGAGGAGGGATGAGCGTAGGACTATAAAGATGGTACTCCAGTTGACTGCTGTACCGGGATGGACTTGAGTTATTCGAGAAGGACTTGGAATGACTTCCAAGGGTAAGGTGACCTGTATCATGAGTTTGAAGATCACGAGAGATTTGCGAATCCGCGGACTTTGAGGTTGGTGGTGATTTTCATGTAGTGAGAACGAAGAGGCGTAGCCCTCGGCTCGCAATTTTTTCTGCTCTAGTCCAATGGTCGTTCCGGTAATTGAGTCGTTGATGCCATCAGTCGTCTTTATGGTAAGATGCTTTGATGTTGGTGATACTGATCCCTTCATGGTCAACAGTCAATAAGCGCCAAGCCCCGCGCTAGTTCCGTCTCGGTGACCAACTTCAAGATCCTCGGATCCTCGGATATCTGAATAGGGGCATTGCATTCACATCAACCTGGTGAACTACAACTGGAGTAAGGGTCGTCCTGTCTTACTATGGTATGTTCTTCTAGTATAGATTCTGAATAAGATGTACCTATGAATTGAGTGGCTTTACTCTACAAACTCCTGTGCTCACAGAGCATTTCTGCCTTCAAGTCCGAAATCCCTAACAACAATGACATTGAAATCCAACCCGCGGAACCCTTGCCTGCTATACCGCTCAACAAACCCAAGGACATTGCCTCTGCCGTTCATTCATATCATCGTTGGCCAATGCCTCACCAGCCGATGTCCGTCATGATATCGTAAAAACGCCACCAGGTATCAAATCTCCAGCCAAAACCAAAGTTGCTTGCTTTTGGCCGAACTTTTGTGTTCAGTCATTCAGTCATCGTATCCACAAATAAGCTGATGAGATACCGAAAAGATAGCACACCTCACACAATTTGGCAGATGAGCGTCCGCATCAATCAAATTGAACTCTTCCATCGTAGCCATACCTGCTGCTCCGTCGACTCCTCATCGTCGTAGTGATTCTCTCGCCGACAATCTTCGGCCCATCCTCCCCTCTGATTTCTGGTCTCGCTCTGCTTTCTGGCCTTGTACTGCTTTGTCGCCTTGACCTGCTTTCAGTGCCCACTCTGCTCTCTGTCCTAGCCCTGCTCCTTGGGCTCGAAGGCTCCAGCTCAGACACACCCTGGCCCTCAACGACGGAATATCGCTTCCTGCTCTTCTCACGAACAGTAGGCCTACTCCCAATAGTGCGTCCTCGAGATCCAATACTGAGCTCCATCTCGCCTTCCTTGTCTTTACTTTGTTTCAGATTGATAGTGCGCCCCTCGATCCCGCCTTGCATTGAAACATTGATGCCTTGAGGGTTGAAGCGCAGAGCAAATTTGTCATTCTCGTTGCGAGCTTTGAGGTCAGTACTGGGTCGCCGGTCCGTAGAGCTGCGCGGCTTAGTATCGCTGCCGTCACGGCTGCTTCGACTTTGGCCGCTTGCTCGACTGCCAGCGTCGCTGCTGGTGTTGGTCTTTTTGCGAACTACTCTCATTAAATCATCCGGTGAGGGGGTGTAAGTGGGTGAACGAGGGCTGCCTCTAGACGCTTGGTAGTCTTCGATCGAGCCTTCCAGCTCATTCAAGCGCTCACGGGTGTAAACCGACGCCCTTCGGTGCGACTTTGCACTGCCGGCCTCGATATCAACACGACCCATGCCACGTTCAATGGAGTCAAAGCTGACAGCCTTCTCGTCACTCGTCCTACTTGGCCGGGCCAGCGAAGGCCGCCTTGAGCTGTTCTCTGTTCCAGTACCAGGTTTTCTCGATCCGTGATGGCTGCTGTGCCCCTCAATTGCATCGTGTCCACTCCGACGATGATTCAGCGACGGGTATGCCCCTGATTTAGATGTGGTGTGCCTCATTGTAGGTTTTTGCTCCTGTCTCGATTTCGACTCTACCCGTGGTGGCGGAGGTGGCGGCGGAGGCATCGCCCTGTAATCTTCACCGCGAGGAGATGGTTCGCCAGGTGGTGAGCGAGGCCACTGGCGACGATGTATCTGTCGCTCCTGCGGTCGTGGACTGGGTTGAATGGTTTGGTAGATGGGCTCCGCGTATTCGACGAACGGAGGCGGAGGTGGAGGATTGCCAAACGACATCGACAGTGGCCGCGGACGACGTTGGTCTGACATCCACTGTCGAGGCCGGGGCCGGGGTTGGATCTCATATACCGCTGGCAGTGGCGCAAAGAACTCTTGAGGCGGAGCCATTGGATGACCAGGCGGGAGGAATGGCTGAGGTGGGGGATATGTCGGCGGAGGAACAGGATAGACCGTCGCATGCCTCGACAATGGTTGGCGTTCGATCAGGCGGATAGGTTGTGGCATGAGCACAGGGTCTGGCATCATGCCGTCATGAAAGCTCATAGGTCGTGCATGCGAGGTCGATGCTCGAGGACGGGAATGCTCACGTAGTGGTGGAGCAGCTTGAACAGGCTGCACGAGCGGAGTCCGTGGTGGCTTGGGTATCACAGGTGGGCTTGTTCTGTGCCATGCATGTGGCAACCCTTCGTTCATGTGCCCTTCAGTGCCGAGATGCACAGCAGATCTTCGGGCCTTCGCGTCGCATTGTGCGCAATTGCATCCTTGTTCTTTTCTTCGCGGTCCCTCATCTCGCCGACTTTTCGATTTTGTCCTCCGCAATGTAACCTTTTCTGGACTCGGTGGTCTGCTCGGGTGTGCTTCACCATCGTGAGTTGGGGTCTCAGTGCTCGACGGGGCGTTAGGGTCGCCGCCCACTGGTGCTGCCTCAATTTTCGAGTCGAGAGAGGATTCTGGGGTTCCGTTTGTATGACTGGAGTATCCTGAATCACTAAGTTCGTCGCGAATGGCCTTAGGCCTCAAAGCGTCGGGTTTGGAGCGCTTTGCGGCTATATTGGCTGACTGTCTTGTCTCAGGCACAGTTGTCTGTGCATCCTCATTGAATTCCTCATAGTAAGCGGCGTGAGGTTGAGGAGCAGCTTCAGACATGTTGTCGGGCAGCCAGCCTGGATCAGCAACGGCCAGCGAAGCTGGTCCAATTGCGAGGCGGGACCTGGCTGGGAGGTTGATGAGCTGGTTAAGGCGTTACGGTAAGCACAAGGATTTTTAATTTTTAAGTAGGCCGGGCAGGCTTTGAGTCTACGCCGTACCGTACCGGGGTGGGGTGGCTTGGGGGGAAAGAAGCTGTAAGGCAGGAGGGCAGTCACAGGCAGCCGCAAGGGGCTGAGGGGAGGGAAGTGGGAGAGTGGCTAATCGATAAGCCGGGACTGCCCCACCATCCACACCAAATAACCGAGGGCCCATAGCACGAGCTGCTGTTTTCTGCGGCGGTGAAGAGGTAGAATAGCGGGATGGGAAGAGGTGCTGGATAGGTAGTGGAAGAGAAGCTGCAAGGGGAAGAGGGCAGTGAAAACAGTGGTCAGGTGCCAAATCAATGGAAGATAATAGAATGGAAGGGGAGGAAAACGGGACTTTTCGGCCAGCAGGTAGCTTGGTGAAGGATTCGCTAATCCTCCATACTAAGGTAAGTACTAGATGGCCATGATTAAGTCATATAGTCGCTATCCTTCCTGAAATTAATTGCAGGTCACTACTTGCTCGTCAGACTCCCGGGATCCTTCATTCAATCAACCTTAGCTGCCGTCACCTGCCTCTTTGAAAGGGCCATGTCATCCATTGGGGCTGCCAAGTATCAATCATTTTCTAATTTACATGAAGAGCGGCATTAACTTCAAGGATGATGCCTGGTATGGACTGTTCCCACGTCTTTTCCAGTCGTCCGTTTGGCATGTCACCCATGGGAACGGTCCATTGGTCCATTGGTCCATTGGTCGCCCTGCTTCCATGGCTGCCCAAAGTAAGCGGCAGTGCATGTGCTGATCCTCTGCACCAACACTGCAAAAGGATAATTTCAGAGTCATAGCTCGTCCTGTTCCACGGTACAAAGGAGATATCACGAAATTGAACTTGCAACTCGGAACATTGTGGTGTGCCTATCATTGGGTCAGATGAATGGACTCTCTAAAGAAGGCCGGTGTAGTCTTGACCACATCGAGGGATAGTGTGTGAAGTAAGCATGTCATCGCACAGGCATTGGCGAACCGGCTCTGCCCTATCATGCGAAGGCGATCATGAGACTTTTCGAATCCTGTGTGGAAATGCCAGCGCACAAAAAATCGGGGGCCGTGTATGTAAACAAGCTATCTTCTGCATCTCCAAACCGCTGCCTACAAAGCAAGATTGAATCAGGTCTTTGATACGAGACCAACGTGATGTCACGGCCAAATCTGCGCCCCAGTCAAATCCTTCATGGAACGACCGTACAGCTACGGCGCCTATGGGCCAGACCTGCTAGCTCACCAGCCTTCTATGTCTCAACCAGTCAGCAATTTGACCAGAATCGACCATGACCATCATTTCTTACATGAACTCCTAAATCAAGATACTGAGCGAGATCCTTCCGAAAGCGTGACATCAAGCCTCGATGCTAATTCTGCCTCCGCATGTCACATCCTGCTTTTCGTTAGCACACGCAAGAAACATTAGCTAGGCTGAACTTACCTCTCAACAGGGTTCAGCCCGAGTAGCTTCATCCCATTGCTCAGCACTTGCCTGGCGGCCTCATATAGCGCCATCCGCGCTTTCTTCAATTCGGACTCGCTGCCTACGACCTGCAGCACATCATAGCTCGAGCTGAGCATGTGCGTCATCTTGAAGAGATAAGTTAAAACTGTGGTCGGCTCCAGTGTTTTCAATGTGTTCTGCACAACATCCGGCCACGAAGCAAGAGCGCGAACGAGGTTGACGGCGTGTGCCTCGCTAAGGAGAGAAAGATCGGCCGATTCGAGTTCCTGCGGAGTGAGGCCAGCTTTTCGGGTGATGGAGCAGAGTCGAGCATGGGCGTACTGCAAGTATGGGCCGGTGTCCCCTTCGAAGGAAGTCATTCGCTCAAGCGAGAATTCGTAGTCATTGATTCTGAAATTCGACGTTAATCAAACAGTCTTTGACTACTGTCGTAACTGTGTGGTCAACTTACCGCTTTCCTCTCATATCCTGGACCATGACCGCTGATATGCCCAGCGTGTCCGAAACTATCTCAGGATCCTCGACTTGCTCGTACTTTTTCTCATTCCTCCGCATCACATCATGCATATGCTCGCCCACATCACGCAGGATATCATCCAAGAACTTCACCGTACCCCGCCGCGTGCTCATACCTAGTACCATCCCAAAATTGACATGCTGACACCTACTGGATACCTCGTCGTTGCCCATTAATTCAAGGATTTTAAAGAGTTGTGCCAGATGCATATCTTGCTGCGATGAGACCACATATATCATCTTGTCGAAGTGATAAATTTCATAACGTTTCACTGCCTCACCGATATCTCGAGTTAGATACAGCGATGAGCCGTCAGTTTTCCTAACCAGAGCTTTGCCAAGCTTCTTGATGTTCTTGTCTTTTGACTTGGTAAGGTCGACGATGACGGCACCTTTAGAGTCTTCTGAAAGACCACTAGTCTCAAGCTGCTTAACAGCGCGTTCCATCCTCTCCTTCTCGACTTGAGATTCACCCGAGTACTTATCGTAATGGATATTAAGCCGAGCATACGTCCGCTGGTATCTATCGATACTCAGTTTTCGAAATCGGGTCCATAAGCCTAGAGCATCCTTGTCACCATCCTCCAGACGCTTAAAGTATTGCCGAGCTTTTTCGTTAGTGCTCGCAGCTGTAAGCTCTTCGATCTTTTCCTGGAGCTCGACAGTAGACTGTTTCTGCTCCTCTGCTTGTTTCAATTTTTCTTGGACCTCCTTTATCGCAGCCTCTTCAGGGGCTGAGACCTTGTTTATCTTGACGTAAATATCATAAAGATGGCCAATCGGATCCCTCTCAAGCTCTTCTTCATTACCATATGCCTCATATGCATTGGCAAGTAGACCATATTGTCGTCCCCAATCCCCAAGGTAATTCATGCGAATGACCTTCCATCCGGCCGCTTCGTAAAGGTTGGCCAGGAAACCGCCAATGATTGTACTCCGTAAATGCCCCGCATGAAAAGGTTTCGCTATGTTCGGTGATGAAAACTCGACTATGACGGTCTTCCGACCTGAAGGATCAGATGGGTTCCGCAAGCCTAGCTTGTCATTTGTTCCATATTTACCCTTTTCCTTCAGTATTGACCCGATGACGAGCTTCGTAAGAGGTTCTGGCTTGAAGTAAAATTGAAGAAAAGTGCCGTTGATGACAGGTTTTCCCACCAGCTCTGTGTCAGGACATTTTTCGCCGTACTCTTTTGCTTGTTCTTGTGGCTTCTTACCTTGTATCCGTAGGGCAGGGATTGCAAGCACGAGGTCGCCTTTGTCAAAAGTCTGAGTCCATGCCAGTCTTTCAAATATCTCGCTGGAAGGCTTTCCGGTGATTGGTGCTAGAGACTCCGATATATCGTGGCGGTAAACATCAACTGGATTGCTGTTTGCAGGTGGTCCTTTAGCGCCAGTAGAGACATGTAGATTAGCCATGGATGTGGCGCTTGTTTTCACAGTTTGGATGAATACTGAAGGTCGGAAGAAGCGAGTGACAGACACTCGAAGCATTTAATGCCAAAAATTTATGGCTCGAAGTGACTCAGTATGCTACAAACTCGAAGAACATTCACTTTTGGATATATTGGCGGTGAGAAGTATTCCCGATCCGAAGGATAAGCGCCAAAATAAGCGAAGCCAATTGGGGAAGAGAGAGCCTCACGTACGGAGGAACACACCAGAAGTCTTAATTGCGCTAGTGAAAAACAAGGCTAGGGCTAGACAGGCTGCCTGGAGCACGGCCCCAAGCATTGTACCTGATTATTTGTTAAATTTAGCTTATAGGGCCTTTTCTAGAAAGCAGTACCTAGAAATTCCAACCTATCGAGTATCCTAGGCCGGAAGTCTCTAGGCCTTTTGGGGACTTTCGTCCAGGCAGCTTTGCCGGGCGCCAAGATGAACCCTAAGATTAATCAGTAATAGCGCAAATCAAGACTTCTGGTGTGTTCCTCCGTAGAGCTCCAAAATCAACAGGGGAGAGACTTCGATCAAGTACAAGCAATGTGACAGATGTAAACCTAGGAGAAGAGCGTTTATGAAGAGGTATTAGTGAAAAGATAGAGCTAAGTACGGGCGTAATCGGCATCAATAATGGGAAGCTGCATGTCAAGATTGATATTGCTACCCGGCGCTCAGCATGAGTCCGCCATTTCCGTCATAATATCCCACCTGCCACTATGGTTCTTCACAGTTTGACTGGAACTCAAAGCGACCAGTACTAGCTTGACACTGTAACAGTGCCCTTTGAAAACCCTCAGATGCCCAAGAAGAGAGCATCGATCCACTTCACCAAACCTGATAGCCCCGCCCATCCTTCCCTATCATTTACAACCAAAGATGCAAGTCGATCGCTCACGTCCTCCGCTCCCTCCGGGAATTTGGTAAACGACCGCATAAAGCAGCTCCGTCTTGAACAAAATGCTGCTTCTCCCTCCGCCAAGACGATAGATCCTCCACCTGTGCACACGGTTCATCCGTCAGTACGGCATGTACTTCAGATACCCGATGGACCTCCTCTGAGACCACGGCCCGGCCTGAGGGTTGTCGCGGGTCGGAGGATCCCACCTGGGCCACGGCCTCCCGACAGTTGGCTTCAAAAGAAAAGCAGACTGCAGAAGACTGCAAGTACGGCAGCGACGGGCCCAGATACCCTGAAGGTTGAAGAGCTACCAGGATTGTATATGCCAGATCCAGGATCTCTGCTGGACCGGACTTTGCGAGCCTTGGCCAAGAACTGGACCTGGCATGCTGTCTACGACCAGTACTATCTTGCAGCACTACCAATTCGATACAAGCAAGCCTTACTTCGGTACATAGCCCTACACAACCCTCACGAAATAGACCATGACGGACTCAAGATTCTGTTTCTTGAAGAGTCTGAGCTCCGAAACGCCACCGGTGCCTCGGGCCTTACCCACCTCGACCTAGCAACATCCATAGGCCATTCTCTTTCATTCGTGAACCTGGAACACTTCTTCGCTCCCAGAAAGACTCCAGCCGCAACAGGAACTTCCGACGACCTCCCCGAAAGCTGGGACACCCCCTCACTCCCAGACGCACCCTCCAACCTCCCTAGATTCGCCACCGTAACCCACCTCTCCCTCTCTCACCCACCCCAGACCATATCCTGGAAATCCTTCCTCTCCCTCACCCCCAACCTCTCCACTCTAACCCACCTCTCCCTCGCCTTCTGGCCCACCCCTACTCTATCCCCCAACGCCAAAACAGCCTACCTGTCCACCCCCTCAGGAAAGGTGCCTTTCGGAGGTACACACTACTACAGCGAACTCGACAACGACTGGAGCGAAGCCGCCTCAATAATGCGCCGACTAAGCAAATCAACCCTCTGTCTCGAATACCTCGACCTAACAGGCTGCCACCCATGGACCCAATGCCTCAAAGACAGCCAACTCGACTGGCGCGGCTCATGGGCCGGCCTCCAAACCATCAAAATCGGCCAGGGCTGGCTGCCCGAGTACATCCACATACTCGCACGCACCACCCCCTCCCCCGCCTCCCCAAACGATCCCCTCCCCAACTCCCCCAAAACCCCACCCCCAACTCCCCATCAACTCGAAAACATAACCAAGTGGGCCTCCCTCGAACGCACCACCCTCTCCATCGAGCACGTCATACACGCACGCTGCCGCTATGATGGCACCGAAAAACAGGCGCAAGCGCTCCTATCCCTCCTCGATAGGGAAGGCCTGCTAGAATCTTGGCCCGAGAAATCGGTGCGAGCGCTGAGAGCCAGGGAGGCGGTGACGGCGCCGCGGGCTGGGCGGATTGAGTTTGTGAAGGGCTGGGAGGGGGGCAAGGTTGGAAGGGCTGTGGAGATCGTGCTTGGGGAAGGGGTGGGGGTTGGTGAGGGTGAGGGTAGGGGGCAATTTGGCGTTGGGGGGCGTTTGGGGCGGTGGGCGGGGGGTGGGCGATATGGTGACTTGGCGGAAGGAATTGTAGGTTCATAGGGGGGGTGTTGGCGAAGATTGGGGGGGGGATGAAGGGCGATGTGGCAATTTGGTGAGAGGGACAGTAGGTGGTGAATTGGGGTTGTGGCGATGTCTACGGATTCGAGGTGATTTCGTCTTGTTAATTCTGTAGACGGGATGGGAGACATGGAAGAGTGGGTAGAACGTGCCGAGATCTTGACAATCCCACTTCGCAGACCCGCCCTCTCCAGAACTTACCCAGGTTTGGATTAACAGCCATCAAACACCACCCTTCCTC
>JAABUQ010005518.1_pt1 | contig 20059 bp, 20 predicted proteins | sample 5560001 | NCBI WGS metagenome assembly JAABUQ01 (sample SAMN10711888, study PRJNA513371) | rock metagenome | isolation source: Antarctica rocks | place: Antarctica: Victoria Land, Finger Mt nord | collected 2015-12-18
CTTCCGGCTTTTCGAGTCGCGCTGAAATCGCCGCACGCGAGGGCCACTTCTTTGTTCCGTGGATATCCCGAGGACAGCTCTTCACCGAGCACGTCAAAGGAATCCGTGGGCAAGTTTACAGCGGCTGGCAAGTTGGCTCAGCGTGCTCTTACTTCCGTCCCTTCGTGAAGGCAGATAAACCCCACTGGAAGCCCTGCGATTCGCTGTATGATCAAGAAACGAGTGAAATAGCGGTCGGAGGCGCGGCGCCGACTGAGAGAAGCCAGCGAATCCAGAATGGTCTGCTCGGCGCCGCCTTTCTGATCTTTACCGCGAGCGTGGTCTATGTCAGCAGGAAAGAAGTGAAGCGCTTCTCTGCGACGAGCGGATCTTTCGTCGATTGCGATGCGACGACGACATTACGTCGGCTACAGGCGAGCGATGCCACTCGCCTACGCATCCAACAGCTCCTCGAACGGAACCGCAATGTCGTACTCATTGAAGACGATGGTGAGCACGTTCGTCGCTCGTTCCTTTCCGCGGATGCACTAAGGGAGTCGATTGCATTGACATATGCAGCAGAGGTGATCGAATCCGTTGGCGATCCTGGCTCGATCTCCGAAAACCCCAGCCGGCAGGGGCCTTCCGACGGCTGAGGCCGTCAGACGCAACACACTTGCCAATCCGCAAGTCGCACTCGTGCGGCAGCGCGCAGATGAGGTCCGCTAGACGCGACAAGACGCGGAGTCTTGCTCAAAACCATCCGTGTCATGCGGCAGTCGCCGCTCTATAACGTTGACGAGCCGTTCCGCACGGTCGAACGCGCTCGTGGCATCAGCGCGGCGGAAAACACGGGATGGCAGAGAGCCGCCCAATGCATCCGGATAGCGGGTGGCGACGTAATACTGGTCGAGGCCCTCTGCGTCGCGCAGACTCATTGCCAATTCCTCGTCGGCGATTGCCAATTCATCTAGGAGTTGTGTAATGCGGTGCGTCCGTTCGTGGTCGCCGCGACACCACCGCAGATAACCTTTTTGTGCTTTTTCAGCGGCTTGCTGCGACAGAAAACAGACGAGTGCATAGTGTTCCGCATCGAACACGGTATGCGCGTAGCGCAGGTCGTCGCGGCTTTGCGCGAGCCAGACGCGGGCGGTTTCAAGCGGGTCGACTTGCATCGATCCACAAACCCTGGGCCACGATGTCGGCGAAGAACTGTCTGCGCACCTGTAGCTCTTCGAGTTCCGCCGGCGTGTACACCAGCAAGTCGACCGGGGCCTGGAGTTCTCGCCGAAACGACGAGCCGTAAAACAGCGAGCCTCTTTCGAAGAACGGCGCGTCCGTGTCCTGGACGATCACGACGTCGAGGTCGCTGTCCGGTCCCACGTCGCCGCGTGCGTAGCTTCCAAAGATGTAGGCGCCGCGAGCGCCTTCGACTGTCGGCAACCAGATGCGCAGGCGCCGCACGGCTTCGTCGAGCAAGAGACGGCGCGCTGCGGCACGTTCCCGCCACCACGCCGGTTTCGGAGTTGCCATGCGACCGTGTTCGGAGCGCCGCCGACGCGGTCCGTTTTCAATCGCGTTTGGGAGAGCACGGCCGCCTGCGTACTCACTTCCCGACGACGGGTGCTTCGCCCGTGATTTCCTCGATTTGCTTCGTTTGGACGCCGAGGTTGGTGATCGCGATGATCTCGTCGCCCGCTTCGAGTTTCTGGAGTCGCACGCCCTTCGTCGAGCGCCCCGCCCGCCGGATGCCGGAAACCGGGATGCGAATGACTTGATTGCCGGAGGTGATCAGCAAAACTTCGTCCTCCGGTTTGACGAGGATCTGATCGACGACCGAACCGATCTCTTTCTCCTTCGCGAATGCTTTGACGCCCTTGCCGCCGCGCGAGGTGTGGCGGTAATCGTCGATGGGCGTGCGCTTCCCGTAGGCTTGCGACGTCACGATGAGCACCTCGCGCCGATCGGGTTCCTCGACGTCCATCGCGACGACCGAATCGCCCGACGCGAGCGTGATCGCGCGGACGCCGCGCGCGTTACGCCCCATCGAACGCACGTCTCTTTCAGAGAAGTGCACGGCCATGCCGTCCTTCGTTGCCAGGATGATGTCGTCCGAGCCGTCGGAGAGGTCGACGCCGAGCAACTCGTCGTTGTCATCGAGGCCGACGGCGTTGAGACCGCTGCGCCGGATGTTTGCAAACTCGCGCAGCGACGTCTTCTTGATGACGCCGCGCCGCGTGATCATGACGAGATATTTGTCTTCCACGAACTCGCGAATCGGAAAGACTGCCGTAACGTTCTCGCCCGGCGGTAACGTGAGGAGGTTGACGAGCGCCGTCCCGCGCGACTGACGCGTCGAATCGGGAATCTCGTACGCGCGCAGCCGGTACGCACGGCCCTTGTTCGTGAAGAACAGCACGTGCTGGTGCGTCGAGGCCATGAAGAAGTTCTGCACGACGTCTTCGCGTTTGAGGTTCGCGATCCCGATGACGCCGCGCCCGCCACGGTTCTGCGAGCGGAACGTGTCGACGGAGACGCGTTTGATGTAACCGCCGACGGTCGAGGTCACGACGACCGGCGTGTCGGGAATGACGTCGAGGATGTTGAGCTCGTCCTCGAGCGGCACGATCTCCGTACGCCGCTCGTCCCCGAAGCGCTTCTTCACGTCTTGGCTATCGGAGCGAATGAGCGTGGCGATGCGCCGCGGGCTCGCGAGAATATCTTCGAGTTCGGCGATGGTCTTGAGCAGCGCCGTATACTCATCCTCGATCTTCTGCCGCTCGAGACTCGTAAGCGTCCGCAGGCGCATGTCCAGGATGGCGTTGGCTTGCAGCTGCGTGAGCTTGAAACGCTCCATCAGGGCTTCGCGGGCGTTCTCCGTCGAGTCGCTCTCGCGAATGATGCGGATGACCTCGTCGATGTTGTCGAGAGCGATCCGGAAGCCTTCGAGGATGTGCGCGCGGTCGCGGGCCTTATTGAGCTCGTACTCGGTACGGCGGCGAATGACCGTCTTGCGATGTGCGATGAAGTGCGCGAGCATCTCGCGCAATCCGAGCACGCGCGGTTCGAGCGGGTGCGAAGCACCCGTGGCACGCGCTTCGAGGGAACCGGCGGCCGGTACGAGCGCGAGCATGTTGAAGCCGAAGCTCGATTGCAGCGGCGTGTGCTTGTAGAGTTGGTTGAGCACAACGTTCGGCGTCGCACCGCGTTGCAGCTCGACGATGATGCGGGTGCCGCGCCGGTCGGACTCGTTCTTGAGATCCGCGATGCCGGGAATCGACTTCTCCGCGTGCGCTTCGGCGATGGCCTCGACGATGCGCGACGTCGTTACCTGAAAGGGAACCTCGGTGATGATGATGCGGTGGCGGCCCTTCTCGTCTTCGACGATTTCGGCTTTGCCACGCATCATCACGGAGCCGCGCCCGGTCTTGTACGCGTTGCGGATGATCTCGCGGCCGAGCAACGTGCCGCCCGTCGGAAAATCCGGACCCTGCACGATGTCCGCGAGCGCCTCATCGATCGAATCCGCCTCGTCGTCTTCGTGATCGACGAGATAGGCGATTGCGTCGCAAATTTCGCCGACGTTGTGCGGCGGAATGTTCGTCGCCATGCCGACCGCGATGCCGGAGGAGCCGTTGACGAGCAGCTGTGGCAGACGCGACGGGAGAACGACCGGTTCCGTCCCTTGATTATCGAAGTTGGGCACGAAATCGACCGTATCTTTGTCGATGTCGGCCAGCATCTCCATCGCGATGCGGGCGAGGCGCGCCTCGGTGTAGCGGTAGGCCGCGGGCGGATCGCCGTCGATCGAGCCGAAATTGCCGTGACCGTCGACGAGCGGATAGCGCAGCGTGAAATCTTGCGCCATGCGCACGAGCGCGTCGTACACCGACGAGTCGCCGTGCGGGTGATAACTTTTGAGAACTTCACCGATGACGCCGGCGCACTTACGATGCTGCTTGTCCGGCGTCAGATTCATCTCGCGCATCGCGTAGAGGATGCGCCGCTGTACCGGTTTGAGACCGTCGCGCACGTCGGGCAGCGCACGCGAGGCAATGACCGACATCGCGTAGGAGAGATAGCTCTCCCGCATCTCGTCCTCGACGTTTACTTGTGAAACCCGGTCTCTATTCAATACCTATCTCAATCACGCCGGCTTGCAGAATCGGCGAACATTTCCAAGGCTGCGGCGCGCGCTTTGCGGCACCGGCAAATCGCCTTGCGCTGGCTTCCCGCTCGCGTGCTAGGGCTGGTGCTCGCTCCTCACTTGACCGAACGGGAACCCACTTGCGGCCGCGGTTTGATCACCGCACCGACGCAGAATCCGACGATCCCGCCGACCACCGCACCGACGATCGCGATGAAGACGATCTTGCTCCCGAGTCCGCCGCCGTGCTGGCCGAGCGAAAGAAAGCGTGCGGTAACGAAGAACGCCTCGAAGAGGGCGGCGACGACGGCCGAGAAGACGCCTGTAATGACGCCGACCACTACGTCGTTCGCTCTCCACCACATCGATATTGCGTTCGCGCTGGCGATGGAGAGTTCTTCCCGGTGACCGTCGAGCGTGCGCGAACGCCGGATCTTGCGGCATTCGAAGGCTTCGCGGAAACGTTCGCGCGAACGCTCGCGCCAGGAGACGTCGTCGCACTGGCGGGTGACCTCGGCGCGGGCAAGACGACCTTCGTCGCAGCCGCCGTCCGAGCATTGCAAGGAAGCGACTGCGCAGCGAGCCCGACCTTCACGTTCTGGCATCGCTATGCCGGCCCGCCGCCGATCGAACATCTCGATCTGTACCGCATCGAAGATGCGGCGGAAGTCTACGAACTCGGACTCGAGGAGGCTTTCGATGCGCGCAGCATCGTCTTCATCGAGTGGCCGGAGCGCGTACCGCAGCTCGTTCCGGCGCGCGCGCTGCGGGTGACGATCGTAGGCAGCGGTTCCACCGCGCGCGACCTGACCGTCGAACGCGCGTGAAGGTCGTGCGCTGGCTCGGCATCGACGGAGCCCTTGGCACCTTTTCCGCCGCGCTCGTCACGAACGACCCGTCGTCCACACCACGCGCCGCCGAAAGCGCCGGCGGCGACGCGCTCGAAGCGGGGCTCGCGATCGTCGACCGCGTCATGGGCGGCGTCGCATTCACCGAGCTCGCAGGAATCGCCGTTACCGTCGGGCCGGGCTCGTTCACGGGGCTGCGCATCGCGCTCGCCTACGCAAAGAGCCTCGCCTTTGCAGCGAAAGTGCCGCTCGTGCCGCTGTCGTCGTACGACGTGCTCGAAGCGGAAAACGCCGAGGCGCCGTATGCGACGTTCGTACACGGGCGCGCGGGCATCGCTTGCGTGCGGCTTTGCCACGCTCACTCGCCCTTCGCATTCTGCGGCACCTATGCGGCGCTCGCCGACGCGCTTGCCGCGCGCGTCCCGCCGGGCGAGTTGCGCGTGTACGGCGCGGCGGAGGGCGCCGGTCCCGCGCTCGGCGAACGCGGGATCATCGTGCGACCCCTGTCCCCATCCGCACAGCCCCCGGCGCTTGCCGCCGCGCTGCGCGCGCTGCACGGCGCGCCGGCGGCGGAACCGCATGCCGTGCGCGCCGATTACGGCGAAGCGCCATACACCGAGCGCGCGGTGCGGCCGGGCGCATGAGAGCAAACCTCGATCCGCGCTCGGCGGATCGCCCCGGCCCGATGACGATCAGCGCGATGACGCCGAACGACATCCGGTCCGTCATGCGCATCGAAGCCCTCTCGTTCTCGACGTCCTGGCCGACTAGCGCCTTCGCAAGCGAACTGAGCGATAACAAACTCGCGCACTACTTCGTCGGACGCGTCGCGGGCGGTGACATCGTCGCCTACGGCGGAATCTGGGTCATCCTCGAAGACTCTCACATCACGACGATCGCCGTGCACCCGGACTGGCGCGGCAAACGCTACGGGGAAGAGATGCTCGTGCATCTCATCGCGCAAGCAATCGAGCGCGGCGCGTCCTGGATTACGCTCGAAGCGCGCGAGTCCAACGACGTGGCGCAGCGCCTGTATCGCAAATACGGCTTCACGATCGTTTCGACGCGGCGCGCATACTACAGCGACAATGGCGAAAATGCGGTCGTGATGTGGGCCGGGAATTTGCGCGGCGAGCTGTACCGCGGCCGGCTGGCGGCGCTCGTCAACGATCTTGCGACAGCCATCGGCGAACGGGATCGCGCTTGATGCTGCGGGCCACATCCGGGGCCGGGACGCCGCCCGATCTTTAACGCAGACTTCGGCGCGCTCGCACGCAGGACGCGAACGCAGCTCGGACAGGACTATCGCTACGCGCACTCGCTACGCGTCGCGCGACTGGCCGACCGCTTGGCGCAGCGCCATAACGAAGACGCTGCGCGGGCGCGGGTCGCTGGCCTCCTGCACGACCTCGCTCGGCTCTACAGTCCCGAACGTTTGATCCACGCCGCGCAAGTGCGCGGGCTGCCGATCGACGATTTCGAGCGGCGCCATCCCATCGTGTTGCACGCGCGGGTCGGTGCCGAGATCGCGCGCGAGTTCGGCGTCGACGATCCGGCCGTGCTGCGCGCCATCGCGCGCCACACGCTTGCCGCGCCCGGCATGTCCCGGCTCGATGCGATCGTCTACCTCGCGGACGGCTTAGAGCCGGGACGTCAATTCGAGAAGCGCGAAGCCTTCGAGGCGCTCGCCTTCCGCGATCTCGAGGGCGCGATGACTGCGGTCTTGCGGTCCACGCTCGCCCATCTTCGCGGACGGGAGCTCGAAGCCGCTCCCCAGACCCTCGCCGCCCTGCGATCGTTCGAATCCCGTGAAAGGAGCCCGATCTCTGCCTGATCTCATCGACGTCGTTCGCGACGCCGCACTCGACAAAAAGGCCGAAGATGTCTTGACCCTGCCACTCGAGGGCCGCACGATCGTCGCCGACGCCTTCGTCATCGCGACCGGCCGTTCGAAGATTCAGACGCGTTCGATCGCGGACGCGGTCACCGCAGCCGCCCGCGAGGACGGCTTCCCCGTCGCCCGGACCGAAGGCTACGCCGACGGCGGCTGGATTCTGATCGATCTCGGGAGCGTGGTCGTCCACGTCTTCACTCCCGAAGCGCGGGCGTTCTACAATTTGGAACGGCTGTGGGGCGCCCCCGAGGCACGCCAAGCGAAAACCTCGTGAAGCAGCGGACCCGGCGCCAACGGCTCTTCCGCGACAACCTCAAGAAGGCCGGCATCTGGCTCTTCCTCGTCGTTTTCGTGCTCAGCGTCGTCGGCGTCGCGGTCGTCACGTTTCGCTAGGAAACTTTGGGCGTCCTAACGGGTAAGAGGCAACGTGATCACGTTGCGACTTCCCCGCAAGCTGCTCGGTGCGTTAGCCGCCCTGCTGGCGTTTGCCGTCGCCTTGGCGTCGCCGGCCCTCGCGCGGACCTCGTACGTCAACGATGGAGCCGGCCTCTTTAGCGCGAGCACCGTCTCGAGCCTCAACAACACGATCGGCGATTTCAGCCAGCAGACCGGCAAGGAAGTCGTCGTTGTCACCGTGCCTTCGCTCGACGGCGCGACGCCGCAGGCGGCGGCCGAGAAAGTCTTTGCCCAGCAGCAGGTCAACGGCGTCCTCGTCTTCCTTTCGAAGGCTGAGAAGGTCCAGGGCGTCGTGCCCGACCGGGCCGCGAGTGCGTTCTTTCCGCGAGGCGAGATCGACAGCATCCGCGCGGCGATGCGCGGCTACTTCCGCACGGGCGACTTCGACACGGGCATTACGACGGGCATCAACCTCGTCATTGATCAATATCGTAGTCACGCGCGTTCGGCCGGCGCAGCTCCGGTTCGCCGGCAACTCGCACCGAACGCGTCCACGCAGTCTTTTGGAGGCGGCATGTCGCTCTTCTGGCTCATCCTCATCCTCATCGCGGGCTTCCTGATCATTCGCGCGGTCTTTCGCGCGATGTCGCGGCCGCGCATGATGCCCCCCGGCTACGGTGGCCCCGGCGGCCCAGGCGCTCCCGGCGGCCAGGGCTACGGCGGTCCCGGCTATGGCGGCGGCTACGGCGGTGGTGGCGGCGGCTTCTTTAGCGGCTTGCTCGGCGGCCTCGGCGGCGCGTTTTTGGGCAATGAGCTCTTCAATCGCGGCGGCGGTGGCCTGGGCACGGGCGGCGTCGAGAACGCCGGCGTCGCCGGCACCGATCCCGGCGTCGGGCAAGATGCCGGCGGCTGGCAAAACGATGCGGGCCAAGCCGACATGAGCAACGCCTCCTTCGGCGATTATGGCTCCAGTGGCGGCGGTTTCGGTGACAGCGGCGGCGGCTTCGGCGATAGCGGAGGCGGCGGCTTCGGCGGCGGCGACCTCGGCGGCGGTGGCGATAGCGGCGGCGGCGGCTGGTAAGCGGTCTCGAGAAAGAACAACGGCACCTGAGCGATCGGGTGCCGTTTTCATTGATCCCTTAGCGAAACGTCACGTATGGCGCGAGCTCGTCGACTTTGTTCTGCGTCATGCCGGCAACGTCGAGCAGCTCGTCGCTCGATGCGAACGCACCGTTGGCGTCGCGAAACGTTACGATCCGCTCGGCGAGTGCCGGCCCGATGCCTGGCAACGTTTCCAGCGCCGCAGCATCGGCACTATTGACGTCGAGCGTGGGCGGCGCACCACCGATCGAGTCGCCGGAATCGAGCGCTGCGCTGCGCTTGCGACGATGGTGTGCCGCCTGGCGCGGCCGCGAATGTGAACGCGTCGTTCGCGTGCGCGTTCCCACTTCGCTCGGCGGGCCGGCGTGTAGCAGACCCTTCGCCGGAACGACGATCTCGCTGCCGTCCTGGACCGGCGCGGCCAAATTGACGGCGACGAGATCGGCAAGCTTCGTCGGGCCGCCCGCCATATGCAGCGCATCGACCGCGCGCGCATCGGATGCGACGCGATAGACGCCTGGCCGCATCACTTCGCCCGCGACATACACGACGGGCCCGCGCCGCCCCGCAAGCGGCGCTTCCGGGCGGCGCCCCGCATGCACCGGTTCCGCATTCGCCTGCGACCGTGGCAGCGACCGCGGACTGCCCAGATCCAGCGCCGGCGCACGAGACGTCTGCGGCGAAAGCGCATGGACGGCCGCCGCGCCGCCGGCCGCGGCGAGGACGATGACGATCGTGCCGGTTCGAAGATCCATACGCACCATATCGGGCCGAACGCGGCTGGCGGCAAGTACCGGTCGCACCGAAGTTCCCCGCGCAAAGCATCCGCACCACGCGCAGAACGGGAATAGCACGACGCGGGAGAATCCGCATACGGTGCTCGACGAACGGTCTCCGCAAACCTACGATTTTCGAACGATTGAAAAACGCTGGCAGGACGCATGGGAACGCGACGCGCTGTATCGCGCAAACGACGACGACCCGCGCGACAAGTATTACGTTCTGGAAATGCTGCCGTATCCGTCGGGCGATCTGCACGTCGGTCATGCGAAGAACTATACGCTCGGCGACGCCTTCGCGCGCATGATGCGCATGCAGGGCTACAACGTCATCCACCCGATGAGCTTCGACGCATTCGGCCTGCCTGCGGAAAACGCCGCGATCGAGCGCGGCATCGATCCCGCGGCGTGGACGAAATCGAACATCGCGAACATGGAGCGGCAGCTCCGTCTCATGGGTACGGGCTACGACTGGTCGCGCGAGTTCGCGACCTGCGATCCCTGCTACTACCGCTGGAATCAATGGCTCTTCCTGCGTCTCTACGAAGACGGGCTTGCGTACAAGCGCGAAGCGCCGGTCAACTGGTGTCCCAAGGATAAGACCGTACTTGCCAACGAGCAAGTCGAAGATGGCCGCTGTTGGCGTTGCGGGTCGCTCGTCGAACGGCGCAATCTCTCGCAGTGGTTTTTGAAGATCACGGCATTTGCGGACCGTTTGCTTGCGAGCATCGACACGCTCGAGGGGTGGCCCGACAAAATCCGCACGATGCAACGCAACTGGATCGGGCGCAGCGAAGGCATCACGTTTTTCTTCGACGTCGATGAGCTGCATGAGAAGATCGCGACCTACACGACGCGCATCGACACGCTTTTCGGCGTGACCTTTATCGCGCTCGCACCCGAGCATCCCGTCGTCGCGAAACTCGGCGTGCGGCATCCCAAGCACGGCGCCGTGGTCGATGCATTTGCGGCCGGTCTCAAGAACAAATCCGAGCTCGAGCGCACGAGCTTGATGGCGAAGACGGGCGTGTTCACCGGCGGCTACGCGCGCAATCCGCTCTCGGGCGAACGCATCCCGATTTGGGTGACGAATTACGTGCTCGCCGAATACGGCACGGGCGCCGTCATGGGTGTACCGGGACACGACGAGCGCGATTTCGACTTTGCGCGCGCGATGGGGCTACCGGTGACGCGCGTGGTCGCGGATCCGCACGCGCCGGGTGACGCGCACATGGCGGCGGCCTTCACGGACGACGGTCGCCTCGTGGCGAGCGCGGAGTTCTCCGGCATGAACTCGCCACGCGCCCGCGACGCGATCGCGGCGCGGCTCGTCGAAATGGGGCGCGGAACGAAGACCGTCAACTACCGGATCCGCGACTGGCTGATCTCACGCCAACGGTACTGGGGCACGCCGATTCCGATCGTTTACTGCCCGGAGCATGGCGAAGTAGCGGTCCCGGACGAGCAGCTGCCGGTCGTGCTGCCGCCGAGCGTGCCGATTACGGGTGAAGGCTCGCCGCTCGCGCGCGATGCAGCGTTTATCGACACGACGTGTCCCCTTTGCGGGAAGCCGGCACGGCGCGAAAGCGACACGATGGATACGTTCTTCGAGTCATCCTGGTACTACGTGCGGTATCTGGACCCGCGCAACGAACGTCTGCCGTTCGCTACCGCACGCGTCGATCCGTGGCTCAACGTCGACCAATACATCGGCGGTGCCGAGCACGCCGTGCTGCATCTGTTGTACGCTCGTTTTTTCTACAAGTACTTTCATGATAAGGGTTGGGTTCACGGAGCGGACGAACCCTTCGCGCGACTCTTCAATCAAGGCATGGTGCTGCGCAACAGCGAGAAAATGTCCAAGAGCCGCGGCAACGTCGTCGGGGTCGACGAGACGGCACAGCGCACCGGCGTCGATGCGATGCGGCTCTTCCTGCTCAAGGCAACGCCGCCCGAAGACACGATGGAGTGGACGGATGAAGGCATCGCGGGCCGCGTGCGCTTCTTGGACCGCGTATGGCGAGCGTGCGAGCCCTACGCCGCAGCCGCGAAAGATAGCGCGGTCGACGTCTTACCGGAACGTCGCGGCGACGCGCAAGTCGAGCTCGTGCGCGCCGTTCACGCGGCGCTGCGCTCGGGTTCCGAAGAGACCGCGACCCGCCGTTTTCACTACAATACGACGCTCGCCCGTCTAGACGAGCTCGTCAATGCGTTGACCAAACTCGCGAACATGGACGACGGCGCAGCCGATCCGGCGCTGCTCTATGCCGTACGCGTGATGCCGATCATCCTGGCACCCTTCGCGCCGCACATCGCCGAAGAGCTCTGGCACCGGATGGGTTTCGAACGGTCCGTGCATCTCGAGCGCTGGATCGCGTTCGACCCCGCGGCACTCGCCGTCGACCAGATCGAACTCGTCGTTCAGGTCAACGGCAAGATCCGCGCAAGACTCAGCGTGGCGCCGGACGTCGCCGAGAGCGACGCCGTGACGCTCGCGCTCTCCGATGCTAACGTGCACGCCTTCGTCGAGGGAAAGACGCTTCGCAAGCACATCTTCGTGCCCGGCAAACTCGTCAATCTCGTCGTCGCGTGACGCAGCAGCTGCGCGAGCGCCACTACACCGTTTGGGTCTCGTACATCAGCAGCGAGATGCCGCCGGTCGCAAACTTGGAAACGTCTTCGACGGCAGCCTGACCCTGCGGCGATGCGAACGCCGACTGGATCGCATCCATCGAGTCGAATTCGAGGATGGCGATGAGATAGTATGCCGCCGCACCATCGGGTGCGCCGATCGCGCCTTTGTTCGTCGTGTATTTGCGCAGGCCCGGAAGCTGCTTTGCGATCGCGACGTGCGTACCGTAATAGTATTGCTCGAAGTGCGTCGGGTCGGCGGGCTTGTTGTAGAGCGCGAGAACCTGTGCGGCCATCGATCGATCCTCCAGTAGAATACGGAATTGAGATTCGCTGAATCTTAGCAGAGCTTCCGCGTTCGTCACGCGAAGCAGCGCTCATGCCACAAGCGTTCATCGGTTTCGATCACGTCGACGTTCGGGTTGAGTCACTCGCGGCGGTCGAGGAGTTCTACGATCGGCTCATGCCCGAGCTCGGCTTGGCGACGAAGACGTTCTCGCACGTCGATGCCGCAGGGACGTGGCACGCGGCGACGCGTACGCTACCCTATAATACGGTCGAGTATTTCGAGCCGGCCGCGCGCGGCGAATCGCCGCGCTTCATCGGCTTCATCGAAGACCCGACGATGCAGCCGACGCGCACGCGGATCGCGTTCCGCGTCGCGAGTAAAGCGGAGGTCCTCGCCTGGGAGGCGCGGCTGCGCAGCTTCGGCGCGCACGACGTGGAACTCGATGAAGAAGTCGATGCGTATCCCGCGGTCTTCTTCGCGGACCCCGTGGGGACACAACTCGAGATCTGTGCGCGGCTGCCAAAAGCCTAAGGCGCGGACAGCGTCCCAGTGATGCGGCCCGAGGCGATCGCGTAACGCGTGATGATCGTTGCAATTGCAGCGGGCGCGGCGGTTGGAGAAATGGGGACGGGTAAGACATGCAGCGCGTAAACCCCGAACACGAGGCGATGCGGAGCATTCTTTTCCGGGCACAGTCCCGCGAAATACCGGCCGCCGTCGACCGTCGTGCCGCGCACTGCCCCGGCCGGAAGCTTCGCGCCCCCCGCGCTCGCTTGACCCGGCGGGTGCCGTGCGGCAGATCGTAGACGAACCAACGCCAATAGTGACGGCTCGTTGTTGCGTTCGTATCGAAGGCCATAATTGCGAGACTCAGCGTTGCCGCCGGCACGTGTCGCCACTCGAGAGCGGGCGTAACATTTTTGCCGCCGCACTCCACCGCCGCAGAACTCGACGGCAGCGTGCCGCCGTTGCGAAAAGTCGGACTCGTCACGAGGATCGTGCCCCCTGCGCGCGCCACGCTGCCCGTCAGCAGAACGGCGACAAGTGCTGCCGCCGCCGCTCGTGCGACGCGTAGCAGGCGACGTTCAGTGCGCAGACCAGCCGCCGTCGATCGAGATCGGCGCGCCGTTGATGGAACGCGCCGCATCCGAGCAGAGGAACGCGCAGAGCTGACCGACTTCTTGCGGTTCGATGAACGCGTTGCTCGGCATCGCCGCGAGAAACGCGCGCTCGAGCGCTACCTCTTCGGTGATGTTTCCGCCGTAACTCTGCACGAGTTGCGGTGCTTGATTGCGCACGAGATCCGTCATCACTGCGCCCGGACATACGGCGTTGATCGTGATGCCGAGCGCTGCGCCTTCGACGGCCGATGCACGCGTGAGGCCCACCACGCCGTGCTTCGCGGCGACGTACGCGGGCTTGTACGGCGATGCGACGAGCCCGTGGATGCTCGCGATGTTGACGATGCGTCCGCGGCCGCGCGCGACCATGTGCGGCCACACGGCTTTGGTCGCGTAAAAAACGCCATCGAGGTTGATCGACGTGACGAAATCCCAGCGTTCTTCGGGAAATTCGGCGATGGGCGCCACGAACTGCACGCCCGCGTTGTTGATGAGGTGATCGAGCGACCCGAAGTCTTCAGCGACCGCGTCGCACATGCGCTTGAGGACTTCGGACTTGCGCACGTCCACGGCGTAGCCGCGCGCCTTGACCGCGGTCTCGCGTTCGATCGCCGCCGCCGCGTGACTCGCTTCGTCGCCGTCGAGATCGAAGATTGCGATCGCGGAGCCCGCGCGTGCGAGTTCGAGTGCGGCGGCGGCCCCGATGCCGCGGCTGCCGCCCGTCACGACGCTGACGCGGCCGCCGAGATCGATGAAGGAGGCCGCCATTACGCGGGTTGTTTTTCGCGGAAGAAGTCGTAGGTGCGCCGGATGCCAGCGAGGAGATCGACTTCCGGTCGCCAGTCGAGCTCTCGCATCGCGAAGGACGGGTCGAACTGTGCGTCGCGCACGTCACCCGGCCGCCGCGGCAGATGCTCGACCGGCGCTTCGAAGCCGGTGACTTCCACGAGCGCGCGGTAGATGTCGTTCACGCTCGTCTTGCGTCCCGTGCCGATGTTGAAGCACGTGTCGCTACCGCGGTCCAGTGCGCGAACGTTCGCCGCCGCGACGTCGCCGACGAAGATGTAGTCCCGCGTCTGCTCGCCATCCCAGAAAACTTTGAGGCCTTGCTGCGCGAGGAAACGGCCGATGAAGATCGAGATGACGCCCGCTTCGCCGTTGGGGTCTTGGCGCGGACCGTAGACGTTGCCGTAGCGCAGGGCCGTGAAATCGATGCCGTGTTCTTTGCGATAGAAGCGCAGGTAGTGCTCCGCCACCATCTTCGTGATCGCGTACGGCGACTCGGGCCGCTGCGGCGTGGCTTCCGTAATCGGCAGCTTCTCGGGTTCGCCGAACGTCGCACCGCTGGACGCGAAGATGACCTTCTTTACGCCGCTCCGGACGCACTGCTGCAGGATATTGAGCAGCCCCAGGACGTTGATCTGTGCATCGTACTGCGGGTCGCGCGTGCTGATGGCGACGCTGTGCTGCGCCGCGTGATGGCTCACGATCTCGGGCTTGAAGTCCAAGAACAAACGCTCGAGCGATGCATCGCGGATGTCGTCATGCACGAACGTCGCGCGCTCGTTGACATTCTCGCGCCGGCCGCCACCGTGCGCCCACAGGCTATCGACGACGACGACCTCGTGGCCCAGCGCCACGTAGGCGTCCACGACGTGCGATCCGATAAAGCCGGCCCCGCCGGTGACGATGATCCGCATGAATCTCCTTGGCGACGCGAGCCGTCGTCACGATTGTCGATACGTGAGCCGCGCGCCCCTGTTTCCCTTCGCACCGGCGTTCCTCGCCCTCGCGCTCGGCGCGCTCGACGCGCACTTCTTCGCAAACTCAGGGACGCCACTGGCCGCGGACGTTCGTTCGTCGCGGCTGAGCGCGACCCTATGCTCGCGAACCACTTTATTAAACGGCTTATTCGATGTCCAACTGGTCGTGACGATCGCGTACACGCGTCACTTCAACCATTAGCCCAAGGTGTTCCAGAGCGTGACGCACGTCGGCATCTCTGCGTTCGAGGCGCCGGGAGGTCCGCTCAAGCACAGAGACGCGGAGGCGGTCTAGGCTTTGCGCGTCGGGATTCTCGAATATCGTATAATTCGTGTACGGTAAACCCAGTGAAGATGGCGCGGCAATGCCGGCAAAGCGTTCGGGCTGCTCATCGTGTTCGATCGCGCTTAGTCGCGAAAGCAGCGTTAGGCTGAATCTGAAGTCTTGCAGCGTCTCGACGAGGGCACCAATATGCGAATCGGCCGTGTAGAGTGCGCGATATCGTCCATGCGGATCGTCCCAACGATTTCCGAAGGTGTGATCGTCGCCGGCATACTCCCACGCGGGCAGAGCAGCGGGATCCGGAACGCGGCTTACGCGATGCAGCCGCGAAGGGATGACGATCGTCGCGAGGCTCATACGCGCTCAGTGTGCGAGGAATGCACGCGCCGCAGCCATGACGTCACGACGTGCCGCATCGAGTGGCGTATCAGCAATAACGATCGCCGGCGGCTCGTCGTGCAGACGCAGGTTCATTCCACGCATCCATGCGTTGACCACGTCCTTGCTTTCGCCGGCGGCCTGCATGAACAGTGCGACTTGCAGCGCTAGACGCAGTCGATCGATCTGCTCGGGTTGCTTCTCGCCCTGCATCCAATGCCGCACGGTCCTGGTGTTCTTGACCTGTCCGAGAACGGCGACGAGCGAGGCCCCGAAAATGCCGACGAGCTCGTGAACGACGTCCCTGGGCGCCATACGGAGCGGGCGCTCGACGCTTGCACTCAGAAGTTGCGCTGCGGCTACTGTCATTGGTAGCCCCTCCCGGGGTCCTTTCCTAGGTCCCTTCCTTAGTCCTATTCTAGCACACATGTGGCCGGATACAGCAAGCGGCTAGGCAAGTCCGGCAAGCTCTCGATGAGGCCGCCAAACACCCGCCTTGGCGACGCGAGCCGTCGTCGCGATTGTCGATACGTGAGCCGCGCGCCCCTGGTTCCCTTCGCGCTGGCGTTCCTCGCCGGCATCATCGCCGCGGGCCACGACCTCGCCGCGCCGCTGTTCTTCATCACGCTCGGCGCAGCCGTCGCGCTTCGCGGCGTGCCCCGCACCGTTCGAGCGCTCACGTTGACGGCTCTCGCACTCGGCGCGCTCGACGCGCACTTCTTCGCAAACCCGGGGACGCTACCGGTCGCCGACGTTCGCTCTTCGCGTCTCAGCGCGACGCTGCTCGACGCGCGCGCCGAGACGGGGGAGCGGTACGCTGCGACGGTGCGGCTCGCAGACGGTACCCGCGCGACGTGCTTTTTACCGCTGCCGATCGCGCCGATCGGTACGCAGTTTCTGTTGCGCGCCAAGCGCGAGCCCTTCGATGACGCGCGCAATCCGGGCGAGCCATCGCTGCGCGAGCTCGAAGCGGAAAGCGGCAACGCGTGGCATCTCGCTGCACCGCATATCCTGGCGATCGACGCGCCGCAGACGCGCGATCCGACGCTCTGGATGCCGCGGCTGCGTGCGTGGGCTTCGCAGCGACTGCACGCCGAGCTCGGCGAACCGGGCGCAACGATCCTCGCAGGCGCACTCTGGGGCGAGCGTGGCGCGTTGCCGCCCGATCTTCGCAGCGAATTTCAAGATACCGGAACGGTGCACGTGCTTGTCACGGCAGGGCTCCATCTCGGTGTCGTCGCGGCCCTCGCCTTTGCGTTGCTGCGCGTTCTCGGCTGCGGCCGCATCGCATCGTCGCTCGCAACGATCGGCGTCGTCTGGGCGTACGCGGTGTTCAGTGGCGCGCATCTGCCATCGCTGCGCGCGGCAACGATGCTCTCCTTCGCGTTGCTCGCTCGCGCGGCGGGCCGCAGCGCCTACTCATGGAATGGCCTCGCCGCAGCAGCGATCGTCGTCGCGGCACTCCGTCCGGCGGCGGTCGATTCGGTTTCGTTCGCGCTGTCCTTCTCGTGTGTGGCCGCGATCTTCGCCTTTGCGAAGCCGCTCGCAGCAGCGTGCGAGCGACTCGGCATGCCGGAAGTCGCACGCGAACTCGCCGGAATTACCCTTGCGACGCAGCTCGGTACATGGCCAATCACGGCCGCCGCGTTCCTCGTCATCGCACCGTATGCCGCCCTCGCAAACGCCGGAGTCGTTCCGGTCGTCGGAGTCGCCATGCTCGTCGGCTTCATCGAACTCGCGCTCGCACCGCTCCCCGTGGCCGCGCAGCTCGTCGCGAACATCGAGCGTTCGCTGCTGGACTGGATCGTGGGCGTCGTCCGTCTCGTCGCGGGACTGCCGTACGCGCACGTCGTCGCGACCCCGCCACCCCTTTGGACGCTCGCTACGTACGATGTCGCGCTCGTCGCCGCGGCATTCGCGCACCGTGCCCGTCCGGTCGCCGCCGCGGCATTCATAGCCGCGGCCTCCGCCATTTGCTTGTGGCCGCCGCGCCTGCCCTCGCACGGGCTCGTCGTCACCGCAATCGACGTCGGCCAGGCCGACGCGCTGCTGATTCGCACGCCGCGCGGGCACGCCTTTCTCGTCGACGCGGGCGGCCGGCTCGAGCGCGGCGCGCAGCAGGACGGTACGTCGGCGGCGGAGGACATCGGCACGCGTGTCGTCGTCCCGTTTCTCATTCGCGCCGGCATTCACCGGCTCGACGGTGTGCTGCTCTCGCATCCACATGGCGACCATGCCGGTGGCGTGCCGCCGGTCTTGCGCACGCTCGGTGCGGATGGGTTTGCGGACAGCGGACAGTCGTACCCGGGACACGCGTATCACGACGCACTCGACGTCGCGCGCGAGCGTCACGTACCCTTACTCGAACCGCGCGGTGGAGACGTGTGGCGCACCGACGACGGTGTGACCTTTCGTTTCTATGCGCCGACGTATCCGTTCTTTGCCGGCACGCGCAACGACATCAACAGTAATTCCCTCGTGTTCCGGTTAGAGTTCGGCCGCTTTTGCATGCTGTTCACCGGCGACGCCGGTGCCGAAACCGAAGAACGCTTATTGCAGCACGGCGACGATCTTCGCGCACAAGTTTTGAAAGTGGGGCACCACGGTTCGGCTTATGGGACGACGCCGTCATTCGTCCGCGCGGTTGGGCCGAGCGATGCGATCGTTTCGGTCGGACGTAACAATCTCTTCGGCCATCCGGCCCCGGCAACGATAGCGACCTTAGAAGAAAGCGGCGCGCGCGTCTATCGCACGGACGAGCAAGGCGCGATCACGGTCGACAGCGACGGAACGTCGTTTCACGTAACGCCATTCCTACGCGCCGTCGCGTCTCCAAGACGTTAACTCACGGTCTCGCTCATACGTCCAGAACCCCCATAGAGGCAGCGCCGCAAAGACACAGCACTGGCGAAAGTATGCCGAAGCCCATGCGCCGAAATCAGAACCGGAGGAGTCGCCTTGGCAGTTGTAATCGATGGAAAGGTGTTCACTGACGATGACTTGCTGCGCCTCTCCGCAGCGAATCCAGAATATCGCGTCGAGCGAAACGATGACGGCGCCCTCGTTTTGAGCCCGACGAATTGGAAGTCCGGAGCTATGGAAGCGGAGGCGGCTCATCAGCTTTCCAAATATCGCGAGCGCGCCGGAGGAGCGGTCTTCAGCTCCAGCGCCGGCTTCACCATGCCCGGCAGCGGCGTGAAGGCGCCCGATGCGTCTTGGATTAGCCCGGAACGACTTGCCTCGGTACCTGCGGCAGAAAAGGCCAAGGCCTTCCCATCAATCGTTCCCGACGTCGTGATCGAAATCGCTTCCCCGTCGGACGACTGGAACACGGTGGTCGCCAAGGTCAAGAGGTTCCACCAGGATGGCGCCCGCTTCTGTGTTGCGATTGACCCCGCGACGAAGACCGTTATCCAATTCGGCACGGCACCCGAAGGCCTTGCGCTCGATTACCAGGGGATTATGAGTGCAGCTCCCCTGTGATATGCGCAGGGCCGCGAGACGAGTTCCTTTCGCCGGCATGCGAACGACTCACAGGCTTTATCGATTTGTCAGTGAACTGTAACAGTCGTTTTGCTAGCGGGATCGTCGCAGATTTTCGTTCGGATCGAGGAGCGAGGAGCGGGAATGACGAGTCATTTGAGCGACGAGCGACGATGAGCCGGGCGAAAAGATGCGGCGAGCGCGCTAGTAAAATGGCTGTTTACAGTCCACTGAGCCCGGCAGCGGCAACGGATCGCGCGTGACGCACGTTCGAGCGGATCGGCGGCATGATGCGATCGTATTCTGTCTGTACTTCGTCGGCCGCAGCGGTGTGCGCGGCGAACGGCGGCTGGTACGATCCACCGAGCGGGCCCAGCGCCGCGAAGATCTGCTCGCGCAGGCGATCGGGCTTGGCAACGCTGTCTTCGTCGCGCCGGTCATTGGCCGTCAGTTCGTCGCGGGCGCGCTCGAGCTGCGCAACGCGCGCCCGCGCTGTACCTGTACGGCTCCGGCGCAGCACGCGCTCCTGCGCATCGATCTCGTTGAGCAGCGTATCGATCTCCGAAATGTCGCCGTACAGCCGCGCTAGGTACGCGTGACGCTGCGCGCGCTGCTCCGCAGTCCACGGGCTGCGCGGGTCGGCGCGCAGTTCGAAAGGCTGCGTGAGCGTGCGACCCCCGATCTTCAGTGCAACGGTGTACGTGCCGGGCAGCGCTTCGGGACCCGTGAGCGGACCCATGTTCTGAACGGTCGTGCCGTGCCAGCGCACCGGACCGTCCTCCAAGCCGTCCCAAGCGAGACGATTGTAACCCGGCACGTTACTGACCCAATACTTCGTTCGCTCTTCGGTTTCGTACGATCCGCGCAAGTGACGCACGACCTTGCCGTCGCCGTTTGCAATCTCGATCTCGGGACGTTGCTTCGCCGCAGACCGCTGGTAGAACGTGATGAGCGCGGGTCCCTTCGG
>JAABUQ010005519.1_pt1 | contig 20056 bp, 14 predicted proteins | sample 5560001 | NCBI WGS metagenome assembly JAABUQ01 (sample SAMN10711888, study PRJNA513371) | rock metagenome | isolation source: Antarctica rocks | place: Antarctica: Victoria Land, Finger Mt nord | collected 2015-12-18
CGAGATCGACCGCCTACGCCATCGCCGCCTCCATGGCGCAGGCCACCCTGCAACCTCCATTCACTCTTGAGACGCATCATGCTTGGCAGATCTCGACGAGGTGCCGGGTGCGGTAGAGGCCCTTGTCATACCAGTGCTGCACGATGCGGTTGCGCTTGGGCGGGATGCACACGCCGATGCCGCGTCCGCGCCAGTGCTCGCGCGCCTTGTCGCTGTCGTAGCCTTTGTCGCCCACCACCGAGAGCGGGTGCAGCCCCGCCGTCAGCGCCTCGGCCTTCGTGCAGTCGCCCTGTTGGCCCGGCGAGGTCAGTTGCCGGCGGATGAAGCCCAGGCCATCGACGGCGTGGTGGGCCTTGGTGGTCAGCCCGCCGCGGCTACGCCCGATGCATTCGTCCCCGCCGCCGCGAGCGCCGGCCGCAGTGCGGTGGCACTTGATGCTGGTGCTGTCGATGTGCAGCACATCCGGGGCAGCGACAGGCTGCGAGCACTCCATCAGCCGGTCGAACACACCCTTCTTTGCCCAGCGGCGGAACCGCTTCTTGGCCGTCTCGGCAGACAGGACAAGGCCGCCAAGCTCGGCCCAGGTCAGGTTGGTCCGCATCACGACGAAGCAGGCGCTGATGAAGCACCGCAGGCGGTCGAGGTCGCGACAGTGCATGTACGGTACCGTCTCCAAGGCGGCGAGCATGCGTTGCCACACCGCGTCCTCGATGAGATGCTGTTCCATGCCCGCGCCTCCATAGTGCCTCGCAACACCATGATGGCCCGGGTAGGCCACGGGGCCAACCAGCCCCGTGGCCACTCATCTCGCCAAAACTTTGTCCCTAGACCCTAATCAGATCGCGTCCGCGACTTCGCGCAGGCGCTTGCGGGCAATGCTTCCGATGATTGAGGGCGAGAACCGCTCCACGATGAAGTCGTGGGCCGCAGCGCCGAGCACCTGGGACGCGGGCCGGTCGTCGAACACTTGGCGCATCAGGGTCCGCAGGTGATCCGGGTCCGCATCCGCCCAGATGTTGCCCTGGGCATACGGGCCCACGCTCTCGGCGATCTCCGTCATGCGGTAGTCCAGTTTGAGGCCGACCCCGTCCTGGACTAGGTCGCGAGTACCACTGAAGTCAGTGGAAATAACGGGCTTGCGGTAATACATGGCCTCGGCGATCGTCAGGCCGAACCCTTCGGAGCGATGCGGCGAGACATAGCAGTCGATGCAGTCCAGCAGCCGATAGACGTCCCGTTCGGCCAGGCTCTCCGAGATGATGACGGCGTTGCGACAGCGGGATAGGAAGCGGTCCAGGCGGGCGCGGAAGGCAAAATTGCCCTTGCTGTATTCGGATTGCAGGTTGTTGAAGTAGGAGATTTTCAACACCAGGGTGACCGCCTTGGCGTTCCTGAACTCCGCCTCAAAGGCATCCAGCAGGCAGGTCGGGTTCTTGCGGTCGACGAAGCTGTAAGTGTCGAACATGAACAGAAAGACGAAGCTGTTCGCAGGGATGCCGAACTCCTTGCGGACCGCCTGTGCCTCCTCCTTCGAGAACTCCGGTAGCCGACCGAGCGAGTAGGGCACGATCGTCACCGGCTTCTTCGTCATGGGCTTGAACGCGTCGTGACAGAACTGCGAAGGCACCCAGATCTCGTCGTATTTCTCGATCATCCCCATCCATTCCGGGCGGATCGCCGGCAGTTCCCACACCCACATCGCGATCCGGTAGGTGGCGCGCTGCAATTCGTCGGCGTAGTTGGCGAAGGTGGCGGGGGTGGCGTCGGCGTTGGCGAGCACGAGGCTGATCGGAAAGTCCTGCGGCACGGACGGCAGCGCGTGATCGACAATCGTTTGGTGGCCATACAGCTTGTCGAGGTCGACAATGCGGGTGGCCAGCCCGGCGGCCTGAAGCGACGAGACGTAGCTGCGCGACGCGGTCCCCAGGCCGCTGGCCCGGTTGGCAGCGCCGAAGAAGTTGACGCCCTTGGGCCTGGCGCGTTTCTCCCCGGGCAACTTGCGCGCCTGCGAGGCGGTCCGGCGGACGCCGTCGGCGGGTTCCCAGCCGAGCGGCCGGTCGATCGGGTGGTCGGGGTGGTAGAATGGGTCTTGGGCGTAGCGGACGCGCCAGCGGGCCTGGAACAGCTCGGTCTCGGACGGGAGCGTGAGGTGGTCGCCGACCAATAGCTCCTTGGTCACGCCCTCGAAGTGGTACAGCTCGGAGCCGGCCGCATAGACGACCCGCAGCCCGCGGTCGATCAGGCGCAGGCAGATGTCCACGTCGTTGTAGTTGAGCGGCAGCGCATCATCGTAGCCCTTCACCAAGTCGAAGTTGGCGCGGGTCATCAACTGGCAAGCGCCGGTGACGGCCAAGCAGTTGCGGGCGATGATGTTCATGCCGTTCGCGCCCGCCTCGCAGCCATGCGCGCGATAGTATAGATGGCCGGGCATGCCGCCCTGGACGATGATGCCGGTGTGCTGCAGCCGTCCGTCGGGAAAGAACAGCCTGGCGCCGACCACGCCCACGCCCTGCCGCTCGGCGAAGCCCAGCATCACGTTCAGCCAGTCCGGGCGCTTGGGCACCACGTCGTCGTTCAGCAGCAGGACGTAGCTGCCGGTCGAGGCGGCAACGCCCATGTTGATCTTCTTCGAGAAATTGAAGATCGGGTCACGGTACCGCACCAGGCGGATCTCGGGCCGATCGAACTCGCCCTGCTGCTCGGCCGTGAGGTTGCCGTCATGGACCAAGACAATCTCGACGGCCTTGTAGGCGCTGCCGGCCAGGATGCCGCGTATGCAGTTGGTCAGCACCCATTCGCGCCCGAGCGGGCCGGCGAAGGTGGCGTTGCCGGTGGGGATGACTACGCTGACCAGCGGGTCGGTGCAATTGGACAGGGATACGCGGAAGCTGTCGCGCGGGGCAGCGCGCACGATGGCGGCCCGTGCGCCCTCGGCGTCCAGGAACGCGGCGATCGCGCGGTGGATTCCGTCCTGCCGGGGCGCGTCGGTGGATGCAGCGGGCAGGGCAAGGCGATGATAGACGATCTTCGGCGCGTGGCGGACGGACTTTGCGAAGAGGCCGCAGGTCGCGCGGAGCACCAAATCGTGGACGCAGCCAGTGTCGAAGCCGGGGCGGAAACCCCCGACGTCGCGCAGCATCCGGGTCCGGAACAGGCCGAGGCGGGAGAGATAGTCGCAGCCGAGCAGGGCCTCCGGCGACCAGCCCAACTTCAGCACCGGGTCCGAATGGACGCCGTCACCGTCGACCGTGTCCTCGTCGCCATAGGCGACGTCGCAAGTGCCGCGCCCCTGCATGCGGCCGACAAGGATCGCGAGCGCGTGACGGTGCAGGGAGTCGCCAGGGGCAATGACCCCCGCGAACTCGCCCTGGGCCATGTCGAGCGCGGCGTTCAGCGCGAAGGCCGGGTCGCCGTCCCAGCCGCGCCGCACGACCGCGATCTGTGGGCCGCTCCCCTCGCCCGCGGCGGCCAGGGCGCGCACGAGCGTGTCCGGCGCGTCCCGGTCGACGGAGACGCAGATCTGGAGCTGCCGGTAGGTCTGCTCGGCCAGCGTGGCGAGGGTCTCAGGCAGCTTCGTCCCGTCGTCGGCGGTCGCGTGCATCAGCAGCGAGACCGAGGGTCTGTAGGTGAAGCCGGCGATCTCCTGGGCGGCAGCCTCGACCTGGCGCGGGTGGAGGCGGCCGGGTAACCGCGCCCACAAGGTCCGGCGATGGGTCTCCCACGCGAGGTCTCGCAGGCCCAACGGGCGGGCGAATGTCGGGTTTGTGGCCAGCATGTGCGCGGCATAGCCGCTGCCAGCGCGGCCTTCGACGATCCCGTGGCGGACGAAGTGGTCGAACGGTGCCCAGTCGCTCGCGGCGATGTCGAGGTTGTTCGCCAGGTAATACCGGCCGTCGAACCAGCGGCTGATATAGCCCTGCTCGGCTGCGGGCAGGCGAAGGCAGTGCAGGAGAGGATTGACCCCGGACCGGGCGACCTCGGGATGGCCCATGAGATAGTCGTTGACGCTGAATATCGGATGGGGATCGAGGCCCATCCGCCACCCCTCCATCAGGAAATGCGCGAGCGGCGACACCAGCGCCTCGTCGAGCCCGGCGCATTGCTCGACGTAGAACCGGGTGATGAACAGCGGATGCGGGTCCACCCCCTCCGCCGCGCCGTGTTCCAGGTAGTGCACCAGCGGGTTCAGCCCGGCCCGGACCTCAGGCACCAGGTCCGGGCGCTGGCTCAGGTAATGGCCGACGTCGAACAGCGGATGGGGGTCGTCGCCCTGCATGCCGCGAGTCAACACAAAGTCGGCGAGGTCGCGGGCCCCTTTGGGATGGAGCAGGCTGGACGGCATGGCTATTCCTTCACGCGCCGGGACTGAAGCTGGCGAGCCCGAGGTCAGGCAAAGCTGAAGCGGTCCCGCGGCAGGTTCGGGTTGTAGTAGGGGTCGAAGTCGAGCTTGTCTTGCCAGCGCTTGTGGAACAGCGCGATCTCGTCCGGTGCCTGCGTGGTGCGGATCTGGGTCGAACCCTCGAAATGGTACAGCTCGCAATGCGGGGTGAAGGCGATGCGCCAGCCTTTGGCACCCATGCGAAGGCAGATGTCGATATCGTTGAAATCGACCCGCAGCTTCTCGTCGAAGCCGCCGATGGCGTTTATTACCTCGAGCCGGGTGGCGAATACCGCGCCGCTGACGGCCGAGTAATTGCGGACCAGGTGAGTGTATCCCATGTAGCCAACCTCGGTGCGCGGCAGCGACCAGAAGGCGTGGCCGACCCCGCCATGGACGCCCAGCACCACCCCCGAATGCTGCACTCGGTCGTTGGGATACAGCAGTCGCCCGCCCACGCCGCCGATGGCCGGCACCTGCAGCAGCTCCAGCAGCGCCTCGATCCAGCCCGGCGAGATCACCTCCAGGTCGTCGTTGAGGTAGATCACATGCTCCGTCTCGACATGGAGCGTGGCGAAGTTGGCCTTGCGCGCATAGCTGAACGCCTTCTCCGGCTTGAACGGGACGATCCGGCCGCCGAGCTCCTTGATCAGCTTCTTCGTGGCGGTCGGCGTGTTTTGGTTGTCGACCACCACGATGCGATACTTGCGGTAGGTGCTCGTCTCGGCAATCGAGCGCAGGAAGTGGCTGACCATGTTGATCCGCCCCCGCCCCGGCACGTCGCGGTCGCTGTTGTTGGTGAACACCAGCAGCGTCACGGGGGGTGCTGCCTGCAGGCTGTAGCGCACCCGGAACGTACCCTGCAGCAGCCCGTCCTCGACCGTCGCCTGCAACCCGTCCTGGGCCACCGCGTCCTCGACGGCCGCGCGGGCGGCGAGCAGCGCATAGGGCTTCGCATCGACTTCGGCCGAGGCGGAGCCGGGGATCATGCGCCAGTGGTAGAGGACTTTCGGGATGTGATGGATGTGCCGGGCGCGGCGGCTGGCGCGCAGCGCGAGGTCGTAGTCCTGGGCGCCGGAGCGTTCATGGCGCAGGCCGCCGATGCTCCAGAACAGCGACTTGCGTATGACCAGAAAATGGAGGACGTACATGACCGTCATCAGGTGGTCCGGCGACCAGTCGGGCTTGTAGTAGGCGTTGCAGTGCAGGCCGGAAGGGTCAATCTTGTCCTCGTCGGTGTAGAGGAGGTCGATGTCGGGCCGGGCCATGACGGCCTGGGCGACCTCGGCCAGAGCATCCACGGCGATGGTGTCGTCGTGGTCGAGGAAGGCCAGAAACTCGCCGGTCGCGACCTCGGCGACCAGGTTGGTGGCGCGGGCGATGTGCAGGTTCTGTGGGGAGCGCACGACCTTGATACGGGCGTCTATGCCACGGTAACGCTCGAGCATCTCAACGGTTTTGTGGTTGGTGGAGGCGTCGTCGACCAGGCACAGCTCCCACGAGGCATAGCTCTGTCCGCGGACAGATTCGATGCATTGCTGCAGGAAGTCAGGCGGGGTGTTAAACACGGGGACCAGGATGCTGATGCGCACGCCGATTTCGGGCAGCGGGGCGCCGGCCCAGCCCTGCTTGCGGGCTTGGTTGCGATAGAACACGGGATCGAACACCGGATGCGGCGACAGTGCCTGCGACGCGCCGGTCTCGACGTAGTGCAGCAGCGGGTTGCGCCGAGCGTCGCGGTCGGTGGTCTGGGTCAGGTAGTGGAACGGGTCGAACAGCGGATGCGGGGCGCGGTTGGCCGGCGCCCCGGTTGTGACGTAGTGGGTGAGCAGGTTGAGCCTGGGCGGCCCCAGTTCCGGATTCACCTTGAGGTAGAAGCTGCCATGGAACAACGGGTGCGGATTGCCGAACACGTTGTTGCGGACGTAATGCTCCAGTGCGCCCATGCCGGTCGGGACCTTGTATTCGGAGCGGTAGTAGGTGGGATTGAACAAGGGGTAGGGCGTGCGGCCCTCCTTATCGCCGTATTTAAGGAAGTGCTCGAACGCGGGCAGCTTCGTGCCGGAGACGTCGGCGTAGGCGCGCAGGTAATCGATTGGCCGGAAGAGCGGGTGGGGTTGCCGGTTCTCCGGAAGGCCGTAGCGCAGAAAATGGTCGAGCAGGTCGCTGTATTCGGCGAGGTCAGGGTACAACGCCCGGTAAGCATCGACCGAAAACAACCAGTGGAACGACCGCCCCTCGGCCCGTCCGGTTTGCAGGAAGTGCAACAAGGGGTTTTGGCCGGATGTCGAGACATCCGGGTTCGCCCTCAAGTAATGGCTAGTGCTGAACAGGAAGTGTGGATCGCGGCCGGCTGACGCACCAATCTCTAGGAAATGCTGCCACGCACCCATGTCGCCCGAGGCCAGTTCGGGCGTGTTCTCGCGATAGAACTCCTCGTCCCAAAGGCTCGTGGTCGGGGGTACGTCCGGCATCGTCGCCGGTCGTCGTCGAGGCTTCGGTGCGCGTGGCTTGGCCGCCGCAAGGGCCGGGCTCGGGGAGGCTACGGGCTGGGCTGCTGCGGAGACCTGGGGAGAAGAGGTGTCGGTCGGACGCAGAGGTCCAGCGTCCAGGCTGTCCAAATGCGCCAGGGCTTCGGGCCATCCGGCGCTAAGGCATTCGGCAACCTGGAAGGATCCGATCGCCTCGTCAACGCGTCCCAGCGTCTTCAGCATCACGCCGAGCTGGAAGTGTGCCATAGGGTTGTAAGGATCGGCCGCCCGGGCCTCGATCATGTAGAGTTCGGCCGTCCGCAGGTCGCCGGCGTTCAGGGCGCGCATCGCGCTGGCCTGCGCCGTGCCGAACCGCGAGTGTTCCGACGTGATCGCCGATGCTGAAGCGGGTGCGGAGTGGTTGCGATCTGACATGGTCAATTCCATTCACGCAGGAGAAGCCAGGCGGCGGGATTGAGACCTGCCGTCGCGCAGAGCATCGACAGACATCGGCGGTGCCACCAACACCTTGGTGCACGATCGCCCGGACGTCGTAATGCAGCCATAGACAATGTCGGCATGTGTTTGATATTCTGCGGTCTACTCTCAAGCAAGTGCATGGCATCGCCTGGTAATGTGCTATGCATTGCGGCGCGCATCGCAAGTCATGCGCCGTTTCCACCAGCCTATAGTGTTACTGATCCCGGTATCAAAGGTAAATTCATTCTGGAATCTCAGGCCGTTCAATACGTCTGTGCTCGCGGCGAGCCGCGCGGGCTCGCCGGGCGGGGAGGGGCGGGCGCCAAACCGGACTAGGTCCGTCCGGCCCAGCCGGTCCGCGATCCCCTGCACCACGGTGCGCAGGGGCCGGCAGGCGCCGGTGGCCACATTGGCCGCGCCAGCATGGGGACTGTCGAGCAGCGCCACCAATGCCCCGGCCACGTCGGCCACGTGCATGAGATCGCGCTCCGCCGCCCCGTCGCCGACCAAGGCTGGTTCGCCCCGCAGCAGCGGCGCGATCACGCTGGGCACCAGGCGAGACGGCGCCTCGTGCGGGCCATACAGGAAGAACACCCGGCCCCAGGCCAGGTTCGCGCCGGACGCCGCCAGAAGCTGGTGCAGCGCGTGCTTCGCCACGCCATACAGCGTCGCCGGCCGCAGCGGCGTCGTCGCCTCATCCAGCAGCGGCCCGGTCCAGTCATATTCGGCGCAGGTTCCGGCCACAGCGACCCGGTCGCCCCCGGCCGCGACGAAGGCGTGATACAGGCGGAGCGATGCCGCCACCCAGTCGAGGTTCTCGGCCGCCGTCCAGAACCGTCCCGGCGTCACATCCCAGGCCAAGTGCAACAGGTGGGTCGGGCGGATGGCGCGCAGCAGCGGCGCCGGGTCATGGGACAGCAGGTCCAACGCATGGTCCACGACTCCTGGTGCCGCGGTCGGCCGGCGCCCGAGTGCATGCACCTCGAACCCGCGCGCCTGCAACGGCGCAATCGCCTGGCGTCCGACGAAGCCGGTGGCCCCGGTCAGGACGACGCGCCGTGTCATGACAGTGGTTCGATTTCAGCAAGCCCGGGTAGCGCCGCGTCGCGGTCCGACAGGGTCGGGTCAGGCAAAGGCCAGTCCACGACGACGGCCGGGTCGTTCCAGCACAGGCCGCGCGCCAGGCCGTCGCGATAGGGAACGGTCATCATGTAGAACACCTCGGTCGCGTCCCGCAGCGTCTGGAAGCCGTGCGCGAACCCTGGCGGGATGTATAGCGCGTCGCCGTTCGCCTCCGTCAGCGTCGCGCCTACCCAGCGGCCGAAGCTTGCCGACCCGCGGCGGATATCGATCGCCACGTCGAACATCGCGCCCCGGCTGCAGCGCACCAGCTTGCCTTCGGGGTGCGGATCGGCCTGCCAGTGCATCCCCCGTAGCGTGCCCGCGCGCGCGTTTAGCGCCACGTTGCATTGCGGGAATACGGAGGGCAGGCCGCGGCCCGCGAACTGGTCGGCGCAGAAGGTGCGGGCGAAATGGCCGCGCGGGTCCTCGCGAGGGGTTTGCCGCACCAGCCAGACTCCCGGGAGCGCCAGAGCGGTGAAGTGCATCAGAACACCTCCAGCACGGGGATCGGCACCACGAACCGACCGCCCCAGGTGCGGATTCCTGCCATCTGCTCCATGATCTCTGCCCGCAGGTTCCAGGGCAGGATCAGCACGTAGTCGGGCCGTTCCGCCATAATCGCCTCGGGGTCGCGAACCGGAATACGCACGCCGGGCAGCAGGGTGCCCTGCTTATGGGGGCTGCGGTCGACCGTGAAACTAAGCAGCTCGGGGCCGACGCCGCAGTAGTTAAGCAGCGTGTTGCCCTTGGCCGGTGCACCGTAGCCGGCGACTCGCTTGCCCTGGTCGTGCGCGTTCAGCAGGAAGCGCATCAGGCCGGCCTTCACCGTGACCACCTGCTCGGCGAAGGCGCGGTACGCGTCGGGGCCCTCCAGCCCGACCTCCGCCTCCGCGGTCAGCACGGCGGCGACAGCATCGTGGCGGGCGTGGGCGGCCGTCAGATGGCAGACGAATACGCGCAGGCTGCCGCCATGGGTGGGCAGTGTCTCGACGTCGAACACGCGCAGGCCGTGCCGCTCCATGATCCGTCGCACGACATGCAGAGACAGGTAGGAGAAGTGCTCATGGTAGATTGTGTCAAACTGGGTGTGGCGCATCTGCTGGAGCAGATGCGGGAACTCGAAGGTGGCCGATCCCTCGGGATTGAGCAGGATTGCGAAGCCGCCGACGAAGTCGTTAAGGTCGGGGACATGGGCCAGCACGTTGTTGGCCGCTATTTGGTCGGCGCCGTGCCCGGCCGCGCGCAGCCGGGTCGCGGTCTCCACGCCGAAGAAGGCGACGTGGGTGGGGATGCCCTTCTGCTCGGCAACAATCGCGACGTTGGCCGCCGGCTCCACGCCCAGCACCCGGCAGCCGTGGCGCTTGAAGTACTGCAGCAGGTAGCCGTCGTTGCTCGCGATTTCGACGACCGAGGAGCGCTCATCCAGGCTGAACCGGGCGACCATGGCCGCCGTATAGGCCTCGGCGTGGCGCAGCCAGGATTCGGAGTAGGAGGAGAAGTACAAGTAGTTGCTGAAGATGTGGTCCGGACTCTCAAACTTCTCGAGCTGGACCAGGCGGCAGGCGCTGCAGACCCAGGCGTGCAGGGGGTAGGTCGGCTCCATGCGGCGCACTCGGTCGGGCGTGATGAACGAGTTGGCCAGGGGCGACATGCCGAGATCGGCGAAGGTCTCGGTGAGCGGGCTGCCGCAGAAGCGGCAGTCGGAGGCGCTGGGAGAAGGTGTCATGGGCAGGGGTCCGCCTGATAATCGTCGATGTCGGCGAGCATGAGGTCCCGCTGGTCGGCCCCCTCCAGGCTGCGCCGGTACCAACGCGCCGTGGCAGCCAGGGCCCGGTCGAGCGGGAGGCGCGGGCGCCAGCCGAGCCGGGCGTGGGCCAGGGAGGCATCGACGGCCAACAGCCCGGCCTCATGCTGGTGCGGCCCGGCGTCGACCGACCAGCCGGCGCCGTCGCCCCAGGCCTGGGCCAGGATGCGCACCACGTCTCCCACCGGCCGCACGTTGTCGGGGCCGGGGCCAAAGTTCCACGCCCGGGCGAAGTTGGGGGCGAAGGCCAGCCGTTCGGCCAGCACCAGGTACCCGCATAGCGGGTCCAGCACGTTCTGCCACGGGCGTGTGGCGTTCGGGCTGCGGATGCGAACTGTCTCGTGCGCGGCGAAGGCCCGGATGCAGTCGGGCACCAGGCGGTCGGGCGAGGGGTCGCCGCCACCCACGACGTTGCCGGCCCGGGCGGTGGCGACGGCCACCCCGGCTTCGGCGAGGAACGAGCTGCGCCAGCATGCGGCCACCAGCTCCGCGCCTGCCTTGCTGGCGCTGTACGGGTCGTGGCCGCCCAGCGCATCCGTCTCGCGGTAGGGCCAAGCCCACTCGCGGTTCTCGTAGCATTTGTCGGTGGTGACGACGACAACGGCGCGGATGCCGGGGCATGCGCGCACCGCCTCCAGCACCTGGGCGGTGCCGAGCACGTTGGTCTCGAACGTCTCAATCGGGTCGGCGTAGGACCGGCGCACCAGGGCCTGCGCGGCCAGATGCAGCACGATCTCGGGCGAGGCTGCCTGCAGCGCCGAACGGATGGCGGCGGGGTCGCGGATGTCCCCGCGGGTGGCGGAGATGCGGTCGTCGATGCCGATGGCCGCACCCAGGCTGCCGGGCTCGCCGGGCAGGGAGAAGCCGGTGACGACGGCGCCCAGGCGCTGCAGCCAGACGGCGAGCCAAGCGCCCTTGAAGCCGGTGTGCCCGGTCAGGAACACCCGCCGGCCAGACCAGAACGCCGGGTTCGGCAGCGCGGCTATTCGACCTTCCACGGTGCCTGGCCGGAGTTCCACAGGTCTTCCAGCAGGCGCTTCTCGCGCATAGTGTCCATCGGCTGCCAGAACCCGTCATGCATGAAGGCGCGGAGCTGCCCGTCGGCGGCCAAGCGCTCGATGGGCTCGCGTTCCCAGACGGTCGCGTCGCCCTCGATGTGGTCGAGTGCGGCCGGGTTCAGGACAAAGAAGCCGCCATTAATCGAGCTATTCTCGCCGAGCGGCTTCTCGCGGAAGCCGCGCACCACGTCGCCGTCGAGGTCGAGCGCGCCGAACCGGGCGGGCGGGGCGACCGCGGTGACGGTGGCGAGGCGGCCGTGGGCGCGATGGAAGGTGATCGACGCGCCGATGTCGACGGTGCTGACGGCGTCGCCGTAGGTCATGCAGAACAGGTCGCCGATAAGGTAGTCGCGGACGCGCTTCAGGCGGCCGCCGGTCATGGTGGCGTCGCCGGTGTCGACGAGGGTGACCTTCCAGGGCTCGGCGTTGCCGCGATGGACCTCGATCGCGTTGCGGCCAAGGTCGATGGTCAGGTCGGCCATGTGGCGATAGTAGTTGGCGAAGTATTCCTTGATCACATAGCCCTTGTAGCCGAGGCAAATGATGAACTCGGTGACACCATGCTTGGAGTACGACCTCATGATGTGCCAGAGGATCGGCTTTCCGCCGATCTCGACCATCGGTTTCGGCCGGCTTTCCGTCTCTTCCATCAGCCGCGTGCCCAGGCCGCCCGCCAGAATGACTGCCTTGATGGCCACGATCCGTCCCTCGCCCCCGCCATCCGTTAACCGAATTCTGGACGAGACGACGTCCTCCGACAACCCGGCATTTGGCCGACAGGCGCCATTGCACCAGATGCGTGCTGACCAGCGCTACGAAGGACGCGAATGCAAGCGCGCCGTGTGCCCGGGCGCGGGAAGCTTACCGGAAAACCGCTTCACAACTAAGAGGTGGTTTTCACTACTATACCCCGTTCACGTCAGGATCCGAAAATCCTCTGGTGAGATGATCCGGAAGTTATCGGTTACGGCATCGCAGAACACGTGCCAGTTTCTGGGCACCTCCTCGCGCAGGAACGCCAGGATCGCGGCCCGGAAGTCGGCGAATGTGTCATGGCATCGGTTGTGGGTGATATGCTTGTGCATCAGCCCCCACAGCCGTTCGATCGGATCGAGATGGGGGCAATAGGCCGGGATGAAGTGAAGCTTGATCCGGCCGCCCTGCTGAGCCAGCCATTGCTGAACCAGTCTGGCGTGATGGTAGCGGGCATTGTCGAGAAACAGGTGGATCACGCGCTTGCGCGGATAGAGGGCCAGCAGCGCAATCATCAGCCTGATCGTGCTGGCGGCGTCGATTGTGTCCGCCTCGACCATGCTGGTCGTCCCGGTCTCCAGCTCTATCGCGCCGTGAATGTTGAGGCGCTGCCGCCCGCTGGTCTGCGCCACTGCGACCGGGGTGTCCTTCGGCGCCCAGCAACCGACTGGGCGAACCGCATGGGTCGGATGCACCGCATCGGCGAACACCACGGTCTCATCAGCCCCAAGCCCGTTCAGCAGAGCTTCATACGCCTTGATGAACGCCGCCTGTTTGGCCGGGTCCAGCTTGCGCGACACCGCCTTCGGCAAGCGATGCTCCATGCCGAGCCGATGCAGCAGCGCGATCAGGCCAGACCGGCTCTCGTAGAGGATGCCGAACTCACGCTCAATCCAGGCGCCAACATGGCACGTTGTGCGCGGCAGGGTCTCGGTGATCCAGGCGCGCAGCTTGTCCTGCTGCTCATCGCTCAGGCGGCACGCACTGCCTTCGTAGCCAAAGGTCGCCAGGCCCTCGATGCCGTCTTCTTCATACAGGCGATGCCAGGTTCGCACAGTGTCATCGTCGAGCAACAGCGCCTTGGCCACCTGCCCGCAACTCATGCCTTGGTCCAGCAATACGAGCGCGTTTGCCCGACGTGCCAGCCGATGCGCGACCGACCCGTCGCGCGCCAGGTCAGTCAGGTCCTTTCGCGAGGCAGGGTCGAGGAAGCCGGGGCGGATCATGGAAGTAGGTAGAGTCGCACCTGGCGAAATTGGCAAGCGGGAGAACCGGATTTTCAAAGAGTCGAGGTATACTTTAGGTTGAGTAGGCCTGACCGTCGTTATGGCCGCCTGTGTTCCCATTTGCTGCTCCGTGACGGGAAGAGCAGCGTTGAACGAGAGCATCTTGGAGCTGAGGCTCTTGTCGGGTTCCGGGGTGTTGCCAGGCTGAGGAGTGGCTGGTGCTTCTGACGAGCCTCTGATGTGATAGAAGCGGCGGGATGATCGGCCGCCAGTTTTCATTCGAGGAGCTCTGGCGTTCATGGCTGCACCCGACTTGGTCAACCTCTCCGGCCTGATGGACGACGCCAAGTGCTTCGCCTTCGTGCGCCAGCAGCGCTGGCCAGAGGGCGTGCATTGCCCCGGATGCAGCAGCCCTGCGGTGGTCCGGGACGGGTGCGACGACACGCAGCCGGCTCGGCAGCGGCATCGGTGCAAGGCATGTGCGTCCCGCTTCGACGACCTGACCGGCCTTGATGCCGCTTTGCGGCATCTCCCTCCGAGGGATCGCTACGCGATGGTGCTGGCCGGGCATCACCAGCCTCTGCGCGTGTGGGTTCTGTGCCTCTACTTCATGGGGCTGAACCTCTCGAACCGGCAGATCGCCAAGGAGCTGGGCCTTTGCGGCTCTGACGTGCAGGCCATGACGGAGCAGCTGCGCTGCGGCTTGGTCGCCAAAGCCCCGGAGGTGACGCTCGAAGGCGAGGTGGAGATCGACGAAGTTTACGTCGTGGCCGGGCACAAAGGCCAGCCGGATGAAGTGGCCAAAAGGGGCGGCTTGGGCGCAGTCGCAGGCTGGCAGGCGCGCCGGGACGCGGCACGCTGGAGAAGGACAAGCCGCCCATTCTCGGCCTGATCCAGCGCGGCGGCCAGGTTGTGCTGCGCATGCTAGCCAACGTGCAACAGGCTACGATCAAGCCGATCATCACGGCCGCGGTCGCCCCGGACACCCTCGTCCACACCGACGAATACAGCATCTACGCGCGCCTGCCAGCCTGGGGCTACGGGCACAAAACGGTCTGCCACGCCCGCGGCGAGTATGCCCGCGACGAGGATGGGGACGGGTTCTGCGAGATCCACGTCAACACCATGGAAGGGTTCTGGTCGCTCCTACGTTCCTGGTTGCGACCGCATCGGGGCCTCTCGCAAGACAAGCTGCCGCTCTACCTCGGCTTCTTCCAGTTCGTGCACAACGCACGCCGACGTGGCAAAGCCCTGCTTGGCGCTCTTATTGCGGCCCTGGTCGCATGATGCAGTCACCACCCCGGAACCCGACAAGAGCCTCGGACAATACAAGGCCGACCTCCGCAAGCGTGCTGACCACCGCCGGCCGGCTGAACGTCACCAGCTCCGTCGTCGTCACCTCGCCCTGGCTCGTCCTCGCCTCCAGCCGCACCGTCCACTGCATCAAGCCCGCCCCTGTGGTCAGGCCTCAGCCAGGCCGATCAGACTACCTTCGGCAAGCCACCTGCCCCAGGTTTTCTGACACTCCCCTTGACGCTCTGGCTTGGCTCAGGAAGGATCATGCGTGCCGAATAGGTCGCCATCGCCCTGCATTCTCCGTATGTTCGGAACGCACCTAAGCTATTTTTCCTATTAAATGTGGTCAAGGTATACTCCGTCCACGTGAGAACCCGAAAACTTCGCACCTCCGAAACGCCGCTGAGATCAGGGTCGACTCGCCAGCCGATGTTCGGGTTCTCACGTGGGCGGAGTATAGTTGAACATTTCTTAACATAATTCTTCCACCCGGTTGAGCAGCTTAAAAAGCCGTTCGCCCGCGCTGTCGGCGATAGGATTATTGCGTCCGGATTCCGGTCGGCAGCAACGGCTGCAGATATTGCCGGAGTTGAAAAATACCAAATAAAATCAGCTGGTCATATCGTTCCGGTATGTGATCCCCACAGATTTGCCGAGCACCTCATACAATCCAAGTGCAAGCTGGGTTGCGCTGTGGTTTGATGGCCGCATACAGGCTAAGATAACGATTTCGGCCCAGTAGAGCATTTCAATGCCGGTTGCTGCACCTGCAAGGTTCAGCTAATCGTGTGTGGCTTTCCGTAAGAAGGGCTTGGTCAGATGGCAACAGTTACTGGTGCAAATGGTCAGGTGATTGTCACGCTCAGCGTCGGCGCGAACGAGGCTGCGGCCCAAACTCTGGCCACCGAAATCATCAATTCCCTGAGTGGCTCCGGCGCGACGGCCAGCTTGGTCGCGTCCTCCGGCACTGTGCCCGCCACCGGCACCGGCGTCTTCATCCAGCGCACGGCCAACCAGCAGTTCTCGCTGGCGAACAGCAACTCGACCGTGATCCTGGCCAGCGGCGGCGCGAGCACGGTGTTTGGCGGCGGCGCTGCGAACCAGCGCGTGCTGGCGGACAACGGCGACCTAGTGATGCTGACCAACGGCGGCAGCGGCACGATCGTGACCGGGAACGGCAACAACATTCTTTCGGTGCTGGGCGGCTACAACGTCACCACTGGCACCGGCAACGACGTGGTGTTCGCGTTCGGCAGCAATACCGTAAGCGCCGGCGCCGGCTCCAACATCATCGTCAGCGGCAACGGGAATGACACCATCTCGCTGACCGGCACCACGGATACCGTCTTTGGCAACGGCACCGGCACGATCTCGGTCACGGGCGGGACGGGCAGCGCCTTCCTTGCACCGGGGTCGCAGAACCTTAACTTCGTTGGCGGGTCCGGCGGCGCGACCGTGTTCGCGGGCACCGGCAGCGACACCATTACGCTCGGCGCAGGCGGCGGCCTAGTGTTCGCGGGCACTGGCGGCAACAGCAGGCTCAATGGAGGTGCCGGCTCGGTCGGCAGCACCCTGTTCGGTGGCGGCAGCGGCGACGTGCTGTCGGCCAACGGCTTCGCGAGCACGACCCTGGTGGCCGGGAGCGGCAACGAAACGCTCACCGGCGCCAACAGCAGCGCGAACAATATTTTCTATGGCTTTGCCGGCAATGCGTCATTGCAGGGTGGCAACGGCGCCGATGTATTCGTTGTCGGCGGCGGCAACAGCACGGTCAATGGCGGCCCTGGCCAGGACTTGATCTCTATTGTCGCCGGCGCTGCCGGCAACGTGACCGTCACAAGTTTCAACAGCGCGGAACACGTTACGTTGCAGGGCTACGGCGCCAACGAGGTGAGCCGCGCGCTGAGCACAGCAAGCGTCGGCTCGAGCACCACGCTCACACTGTCCGACAATACGAGGGTAACGTTCGTCGGCGTCAACAACCTGACGAGCAGCAGCTTCATCTAAAACCTTCCCCCTTCCTCTTGGGGAAGGAAGGGGAGTGTCAAAAACCTGGGGCTCTACGCCGCAAGCTGGATCGCTTGGTGGCCAAACCGTCCGTCCAGCAGGGCGGCCCCGACCTGAAGCACGCGGTGGGCGCCGCGGGGCGACCAGCGCATCTGCCGGCGCTTGGTCATGTGGGCACTCACCAGCTGGTTGACGGTGCCCTCGGCCCGCGAGGTCGAGATCGGCTTGCCTGCCTGCGCGGTAGCGCTGGTCGTAGTCGATCGGCACGCCCTCGTTGGTCTCGATGTAGGCCTGCAGCTCCGTGCAACGCGCGACCAGGCGCCTGGCCTTCGCTGCGGCGGCGGGTTCGTTCAGCACGATGGCGTCCTTAGGATGCGTCATAAAATAACCGCATCATTTCCTCGTTTCCGAGGTTTGATGGTGTAGTTCCATTCGCCGTGGAACGGGTCGCGGTGGATGTTGAGTGCGGCCATGTCCTCGTCGGAGACGCGGATGCCCTTGGAGTAGGCTCTCTGGTCCAGCTCGCAGCGCACCGAGAGGCCGGTCTTGGTGGTAGTGGCACCGATCAGCGCATTGCCTCACCTGGAATGCTCCCGAGCGCTGACCCGTTGCCTCACCTAGAAGGCTCCCGGCCGGGGTTCGGCGGAGACAGGCATGAGGCGGATCAGCATGGCAACACGGGACGAGTTGGTGGGGGCGGTTTCGGAGCGTTATGGCCGGGCCAGCCGGGTGGAACGGGGACACATCCTGGACGAGTTCACGGCGGTGACGGGCTTGCACCGCAAGCACGCGGTGCGGTTGCTTCGCGGTGGGGCGCCCAGCCGGCAGTCTGGCTCGCGGCCAGGGCGGCGGGTGTATGACGTGGCGATCCGCGAGGCGCTGATCGTTGTCTGGGAAGCGTCGGACCGGGTGTGCGGCAAGCGGCTGGTGCCGTTGGTGCCGCTGCTGATCGACGCGATGGAGCGGCATGGGCATCTTCAACTGGCGCCAGACGTGCGTGGCGGCTTGCTGGCGATGAGCGCTGCGACCATCGACCGGGCGCTGCGTGAGGTCAGGGGGCAAGCGGGAGGAAGGACGCGACGGCGGGCGGCGCCTTTGGCCGGAGTGCGGCGCAGCGTGCCGGTCCGGACGTTTGCCGACTGGAACGATCCGGCGCCGGGGTTCATGGAGGCTGACCTGGTGGCGCATAGCGGGCCGACGGCAGCAGGCAGCTTCGTGCAAACGCTGACGCTGACGGACATCGCGACGGGGTGGACGGAGTGCGCGCCGCTGCTGGTGCGCGAGCAGACGCTGCTGACCGAGGTGCGCAAGCGGCTGCCGTTTCCGTTGCTTGGGTTCGATACGGACAACGACAGTGTGTTCATGAACGAGACCGTGCGGGACTACTGCAAGGAGGCTGGCATTGAGTTCACGCGCTGCCGGCCGTATCGCAAGAACGACCAGGCATGGGTGGAGCAGAAGAACGGTGCTGTTGTCCGTCGCATCGCGGGGTATCGACGCTACGTAGGCCTTGAGGCGGCGGCAACGTTGGGGCGGCTCTATATGTCGGTTCGCCTGTTCGTGAACTTCTTCCAGCCGTCGTTCAAGTTGGCTGGAAAGGTGCGCAACGGAGCGAAGGTGACGAAGCGCTACCATGCACCGGCCACACCCTACCAGCGGCTGATGGCCGATCCGCGCACCAGCGATGAGGTGCGGCATCGGGTGAGCGCTCTGCACGCCACCCTGGACCCGGTTCGGCTGTTGAGCGAGATCCGTCTGGCCCAGCAGCAGCTCGTCGAGATCGCGGATCGGCCGGCGACAGGCGAAGCGTCGGCGCCGAGTGCGCCGACGCTGGCGCAGTTTCTGCTTGGCCTGCGAACGTCGTGGCAGGACGGCGAGGTGCGTCCGACAGCCAAGCCGAAGAAGAGGGTCGCCCCGTATTGCCGCCGATGCCCGGACCCTCTTGAAGCGGTGTCGGCGCAGGTGCGCGGATGGTTTGAGGCCGAGCCGTGGCGGACAGCGCGCGAGCTGCTTGAGCGGCTGCAGGGTGAGCACCCCGGGGTGTATCCGGACGGGCAACTACGAACACTGCAGCGTCGCCTTAAGGGGTGGCGACGGGAGGTTGCGCACACGTTGGTGTTTGGACCGGCTGCTATTGACGAGCAGGCATCCGTCGCCTTCCCAACCCCGTCGCAATCCGTCACGTGTGCGCCAGGCGAAGCTGGCGCGGTCCAGCCGGTGGAAGACCGGTCCAGGTAAGGGGTAGCGCCCGCCTGGTAGCGAGTGTTGCGTTGCGGAAGGTGACGACCGCGGCGAAGCGTACACAGCGATTGTGTGGGGTGGGCTATTGAGCCACGAAAGGGATAAGCCGCAGAGGCCGAGACGGTACGTAACGTCGAAGGCAACATGTCCGGCGCCGCTATGCGAGGCCCCGGCGCTCTGCCGAGGTCTGAGACCCTATCACGCACAAAAGGAACGCGTCGGAACCTGGGAGATCTCAGGCCCGGCCGGGCAGTCGATGGCTGCGCCGGTCCGCGACGGGAAGGCGAGGAGCCGTAGCCGCCGATGAACGGGCATGAGAAGTCAGACCCGATCGTAGTAGCGATGAAGCCTGCGAACAAAGCCGGGCGACCGGTGGCGGAGTGGGTGGAGCGAAGGGTTGGGACCAAAGGGAATGCGGGTCAGCACAACACGCGCCGGGCACAGAACCGGGAAAGCGTGACCCAGGCGCTGGCACGCATACGGCAAACAGCACGGACAAGGAAGAAGGAACGGTTCACCGCGCTCCTCCACCACATCGATGTCGATCTACTCCGCATCGCGTTCCTCGCGCTTCAACGCAAGGCCGCACCAGGGGTGGATGGGCTGACGTGGCGAGACTACGAAGCAGAGCTTGAGCCTCGGCTCACGGACCTGCACGCACGGGTCCATCGGGGAGCGTACCGGCCGCAACCATCACGCCGAACGTATATACCGAAAGCGGATGGGACACAGCGGCCGCTGGCGATTGCCGCCCTGGAAGACAAGATCGTCCAGAGCGCGACGGTACTGGTGCTGAACGCGATCTACGAGGAAGACTTCCTCGGGTTCTCCTACGGGTTTCGACCTGGACGTGGACCACACGATGCGCTGGATGCCTTGGACGTCGGGATCGGCAGCCGAAAGGTGAACTATATTCTGGACGCTGATATCCGCTCGTTCTTCGACTCGGTTGACCAGCAATGGCTCATCCGTTTCCTGGAGCACCGGATCGGCGACCCGCGCATCATCCGCCTCGCCCAGAAATGGCTAAAGGCGGGTGTGCTCGAAGACGGGACGGTGACGCTCAGCAACAGGGGGACCGGGCAAGGATCGGTGATCTCACCGCTCTTTGCCAACATCTACCTGCACTACGTCCTCGATCTCTGGGCCGACCGCTGGCGACGGCGCGAAGCTACCGGCGACATGATCATCGTCCGCTACGCGGACGATGTGGTCGCAGG
>JAABUQ010005520.1_pt1 | contig 20050 bp, 18 predicted proteins | sample 5560001 | NCBI WGS metagenome assembly JAABUQ01 (sample SAMN10711888, study PRJNA513371) | rock metagenome | isolation source: Antarctica rocks | place: Antarctica: Victoria Land, Finger Mt nord | collected 2015-12-18
GTTGCGGGCCCAGATCGCCCGCGACCTGTGGCGCGACAGTGGACTCTCCGACGCCGACTTCGGGGTTTTGGTGTTCCTCTCCGAGCACCCTGAGCCCCGGGTTCGCATGACCGACCTGGCCAACGCCCTGCGATGGTCGAAGAGCAGGCTCTCCCACCAGGTGGGCCGTATGGAACGCCGAGGCCTGATCCGCCGGGAAGAATGCCCTTCCGACGCCCGGGGCTCGTTCGCCGTCCTCACCGCCGCCGGCGTGGTCGAGCTCGAACGGGCCGCCCCCAGCCACGTCTCGAGCGTCCGGCGCAACTTCATCGACCTGCTCAGCGAGGATCACCTCACGGTGCTGAGCGAGATCAACGAGATGATGATCGACCATCTCCTGGCCCTGCCGGGCGCGCCCGCCCCTCCCGTGGCCTGCCAAGGCGGGCGGGCGGCGTCAGACCCCGGCGGACCAACTGGCGGGATGAGACCGATGCGGGCGGCAACCTGAGCCGGGACGTGGGGCGGGCAGGCGGCGGCGGTACGGTTGGACGCATGGCAGACCCCACGCCGGCCAAGGCGGTCAAAGAGCGCTGGCGGGCGCAGTGGGTCGAGTTGTTCGACGAGGTGGTCACGTCGGGGCTGTGCACGGGTTGCGCGGGCTGCGTCGTGGTCTGCCCCCACAACGTGTTGGGCTACGACGACACCAAGGGCGTCTACAAACCGTTCCACCTGGAGGCCGAGGGGGGCCCGGGTGGCTGCGGGCACGGTGACCGGGGCTGCACGTCGTGCACCCGGGCGTGTCCGCGCTTCCGCTCCTGGGAGACCGACATCGACTCCTACCTCCACGATCGCCTTCGCCTCGGCGATGAGCTGTCGGGGATCAGCAAGGACGTGTTGTTGACCAGGGCCACCGATCCGGAGATCCACGAGCGGGGCCAGGACGGCGGCGTGGTCTCCGCCCTGTTGCTGTGGTGCCTGGAACACCACCGGATCGATGCGGCTCTGGTCTCGGTGCTCGAAGGTGACGGCTCGACGTGGAAGGCCGTGCCTGCGGTGGCCCGCAATCGCGCCGAGGTTCTGGCCGCCGCCGGGTCGCGCTACACCTTCTCGGCCAACACCTTGGCCTACGCTCAGGCCATCGACTCGGGTGCTGAGCGCATCGCGCTGGTGGGGATGAGCTGCCAGGCATCGGTGCCCGCAGTCATGCGGGCCCGAAAGGCGGGCAAGACCGGACGGCGACTGGCCCTGTCGATCGGGCTGTTGTGCTCCAAGACCTTCGACGACGCCATCTTCGACGAGCTGTTCGACGCCCGCTACGGGCTGGCCCGGGCCGACATCGAGAAGATGAACATCAAGGGCGTCTTCCAGATCTGGATGCGGGACGGGTCCTACCACGAGGTGCCCCTCAAGGAGTGCCATGCCTGGACGCGGGAGGGATGCAAGACCTGCCCCGATTTTGCCGCCGAGCACGCCGACATCTCCACGGGGGGTATCGGCGCCGACAACGCCTGGACGCTCACGATCGTGCGGACCGACGCGGGCCGCGACGTCATCGCCGGCATGATCGCCGACGGTGCCCTCGAAACGCGGCCGGCCGACGAGGACCCCGGCGCCATCGCCCTGCTGCGCAAACTCTCGGCGGTGTCGCGCCGGCGGTGGCCCGAGACTGCGGTGGCCTCCCCGCGCCTCGGGGTGCCTGGCAGGATCGCAGACGCCGCCCGCTGAGCCCCGCGGCGCGCGCCGGGCGGTTTAGCAGGGGCGGCTTGGGACCAGCTAGGTTCGTCCGTTGCCATGGGATCACTGATCAAGAAGCGGCGCAAGCGCATGCGCAAGAAGAAGCACAAGAAGATGCTCAAAGCGACGCGCTGGCAGCGCCGGGCGGGCCGCTAGGGCGCTGAGCCCACGCGCCAGCGCCGGCCACGAGCTGGCCCGGGCGTCAGCGACGAAGGGCCCGGGTGACGATCCGCTCCGGCCCCGGGAAGGCACCCTCGACAAACCAGGTGGAGCCGCTCCCGGCCAGGCGGGGACGGCGCCCGGCCACCTCCGCCAGCTCGTCGCGCCAACGGGCCAGCCTGGGCTCGACGATCAGCGCCGCCATCTCGAGGTCATTGCCCCCTTGCCCTCCGACGGTTCGCTCCTCCCGGTCGAGGTTGTCCCAGGCCCGGTAGGCCTGCGCCGTCGAGACCCCGAAGGGGGGAGTGAGCAAGGTGAACTCGGCGCCGTCCACGACGGCGAAGTCGAGGGGCTCGATCACCTCGCCGATCCCGGTCACCCGGGCCCGACCACCGACCAGGCAGAAGGCCACATCGGCGCCCAGCCTGGCGGCCAGCGCGGGATCGTCGATCCCCGCCCAGCGAAGCACGGCGGCGGCGTCCGCGGAACCACCTCCGAGGCCACCGCCGGCCGGGATGCGCTTGTCCAGGCGGACCTGCGCCTTCCGCCCGATCAGGGCCAGGGCCTGGCGAACGAGGTTGTCGTCGCCGCCGGGCACGGCCATCCCCCCGACCCCCGAGATCACCTCGAGACCGTCGCCGGGCCCGAAGCTCAGGGTGTCGGCCAGGTCAAGGGTGATCATCTCCGAGTCGATCAGGTGGTAGCCGTCAGCCCGGATCCCGGTGATGCGCAGGCTCAGGGTCAACTTGGCGGATGCTTCGAACGACGGGGGGGAGCTCACCGGCCGCCTCCTGTCACCGCCAACCCCGAACCGCGGGCGGCGATGGCCAGGCGGCCCCACGCCTCGACGTCGAGGTCCTCGGCCCGCTGCGTGGGGGCGATGCCGGCCGTCTCGAAGGCGTCGGCGGGCACCACGCCGGCCAGCGAGCGACGCAACATCTTCCGCCGGTGGGCGAATCCGGCCCGGACCACGCCGAACAGCTCAGCGGCCGGGAGCTGGTGGGGGTCGACCGCGGGCTGGGGCCGGCGGTCGATGGCCACCAGGACCGACTCCACCCGGGGCCGAGGGATGAAGACCGATGGCGGGACCCGGCCGACCACGGCGGCGGTAGCCCAGTAGCGGATCTTGACCGACACGGCGCCATAGGCGTCGTCGCCCACCCCGGCGGCCATGCGCTCCCCGACTTCGCGTTGGACCATCACCAGCATCCGGGTGATCTGGGGAACGCCGTCGAGCAGGTCGGCAACGAGCGGCGTGGCCACGTTGTAAGGCAGGTTGGCCACCAGGGCCCACCCCGGGGCGACGCCGAGCAGGTCGTCCCAGTCGACGCTCATGGCATCGGCTTCCACGATTCGCACGCCGGCGCCGGCCACCACGTCGGCCAGCAACCCGATGAGATGGTGATCCATCTCCAGGGCCGTCACCGCCGCTCCCGTCTCGGCCAGGGCCAGGGTGAGCGAACCCAGCCCGGCGCCGATCTCCACCACCCGGTCCCCGGGCCCGGCGCCGGCCAGGCGGGCGATGCGCCGGACCGTGTTGGGATCGGCCACGAAGTTCTGACCGAGGGCGCGGCGCGGCGCCAACCCGTGGGATCCCAGGAGCTCGGAAACCTGGCGAGGTGACAGGGTCACCCGTCGAGGCCGAAGGCGGCCGCGGCATTGGCCCACGTAGCGGCCTCGACCTCGGCCACACTGGCGCCCATGGCGGCGGCCACCGCCTGGCCCACCACCGGGATCCATGCCGGCCGGTTGGGGCGGCCCCGGTGCGGAACGGGAGCGAGATAGGGCGAGTCGGTCTCCACCAGGATCCGATCGAGGGGGCAGGCGGCGGCCGCGTCGCGCAGCGCGGTGGCGTTGTTGAACGTCACGATCCCCGAGAACGACACCCACGCTCCCAGGTCCAGGCACCGGCGGGCCTCGGGCGGGCCCCCCGTGAAGCAGTGAAAGACCGTCCGCTCGGGAGGCCCCTCGGCGGCCAGGATCTCGAACGTGTCGTCCCAGGCCTCGCGGGTGTGGATGACCAGGGCCAGGTGCCGCTCATGGGCCAGGGCGACCTGGGCCGCAAATGCGTCACGCTGATCGCCCCGCTCGGCGTGCTCGTAGTGGTAGTCGAGCCCGCACTCCCCCACGGCCACCACCTCGGGGCCGGCGCCGTCGAGGACGGCGACCACCGCGTCGAGGTCCTGGTCGGCGTCGTGGGGGTGGAGGCCCACGGTGGCCCAAACGCCGTCGTGGTCCCGGGCCACCGAGATGGCCGCGGCGGACTGAGCGGCATCGGTGCCCACGGTGATCAGCCGCGTCACCCCGGCGGCGCGAGCGTCGTCGATGGCGTCGAGACCAACCCCCTCATAGGGCAGGTGGCAGTGACTGTCGGTCCACATGACGTCGCGCTCAGGCGCTGAGACGGGGGAACAGCGGGGTCCCCTTCTCCACCGCCACGGCCCCGGGATAGCCGCCCCAGGCCACGTCGTCGGGGATCCGGCACTCGAGGGGGGAACCGGGCAGGCCGATCCGTCGCCAGATCTCCACCGCCGCATTGGGAATGGCCGGGCTGGCCAGGAGGGCAACGATGCGCAGCACCTCAAGAGCATCGCCCAGTACGGCATCGACCTCGGGGCCGGGATCCAGCTTCCAAGGTTCGACCGCTTCGAGGGCCGAGTTGGTGTCGCGGATGAGCCGCCAGGTGGCGTCGAGCGCATCGCTCGGCGAGACCCGGGCCCAGGCCGCGTCGACCTCCTCATAGATGCGGGCGGCGGTGGTGGCCAGCGCCGAACAGGGGTCGGGGGCCGGCCCGATCCCCCCGCACTTGCCGGCCACCACCGTCGAAACCCGGGCCAGGAGGTTGCCCAGGTTGTTGGCCAGATCCGCGTTGTAGCGAGCGATCATCCCCTCGTAGGAGAAGTCACCGTCGGGCCCGAAGGGCTGGTCGCGCAGGAAGTGGTAGCGAAAGCCGTCGACGCCGAAGGTGGGGATGAGATCGCTCGGGGCGATCTGGTTGAGGGCGGTCTTGGACATCTTCTCCCCGCCCACCAGCAAGAAGCCGTGGACGGCCACCCGCTTGGGCGGCTCCAGGCCGGCGGCCATCAACAGCGCCGGCCAGTACACGCAGTGGAAGCGGAGGATGTCCTTGCCGATCAGGTGGTGGACCTCGGGCCACCAGGCGGCGAAGCGCTCAGGATCGCTTCGGTAGCCAATGGCGGTGGTGTAGTTGGTCAGGGCCTCGTACCACACGTAGAACACGTGGCGGGGGTCCCAGGGCACGGGCACTCCCCAGTTGATCGAGGTGCGCGACAGCGAGATGTCGCGCAGACCGCCCTTGATGAGGCCGATGGCCTCGTTGCGCTTGGCCTCGGGAGTCACCGCTTCGGGGTTGGCCTCGTACCACTCGAGCAGGCGTCCGCTGAACGCCGAGAGCTTGAAGAAGTAGTTTTCCTCCTCGAGCCACTCCACCGGGCGGTTGTGCAAGGGACACAGACCACCGGCCAGGAGGTCGTCGGCGCCGTAGTAGGCCTCGCAGGCCACGCAGTACCACCCGGCATAGGTGCCCAGCTCGATCCACCCGTTGTCGTAGACGGTGCCGAGCAACGCCGCCGCGGCCGCATGGTGGCGGGCCTCGGTGGTTCGGATGAAGTCGTCGTTGGAGATGTCGAGCGCCTGCCAGGCCTCTTGGAACCGCGCACTTGTCCGATCGGCCTGCTCGATGGGGCTCAAGCCATTGGCCTCCGCGCTGCGCTGCACCTTCAGCCCGTGCTCGTCGGTCCCGGTGAGAAAGAAGACGTCGTCGCCGGCCAGGCGGTGCCACCGGGCCAGGGCGTCGGCCGTCACCGTGGTGTATGCGTGGCCGATGTGGGGCACGTCGTTGACGTAGTAGATCGGTGTCGTAACGTAGAAGCGGCCCACGGGGTGAGCCTACGTGGTGGTCCTTCCGAGCCTCATTCCTTTACGGGCTCGGGCAATGTCCTCCCTGCTTCCCCTCGACTCTGGCGCAGGGCCAGGCCCTGGGCGTAGACCCGGCGCCGGGCCACCCCCAGCTCGGCGGTCACCGCAGCCACCGCCGCCTTGGCGTCGCCGTTGCGCTCGAGACGAACGGCCAGAGCGGCCCGGATCTCTGCATCACCGACGGCGTCGGGCACCGCCCCGGCCACCACGAGAACCCACTCGCCGCGCTGCTCGCCGCCGGCCACGCGCCCCACGGCGTCGTGGAGCGAGCCGCGCCACACCTCCTCGTGGATCTTGGTCAGCTCCCGGGCCAGGGCCACGGCTCGCTTCGGGCCCAAGACGCCGACCAGGTCCTCCAGGGTGCGGACCAGATGATGCGGCGACTCGTAGATCACCATGGTTCGTTCCTCGGCCGCCAGGGCAGCCAGGCGGGCCCGGCGGGGGCCACCTTGACGGGGCAGGAAGCCCTCGAAACAGAACCGGTCGGCGTCAAGCCCGGAGACGACCAGAGCGGCCAGGGCGGCCGACGGCCCCGGCACGATGCCCACGGCAACGCCGGCGTCCACCGCAGCGCGGACCACCCGTTGGCCAGGGTCAGAAACCCCCGGCAGGCCGGCGTCGCTGACCAGGGCCACCACCTCGCCGGCCTGGGCCCGGGCCACCACCCGGGCCGCCATGGTCGCCTCGTTGTGAGCATGGACGGCGAGAAGGTGGGCCCCCCGGATCCCCGCCGCGCTGAGCAGCTTTCGGGTGTGGCGGGTGTCTTCGCAGCAGATGACATCGGCTTCGGCCAGCGTCTCGACGGCCCGGGGGGAAAGGTCGGCCAGGTTGCCGATGGGTGTGGCCACGAGCACCACCCGACCGGTCATCGGCTCACCGTACAGAGCCGGGGTGGGGTGCCGGGCAGGTTGCGGGGATGCAGGATGGCGGCGTGTCAGGCTTCGACGTGTGGTCCCGGGCCCAGGCCGTGCAGCCTGCTCCCGATCATCGGGTGATCCTCGGCGCAGCCGCCCTGGCCGTCGTGGTGGTCGTGGGGCGCCGGCCCTGGGCGCTCAGTCGCCATGCGGTGACCATCGCCCACGAGGCGGCGCATGGGATCGTCGCCCTCCTCGGAGGCCGGAGACTGGCCGGCATCCGCCTGCACTCCGACACTTCGGGGGTGACCCTGTCGCGGGGTCGGCCGAGGGGACCGGGCATGGTGGCCATGCTGGCCGCCGGCTACCTCGGTCCGGCCTGCATCGGCCTGGCGGCAGCCGTCACCCTGGCCACCGGCCACGCCGTGGGCCTGCTCTGCGGGCTGGTGGTGGCCCTGGCCGCCGTTTTGATCCAGATCCGAAACCTGTTCGGACTCTGGTCGGTGCTGCTCAGCGGGACCATCGTGGGGGCGGCGACGTGGTGGCTGCCCCCGAGCGCCCAATCGGTGTTCGCCTACCTGGTCACCTGGTTCCTGCTGCTGGCCGCCCCCCGCTCGGTCCTGGGCCTGATCACCGAGCGGCGGCGGGCCACCCGGTCACGGCCCGCTGCGCTGGTCTCCGATCCCGACCAGTTGGCGGCGATCACCGTCCTGCCGGCCTGGGCATGGATCGTGGTGTTCGCCCTGGGGACCTTCGCTGCCCTGGTGGGGGGCGCCGGCCTGCTGGTCCGGTGACGGGCCGGCCACTACGGTGGGCGGCCATGTCGAAACGTACGGACAAAGCCCGCCTGCGCGCCAAGCGCAAGAAAGCCAACCACGGCCGCAAGCCCAATCGGGGCCGGGGCTAGCCGGTTTCCCACCTCGTCAGTTGGCGCTTGGTCAGTGACGGTGGGAGGAGTCGACGATCGGGGAGTGCACGGAGCCGATTCCCTCCACCTCCACGGTCACCACATCACCAGGGTGGAGCAGGACCGGCGGATTTCGCTTGTGACCCACGCCGGCGGGGGTCCCGGTGGTAAGCACATCGCCGGGACGCAAGGTGATGGTGCGCGACGCGTAGGCGAGCAACTCGGGAATCTGGTGGATCATGTCCGCCGTGGTACCCGACTGCATGACCAGGCCGTTGACGGTGGTGCTCAGGTGCAGGTCGGAGGGATCGAGGGCGTCGGCGGTCACGATGGTGGACCCGATCGGCCCACTCTGATCGGCATTCTTGCCGGTGGCCCACTGGGACGTGGCCAACTGGTGGTGGCGGGCGCTGACATCGTTGAACACCGTGTAGCCGAGCACCGCAAAGGGGAGCGAACCGTTGCGAAGGTCCTCGGCCGCCACCGCCGTCAGGGTCTCACCAACCACCACAGCCAGTTCCACCTCCCAGTCGAGTCCCGCTTCGTCATCGGGGACGGCGATGGCCGCACCGTCGGTGACCAGCGTGGCCCACCACCGGGCAAAGAAGTCGGGGACCTCGGGCACCTGCCCCCCCGACTCCTGGGCGTGGGTGAGGTAGTTGACGGCCGCACAGATCACCTTGGCCGTCCGCGGGACCGGCACCGCCAGCACCACGTCGGCCAGGAACCGGTCGCCCTCCTCGATCTGGGCGGCCTCGCCCACCCAACCGGTCACATCGGCGTAGAAGTCCTCGAGGGAGCTGAGCACGGTCAGGCGGTCACCCACCTCGACGCCCACCGCGCTCGCGCCCCCCTCGTCGATGGCGGTCAGTCGCACGTCCACATCCTCGAAATCGGGGGCATCCCTCAGTCTCGCCGGGCGCGACGCCTGCCCGCAACGACCCTCTCGCTCAACAGCTGAGGCCGGCGCCGGCGGCCAGCTCGGCCAGAGACACCAGGGGTCGAGCGCCGAGGTGGCCGACCACCTCGGCGGCCACCGCTCCCCCCAGTTGAGCGCAGTGCTGCGGCGGCGCGCCCCGGACCATGGCGTGGAGATAGCCGGCAGCGAAGCTGTCCCCGGCGCCGGTGGTGTCCACCACCTCGGCCACGGATGCCGCAGGGACGTTGATGACTCCCGCCTCGGTGATCACCGTCGAGCCCCCGGCGCCAAGGGTGACCACGACCGTGGCGCAATGCTGGGCCAGGGTCCGCAACGCGGTGTCGACATCGGTCGTGGCCGCCATGGCCAGGGCCTCGTCGCGGTTGGCGAAGAGGATGTCGACCCCGGGCAGCAGGGTGCGCAGGACTTCGCCGTGCAGCTGGACCCAAAACGGGTCGGACAGCGACAATGCCACCGCGGTGTCGGACTCTGCCGCCGTGGCCAGGATCTTCGCCACCGTGTCGTCGGTGGTGTCGAGGCCGCAGAGGTAGCCCTCCACGTAGACGACCCGGGCGGCGGCGATGAGCCCGGTGTCGAGATCACCGGGGCTGAGATGGTCGCCGATACCCAGGCTGGTGCACATGGTCTTCTCGGCGTCGGGGGTGACCATGACCAGGCACCGACCCGTCCCCGGGCCATCGTGGCCCGGCGCGGTGTGGTACTCGACGCCGGCGGCTCGGATGTCGCTGGTGAACACGGCGCCCAGCTCATCGTCACGCACCTTGCCGATGAAGGCGGTGGGCGTGCCGAGCGACGCCAGGCACACCGCGGTGTTGGCCGCCGAGCCTCCCGACGCCGTCGTGGCCTCGCCCAGGTCGGCGTAGATGAGCTCCGCTCGCTCGTCGTCGACCAGGGTCATGGTGCCCTTGGTCAGACCCAGGGCGGCGACCGCATCATCCGCGCTGGGGGCCAGCACATCGACGATGGCATGTCCCACGGTCACGATGTCCACGGTGCGAGGCATCTGCTGACTCTATGCGTCACGGCCTCTCAGTGTCACGGCCTATATGTGTCTGCGGTCGGGCCCCCGGAGCACCACGCATAGGCTGACGACGCCCCCCCTCCGAACCGTCAGAGGAGCACCTTTGCCCAGCCCGGTAGATCCCCGCCTCCCCCGCACTGCGGTGCCGAGCCGCTACGACCTCGAGCTGGCCCCGGACCTGGAGAAGTCCACCTTCTCCGGGCGGGTCACCGTCGACCTGGAGCTCACGGCGGCGACGGACCACCTGGTGCTCAACGCCGCCGAGTTGGAGATCGCCGAGGCGACCCTTACCGGGCCGGACGGGGTGACCTGGGAGGGGGCCATCGAAGTCGACGAGACCGAGCAACGGGCCACCCTGCGCCTGGGCGCCCCCGTCGAGCCTGGGCCGGGTTACCGCCTGGCCATGGCCTTCACCGGCATCCTCAACGACCAGCTCCACGGTTTCTACCGGAGCCGATTCGACGACGATGACGGTGTTGCCCACACCATCGCCACCACCCAGTTTGAACCAGCCGACGCCCGTCGAGCCTTCCCATGCTGGGACGAACCCGACTTCAAGGCCACCTTCGCGGTGGCCCTGGTGGTCGACGAGCGCCTCACCGCTCTGTCCAATGGGTCGGAAGTGTCCTCCGAACCAGCCGGGGCGGGCCTGCGCCGGGTCCGCTTCGCGGAGACGATGCTCATGTCCACCTATCTGGTGGCATTCGTCGTGGGGCCGTTCGATCTGAGCGATCCCACCGACGTCGACGGTGTCCCCCTGCGCATCGCCACCCCGCCGGGCCGCTCGGAGCTCACCGGCTACGCCATCGAGGTGGGCGCCCATGCCCTGCGATTCCTGTCGTCGTATTTCTCTCTGCCCTACCCCCACGACAAGATCGATCACGTGGCCGTCCCCGACTTTGCCTTCGGGGCCATGGAAAACCTCGGTTGCGTCACCTACCGCGAAACCGCACTGCTCATCGACACCGAACGGGCTTCCCAGCTGGACCTGCAGCGGGTGGCCACCGTGGTGTCCCACGAGACGGCGCACATGTGGTTCGGCGACCTGGTGACCATGCGGTGGTGGAACGGGATCTGGCTCAACGAGGCATTCGCCACTTTCATGGAGCTCACCACCACCGACCACCTCCGTCCCGACTGGAAGGTGTGGACCACCTTCGGGGCGGCCAAGGCCGCGGCCTTGGCCACCGATGGGCTGCAGGCCACCCGGCCGGTCGAGTTCGCCGTCGGGCGGCCCGAAGAAGCCGAGGCCATGTTCGACGTTCTCACCTACCTGAAGGGCGGCTCGGTCCTCCGCATGCTCGAGCAGTACCTGGGCGGCGACGTGTTCCGAAAGGGCATCGGCCGCTACCTGGCCGACCACGCCCACGCCAACACCGAGACCGCCGACCTTTGGGATGCCCTCGAAGCCGAGTCGGGCGAACCGGTCCGCCAGACCATGGATTCGTGGATCCTCCAGGGTGGTTACCCCCTCCTCAGCGCCGACCTCGATGCCCGGGGGACCAGCGTGTCGCTGGCCCAGCAACGCTTCTTCTACGCCGGGTCGGCTGGCGACGAACGCTGGGTGGTGCCGGTCAACCTGCGGGCGTCGGTGGGCGGCGAGGTCGTCACCCGGCGGTTGCTCCTCGACGGCGCCACTACCACCGTCGATCTGGGCGGGCCCGTCGACTGGGTGGTGGTCAACGAGGGCTCCTGGGGCTTCTACCGGGTCCGCTACTCCTCGAGCCTGCTCGCGAGCCTGACCCGGGACCTTCAAGACATCGCCGATCCCTTGGAACGGCTCAGCTTGGTCGGTGACACGTGGGCCGCGGTGGTAGCCGGCGCCCTACCGCTGGAGGACCTCGTCGTCCTGCTGGCCGCGCTGGGCGACGAGGAGGACCCCGACGTGTGGGGGGCCATGGTCCTTCCGTTCCCATTGCTCTCACTGATCGCCGACGAAGCCGGTCGCCACGCCGTCGCCGCATTTGTGCGTCGTATGGCCGGACCCATGTTCGCCCGCCTCGGGTGGCAGCCCGCCCCAGGCGAGGGAGCTCGGGCGGGGACGGTGCGGAGTCGCCTGGTCACCGCTCTGGGCGTGCTCGGCGCCGATCCCGGGGTGCGGGCCGAGGCAGCACGACGCCACACCGAGTGGATGGCCGGAAATCCAGCCCTGGCCCCCGACCTGGTCACCGCCGCGGTCAGCGTGGTGGCGGCCTCGGGAGGCAATGAGGCCTACGAGACCCTGCTTGGCCAGTACCGGTCCGTGACCAACCCCCAAGAAAAGGTGCGCTACCTCAACGCCCTGGGGCTCTTCGAGGACCCGGTCCTGCTGGGCCGCAGCCTCGACCTGTGCCTGAGCGAGGAGGTCCGAAGCCAGGACGGCCCGTTCCTGGTGGGATCGATCCTGGCCAGTCGCACGGGAGCGGCGCCGGGGTGGGAGTGGATCGAAGCGCACTGGGACGACATCCTCGAGCGCTTCCCAAGCAACCTCTTGATCCGTCTGCTGGAGGGCATCACCGCCTTGGTCGACCCCGCGCTGGCCGGCCGGGCGCACCAGTTCCTGGCCACCCACCAGGCCCCCATCGGCGGACCGCGCCTCGACCAGGTTCTGGAGCGCATGGACATCAACGTCGCCCTGGGCCAGCGGATCGGGCCCGACATCGGCGACATCCTGGCCGCCCGAGCGGCCCCGGATGCGGGCTGATCCAGAGGATCCCTACGTCTTCGCCATCGAGGATCGCTCGCTCCAACTGACGTGGGGGTCGCTACCCCGCCTCGATCTGTGCGTGACCGTGGGCGACATCTCGGTGCCGCTGCCCGCCTCCCGGCCCGCCTACCTGCGCCGGCGGGGACGGCCGGCGCGCCGCATCGGCCATGGTCCGGTAGGGCCGGGAGCCATCGTCGTCGACGGCCTCGAGCCATCCACGGCCTACGATGTGTGCATCGCCGGACCCGGCTTTCCCCGCCGGCGGGTGGGCCAGGTCACCACCTTGGACCCACCCCCCGGGGCGGTCACCACCTGCTTCGCCACGATCAACGACACCCATCTGGGCGAGCGGGACTTCGGAGCGCGGGGCACGATCGTCGACGTGGTGCCCCTGCCGGCGACGATGCTCCCCTACCCGGAGCGATGTGCCCGGGCCGCCATCAGCGAGGCAGCGACGTGGGGCGCGGCCATGATGGTGGCCAAAGGCGACCTGACCCGGGACTCCGAGCCGGCGGAGTTCAACGAGGTAGGCCGGATGCTGCGTGCGTCTCCCATCCCGGTGCGGGCCATTCTCGGCAACCACGACGTGCTCCACCGCGTCGACGGACCCGCCATCCTGGCCCGCTACGGCATCGAGGTGGCCCGCCAGGCCGAGGCGGTCGACCTACCCGGGATCCGTCTCATCCTGGCCCACACCCCGCTGCCCACCAACCGGCGGGGCCGGCTGGGCCGCCAGCAGCTCGACCGGATCGCCGAGCTGGCTGCCGGGTCGCCTTCGTCGGTGCCCGGCTCCGGCCACCCAGGACCCGCGGTCGTCGCTCTGCATCATCCTCCGCAGCGATGCGCGCTGCCCACCAGTTACCCACCGGGCATGTACGGCCCCGAGAGCCGAACCCTCATGACCATGCTTCGAGACGCAAACCCGTCGAGCATCGTCATCGCCGGCCACACCCACCGCAACCGCACCTACCGGATCGATGGGATCACCGTGGCGGAGATCGGCTCCACCAAGGACTACCCCGGTCAATGGGCCGGCTACGCCGTCCATGAGGGTGGCATCCGCCAGGTCGTCCGCCGGGTAGCCGAACCGTCGGCCATCGCCTGGACCGAGACCACCCGAATGGCACTGCACGGCCACTGGGGCCGGTGGTCCACCAGCACGCTGACCCAGCGGTGCTGGACCCAGACCTGGTAGAGGTCCGCTCAGGTGCCGGGCGGCGAGCCCCGGCCAGGGCCTTCGACGCCATGGACCCGTTGCTCGACCTGGGCCAGTCGGACAGAGGCCAGGGAATGAAGTCGTTCGGCCTTCTCGTAGAGATCGGCGGCCGCCTCGATGCCCAGCTCACCGGTGGCGAGGGCTTCGGTCGTCGCCTCCAACTTGGCCATGAGCTGCTCGAAGGTGCACCCGGCCTCCTCGGGCGTGGGTCGGACATCCCCGGCTCCGGGGCCGGAGGGACTGGGGGCCTCAGACATGGGTGATCTCCTCTACCCGGGCGGCAATCGAGCCGGCGGCGACGGTGACGACCACCCGGTCCCCAACTTCCAGATCGCCCGTCCGGCGCACCACCCGACCGTCGGCGTCCCTCACGACGGCGTAACCGCGCTCGAGTATCCGGTGGGGCGCCAGGGCGCGCAGGTGGCGGGCGTCGGCGTCGAGCCTCCCCGCGGCGCGGCCGAGAACCTCGCCGGTCGGGCGCCGCCACTGCGCGGCGTCGAGGCGGCTTCGGGCCGCGGCCAGGGAGCGATCGGGATGTGCCGCGGCCATGCGCTCACCGGCCCGCAGCACCCGGGCCCGGGCCAGATCCAGACCGGCGGCCACCGAGCGCGACGTGTCAACGACAGCCAAGCGCCGACCGCTGCGGTCCCGGCGCGCGATGAAGCTGCGCTCGGCCCGCTCCCCGAGGCCGTCGATGGCGGCCTGGAGGTGGCGGCGGGCGGGCACCACCGCGGCGGCGGCCATGGAGGGGGTGCCGCAGCGCAGATCGGCCACCTCGTCGCAGAGCGGCCGATCGCCCTCATGGCCGATGGCGGAGACAACCGGTACGGCCGATGCGGCCACCGCCAGGCATACCTCCTCACTGCTCCACGGCAGCAAGGAGGTGGGGTCGCCGCCACCCCGGGCCACGATGACGACGTCGATGCCGGGTCGCCGGACCAGCGCGGCGAGGGCGCCAACAATGGCGCCTGGGGCCGAGGGACCCGACACCGTGGTCTCCTCGAAGACCACCGGATAACCCGCAAAGCGCTCGGCGACCACCGACTCGATGTCGGCCCGCACGGCGGCGTCGGTACCGCACACCACCCCGATCCGCTGCGGCAGGAGGGGCCATCGCCGTGGCGCCCGGTCGAGAAGGCCGGCGTCGCGCAGGCTCCGGCGGGTCGCCTCCAAAAGCGCAGCGATGGCTCCCGCACCGACCGGGAGGACCTCGGTGGCCACCAGATGGACCTGTCCCCGGTCCGCTGACCACTCGACGGTGCCGGTTACCCGGACCCGCTCCCCACCAACGGCCCGGCACCGGGCCACATGTCGACGCGGCACCTTGACGTCGATCTGGGCAGCTCGGTCCCGAAGCACGAAGAAGATCCAACCGCCCCGCGAAATGCTCGGCCGGTGCACCTCACCCTCGACGGCCACCACCCCGAGCTGGCCTACCGCCCTGGCCATCTCGCCGGCCAGGCGGATCAAGGTGATGGTCCGAGGTACTGCAGGCCCCGGCGCGTCCTCCCACAGCGGCATCGTCATCGGGCCAAGCGTACCGACGGCCGCTGACAGCGAAGCGGCGGCGACCCCTTCTGGCAGGTCGGGGTGGGGCGCCTGCGGGCCAGAACGCCTCACCGGGGTCGGCGCCGGCGATCTCTGTGATGAAAGCACGCACCCGTGCGCATTGGCGCGCAGAGAACGACACCGTCCCGTCGGCGCCGGCCGACCGGCGAACGAGCACCTCGGCAGGCCTGCGTCACGGCGACAACGCGAAGCTGCACTACGCTGGGGGTCTGGTCAGCAAGGTGCGACGCAGCTGATTGGTGGTTTTCTTCGGATGGCTGCCACCGCCAGACGTTCGTACGCGATCGGCTGACCCGGGATGCGCAGGTGCGCCGCCCGGCCCCGGACCTGGTGGGCTCACTGCCAGCTTGCGGCGCAACCGACCACCAACAGGAGCGTGTTTGACCCTTTCCCTAGAGCCCGAAGGATCTCTGGAGCCCGACGGCCCCCGAGAACCTGACGCCGAGAGGCTCGCCGACCGACCCGCCGGACCCGACCGACCCGCCGGACCCGCGGGCTCATTCGCGGCACTCGGGGTCTCGCCGGCCCTGGCCGCCACCCTGGCGGCGGAGGGCATCGAGTCCCCCTTTCCCATTCAGGCGCTCACCATCGCCGACGCGCTGCGGGGCCGGGACGTGTGTGGAAAGGCCAAGACGGGTTCGGGCAAGACCCTGGCGTTCGGCCTTCCCCTCCTCCAGCGCCTGGCGGTGGACCCCTCCCTCAAGGCGCCTCGGGGCTTGATCCTGGTTCCCACCCGCGAACTGGCCAGGCAGGTGGCCGACGTCCTCGCCCCCCTGGCCACGTCGGCCGGCCACCGTCTCACGGCGTGCTACGGCGGCACGGCCATGGACGCGCAGATCGCTGCCGTGCAGGCGGGCACCGACCTCGTGGTGGCCACCCCCGGGCGTCTCATCGACCTGAGCCAGCGCGGCGAGATCGACCTCTCCGGCATCGAGATCGTGGTGCTCGACGAGGCCGACCGTATGGCCGACATGGGCTTCATGCCCCAGGTCGAATGGCTGCTGCGGCACCTGGTGGCTCCCCACCAGACCATGCTGTTCTCCGCCACCCTCGACGGCGACGTCGACCGCCTGGTGCGCAACGAGCTGACCGACCCCGTGCGCCATGAGGTGGTCTCCGGGCAGGCCACGGTGACGGAGATGGAGCACCGGTTCCTGCAGGTCCATCAGATGGACAAGGTCAAGGTGGTGGCTGCCATCTGCCGTCACAACCAGCGGACGATCGTGTTCTCACGGACCAAGCGCGGCGCGGACCGCTTGAACGAGAACCTGCGCAAGGAGGGCATCGATGCCCGGGCCATCCACGGTGATCTGCGCCAGCAGATGAGGGAGCGGGCGTTGAGGGCGTTCGCCGAGGGGAAGCTCCCCGTGCTGGTGGCCACCGACGTCGCCGCCCGGGGCATCGACGTCAACGGGATCGACGTGGTCATTCACTACGATCCTCCCGAGGATCACAAGTCGTATCTGCACCGCTCGGGCCGCACGGCGCGGGCTGGCCGGGCGGGCATGGTGGTCACTCTCGTCCTTTGGAATGAGCAGCTCGAGGTCGAGCGCATCCAAAAACGTCTCGGGCTGCTCCAGCCCGTGGTGGAGATGTTCTCCAACGACGCGCGCCTCGCCGACCTGGGAGCGTGGGACCCGGCCGCCGCCTCGGTGGCCTGAGGCTCGCCCTCGCCGCATCGGCACCTCCCCGCCCGCCATCGTGCAGACCATCGTCGACATCTTGACGTTCACCTTCGGCGTCGTCCTCGTCGCCGGCGTCATCGGCTCCGCGGTCCGCTCGACCATCCTTCCCCGAGCCACCCAGAACCGGCTGAGCCGATGGTCCATCCTGGCCGTCCGATTCGTGTTCCGACTACGCGCCGGGCGCTCGTCGAGCTATGCGCGCCGTGACCGGGTCATGGCCATGCTCGGACCCGTGGCCCTTCTGGTCCTGCTCTTCGCCTGGCTGGTGCTGCTCATGATCGGCTTCACCGCCATGTTCAAGGCCGTAGCCCACGTCTCGTTGAGCCGGGCCATCGAGCTGTCCGGCTCGTCGGTGTTCACGCTGGGCTCGACCGCTCCGAGCGATCTGGGCAGCGACCTGCTCAGTTATTCCGAGGCCGGGCTGGGTCTGCTCGTCGTCACGCTGCTCATCACCTACCTCCCAAGCATCTACTCCTCGTTCTCTCGCCGGGAGTCGGGGGTCAGCCTTCTACGAGTGCGTGCCGGTGACCCACCCCGGGCCGCCACCATGCTCGTGCGGTACCACCGCATCGAAGAGCCCGGCTACCGCCTGAACGCTCTGTGGCAGTCCTGGGAAGGATGGTTCACCGACGTCGAGGAGACCCACACCACGTTCCCGGTGCTGGCGTTCTTTCGCTCCCCCCTGCCCGAGCAGTCCTGGGTCACTGCGGCGGGAACACTGCTCGATGCCGCCGGGATGTGGGTGTCGGCCATCGAGCACCCCCTCGACCCCGATGCGCAGCTCTGCATCCGAGCGGGCACGTTGGCCCTGCGCCGGATTGCCACGCTCTACGACGTCGAGTTCGACCCCGACCCGGCCTCCACCGACCCGATCTCGGTGGACCGCGGCGAGTGGGAGACGGCATTCGACGAGCTGGCTGCGGCCGGCGTCGATGTGGTGTCCGATCGGGACGCGGCATGGACGGCGTGGCGCGGTTGGCGGGTCAACTACGACGCCGTGCTGCTCAACCTGGCCCGCCTGGTGGAGGCCCCCCCGGCACCGTGGGTCTCGGATCGCAGCCCGGTCGGGGCTTCGGACAACTGGATGCAGCGACGGCCGGCGGGGGCTACCTCGGCCAACTCTCGATCGAAAGGGTCCAGCGGCTCAGGTCGTCAATAACCTCCACCCCGTTGCCGGCGCCGGTGGGCACAGCCACCGAACCGTCGCCGCGGAGGCGAGCCGGATGGGTCACCACGTCGTTCACCCAGTAGCGATCCGAGGCCGACAGGTCGCCCGGCAGCGTGAAGTTGGGGAGTGTGGCCAGGGCCAGGTTGGCGGCCCGGCCCACGCCGGTTTCGAGCATGCCCCCGCACCACACGGCCACGCCGGCGTCGGCACACAGGTCATGGATGGCCACCGCCGGCGCCAGCCCTCCCACCCGGCCCGGTTTGAGGTTGAGCACCCCGCAGGCTCGTAGGGCCAGGGCCGATACCGCCACGTCGTATGAGGAGATCGATTCGTCGAGGCACACCGGGGTCCCCAGCAGCTCGGCCAGCCGGGCGTGGCCCACCAGATCCTCGTCTCCGAGCGGCTGTTCGATCATGATCAGCCCGTGGCCGTCGAGGCGGGCCAGACGGCGGGCGGCTTCGACGACACCGAGGGAGCCATAGGTGGCGTTGGCGTCCACCTGGAGGGCCAAGCCGGCACCGAAGGCCCCCCGCACGGCGACCACCGCCTCGAGATCCCATCCCGGATGCACCTTGATCTTGATCCGCCGGTATCCCTCGGCCACGCGATCACCCACCTCGGAGACAAGGGCGTCGATGCTGTCGCTCACCCCTACCGCGGCCCCGGCGGGCACGGCCGCCGGCCGGAACCACCGTGCCAGGTCCACCCGGCGGCTCAGTCCGGCGAGGTGGTCGGCCAGATTGACGCCCCGGATCCGAAGGTGGGCGTCGAGGTATGCGGCGCTCAGCGCGGCCTTGGCCATGGGATGGCCCTTGACCGGGGCCAGGATGCGGTCCAGGTCGGCCGGATCGCCAACCGGCCCCTGCAGCGCCCGAGGGATGAGGTGGCGGGCCAGCACCCCCAAAGCCCCGTCCACGTACTCGGGGCTGTAGGTGGGCTCCACCGGGGCCGCGCACTCACCCCATCCGACGACCCCCTCGACGGTCACCGCCACCAAGAGCAGCTCCCGGTCGACCAGGGCGGCAACCGGGCTCACCCAGGGCCGAGCCAGGGGCAGGCGGATGCGGTGCACGTCGATGCGCCCGATGCCTGCGGTGCGCGATGGCACCGAGCGCGGGCCCAGACCGTTCAACTCCCCGGGTCCGAGGGGCCCGAGACCGGCGGCCCATCCGGAGGACGCGCATGTGGAGGCCGGGGATCCGGAGGTGGCTTGGTCGGACGGCGGAAGACCACCCGGATGATCACGACGACCGCGGCGATGATGGCCACGGCCAGGAGGAGGCCATAGAAGTCGGCCCGGTCCTGATGACCTCCGGGGATCCTCGGGGCCGGAGCGACGGCGACGGTCGCCGCCACCGACACCAGGAGCGAGGAGCCGGTCACCGCCCCATATGTACCAGAGGGCTGGACCCCGACGCGATCCGGGCGGACCGGTAGCCTCGCTACCGTGTCCGACGCCTGGCTCATCGAACCCAATGGCCCCCTTCGCGGAGAGGTGGCGGTTCGGGGATCGAAGAATGCCGTCACCAAGCACATGGTGGCCGCCCTGCTCGGCACTGGCCCGAGCACGATCACCAACGTGCCTGATGTCGGCGACGTGGCCATCACCACCAGGATCCTCGAGGCGATCGGCGCCGGCGTCGAGAGCGACGGGGAACGCCTCACCGTCACGCCACCGGAGGAGGCCACCCCCTCGGTCCCGTTGTCGTTCAGCGGGCTGAATCGGATCCCGGTCCTGCTCCTCGGGCCCCTGCTGCATCTCGCCGGCGAGGCCTGGGTCCCCCGGGTGGGCGGTGACCGCATCGGCTCGCGCCCCGTGGACTTCCACGTCGAGTCCCTGCGGGCCATGGGTGCGGAGATCGACGTCACCGACGACGGCATCGCGGCTCGCTGCCGTCGCCTGCGAGGGGCGATCATCGAGCTTCCCTACCCGAGCGTGGGGGCCACCGAGTCCATCCTGCTGTCGGCGGCACTGGCCGACGGCAAGACGGTGATCCGAAACGCCGCCACCGAGCCCGAGGTTCTGGAGCTGGCGCTGTTCCTGCAGCGCATGGGGGCCAGGGTGGAGATGAGCCCGGACCGCCGGATCGTCATCGAGGGCGTCCCCTCCCTGCGGGGGGCGACGGCGCGCCTCGACGGCGACCGCAACGAGGCGTTCAGCTATCTGGTGGCCGGTCTGCTCACCGGGGGCCA
>JAABUQ010005521.1_pt1 | contig 20046 bp, 17 predicted proteins | sample 5560001 | NCBI WGS metagenome assembly JAABUQ01 (sample SAMN10711888, study PRJNA513371) | rock metagenome | isolation source: Antarctica rocks | place: Antarctica: Victoria Land, Finger Mt nord | collected 2015-12-18
ACGGCCTTTGCCTGTGAGGATGGTGATGTAGATGTCATCCCGGGCGGCGACCTCGCGCAGGAGGCAGGAGAGACGGTAGTAGAGGCCTTGGGTTAGGGCGTTGAGTTTTTTGGGGAGGTTGAGGGTTATGATTGCAATTCTGCCTTTAATGGAGAGGGTGATTGCATCGGTGGGGTCGGTGGGGTAGGACATGTTGGTGTTCGTTTTTGGGGGGATTAGAAGTGGGGAGTCGGTGGTGTGGAGGCGGTAGATATATATTCAGACTGGAGGTGAAGAGAAAGCGATCATGCTTGGTTTGTGGAGATGGCTGCAGCAGCGTCTCGGGGAGTGAATGGTTACATCTTGGGCGTGAGGGGGATGTGGTCGAAAGAAGCCGAGGTACGGCGGAATTGATTCCGATGGTGATGATCGATGAAGTTGAGAAAGTCGGCGACTGTCCCTCATTCCAAATACAGCTATCCATTCTGCGTCCTTTCAAAATGCCTCTAAACCTCCCCCAACACCTAGCCCGTCTCACCAAATACTCTCCCCTCCACCACCCTCCTCCCATACGCGCCACCCACCACGCCGGTGGCACCAACCTCGAAATCTTCAAGTTCGGTATGTACATCATGTTCCCCATCGGGTGGATGTACTATTTCGGCACCAACCTGGACAGCCGCTTCAACGTGCCCGATTTCTGGCCCAAGCCGGGGGAGACCCACACGATTCCGTTTGAGAAGGATGAGCAGCTGGAGATGAAGAATCGATTGAGGGAGGTGAGGTTGGCGAGGAGGCGGCGGGGGCCGGTGAGGAAGGATGATGAGGTGGGGTCTGAAGAGGGGGCGAATGGGGATGGGGATGGGGTTGGGGTTGGGGTTGGGGTTGGGGTGGAGTATAGTGGACGAGAGGAGGGTGCGACTGGGGAGATGGAGGCGGTAGACAGGCGGCGGGCGGATGGAGTGAGGGCTTTTGGGCCTGGGGCTATTGAGAGTTGGGCGAGGGGGAGGGGATGATTCGCGACTGGCACTTAAATTGAAGATTTTGCAAAACGTGGGGAGGCGTCGGGCATGGGAATCAATGTTGTTCAACTTGTGGAAGTGCGAGGTATGCCTCCATGAATGGATGTTTGCGCGACTACTTTTAGCTTTGGGTGGTCTTGCAACAGTGTCTTGAACAAACACCGACTTTGCTCCCTATTCAAGGATCTGTTCAACGAGCCAGTCGCCCCGAGCGCTCCTCGCTTGTAACACCTTCTGCGCCGGCAAAGGCCACCCAACCCTCCCTTTCTCTCCTACCAAGCTCGGAACAACCCAACAAGTCCTCAGTCTCCTCCCGTCTTTGATACTCTCCTCAACTTTCCCAATCGGCTTCCCATACACCAGCAACGGCGTCCCCTTTGCCAAGTGCGCAATCTTCTTCCCGATCACCGTGGTGAGTGCATGCATTCTAGTCCTTGGCTTTTTGGCCCTCTCAATAGCGGAGGGGCTGCCGCGTTGGAGGTGGCTGTAGATTATATACGTCGGTAGTCTCTTCACAGAGCGACGAGCAAGGACCGAGGAGGGGTGGATGAAGACTGCTTTGTCGATTATGTCAGTGTCTTTTCTTCGCTTGTCGGTGTCGATCGGGAAGAGGGGGAGATAGGGCGTATCGATTGCCCGTGTTGGTGCACGATTGAGAGATGGTGGAGATGGCGACTCGGAAGCTAGGATTGCAATATGGTCCATGAATGCAGCAGCAGTGAATTGTTGCAGTGCTGCGATGTGAGTCTTCGAGGGAGGTGGAAGCCGGAGGGAAGGAATCCTTGGCAGGGACTGTGGGTGATGCTTTTGCCCGATAGAAGCGAGTTGGGCAAAGAGATTACTTGCGTCTGCCATAGGCTTTGGGGAGAGGAACCGTTCTTCGCAGAACAGATCCTTGTCAGGGGCTTTGGAATATTCCAGGAGAGCAGTGACAGCTTTAATAGCGTCGGAGGTGTCGGAATGTTTGCTACTAAGGTGATGAGCATGATTGTATGCGCTTCTTTGTCTGGACCGGGCGTCCTCTGCAAGGCGATCTTCTGTCGTATAGACGTCTAACTCAGCTGGGGTTGCACGATCAAGCTGCGCTTCTGGGAGAAACATATTTGGTGTTGCCAAAGATGCAACTAAGGCAATTGTATAGGCCATGCAGCCATATTGGTGTCCGATGGTCAACATTTTGGCGAAGCGTGGTGAAAGTGGATACTGAGAGATCTGTCGTCCATCGGGCGTAATTTTGCCGTCACTAGAGATAGCACCCAGATACATCAAGAGCTTTTCGGCTTTCGCAAGACTTTGTCGATCTGGAGGTGTAGGAAATGGGAAGTTGACCACATGGTGGATCTCCATGCTCTTCAGCTGCATCACGACTCCTTCCACGGGCATTCGCAAGATTTCAGGCTCCGCATGTTCCTCGAAGTCCCTCTCATAGATGGCAGAGGAGTAAAGCCTGTAGCAATGTCCAGGGCCCGTTCTTCCTGCACGTCCAGCGCGTTGAGCTGCGCTTGCCTTGCTGATCCATCCGACCTCAAAGCTCTGTACAGCTGACTGTCTGTCGTATCTCTTTTCCTTTACTCGACCACAATCGAAGACATATCGAATGCCGGGTATGGTCAGACTTGTTTCTGCGACGTTCGTGGCAAGTACGATCATTCTAGTGTTTTCTGGTGGGGTCTCAAAGACACATAATTGGTCTTTTGTTTGTAGCTGAGAGTATAGTGGCAGAACGTGAATCCCACAAGAAGTCGAAGCGGACTCTCCAATATCAAAGTCGTTCTCGTCTTCATTTGCATGGGGATCATCTTCTTCCACTTCATCCTCGTAGTCATCAGGTGTTGGCTTTGAGTTTCTTGAACGATGGTCTCCCCGTTGAAGTTGTGCATCTATTGCCTGCGTCACGCCCCTACTGGCTGACCTGTCTTGGCCATCGGGGACCGTGTCTTTCAAAAGCATTGCCAATCTGATAATTTCTTCCTGACCTGTCAGAAAGACAAGCATGCCTCCCGGGGGCAGCTTGTTATGACCTTTCGAGATCTTTTCGTATGCCTCGCCAACATAGTCTCGCTGTGTCCGACGTGCGAAATGGACGGTGACCGGATGTTGACGTCCTTCGACCTGGATCAGAGGAGGTGGCCCGCTGCGAAAAAGGATAGGGTTTTCAAGGAAGTCTTTGATTCTTAGGGTCGCAGACATGATTATCAACTTCAGTGGCTTGATCGTGTCATCTTTCTGGCTCATTGACTGCCGCAAGTCCACGATCCTGCTGAGGAGTCCAATCAGTATGTCGGTATTTGAGCTGCGTTCGTGCGCTTCATCGATCACAATCACTGAATACTTAAGTAATGGCAAATCTTTGGCAATTTCTCTGATCAGGATTCCATCGGTCATGAATTTGATAGTAGTCTTTCGACCAACAGAGCTGTCGAACCGAATCTGGTGGGACACATTGCCATCGAGCCCACCCAATTCGTACGCAACTCGCTTTGCCATACTGACTGCCGCCACCCTTCGAGGCTGCGTGACACCAATCATTCCTGGATTGGGACTGTCTGGATGCCCAAACCCTGCTTCGTAAAGAAATTGGGGAACTTGAGTAGTCTTGCCGCTCCCGGTCTCGCCCCATATTACCACAATGGGATGATGATAAATAGCTTCCATGATCCTCTGTTCCTCTGCAACTATGGGTAGACCTAATCGAGCCTCTTCTATGTCAGCTGCTCGACTGACTTCGACAGCGAAAGCCGCGCGCTGCGGAGCTTCCTTGTTAGTCTCAAGTTCTGGTGGTAAAGGTTCTCCTTCAGGTTCTTTTGGCTTGAACGCAATGTCAGCTGCTATCGTAGAATCGTCCTTTCGACTTGGGGTCTCTGTAGTAGGGGCAAAGCCCAAAGCTTCATTTACTTGAGTTGTAGCCCACGCTTTGAACGCAGATGAACGTTCCTTGCGGTCTTTCCTTGCATGTTCGTCAATTTCATCCGTATCAGACGGTTCACTTGACTGCTCATCCGAAGCATTAGATGAGTCAGTCTGCGTTGCTTGAGAAGATGGTAAGCCATATGTAGAATCAATGGATGAAACACATTCAGAGCCTGAATCTAAGCCATCCCAAGAAATTTCCTCAGTTACTTGGTATTTAACCTTGGGTTTCTTGTCTCGTCGGCGCTTCTTGATGACAGGGTTTCCATCTGAGCCTGTTTGAAGGGACCTTTTCAGGCCGCTCCCTAAATTCAACGCAGGAGGTGAACTTTCAATATTCTCTGCAAGCGAAATTTCTTGGAGGGAGCCAGTAGCACCTCCTTCCGAGCTCTCTGATTCGCTCTGCTCATCTTTGAACAGCAGATTGCGATTTTCTTCAACGTTGATGCCGGCTCTCGTTTCTTTAAGGGCTTGACGCAAAACTTCTCGCTTTGGCGCTTTTGTTACTCCTAGGCTTCGAGAACTTTGAAGCAAAGATGTGTTGAGTCTAGAGCTGGCCAACTGTTTCATCATTTCAAGGTTTTCTTTTTTCTTCAGCTTCTTTTCCTGTGCACGTGTTGGCATTTTGCGTGGGGAATTATTGGAGCAATGGCACATACAATGTATTTATCAAGTCTCTTCTTCTTCTTACTTGAGATACCTAGTTCTGCATTGCCAAGACTAGCTTTCAGCTCCTGCTTTTTTCTTTCTCTTTCAGTTTGTGTGCGAGTATTTGGCACCATCTCGGCCGTATTCGTATCAAACCCAAGCGGCTTGTCTTCATTGTTGTAGGACTTCTGTCTGTCTCTTACTTTGTGCTTACGTTGTCTTGGGGTAAATTTAGGCATTAGAGCACCGCCTAGAAATACTTAACACAGTGTGAAGGTAGCACCGACTTCTACAGAGAAAGTTCATGGAGGTGTCCAGAATTCATGATTGATCGGGCTACCAGTGCTAGCACGGATTGGTCAACTTATCACCAAACTTCTAAGTGTATCTCTTCACATTCGCAGACTGACGTCAGTCCCATAATAAGACCGGTGGGGGCAATCTGCAGTAGCCTATTGCTATTACCCAATAGAAAAATATTAGCCTTTTCCTGGCCAATGCTACTGCTTTGTCTATTTCCTTGACTAGAGTGCTCACACTGCTTCAGTGAGAAGCCGGTGTAGGAAACCTGATAATTTTCAACAAGTGCAGCATAGAAGTCTTCCACAAAAGTAGCGTATTTAGTCTCTCGGCGCGACAGCGGGACAACTCAATGATGTTGTCGGCCAAATCCAGTTAGACGTCGGGGTTCCATCCGTGCCCACCAGAATTTCTGGCATCTTGACTTCTCCTCCTCAATCAACTCCTCAACGACAACCAGCACGCTGACCCTACACCAATTGCAACTTATACGACGATTTGTTAGCTTCAGTGTAATACCTCTTACAATGGCAGCAAGCTCGCACCATTCCGCAATGCGGGCCACAGACTATCCGGCTGTTACAAAGCAAGCAGATGCAGAAATTGATGGTGTACTCACTTATGTCACATCAACAGTGTTTTCAGACAAGATCATGATAACCATCACGCAGGGAGGACGTCTGGCACAGTGGGTAATGTCTCACCTGCCACTGTGCGTGTAGAGATTGAAGAAGCAACGGCTGAAACATCTCAGATCCACGTACCTCTGGACTCGGAGAATCCGAACTTCGCAGACCAGCAGTTGTCTTCTGGAACAACTGAAGACAGTCTCTTACCAATGGCTCACCTGTCACCGAAGACACTACTCGGTGGCTCAACATCCGAGCGGGAGACTATGGGTCAACTGTACGCAGCTCAAATTGCCAGCGCTATTCTCACAAGGAACCCAGGGGAGAAGCGAACAGTATTGATAGGACTTGGATTGAGCAATCTTGAAGCTAAGCAACAGGTATTCTACGACGTGATTGATCTGATCCTCCGTTGTCTTTGATCATTTGAGCAATTTTAGCAATTTCAGCAATTTCAAAAACTTCAGCGAACAGTCCATGCGTCTCGAAAAACTGCCGATCTCTTAAGGGAAATCATCACACCATCCACCACCGCATTATTCACACCCACACAAAAGATTATGAGAAGGATACTATTCAATGCTTGTTCAATCAGATGACAACCTCACTCCCACTGCCATCCAACGGGTATCAAAGCACTACTTCGGTTCTTCCTCGGGGACCGGTGCAAGTCAAGGTGGCTGCAAATCATATGGAGATATGGTAGAACATGCAAAATTCAGTTACGTAGTCTAGGCCGTTCACTCTCGCTTGAGCCAAGTCTTTCTGCAGATGCTCCGGGAAGTCGCTATCGTCCTGGGCCCAATAGGCCTCATAGACCGATGTTGGGTCGTTCAGGACGCGCCCGGCATATAATATTGTTTCGCTTGGATGTTGAGCTAGGATGTAATGGGAGTAAAAGCTGCCAACCTCGTCAGGGCCACGGTGTCGGAGGTCAAATTTCTTGGGTTGGAGGTTCATGCCAAAATCATGTGGGATTGTACGAATAGCCAACTCGAGGTGGACATCTAGCCCTTTTATGAACAGGCTTTCCTGCACGTCGATGCTGTTCATGGCAATAGAGAAGGCCTCTAGCTCACCGTTGGAGCGGAACGAATATGGATCAAGTTCGAGGGTGAGATTCTTGATTGGCATTGGTGTTGGGAGAAGTATCAAAGCTCTCCCAAAGGCGGCAAGCTGGAGACCCGCAGGACCCGCGATCGAACCACCCACTTTGAACGTCACATTGTTGAGGAATCGAAGATTGATCTTGCAACCTATGTTGGGGCAGATCAAGCGCCCAACCGATCGGCTTACCATTGCCAATTCAGATCCATTGCCACTGAAGGTGAAGTCGTTTTTATACAACATCTCCCGAGCCTCGTAGTAGAACTGGTGGCTACAAGCAAGAAATGTCAGTCTGAGCCAGCTCAAAGATCAAGCAGGAGCTCACTTGACTCGGAGAAGCCCGACAGCAACTTTGGCAGTCAATCGCGTCTTAGTATGGAACGGAAGCTCAAGAGGACCTTCGCCCGGGGTCATGGCGAAATAGACCACGCGATTGACGAGCTCGTTGGGCAGATCAAGGAGACGAAATTTGCATTCTCCTTTTGGCTTCATCTCGTCGATAGCATTCTTGATTCCACGGAAACTGTTCTCCGCAAATGCCCCAGTAAGGATAGGGGCCGTAGCAAGGTCGCGATAACTAGTGCCAACACCCGCGGAGACTTTATCTTCAGAAGACATGCTGCGCCTTGCCTATTTGTATATGTCAGCAGCTGTGTTGACAGTACCATGAAGATACCTTCGAGAGCCTTAGGTAGGCTTGCTACACGCTATGCGTGCCTTGTTTAGGTGGGTGAACTTACTGAGTGAGGTTTGGTTTTGAAATCGGCTTTGTCTGTGTTTGATTTCTCGAAGACTGAGTACTGCTGAGCTTGTCAGCTGCTGCACACTCATTCACGTTGAAAGGGAAAGGCTCACTGAGGTGGAGTGTGGTGAGTGCGGTGAGTGTGGAGTGTTGTGTTGTGGAGGTTGGTGAAGAGTTGGGTCGAAGAAGGAGTGAGATTGTGGACGAAAAATACCCAACCGAGCTGTTGCTGCTTTTATGGCCTGTTGATAAATTACGTGACTACTGGACAGCTATAGATGAGTGCTGGTGATGGTTTGAAGAGATCTCAGCTTTCTGCAAGGGCTTCTAACGCAATTGCCAGCTCATTTGATATCACTTCATCTTCCTGCAAAAGCAACAGCCTACAGCATCAATCGGACCTCCTCTCAAAAATAACGAGAGGTATACTGGAAGGGTCTCCAGGAAGTCGTCACTATCAAGTCAAAGTCCTTTGGGTCCCTCACTCTGACTTCGCTGAGCTGTCGTGCTGGCTTTGTTTACGTGGAAAAAGTGGCCACGACCGGAAAATCCTCCCATTGGTTCGGTGTTTCGTTCTTTCGGCGTGCAATTTCGTAGAACAAAGAGCTGGTCCAAATGATTCCGTATGTTTCCGTGGAGGTGGCAGGACGGTAGCTCTCAGCTCTCGGCGCCTTCAATTTACCCCCTGCTTCTTGGCCTGCGGCACTTAACACATTATCATGAAATGGGACAAGGATGTCTATATCCACGACTCTATCTATCTGACGCATTTCAAGGGTCAAAAATCTTGATGATCGGATATCGGAAGGTTAGGCACAGCGAGGATGGCAGTATCAAGTAGAAGACAATGCTCTCGGAATGGATACTGCAGTTAGAAAACCGAGTACGTTGACACGCTGACCGCAAGAGCGACAGCGACCCCACAATGCAAAACAAATACGAAACCAAGCCACTCATCCATCATCTTCATCCCCCGTTTCTTCACCTCCGTCTCCATCCTTAGCAAAAACCCTCACCCCCCCACCCCCCCACCACCTCCTCCCCTCCTCCAACCCCTCACCCCCCCCCTCCACCTTCCACGTCTCCCACTTTCCCACCTCCTCCACACAAGCCCCCCACTCATAAACCCCCCTCGCCAGCACCAAAAACCCAGTCTCCACCTCCCTCTCCTCCCCGGGCCCAAGAACAGGTAACGAGCGCTGCAGCACCCCGCTCACGAGCAGTTTTTTCGAAAGGTCAAGAGCGATGCCTGGGGGCTGGTTGGCAAGGGAGGGTTGCAGGCGGAGGAGGGGGCGGATGGAGAGGGGAGAGCGATTTTGGAGGTGGGTGTGCAGGGTTAGGGGGGTGAGGGTTGGGGTGGGGAAGGTGGTGGGGAAGGGTCGCTGGAATTTTGGGTGCCTCGGGGAGCGGGGAGGGGTGGCGAGGGAGATGTGCATGGAGATGGCGATGTCGTCGAGTTTGTAGGCGGAGATCATGCCGGTGTTGAGTTTTAAGCTGCGGAGCTCGATGGTGCCGGACCGGCCTGTGGAGTCGTCTTTCCAGGTTGCGGAGATCTGTTTGAGGAGTTCTTCGCGGTACCAGAAGGATTCGCGGAGGGTGCGTTCGGTTGAGGGGGTAGGTTTTGTGGTGGAGACGATGAATTGGCGTTTGTTTGCTTGGTTGAGGGAGGGGATTGGGGCGTGCGCTGTTGAGGAGGGGAGGTAGACTTTTGGGAGGGGGAGGGGGATGCGGGTTGTGGTTCCGGGGGCGAGGGTGTGGGAGATGGTGCTCGAGGGGGAGGTGGAGGGGGGGGCGGTTTGGAGAGTAAGCGTGAGGGCTGAGGGCCAGGAGTTGCGGAAGTCAAGGAGGAGGAGGGTGTGTGGTGTAGTGGAGGAGAAGCCAGTGCTGGTCAGGAGGTCTTCGGCTGGATTGGCTTTGACTGATTTGTTCGGCTGTGAAAACACAGTCTTTTCATCGTTTGGAATATTAGGCTTGCTGGGAATGTTCTCCTGATGATGCCAATTCAATTCCTGCGCAAATGGTACTAGGTCATTTCGGACGAGGTCTACACTCGAATTGACGGTGACAGTTAGGGGTATCGTGAGTTGTCGAGTGTAGAAATTTCCAGCAATCTCGTCTTTAGGTATCCCAAGATAACCATAGTCAACCTGTACAGTACCATGTGATAGACCTGCTTTTCCTCGGACTTCAATTTCAACCGTCACTTCTCCCCCCGGAGCTACGCGCACGTCTCGACTTTCCTCCTTGCGATGCCATCGAAAAGATGGCTTATGTATAGAAGAAAGTTCAAGCTCATACAGCCCAAGGGCCGAAAGCTCTTTGCTTGCGAGGGCAGCTTGGACTTTTGGTGTAGTCGAATCTGTGAATGAAAGCAGTAGTAGATCCATGGGGGTTGTTCGAGACATGTTTTGTAGGGTGATGCTGAAGGACTCTGTCTCCCCTTCTAAGAGCATTAGTGCTGACTGAGGGAGAGAAGTTTCCTTCACTACGACAACCGGCTGTCTCCCCAGAACGTTGAGATCAAGCGTTGTTGCTTCGGGGCCGATAGAAACAAGATTTGGCTTGCCCGGAGGCTCAGAGGCAGATTTTGGCGGTGGAGCAGCATTTGCCTGGAGATTTCTGCCCTTTGCATCTTCTCTTAGCGTCCACGGCTGACTGAAGATCGAGAAACTGCGCTCACGGCATCCACGTATCTTGGCTGTGCAGCCGCCAATCTTCAGTGAGCCTGGGCCTTGGGGCATGCCACTTAGGATCATCGTCTGTGTCCGGTAGGGGCCAATTATGGTAGATTGTACTGGGCACTCGAAGGCAACCCCTTGAGCTTCAATCCTAATGCGCTCAATCGTAAGATCGAAATCGTATAGATTTTGTAGGATCAAACGGAAAAGAGTCTCTTCCTTGGCAACCAACATTGGCTCTGCCGCGGCCAATGCGTTGGACTTTAGGAATGGATTGTATATGAATGGATTTTTCTCTTTCTTCGAATCGATCGTTTCCACTATTTCGAGCTCCGATTTCGCATGAGATATCAAATTCTTCGACGAGCTGACCTCCATAACTTCTATGCCTCTGACTAAAAACTCGTCCCAATACTCTGCCTCGAGATGTTTGAGTCCTAGATGCTGAGCGGCACTGAGCGTTCGAGAAATATTGTTGGCTAGGCGCACCTGTTCTTCGATTGGTAGAACAGGTGATCCATTGCTACTTTCTGGACCCGGAGCAAGGCAACTACCTGCTGTACGAAGTAACTCTGCAGAGTATTGTAAGGCACCTGCGAGGTCTGGCAAAGCCTCGCAGATGTTGATGCAAGACCTGAGTATGTCGATCTTCAGATCCTGTGGTCCGCTGGCATTCCTCGACGCCTGCTGGAGAACAGTTAGGATACTGTCTTCGGCGGCGTGAGAAGAGGTCGGTTTGGATGAGTTGTTTGGACTAGGAAGTACAATGCCGTAGGACTGGCAAACAAGTAAGAGGAAATCTCGCAACCCTTGCTCAGATCTGGGCGCCTCAAGACCTGTCGCCGGTGATGTTCCAGGCATTGGAGTAAGAGAAGCAAGGCTAGCAGCTGGGTGGACGCCCATCTCAGCGGCACCATCTTTCCTAGCTTGCACAAGCGCAGGGAGCAGGGTGGACAGAAGCTCTTTGAGAACGAGAGCCTTTTTCCTCTGATGCCCCAGATCCGAGAGAACCGATGCCAAGGCAGCCAGTATATTCGTACGATCTGCAACGGAAAGTGACCTTCCTGGCGAGGAAGGTGGGTAAGCGCGGAGTAGGAGAGCAACGATCTCAGGCTTCGAAGGGAAGCTCGCAATATCCGATGAGACTTTGGCTCTACGGGGGAGGTTTGAGTTCAAAACCAAGTGATTGAGAACACCGTCTTTGAGGTATCCGTGCGAGGCGTTGATGGCTGTGAGCAGTTTGGCAAAGCGAATTGTGGAATGAGAAAAGGCGAGCGGAGGTATCTTGTCCTCTGTGAATGTCCAGGCTCTCGAGTATAGATTCATTATAGTATTCACCACATCTGGCAGAAGACCGACAAGTGTCTGGATATCCACGTCATGCTTGGCTGGGTCGAGCGTCTTTGAGGCCGTTGCGTATGGTACATCCGCTGTTTGTGTATGGCTGGAAGACTTGGAAGAGCCCGAACTGGACCTCTCGGCTCCTGGGCGAAGTAGATCAGGTATCTGCACATCTCAGCTTCACTGCACTACAACTGGTCATTGCTTTATAGATTGATTTCATCTATTCCCGGAGGCTTACGCGAAAGTCCACGCCTGCCCATGCACACATTAACAGGCACACCAAAATATAGTCCAGAGCTTTTGCTTGCCAAACATAGTCACTGCTAGCTCTGGCAGCTGTGGTGCTCTGAACAAGCTCCTTGATTGCGTCAGGCCACTGTCCAGCGAGTAGGTACATGGCACCAACGACAACACCTATACGTGCTTTGCCCCTATTCCTATCCCTTTCCCCGAGACTGCCAGGTCCAAAGCCACTCGTAGAGACTCTATCTTTGCTGTCGCCTCTAGCTTTGTCATTGCTCGATTTCCTCGGAGGCGATGTGATCTGAGAGGTCCCATTTGTATCCGTTGCTGGTGGTGTCAGTGTGCCTGGAGCAGGAGAGGCATTTCGGCTGCCCGGAGTGGAAGAGCGCGAACTGATGTTGAATGGCAGGTCGACAGGCATCGACATCCGATAATTTGACCTTGAACGATCGCCGGCGGGTGAGAAAGGCCGTGACCTCTGTGCAGCGGAGGTGGGTCTAGACGAGGCAGCCATATGCGCGGGTACGGAAGAGGCAACGTCCTGCGGACCGTTGAGATCTGACATATCCTTTGGCGTATCAAGAGATGATAGCCCTTGCAAGGACTTTGCGTAAGTCGTCATTTCAGCCAGGAGAGTGGACGTCAAATCGCACATGATAGTCCTGACAGTAGTGGTCTTTGATTTAGCCAATGGTGGAATGAATATCAGACCGGAGGAAGGTGCACCAGAGTCAACAGCACAGTCAAAGACCAGCAATTGATGCACAAGCCCCATGGGGAAGTCTGATTTCAAGTCCTCCAAGCCATGTGCAAGGCCCTTCAATTCTTCGTCAGCCACTTTGTTGCCTTCCTTCTTCTTTGTCCGAGGTTGGCCATCCTCCTGCCCTGGTATCACATGAATATTTCCCCCGTCTGTTACACCAAGTACGAGCAAGGGTTGCCGGTAAAGCTCAAAGGGCGACAATGCCAAGTGGGACGAAGGTGGAAAGGATGTCGAGATTTCAAACACTATTTGTCCCTCAGGAAAAGCAAGCGGCGAGAACATAGCTTGTCATGGGCCTTGATCAGCAGTGTGCGAGCGGATGTAAAGGGAAGGACGTACTTCTGTGAGGCCTGCTGTCGGGACTGACATCGCCCAGGCGTATGATGTTCTCCCGCCGCAGGCGTTGTACGAAACCTCGAAACCTGGACTGCTTAACATCGCCAATAGGAACCAAAACAAGTTTGATGCGTGCTGGTGCAACTGGAGAAAAGGGATCAAGGTCCATTGTGCTTTCGACACGTGGATTGCCTCTTGATTTGCGCCTTGGAGGAGCCTGGGGGTAGGGACAGGCTCAGATCGAGCTCCATGACCAGTATCTTGAGCAGCAAGGCCCAAGAAATTGGAGCATTCAGATCGGTAGGAAGAATAACATTTCAAGGATCTTGATCAACTAAGTACCTTGTAATCTCAAGGGATAATCCTTTCAGTCTTTCTCTGCCTCCTGTGTCTTTGCTCCACTCTGCTCTGAACTCCATGGATACCAGTTGATATGCCAACACCTTCTCCCTTAACTCCGCCAGCAGCCGAACTCCATCAGATTCGCCATCCGCTTCAGCCTGACACACTTTCAACTTCACACACCTATTTATCTTTTGTTTCGCGTTTTGGAGCGTCTTTTTACATTGCTGCTGCATCATATTCCGGGCGTTCTCCTCGTTGCTTTCAGAATCCACCTTCCTCCTACAAGTACCACACTCTTTGTCCTTTGGGTTGCCATCTTGACTTAGCATGGAGAAGATATAGGAGTGTACCTAATGAGAGCCACTCTCCTTCACGAAAACTATCTTTTAAGTTCAAACCATGGCTGGGAAAATCGACTACGACGCTTTGAGAAAGCAGACTCTGAGGTCGGGCAACGATGAGGCGGTCACTGTCAATACAAGAGCTCTCATTGACAAAGTACTCGCGAGGTACTCAGGGGAATGGACGACTTTACGAGAATTGTTGCAAAACGCAGCCGATGCTTCGGCAAAGCAGGTCAAAATCACTTTCGAAACCCTACCCTCGCCAACTGTCCCTGTTCCTCAAAGCCAAGAATCCTCGGTTCGTTTGCGGCATGTGCTGTCACATCATACACTGAAATCCATGGTCGTGGAAAACAATGGGGAGGTGTTTAAAGCGTCGGATTGGACACGTTTGAAAAAGATTGCCGAGGGCAATCCAGATGAAACAAAGATCGGAGCTTTTGGGGTTGGGTTCTACAGCGTCTTTTCCGACTGCGAGGAACCTTTTGTCTCTTCGGGGAATGAAGCCCTCGCGTTCTACTGGAAGGGCGACGCTCTCTTCACCAAATCCTTGCGACTATCGAACAGCCAAACCTCTAATACAACCTTTATGCTACCTATGCGCAACCACACGTCCCCAGTCCCAAATCTATTATCGTTGTGTCGGTTCCTTGCGAGTAGTCTCACATTTGTTGGACTGGAGGGGGTGGAACTATGCCTGGACGAATGGAATGTGATGACACTGAAGAAGAAGAGCGCTCCTACAATAGATCTTCCAATACCCAAAGAAGTGGATAGAAAGACAAGGGAAGGCTTGATGAATGTGGCGAGTGTGACATGGGAAGCAGCTCAAATAGACGCACATTGGCTGAAAGCAGTGGAATGGAACGCGAAGATAGCATCACAACATGCTGCTGAAACTGGGTCGGGCTCAACAGTGAAGGGTCAATCAACACAATCCCTCCGCACTTTCTTCCACCGCCTGGCCCCGGGTAGCTCGAATACGGCGGCCATGGAAAAGCAAGCAAAGGAAGAGCGAGATTCCCAACTGCAGATCCAGGAAGACCTTTTGGGCGAGTGCACGGCTACACTGTTCGTACATGTCAACAAAGCTGTGGTCAAAACCACCGTGATTCAGAAGTTTAGTGCGGAGCTTGAACGAGCAACGAAGAAACCACCTCCAAGGTCAACCACAGTCTCCCTGCTGAACACGTCGTATGACGAAAATGTTGCTTCATCTTCATCAAGTACATCAGCGCCAGCTTCAGGTGTTCCGAAAATATTCGACTCTTTCGTTCCAGTCAATGGCAAAGGAAGAATCTTCATTGGGTTTACTACGAATCAAACTACGGGTCTTGATATACATATTAGTACCCCATCAGTGATACCCACCGTCGAGCGTGAATCCATCGACCTCAACAATCGTTTCGTTCGAATCTGGAATGTTGAGCTATTGCGGGTTGCAGGCATTGTGGCAAGAGTGTCTTGGGGGGGCGAAATGGCAAGCCTGGACGAGAAGCTCTCTCGAGTCGTTGGAAAAGCGGGAAGAAAGATGATCATCAAGGAAGACGTTGCGGGACTTCTGCCCGAAGCCCTATTCCTACACAACAAATACAGCTTTTCGGAGACTACGCCATCGTCCGAAGTCGGCGCACTGATGGAAGAATCTTTCTGGACTTGCAATCAGAAAATCGCCATTGCTACTCTATCGACTCGTGGCGTTTTACCCTCCTCACAAGTGCGAATTGAACCTAAAGAGCTCGGCTTTGTAGATAACATTCCAGCTTTACCAGAAGCTCTGAAGGGGGTAGGTCTCGTCAAGAAGCTGATTGATTATGGGGTCATTACCGAAATCACAGTTTCCGATATCAAATCAGAACTAGAAAACAAGGCTTTAGATCCGGCACAGCTCAAGCGTTTCCTGGAGTGGTTATTGCACGGAATCAAAATCAACGACTTTGATATTGCGATGGCCCGATCTCTCCTTGATGTTGTGGTGGCCAATGATGAAGAAACAGGAAAGCTTCTAGTCCTGGGGGAGATGAAGACATTCCTGAACACTTCTAGAATACCAGCGGATTTGCCGTTACCCCCTTCCACTCTGCCCTTCAAGTTCACAAAGGGCATAGTCAAGGCTGATTTAGAACTGGCTTTCGAGGATCTCCAGATGGTACCGTGGCTGAGATGGCTGGTTGAGAATGCTGGCGGTCGAGGGCCTCTCACGGCAGAACAAGACATTTGTGGGTTAGTAAAATCCCGAGCCTTTTCTTCCCTCTTTGTGCAAGCGAATGTGTATCGAGATCTCGGCAAGCCTCTTGTGGGCCATGTCTCACTCCTCTGAACAGCAAGGGAACTCTGACATTTACGACAGGTCTACTGCCTTCGCCACCGCTGTCTTGCTAGTTATCTCCAAACAGTGGGAAGGATTGAGCCATTCGAACAAGACGGTTGTGGTTGAGCTGCTGAGTTCTCGAACCAGCATGCCGACTAAGTTGGGCATGAAGAAACCCGCAGAAGCCTATTTTCCGTCAGTCAAAATATTTGATGATCTACCAGTCGTGATTGGCCTCCACCTCGTCAAAGATAAGCTACTGACAGCATTAGGGGTAAATTCCCTCTCACTCCCATAATAGAATGTGTCTTTCTGACCCACCGCTTCGACAGGTACGGAAAACTATCGAGATCGGTGTCGTCTTCGAGCGGCTCATGAATAACTCGCATAATCCCAAATCTCAGATTCCCAATTCTTCACCAAAATGGAGCCATGTAGATCTCATTAAGTACTTGGCTTCTGTTCGAGCTGACATCCCCGCAACCGACATCATACGCCTCAAGACCACAAAGATATGTCCTGCCGAAAATGAATCTCTTCAGCCCACTGAAGAGCGCTATCTCGTGTCTGAGCTTTTTGAGCCAGACCAAGCCCTAAGACGCATGAAATTGCCAACGCTTCAATGGCCTGGTATCTATCGTCCCGAGAGCCAGGAGGGGAGATTCCTTACTTCTCTTGGATTACGTTCACATCCAAGCTATCAAGACCTAATACAGATAATGTCAAAAGCTGCAGCTAAACCAGATCTACCGCTCCGGGCGCATGCCCTGAAGTATTTCATAGATCACCATCAGACAAAAGGCTATGCTCAATTCGATCATTCCAGTGTCACGCAGCCTTATCTTCCAATCCAGGGGCAAGAGTATAAGGTTGCAACTCCTAGAGATATCTTCGTCAACGAGCGAGCTGCTATCATGGGATTCGATATATTGAGACGAGACCTTCAAGTCCATGCTCCCAAGTTTGGCGTGAAACAAGAACCGCCCTTAACAGTTTGTATTAACCGCTTGATCAAAAATCCTCCGCAAGGAACACGGCACGCCCGAGAAGTGTTTGGCTATTTTGCAGGGAGGGTTTCCGAGCTGAATAACCAGCATACAGAACTGCTTGGTGAAGCTTTGATCGTCCCTATCCTCGCCAGGACACAAGCTGGCGAATCAGCGAAGGGCGACGATTCTCGATCTCTGAAGCACATCCCTCCTCGTGTATGCTTTCTTGGCCATGGTGATTCCCAATACGCTGCAATTTTTGACTACGTAGATTTTGGTCAAGAAGCGAACAGCTTTTTGCAACGCGTGGGCTCAAAGCATGAGCCTAGCACGGCAGAGTTGGCGAAGTTGGTGGTCCGAGAGCCCGCCAGGATCTTTTCTGTCCTAGGTGATTCGAGATATCTCGATCTCTTGAGGAATATCGCCAACTCTTGGGACATCTTGAAGAAGGACAAGCCTCTAGCGAAGGAGATGAAAGCTTCGAAGTGTCTACTTGCATACAAAGAGATCAGCTCTAAATCTAACAACAGCAACGAGGAAGAGGAAGAGGACTCTGGTGTGAGATCATGGGAGCTTGTCAATGCAAGTCAGATCATTGTCATAGACGACATGATCACTTACAACCTTTTCAAGGCGGCCTTGCTAGCTGCTCCCATGGAGGAATCTCTCGAGGTGTTCTATCTGAGTCTGGGTGCTACTGAGGTAGGAACACTCCTAGAAGAGCGTCAAAAGATTGGTAATCCCGTACGCGACATAACCCCTGCGCTGAAATTGCAGAAGCTGCTTCATGAGCGGACACGTCTATTCCTCCACGATTTCTCCAAGTCATCCATCAAGCACAACACCAACTGGATTCAGAAGAATCTGATGGTGGAATGCGTACAGTCGATCGCATTAAGGACATCGCTGAAAGGATACAATATTCATGTCAATCAAGCGAGGAGCGCCGTTGTGTTCAATGACAAGCCGATACTCTACATAACCGCCCGATACGATATGTTTGAAGTCAGTCAGGCTTTGGTACCGGTACTGCTCAATCGTTCGAAGCCTCAGTCAGTCTTTATGCTCGAGATGATGCTAGAATCCAGTCTCCACAAGCTTCGCTCGAGAGGCTACAACGTTCAGCGTATACTAAACGAAAAGGCCAAGGAAGCCCAAATCGCAGAAGAGGCTCGCCAAAAGCAGTTGGCGGAAGAACAGCAGCAGATCGGAGAACGCGAAGCAGCTTGGAAGCAAGAACAAGCTGCCAATGCTGCGAGACTTCGGCAGCTCAATATGCCAGGCGTCTTCCCTGACTCGCCAGATAACAAGCATCCAGACCAGGCGAACGGAGTGTCTGCTGCAGATGAGGATGAGTCACCACAAAGATCGCGGGGCTTCTTGTCCGGGCTTGGGAAGCAATTTGGCTTTGACAACGTCAAGCGGCACCTGTCACAGAACAATCTGCCTAACAGACAAAATAATAGGGCCACGGAGCCTGTTCAGGAGGATACACCGCCGCCGTACTCAGCGTCAGATACACCACAACAGCGGCCAGCGGCTCCTCAACCGGAGACAGCGACAGCACCACATCAGCTACAGCAGAACTTGGTTCGCGCTGTCCAAGCTTCACGACCTCACAACTCTTCAAATGTCACCAGCTCCCCAACGGTGACACAAGTCAAGGAGACTTCTACATACTGCGATGCCACACAAGGTCGGGACCTCTCCCACATCGGCGAATGTTCCAACGTCCGAGTCTACCTCTCCAGACAGGTAGCCGAGAATGACGTTCCAAAGGGCAAATTCATGGCTGGCAATGCATCAGCATTGAAGCTCTTCGCCTCCATTCTGCACGATTGCGCAGATAGCTTCTCTCTAGACCGAAAGACCGTCCACATCTTCTACGACGACTCTGGCAGCACAATTGCATTTAACCGGAACAAGGCCCTCTTCTTCAACTACCGCTATTTCGAGAACTTGCACCTGCCTCTGGCCCAGCAGGGCAAGAAAGCCGACGCCATCGTATACTGGTGCGTCGTGCTGGCACATGAATTGGCGTAAGACCTCTCTCTCTTTTCGTGCGAGACTGCACTAACCCCGCAGACACAGACACAATCTGGTCTCGGACCACTCCGCCCAACACAGCTACTACACCGAAGCACTCGTGATCCAATACTTCCCCCGAATCGTCTCCAAGATCTCACAAAGTTCCCCTACACCCATCGAGACTGCACCCTTACCTCCCGACCCTCTGTATACGCGAACGGAGAAAGATTTAATGGACATAGACTGACAGAATCTCGACTCATCGAATAGAAAGAGCCTGGACGCATGTACCATAGCAAGACACTGCATAGCGTGGAACAGCGGGTGAAATACAACAGGCGCATGTGGGGAATGTACGATAGATACTCCAATTTGCATTTGGATTGCTTCTACTCCATAAGCCAGTCGATACCCCAACCCTGCATACCGCTCTCCAGCATCTCCCCCCCTCCCACCCTCTCCATCCCATCTTCCCCGTCCCAACCCACGCACTATATCCAAACCACAACCTCCCAAACCACCATCGCATCCTCCTTCCCACATCACACCCCCACACACCGCCCAACCCAACCACGCTCACCCCCTCCTCCATCGTCCACACTCACACCTACCCAAACACCCTCTCCTGCTTCGCCCCCTCCACCTCGCTTGCATACCCCATGCGGTCCTTGACATAAAACTCCACCCCCGGCTTATAATCCCTAACCGCTTTATCGTCGACGCTGCCGCTTTTGATGCACACGGCGTCGGGCATGACGTCTAGGAGGGTGTAGAGGGAGGTGCCGCAGTCTGTTTGAAAAATAAATGGGGGGTGGTTAGTTGAGTTGTCTGAGGGGGGAACGGGGGGAGAAGAGGGGGTAGAAGTGAGGAGTGTAGATGTGTAGGAGTGGAGCTCTTTGATCGGAGATGGGGTGGTAAGGTAGTAAGGTAGCGAGGTGATGGCGCAGTAAAAACCCATCATGATTCTAGTCTGCAACACACACCCGCCCCCACCGCATCCCCACTCAAGCGCTCCCTCCCACTTCGCATTCATCAAGCAAAGACAAGACAAGACAAGAACAAGAACAAGAAAACCCAGCGACGTACCCCCGCAGAACCAATGATCATTCTCCTTCCCGGAGTCCCCCTTCACGACGTAATTCTTCGGCTTGCCCTTGCTGACTTTGAAGTCCGTGCGCGGGACGACGATGTTGGAGGTGTAGGCGCCGCCGCTCCATTTCTGGCAGTCGAGGCAGTGGCACAGGGCTGTTACTTGGGGGGGGCCGGTGTAGGTGTAGTGGATTGCGCTGCAGAGGCAGGAGCCGGTTGGCATTGTTGCGGTTGCGCTG
>JAABUQ010005522.1_pt1 | contig 20046 bp, 18 predicted proteins | sample 5560001 | NCBI WGS metagenome assembly JAABUQ01 (sample SAMN10711888, study PRJNA513371) | rock metagenome | isolation source: Antarctica rocks | place: Antarctica: Victoria Land, Finger Mt nord | collected 2015-12-18
CGCCGCGCCTGCTCATGGGGAACACGCGGGTCGAGCAACTGAGGAAGCATGGGCATGTCATCTACTCATGGTAGCCGATATTGGACAGATACGCGACGCTCTGACGCATCCAGTCGTCCTCTGTGCGCCTGGTGGCCTCGGGTGTCTCGGACGGTTCGGTCCAGAGCTCGATCAACACATCGGGGTGACGTCCGGCTCGCACCACCGCGTCCAGGACCGCGGGCACGTCCAGCCAGCCCTGACCGAGCGGCACGCCGTCGATGCGGTAAGAGCCGGGCACATGCTTCGTCACTGCGTAGTCCTTGAGATGCACCGAAACGGCGTATGGCGCCAGCAGGCGGACCGTGTCGAGCGTCGGCACGAGACGACCGGTCGAGTTTGCCGTGTCCAGGCACACGCCCACCCGTTCGTCGTCGAAACGCCGCACGAACGCCGCCAACTCGTCGTCGGGGAACCCGAAATAGTTCTCGATCGCCAGCGTCACGTCATACGCATGGCACAGCGGCAAGAGCCCGGCGACCACCCCGTGCATGTCGGCGAGGGAGAGTTGCTGCCGCGTCTCCACGCCGGACCACAGGACCACGCGCAGAAGGCGCGACTCCAGGATGCGTGCGGCCTCCAGCGCCGCGCGCAGGTCGGCGTCGTCGGGGCCGCGCGCGCCCACCTGCAGGGTGACGCCACTCCGGCGCGCGGCGTCACGCAACGCGACCAGGCGCGCCGGCTCCCAACCCACCAAGGAAACGTTCTCGCAAATCTGCAGGACCGCCAGGCCGAGCTCCGCCGTCTTGTCCACGAGATCGAACGGTGTGCATGCCGGGGCGCCGTGGCCCGTCGTGCTGGTCGCCCAATAGTAGGCGTAACTGGTGAGGCCTAATCGGTTATTCATGAGGGATGCACAATGGCCTCGACGCTGGCGCGGATATTGTGTGGCTCGAAGACCTTCTTCCAGTCGGGCTGGAACAACTGCGACTTGGCCTTCTCGATAGCCACCAGCGCGCCGTCGGAGAACGGGGAGCTGACTTCCCCGAACAGGATCGCCAGTTCGATGTTGAGGTGACCAAGCAGGAAAGCCCGCGCCGCGTCGGCGGGGACGCCGCACCGGACGGCTTCGTCCATGGCCTCCCGGATGATCGTCAGGCACGTGGCGGTGGTCGTTTCCGTGAGGGCCGGCTCCAGGATGGCCATCTGCTCCACCGTCACCCGGTAGACGTTCATGACCGGCGCGAACATGCGTCGCGCGATGGCGACGCCTTGCTCGTACTCCTGCTCCGGCCCGTGCATCAGCGCGCACACGAGGTTCTGCCGGGCCTTGACGCCGCCAAAATAATCCTTCCTCACCTCGAGTTCCGGCTCTTCGCTGAAGATGGGTGGATGGCAGGGGTGGACGATGAAATAGGTGACGTCGTCACGGATCGGCACCTCGCCGGCGTATGCCGCCGCCGGGTCCAGGATGATGAGTAGGGCGCCGGGGCGCAACGCGTCGAGGATGCTGGGCGTGATGACCCCAATCAAGCTATCCGGCACGGCCAGGATCGCCGCGTCGGCTCGCGCCAGCGCCTCATCCCGCGGCGTCGCGACGACGCCGCGCGCGGAGAGGGCAGCCAGCCCGGCATCGATCTCGACAGCAAGCACCTCGTCGGGTCCTTTTCTCAAGTTGTCGCCGATGCGGATGCCCATTTTCCCGCCTGCTCCGAACAGCGCGATCGTGTTCATGTGCTCTCACTCCTTTCTTCGGTCGGTACGCTAGGGCTAGCATACTAAGCCCCCTGTTTAGAAGTCATAAAAACATCATATGTGTTTTGTATGCGCTTTGCCCAGCCGGGCCGCTTCGAACACATCCCGCCCGCCCATTTGCCCTCCCTTTCCAGGATCTGCACGCCGTCGATGGGCGAATTCCGCGAGCGCAGTCTGCACATCGTCACCTCGACACGGTAGGTGGCGAAGATACGGCCGGGATCGGCGTTAAGTGCTCTCCCCTTCCCGCGCTACGTCAGCGTCCGCTCGATTGATGTCGGCGCGTGCGACAGCATAGGGCGGCAGCGTGAGCAACAGGACGCCACCCACGGTGAAAATGTCCGTGCCCTGTTCGCGCCGGAAGGCCTCGCCGTCCTGCGTGGCACGATCAAAGCTCTCGTGGTCCAGGTATAGGACCCGCGCGGCGTTCGTGTCGAGGCCGTGTACGCAGACATCGCGGGGGATCGCCGTCATATTGGCGAGCAGGAGACGCGTGCGCGTGCCGTCCCGCAGGACCAGGCTCTCGACCTGCAAAGGATCGCTGGAGACGCTGCTAAGGACACTCCCGCCGGCGAAAGCTCCCGCGTCGGCCAACACGTGGTAGAGTGGGAAAAGCATGCCGGGCGACGAGTGGAAGCGGCCCGGCAACTCCGAGCCGGTCGCCGTCTCCATCACGCCGCGCCAGCCGGTCGTCTCGTAGTAGGTGAGGCTGGACGCCCCGCCCTGGGCAAGGTACTTGATGCTGCCGGCCGTCCAGCCGGCGCCGAACAGGGACATCTGACGCGGGTCGACCTGTGGCGGCAGCTCGCCCGGTCCCGACTCCGGCTCGGGACCCGTGGCGTTCGGATTGAAGCGCGGTTTCAGCGTCACCGGGCCGACGGCCAGCGGCCTATCGCCACAGAACGCGCGCGCGCTGTCGAGCGTGACGGCTTGGGTGGCCAGGGTCTCCGTCAGCGACGCGTTATCGAACGCGTGGACCTGCGGGTTGAGTGAGTAGCCGACCAGGTCGAGCACGTCTATGGGGGGGCGACCACGGTTGAGTTCGGCGAAGTACGCATTAGTTCCGGCGCCGATGACGGCGCCAGGCTGGAACATCGTGAGCGCCCGGCGCGCCAGTTCGACCCAGCGCGCGGAGGTCGATTTCTCGTCTTTGTGGAAAATCAACCACGCCGCGACGTCGGGCCTGGCCCGCTCCAGTTCGCCGGTCAGCGCGGCCAACTCGCCCTCGGCCGCGTTGGAGAGGAACAAGGCGATTTCTAGAGGCACGCCGAGGATGTGGGACGCCCGGACGGCCTGTTGGAGCGACGCGGCATAGGCGGGGCTACCGAGATCGAGGTCGACGCGCAGATGCCCTATGTGCAACGCACGCAGGTACGCCGCCTCGTCGTCGCTCAAGGGTCGGCCGTGGCTGGCCATGCCCAGGCCGATGCGCGGCAATGGCCGCGTCACCGCGGGGTCAATGGCCACGGTTACCATGCTCTCCGTCGTGCCGGCGGCCTGGGACGGTGTCCCGCACAGCGCGAGTGTGAACGACTGCATGATACGCGCGCCCTGTCGCACCTCGACCGGATACGGCAGTCGCAGCGGCGTGGAGTAGGTCTTGTAGGAGGCGTCGGTCCAGTTGCGCTGGTCTTCCATCTCGAAGGTGTCGCCCGCCAGCCGAACCTCGGCGCGCACTCCGGGCGCCACGTCGTGGGCGATAGCTGTGAAGTCCAGGAAAGGCTGATGGGGCGAAACATGCACAGGGAAGACGCCCTCCTCGCCGGTCCCGTCGACGTGTTCGACCGTGCAGGGGACGCCGGCGCAGGCCATCGGGTGGAGGATGCAGAAGCCGATGCGGCACTTCCAGAAGCTGCTGTTAGCCGTGCCATCCATGACATAGCTGAGAGCGCCGTCGGCGGCGCCGCGTACCCGGCCACACCAGGAGAAGTCGATACCGCTCCCCGTGTGTCGCGCGTCGAACGAGAGGTCGAACGAGTCGGCGCGGTCCTCCAGTCGCATGTTGGAGAGGGCGGGCGGGATAGTGTCCCAATTTCGGTCGCGCACCGCGACGTACACGCGGCGCAACACCTCGCACTCACCGAGGCGTATATAGCGCAGGTCCACGCCCTCGAGCGTGAGCGAGAGCGGACCGGCGCGCAACGTCCGGGGCGTAGTGGGGGGGGCGCCAATCCCATGGTACATGATATACGTCGCGGCATCGACAGTGGTCGCCGCGTCCTCGGTCGTCATGTGTTCACCTCGTCACCGAATAGTCAGGCCGCCATCACAGACGAACGTGGCCCCCGTGGCGTAGCGCGACTCGTCGGAGGCCAGGAAGACGGCCAGCCCCGTCAGGTCGTCGGGCGTGCCGAGGCGGCCCAGCACCGTCCCGGAGCTCCAGGCCTCCCGCTGCGCCGGGTCTTCCAGGAGCGACGCGATGAGCGGCGTGTCGGTACAGCCCGGTACGAGATTGTTGACCCGTATCCCGTCGCGCGCGTAGTCGACGGCCAGCGCGCGCGTCAGCGCCATCACCCCGCCTTTCGACGCCACGTACGCGTCGAAGCCCGCGCCGCACCCTGTCAGGGCCGTCGGCGAGCCGCAGTTGATGATCGAGCCGCCGTGGCCGCCCTGCAACATCACCCTGATGCCGTGCTTGCAACACAGGAAGAGCCCCGTGAGATTGGTCGTGATCGTCTTGTTCCAGACAGCGAGGTCAAGCTCGTGTGCCCGCGTGTCCTGGCCGATAAGCTGCACGCCGGCGCAGTTGTAGAGCACGTCGAGCCGTCCCATCCGCCGCGCCACCTCGTCGTAGGCGCGCGCCACGCCGTGCTCGTCGGTCGCGTCGGCGACGAGCGGGAAGCTCGCCGTCCCCAACTCGCCCGCCAGGCTCTTGACCGTGTGGGCGTCGCGGTCGAGCAGGCCGACCGTGGCGCCCTCAGCGACGAACGCGCGGGCAGCGGCGCGGCCGATACCGCCGCCCGCGCCCGTGATGACCGCGACCTTATCCCTCAGCCGATTCATCCCATACCTTCCTTCCTTAATCGGGGAAGAGGAGCACCGTGCGCACCTGTTCCCCCGACTGTAGCGCGGCGAAAGCGTCGTTTAGCTCCGCCAAGTCATGCACGGTCCTTGAGATCAACTCGTCGAGCTTGAGCTTTCCCTCCAGGGCCCATCGCGCAAACAGAGGGAAATGCTCGGCCGGGCGGCATGATCCATACACACAGCCCCGCATCGTTCGTTGGCTGACGAGCAGGCCGGGACGGGGCGTGAACGAAAAAAGATCATCGCTCGCCGGCGCCCCGACCAGGATGAGCGTTCCTCCGGGCGCCAGCGCCTCCAGCCCCTCCGCCATCACCGCCGGGTGCCCGACGACATCGAAGGCCACGTCGACCCCGCGCCCGCCCGTGAGCTCGCGCACGCGGGCCACGGTCCCGTCGCCGGCCACGACGCCCTCTGTCGCCCCGAAACGGCGCGCGAGATCGATCTTGCGCGGCAGGCGGTCGATCGCGACAATGGTCGTCGCCTGCGCCAAACTGGCCCCCTGGACCACGTTCAGTCCCACCCCGCCGAGCCCGAAGACGGCGACGTCCATCCCCGGCTCGAGCTGCGCGTCGAACAGCGCCGCCCCCACGCCCGTGGCGACCCCGCATCCTATCAGCGCCGCCGGCGCGAAGGGGAGCGCCGCAGGGATTGGGATGGCAGCGCCGACCGGCGCCACGGCGTAGGGGCAGAACGTCCCGGCCCGCAGGAAGGGCAGCACCGGCGCGCCGTCGCGTCGCCGGTGAACGCGCGGCGCCGCCGTTTCGGCCGGCCGTTCGCACCATGGTTGGCGTCCGCGACGACACCAGCGGCACTGCCCGCAGGGGACGCGCCAGGACAGGACGACCGGCGTCCCCGGCGCGATCGATGTAACGTCTGGGCCCACCTCTTCGACGATACCCGCCCCCTCGTGACCCAACACGGTCGGGAAGGCGGGCGCATTGACGTTCCCGGTCATGTCAGTGTGGCACAATCCCGCCGCCTTCATCCGCACCAGCACCTCGCCCGGCCCCGGTGGCGCCACAACGACATCCTCGACCACGACGGGACCACCGGGTTCGTTGACCAGCCCCGCGGGCACAATCCGTGTCATGTGTCCATCCTCAATCACTCTGAGCGGCGAAGCCATCGAATTGTTTCGCCAGGGCGCGTAAATCGGTCGCAGGATCGGCAAGGGCCGCCGGTTCGAGACGTGCCCCCACCTCGATCAGCCGTCGCGCCGGGCGCGCTTCCCGCGTCCGGTTGACGATCACCGCCCCCTGTACATACCCTTGGCGGAGGAAGAAGACGGTGAAGGAAGCCTCCTCCAGATCGCCACGGACAACGAGCTGATCTCCCGCGCCGGGATGACCCAAGGACTGAAGGTTGATGTTGTACTGATCCGACCAGAAGTAGGGAACAGGCGCATAGCGCGCGTGCTGGCCGGCCATATTCCGGGCTGCCGCCGCGCCTTGACGGGCGGCGTTGTCGAAGTGCTCCACGCGCAAGAACTGTTTAGCACCGGGATGCCACCACTGCGCGACGTCGCCGGCCGCGTAGACGCCCGGGATAGTGGTCGCGCAGAACTCATCGACGACAATGCCGTCGTCTATTTTCAGGGCGGCGTCGGAAAAAATGCTCACCCGGGGACGTACGCCGATGCCGACGGCGACGAGATCACACGGAATGCGCGTCCCGTCGCCCAGCACAGCTTCTTCAACCCGGCCGTGGCCACGCAGCTCGACGACCGCGCTGCCCATGCGCAGGTCGACTCCGTGGCGCCGATGGATCGCCCCGTAGACGCGGCCGATCTGCTCGCCGAGCACGCCCATCATCGGTACCGGGAGCGGATCGGCGAGGGTCACCTGCCGCCCGAGCATCCGGGTGGTCGCCGCGACCTCGCAGCCAACGAAGCCGGCCCCGACGACCAGCACGCGCTCCGCTCCGGCAAGCTGCGCCCGCATCCCCTCCGCGTCCGCGAGCGTGCGCAGATAGTGGACGCCGGGAAGATCGAAGCCTGGCTGCCGAAGTCGTACGGGAGTGGCGCCGGTCGCGATCAGGAGGTGTGTGAAGCCTATATTCTCCCCCGTGTCGAGCGTCACCAGCCGCCGGTTGAAGTCGACGGCAGTCGCACGAGTGCCGAGCAGGAGATCAATCCCCAGGTGGGCATAGCGCTCGGGCGACTGGAAACGGAGACTGTCGAGAGCGCGTGTGCCCAGGAGGAACCCTTTCGAGAGCGCCGTTCGATCGTATGGGACGATATTTTCCGCGCCAATCATCGTCACCCAGCCATCGAACCCAACCTCGCGTAGCGTGAGCGCCGCATGGTGGCCGGCAATACCGCCGCCGAGGATGACGTGGTGCGGCATGGCGCCCATCCGCTAGGCCCCTGCCGTCGGCTCGCGCGAGACGTAGACCTGGTCGTCTTCGATGCGTACGTCGTAGGTCTTGAGCGGGCGCTGGGCGGGTGGGGATGTGACCGCGCCGGTGCGCACATCGAATCCGGATGCATGGAGGGGGCACCATAGCACCTCGCCCTCGAGATCCCCGTCGGCCAACTCGGCAAACTCGTGCGTGCAGATACCCTCGATCGCGTGGACCCGTCCATCGACCTTCGTCAGCAATCGCTGCTCCTCGCCCACCGTGCAAGGGTAGAGCTGGCCTTCCTCGACAGCATCGGCCGACGTCACACGCGTGTAGCCTTCCCGGTCAACCATCGATCCCTCCTTAATGATCAGTCACGAGAGGATGTGCCTGACGGCGACCGCGACGGCCTGTCCAAGCGTCACATGCTCTCCCGCTTCCAGGTGAACACCATCCACGTCACTCGTCCTGACCACCGCGGTCGTATCCAGAAACGCGCAGCCGCACGACGTCGCAACCGCCCTATAGAGCCCGGCGAGCCTCTTGGACTTCGCGCCGCCCCCCTCGAAACGCTCGGCAAAGTCGGTCAGCTTCCCCAACATGTTCGGGAGCATCAGCAGCACACGCGGCGCGCTCCCGCCAGGACCGGCGCCACTCCTCTGGACCATCGTCGCGAGGACGCCGGCCCCTTCGGCAATATCATCGGCGGAGCGCCCGATGCGCTGCTTCAGGTCGTTGATCCCCAACATGATCGTCACCAGGTCGAGCGGCGCATGGGATTCCAGGCACGGAGCGAGATAGTTTTTGCCATTTCGATGCTCAGTGATCGGGTCATCGAAGATCGTCGTCCGCCCGTTCAACCCTTCCTCAAGCTCGTGCTGGAGGACGCCGGGCCAGCGCTCGTCGCGAGAGAAACGGGCCCCGCCGCTGCCAGGGATGTATCCCCACGTGTTGGAGTCCCCGTAACACAAGATCGTCTTCATGGCTCGTCACACTGTGCCCGGCATTACTCGCCCACCACGACCGGGAGCGACGCGAGCCCTTGTCTGTCGCCGCGGTGCTTCCAGACCACCTCCGCCCCTGGCGCGACGCGGTACTCCGGAATGCGCGGGATCACCTCTTCCAGCAGGACCGTCATCTCGAGCCGTGCGACCGGCGCGCCGGCGCACAGGTGGGGCCCGGCCCCGAAAGCGAAATGACTGTTCTGCGTCCGGTCGAGCACGCAGCGATCCGGTTCCGGGAACGCCGCGGGGTCGTAATTCGCCGAGGCGTAGGACACCGCGACGATATCGCCTTGAGGGATCGTCTCCCCGTAGAATTCGACGTCCTTCGTCGTATTGCGGCCGAATATCTGGATCGGGGTGGCGTAGCGCAGGAACTCCTCGACCGCGGTCGGGATCAGGCCGCGATCCGCGATCAAGCGGCGACGGTCGTCGGGGTGCTGGGCGAGGTAGTGCAGGGTAACGCTCATCCCATCCGATGTCGTTTCGAAGCCAGCCGTGAACATGAGCTGCGCGAACGAGCGCACCTCTTCGCGCGTGAGATGGTGCCCTTCGACCCGTGACGCGAGCAAGACGCTGATCAAGTCGTCGCTGGGCTCTTTCGCGCGTGCCGCGACGAGCGCGTCGAGATAGGCCAGCTGCTCCGTCCCCGCCAAGGCGCTGTCCGCCGGGTCATCCGGGTTGAACATCCGCCGGATCCACTCGACCCACAACCCCGTATCCTCGTGCGGGAGCCCGGCGAACTCAAACAGCGTCCCCACGGAGAAGGGGATGGTGAAATCCTCCACCAAATCGGCCCGTCCCCTCTCGGTGATTGCGTCGATAAGCCGGTGCGCGATCGCCACGATCTTGGGTTTCAGTTCCGCCATGCGGGCGTCGCCGAAGGCGGGGTTCATGAGTCGCCGGTACCGCCCATGGAGAGGCGGGTCCAGCTCGATCGGCAACTGCGCCTCGGTGCGGTGCGAGATGATGGGGATGGCGGTGACGCCCACGACGGTCGAGGTGTACGTGCGCCAGTCCGTCGCGACCTGCTTGACATCGTCGTGCCTGCTCAACAACCAGAAGCCGCCGTACCGATCGACATGCATCAGCGGGCATGTGTCGCGCAGCTCGCTGTACCCTTTGAATCGATTCTCCATGAACGTCGGGTCATACGGGTCGAGGATGCCGGACGGGTGAGGCCGTCCCGGGATATCGTTCGGATCCAGTGTCTTTGGCTTGCTCCCTTGTTCCTGTTCCATCGCTCCCTCCCGTCCGCCTCCCGTCCGCCTCCCGTCCGTCCTGGCCGGTTGATCCAGACTGTCGGCGTGGAGCGCGACGAAGGCGGCGAAGGTGGCGCCGAGCAACAGAGCGGTCGAGGTCGCCCCCGCGTCCTGGTGCCCACGAGATCGCTCCCCCAGCCGGCTGGCGCGCCCCTTGCGCGCGATCATCTCCCGCGTCGCCGCGGCCCCCCGCTCGGCCGCCGCGCTCGCCGCCCGCAGCACCCCCACCGCGTCCGCCCCTCCCGCCGCCGCCGCCCGTCCCGCCGCCGCCGCCGGCGCCAGCGCGTCCAGCATCGTCTTGTCGCCCGGCCGTGCCTTGCCGCGCGTCGCCACCCCCTCGCGCGCCGCCTCCAGCATCGTCGCGACGATCGGGCCGTCGAGCGTCGTCCGCCCTACCGCCGCCTTGCCCGCCTGCATGAACGCGGTGCCGTAGAGCGGGCCCATCGCCCCCCCGACCGAGCCGAGCAGCACCGCTCCGACGCGCTCGACCACCGCGCCCGCGTTCGGGGCATCCCAATCCTGTAGGGCCGCCGTCACGTTGCGGAAGCCGACAATCAGGCTGACCCCGTGGTCCCCGTCACCGAGGACGGCGTCGAGCGCCGAGAGCTCGTCCGCGCGTTCTTCGAGCGTCGCCGTGACGGCCGCGAGCATCCGCCGTGCCGCATCCATCTGTCGTACCGTCATCATCATGGTTATGCTTCTTGTTATGGTCACGTTTCTTGTTGGGTCGTAGAAAAATGGGCCAAGTGGCCCCGGCACGAACCGAGTCGATGGTTGCTCGCCAACTCTCGTGAGTCAGGGTTCGATTCTGGTAATAGCATACAAAGCGGCGCATCTAAAAGTCATAAAGACGATGCCGAGAAATTGTAAATGCATCGCGCTACCGGCTCGTGTATGCAACCTTCGGTAATAAACCGTTTGGCCAGGGGCGGAACGTTGCGCTCATCGTCCTTTCCGTTAGTCGCGCACCGGTCGCGCTACACGACCGCGACCGGCCTCACCCAAGAGCCCGTCGCCCCGACGATCTTGAGCGGCAGGCAGATGAATAGAAACTCGTACACGCCATCACGAGCGAGCTCGTCTAGGTCGAGGATCTCGAGCAGATGGACACCCTTCTCGACCAGCATGGCCACATGCGTTGTGTGCGCCGGGTCGGGGAACGGATAGGGTTCGGTCGCGGTCGTGTCGGTGCCCAGCACCGCCATGCCCTGATCGCAGAGCCAGAGCGCCCCCTCGGGAGTCACGCCGGCGTGGCGGGCGAAGTACTCCTCGCTCCGGTTCCTGAAATCCTCGAATTTCCCGGTTCGCACCAGCACGGTGTCGCCGCTCCGCGGCTCGGTGCCCTGGCGGGCCAGGCACTCGCGCAGCTCATCCGGGCCGATGCGCGCGTCGTCTGGGAGACGCTCCAGCCCGCGCGCGCGGGCCGCGTCCAGCAGGATGCCGCGTCCCACGATGGGGGGCACGGTCTCCATCCCGTTCTGCGCCCAGCCGAAATCGCCGAAGACCTCCGCGGCCCTGGCTCCGCCGAAGACGCGGCCGCGACCCTGAATGTGCGCGAAGGCGTCGATGTGGCTACCCAGGTGGGGCGAGCCCGTGATGACCTCCATAGAGAAATCCAGGGGCGGCGGGTCGTCGGGCTGGTAGAGGCAACGCGGCACATGGTATTGCGTCAACCGAAAGCCACCGAAGGTATCGCGTGGCCCCTGCGGCATCTCGGCGCTCAATTCGCTCCCGAGGTCATAGACGCGCCCGCTTTTCACGCCAGCGAGGGCCGCCAGCACCTCTGCTGTTCCGATCCTGGCGCGCGCCGGTTGCGGCACGCCCTCTGTCGTTTGTGTCCGTGTCTCTTGCACCATTGCGCGCTCTCCCTTTCCCTTACCTCTCTGTCCGGGCAACACCAATAACATGTACGCTGCATTCCGACGCGCCCTCTGGCGCCTTCTATGGCTAGCCGTGCCCTGCGTCAAGCGGACGGGATATCTGGCGTTTGGGCCGCTCCCGGCACGGGCGCCTCGGTCGGGAGCAATCCTTCCGCGTACAGCTCTTCCCACAGGTCGGACGGGACATCGAAGCGGAACAGGCGCTCGTTCTCCTCCACCTCGTCCACCGAGCGAGGACCCATCAGGATCGTGGCCACGGCGGGGTGCGCGAGCGGGAACTGGATAGCCGCGGCCATCAGGGGCGTGTCGTGGCGGTCGCACACCTCTTTCAAGCGCTGCGCCCGCGCGATCCACTCGGCTGTGGCGGGCAGATAGTTGAAGGTCGCCCCGGCGACCCAGGTCGGGATATCCGCAGGATCCCGTGCCGTGGCCGTGGCGCGGCGCGGCTCCAGGTTGCACAGGATACCGCTGTTGTAGACGCCGCCGATAACCAATGCGATGCCCCTCTCTTGGCACAACGGCAGCAACTCGCCGAGCGCGCTTTGGTCGAGGAGCGTGTAGCGTCCGGCCACGAGGAAACAGTCGGGGTCGGCCTCCCGCGCGAAGCGCAACAACGGCGCGACGTTATTCGTCCCTACCCCGATGGCGCCCACGACGCCCTCCTCGCGCAGTCGATCGAGCGCGACGTAGGCCCCGGTCAGGGCCTCGTCGACATAGTCGTCGGGATCGTGGATGTGCAGGATGTCGACGCGATCGACGCCGAGGCGCGTCAGGCTCTCCTCGAACGACCGCATGACGCCATCATAGGTGAAGAGGTAGTACGGCTCGACATCCGGCGTGCCCTTGAACAGCGGAGAGCCGCCGTAGTACACCAGGGCGTCGCGCCGCTCCTCCGGCCCCTCGTGGAGCAAGAGGCGACCGACCTTGGTAGCCAGGACGTACTCATCCCGCGGCTTCCGGGCGAGGACCTGACCAAGGTAGCGCTCGGCATTGCCGTAGCCGTAGACTGGGGCGGTGTCGAAGAACCGTATGCCCGCGTCCCAGGCGGCTTCCACGGTGGCGACGGCTTGGTCTTCGAGCACCGGGGCGTACATGCCACCGATGCCGACGCCGCCCATACCCAGCCGTGGGACATGGATGGCGGATTGGCCTAGAGGGACTCGTGCCGTGGGGTCCATATACTCCTGCGTCTTTCCTTCAGAACTTGTCGGTGTTGATCGCCTCCAACAGCCGGTGGTCTGTCAGAGCATCGCCGCGTAGCTCGCTGCATCCGCGCCCTTGATAGAACGTGATGACGCGAGCGCACAGGCGCACGAACTCGGGGATCTCGCTCGAGACGAAGAGCACGATGTGCCCGTCGTCGACCAGCGATTGGGCGATCTAATAAACCTCCAACGTGGAGCCGACGTCAACACAGCGCGGGATCGTCGAGGAGGACCATCTGCGGATCCCAGACCGAGCTACCCTAAAAATCGCGTAGAAGCAACGCCGCTGCTGGATGGCCATATGCGTCTCGTCAATGATGACGAGCGAGATCCCACAGTTCATCGAGAGCCGACCAGAGTGATGGATCTAGTGGCAGGGGTACCGATCATCGGCACCAGCACCCCTACACTTGTCGGCTCTCGTTCACTCGATGCTGAAACACAAGCTGCCGCAGTTGCGTCATGTTGCTTCCCTAGCCATCCTGCCAGGCTCGTCGGTTCGATGTTGAACGCCATGTCCTATCTACGACCATCACTTGCTCATAGTGACGATGTGGTAGAAGTTGCTGGGATCCCAGTTCCATCCGGTGATCGCCCTGCTCAACCCGATGGTGTAGTCCGTCGACACCAGATAGGTCATGGCCGCATCATCATGGACTATCTCCTGGATTGACTTCGAGAAACTGATCCGCTGCTGGGTGTTCAGGATGGATGAGCCTTTCGTAATGAGCTTATCAACCGCGCTATTCGAGTAGTTCTCGTAGTTAGGAACAGCGCCCGTTGGATATCTGAGGAATAAGCCGAAAACCGGGTCCGGGAGGAATGAGCCGTCCGACCACAGCGCAAACGTTGCCTTGTGCCCAAGCACCAAGTCGCCGATTGCGGCGGGCGGGAGTGGCTGGAGCGCGACGCGGACCCCAAGATTGGCAAGGGCACTCCTCATAAGGACCGCGATCTGCTCCTGAACGGGGTCGCCTGCACTGTAGGAAAGGGGAGTGGAGAACCCATTCGGGTATCCAGCCTGGGCGAGCAGCCGCTTCGCTACAGTGAGGTTGTAGCCGTATGTGTGGAAATTGGTAACGCCGGGCGTGGCCAACGCCAGAACTCCCTCGGATGCCTGGGCCAAGCCACGGAAGATATTGCCGGCCATCTGGGATCGCGGCATGGCCATCTCTACGGCTTGCCGTACTTTCTTGTTGTTGAAGGGTGAGGTGGAGTTGTTGGTCACGCCTGCAAGGTCAAGATCGCTTGCGACGGCAACGCCCCGCGCGCTCGGAGTCGTGCGAAGGAAGGCGATCTCGTCCGGCGACAGCGATTCCGCTACATCAATCTGCCCGGACTGCAGCAGCGCGACGCGATTTGCTGCTTCAGGCACGATCAGCCAGACGATCTTCTTAATGCTGGGCTTCGGGCCGAGGTAGTAAGGATTGGCCTGCATGACGACCTGTCTGCCAGCCTCCCAGTCGGTAATGTGATATGGCCCAAAGAAGTCGTCATGTGTGAGGCGCCAGTTCTTTGCCCATGGATCGCTCGACGTGGCATGCTTCTGGGCCTCCCTTGAATCGAGCACGGCCAGACCGATGTGCGCCGTACTCTCACAGATGTATGGCATGGGCTTGTTAGACGTGATTTTGACCGTGTATCGGTCCACGACGTGGTATTGGCTCACATTTCCCGCTCCGACCAGTTGCAGGAGGAAGAGGTGGATCGCCTTGGTTGCGTTGGCCATGCGTACGGTCCACACGTAGTCAGCGGACGTGAGTTCATGGCCGTATGGAGACCTAATCCCGTGATGGATGTGGTACATCACGGTTTCGCCGTCGCCGCTCAGGTCACAACTCGACAAGATGCCCGGGTGGACATTGTGGAAGGTAAGATCCGGATACCAGAAGCCGGGCACCTGATTGGGGTCGGCATTAGCCGCCGGTTTAAATGGGTACTTGATGTGGTCGTATTGCAGACCGAATCCCTCGACGTTGCCCGCTATCGTCCACACCAGCGGGCCGTTGACCAAGTCATCGTCGACCCCCTGCGGCGTGCCTGCTATTGCAACGATCAGCGTGTCGCTGCTGCTCTGGGCGGCTCGCGCGCCGACCAAGCCGTAAGTCTTTAGCCCGGCGGAGAAGCATACGACAAGGGATACGACGATGGCAACGGTCAGTCTCCCGAGCAGGTTGCGCGTGCGGTGCTTACGCAGGATCTTCATGGACACGTCTCCCTTTCTGGCTGTATTGAATTCTGTGAGTGATCGAGTAGTGCCGCGACAATGGCCAACTCCCGGATAACGTTTCTGGCTCAACCGTCACCATCCTTCCTCTGGGCGGTCCTTGGCCGGTCTCCGCAACTGGTCTCTGCCGGTCCATCGGCCGGTCACGAAGTCTCCCGAGCGGTAGCACGCCGCAACGTGATCGGGCGCCACGGGCTCGAGTGGAGGCGCGGCCGACCGACAACCGGGCTGAACCAATGGGCAGCGGCTGGCGAGCGGGCACTCGTCTGGCGGATTGATCGGGCTTGGAATCTCGCCCTCGAGGACGAATGGCTCGAGATGCTGGTGAGGATCCGGATACAGCACTGCGGATAGGAGCGCGCGGCTGTACGGCTGGTACTGGGTTTCCAGAATATCATGCGTGCTAGCCAACTCGACGATCCGCCCGAGATACATAATGGCGATTCTGTGGCTGACCCGCTCGACGGCCGTGAGGTCGTGCGAGATGAACAGATACGAAGCACCGAACTCCTCTTGAATCGCGATCAGTAGATCGAGTATCTCGCCGGCCACCGACGGGTCGAGGTTGGAGGTTGGCTCGTCGAGGACAATCAGATCCGGACGGGTGACGAGCGCCCGCGCGATTCCTGCGCGCTGCTGCGCACTTGCCGTAAGTTCCGCCGGAAACCGATCGAGATCACTGGCCGGGAGCTGAACTGCGTCGAAAACCTCTCGAACCCGTTGCCGCCGCTGGTGACGGTTGAGTACACCTTGGAGTTGAACCGGCTCCTCAACCGTGTCGCCAATTGAGCGGCGCGGATTGAGCGACGAGAACGGCTCCTGAAACACCAGTTGTATCCGGTGCCGCATAGATCGAAACTGCGCCTGCGAGCAGCGAGTGATGTCGACGCCGTCAAAGAAAATGGACCCGGCACTAGGCTCGATCGTGCGCAAGATGCACCGGCCCACCGTCGTCTTGCCCGAACCACTCTCTCCCACGAGACCGAGCGTTTCGCCATGCCCGATGGAGAACGAAACGCCATTGACGGCCACAATAACTGCCGTCTTCGTCAACGGGAAGTATTTCTTGAGCGATTCGACCCTGAGAAGCTCACTCATCGCTGCACACCCATTCCCCCTACCCGTGACCTTCTGGCTACCCGCACGGCCGCCAAGAGTTTCTTGGTGTATGCCTCCTGTGGTGAATCGAACAGTTCCTCGGTAGAAGCGGTCTCGATAATCCGGCCAGCTTGCATGACTGCCACCCGATGGCAGTACTGAGCCACAATCCCAAGGTCACGGGTGACGTAGAGCTGCGTCGCACGGTGCTGGCGGACCAGCGCGGCCATGAGATCAAGCACCTGACGCTGCACCGTCACATCTAGACCCGCTGTCGGCTCGTCCGCGATGATAAGGTCGGGATCTTGCAGGAGGGCGAGTGCAATACAGACCCGCTGAGCCATACCCCCGCTCAACTCGTGGGCATAGGCGGACAACCGTCTGGCCGGGTCTGGGATCCCGACCATGCTCAGTGCTGCTGCCACACGCTCACGCGCTTCAATCTTTCGGACCTTGTGATGGACGCGCAGCACAGCAGTCATCATGTCCCCAATGCGCACGACCGGATTCAGTTGTGACTTTGCGCCTGGTAAGATATGCGCGATCTCCTTGCCCCGTAACTCCCGCAGTTCTCTGGCCGGCAGACGAAGGATGTCTTGATCGCGATAGCGGATGACGCCGCTCGTCACATGCACGTTTTCGGGGAATAGGAGAAGGAGCGAACGCACCAGCACTGACTTGCCGGCCCCAGATTCGCCTACAACGCCAAGGACTTCGCCGGGCTCCATAGTGAATGAAACGTCGTCGAGGAGCCGGCGCCCGGTCCCCGCCTCGACCGTGAGATTGCAGACTTCGAGGATGTAGTCGTTCATAGGTCCGCGTCCGTGTCCGAAAGCATCGTTGTGGCGGGGAGTGGGATGACCGGCTCAGGTCCCGCGACCTGAAGGGTTGCATCGGATGGCGCATGCTCGATTGTCACACCAAGGTCCAGGCGACGCACTGCCACATCTGCCCGCCGCCAACTCGGATCAAGAAGCTTGCCGAACACCTCACCCGCGACGCCGAACGAGAAGACGGTCATCCCCAAGGCGATACCCGGGAAGAGCGAGGGCCACCATTGATCGATTATCAAGGACTTCGCGCCGGTTGAGATCATCGATCCAAGTTCGGGGGTAGGTGGCGCAACTCCAGCGCCGACAAAGCTCAGACCGGCCGTAAGCAGGATGGCAAAGCCGATGGTCACCGAGATTTGAACGATCACCGGAGGGAGCGCATTGGGTAGCAGATGCTTGAACGCGATGCCGAGATCATGGTTCCCGATCACACGCGCTGCCTCCGCGTATGGGCGGCGGCGGAGCGATAGGATCTCCGAGCGTACGAGTCGCAAGAAAACTGGAATGTTGACGAATGCGATCGCGGCCACTACGTTAATGACGTTGGCACCGCGAATGGCGACCAGAACCATCGCCAGGATAAAGACGGGGAACGCCTGGATAACGTCCAGCACCCGCAGAAAAGCTTCCCCCAGCAGTGATGCAAGACGATTGCTCGTTCCCTCGAAGTACCCTACCGTGACGCCAAGTGGCACTCCAACCGCGACGGAAATAAACGAGGCGATAACCGCGATGAGCACATCGGTGCGCGGCGCTGCCAAGATGCGCGATAACACGTCCATACCGTTATTATCCGTGCCAAACCAATGCGCCGCGTTCGGCGGCAGTAAGATGTGCGAGGGATCCGCCGTCTGCGTGGGATAAGGGGCCAAGAACTCGCCAAAGATAGTCAGGAACAGGAGCACCATGAACAAAGCAAGACCAACCAGTTCCAGCCATGACAATCGGCTAAGCAGTCGAAGCGCGTGACGGTGCAACGAATGTGAGGGTACCGTCGGAGCTGCTGTCTGTGTCATATTTATTATTCCTTAGCTCACTAAGAGCCGTTAAAGATTAACTTCCCGTTTTGGCCGTCGCGTCCAGGCGTCTGAGTCGGCACAGTGGCGGGAAGTTATTTCTTAACGAGTCCTAAGTAGCCGACCGACTCCGAACGCGTGGGTCAGCGGCGAAATGGAGCAGATCAACGAGGAGGTAGACAAGCATGGTGAAAGTCGCCGCGACGAGGACGAAAGCCTGCAGCGGAGCGTAGTCCGCGCTGATGATCGCTTGGACTGCGTATTGGCCCACCCCGTTGAGGTTGAACACCGTCTCAATCAGGACGGCCCCACCTAGGAGATAACCGGACGTGACGCCAGCGATCACAATCGTCGGTGGTGCCGCTACCCGTAGCGCCCACCAGAGAATGGTGCGCCGCGGCAAGCCGAAGCCCTCGGCGTAGGTCGTGAAGTCGCTCCGGAGCGCCATTCCCATGGCCGAGCGGGTCATCTTGTAGACGGCGCCTCCATAAACGAAGGCCAGAGTAAAGACCGGGAGAGCAAGATGCGACACGGCCGAGGAAAAGGCGGCGAAGTTTCCGGTCAGCAGCGAATCGACCGTGTAGAAGCCAGTGATGGTCTGCGGTGCCGTCGCTCCAATGGCGAGCCGCCCCTCAGGGCCTGGAGCGATATGCAACGCGGTGTAGAAGATAAAGATAAGCAGTAGGCCAAGCCAGAAATCCGGCAACGCACCGGCCACAAGGCCGTAGACGAGGGTGAGCTGCTTGAGCGCCCTGGTAAAGATGCCGCCCCCACGGGCAGCCGTAAGGGCACCCAGCGGGACAAGGACCATGATAATGACGAGTACCCCGAGCATGATGAGCTCGAGCGTCGCCGGCACCCGCTGGCCAATATCGGAGAGGACATCCGTGCCGTTTACCCACGAGCGTCCGAGATCGCCGTGGAACAGGTGCTGGACGTAGGCTATGTATTGTTGAGGCAACGGCTCGTTGAGGCGCAACTCCTTCCGCAATTGTTCCACGCCCTGCGGAGACGCCAGCGGACCGAGCTGTAGGCGCGCGGGATCTCCTGGAAGCAATCGGACCAGAATGAACGTGACTATTGAAATTAGGAAGAGCTGAGGAACAAGGAGAAGGACACGGCGCAGGATATAGGTCCAAAAGCTCATACGCTACCTTCCCATCAGAGAAACTTGCTCGCCGCCGCATCTGTGTGCCCGACTCCGCTGCCAGCAGGACGATCTCTTGCAGACGGTCCATTGCCTCGCCCGTTCCGATTGACGTTGCCCAGGCTATGGGAGTCCGTCACCGAGATCGTCGCTTCGATCGCCAGCGACCCCGCGACTATCGCTCGCTCCGCGCCAACTGGATTCGCGACCACCGAGGAGTAGGTTACTCCCTCCACTCATGCCGACCCACACGCCCTCACCATTGGGTGCCTTCGCCCGCCGCAGTTAGAAGTGCTCTCTTCGGAGAAAGATCATGGGCCGGAGCGATCAACGCCGGATCTCTCGGTGCTGATCGCTCGGTGACCCCCAGAAAGCGTGTTACTTAATGACGACGCCGGCCCGCTCGAGCACGTACCAGAACGCGGCGTCCGCCCACTGGACGATAATGTTTTCCCGGCTTGGTGTGATGAACGATCCCTCGTTATGGATCGAGTGTCCACCGACGATATGGATGATTTGTATGGGTAGCCCTACCGATGCTGCTATATGCACGCCATAAACGGGATGGCGTACCGCTGGCAAGCCTTCGGCACCGGAATCTGCCTCCCATCGCTCCCGATTCCGCTGACTGAACTCGAACGGCTTGCCACAATCGTGGACGAGGGCACCCGCGATAAGGATGTCCCGATTGATTCCGAAGTCACCGAGTAGCTCGGCCCACGCATCAGCCATCGCGACCGCAGCCTTCGTTACTCCGCGCATATGGTCGGCCTGCGTTCCCCTCGTCAGAATTAAGTGACCGGGATATCCCTCAGGCGGGATGTCAGAGATTCGCCGGTATTCCGTTTCCGACAGGGCTAGCGCCCAGGCGGCCACAACCTTCTCACGAAGATCCGGGTTGCTGATCCACTCCAACTCTGGAAGCTCTTCCTGTACGTTGGCGCGGAGCGTGTCCATGTCAGCCACGTCAGTCACGCTCGTTCCCTTGATATCCTGTACTGTCATGGCCTACCTCCTCACTCTCCTCCGGAACGCTCTCAACACGTTGGAAGTAATGTACCAATTCTTGTGTGTGAAAGTCATAAGAATCACGTTAAAAATTCATATGAGGGGTTCCTCGCGCTGCGGCGCGACCAGCGGCCATGAAAAAGGCGGCGTGCGCTATCGTACAGATGGGGCGGGCGCGCAGGAGGGGTCGGGTTCTGTGTGGTGCTATGAGCCCGTAGATGAGGGTGACCTCAGGTGCGCGGAGCATTAGCGCGTGTGCCGTGAGCACGAA
>JAABUQ010005523.1_pt1 | contig 20044 bp, 22 predicted proteins | sample 5560001 | NCBI WGS metagenome assembly JAABUQ01 (sample SAMN10711888, study PRJNA513371) | rock metagenome | isolation source: Antarctica rocks | place: Antarctica: Victoria Land, Finger Mt nord | collected 2015-12-18
GTCGGTCGACTTTCGCCTCGGCGAGGATGTGCTTCACGCGGCGTTCGGGGAAGGCGTGATCACCGGCGTCGAGCCCGGCGGAGTGATCGTGGTGCGCTTCGCGAGCGACGGCTCTGAGCGCAAGCTGATGGCCGAGTACGCGCCGGTCACGCGGCGCTGAGTGCCAGTTGCGCTCAGCCGGTTCGGTTATTGGTCAGCGCGCCCCACCGGGGTGAGAACCTAAGATTCGCGGCGTGGCGGCAACGGTCATCGACGGCAGGTCTGTGGCGGCTGCCGTGCGGGCAGAGGTCGCCGAGCAGGTCAGCCGTGTGAGCGAGAGCACCGGCTACCCGCCCGGTCTGGCCACGGTCCTCGTCGGTGATGATCGCGCCTCGGCCGTATACGTGGGCGCCAAGCAGCGCGCCTGCGCCGAGGTGGGGATGGTGGCTTTCGACGAGCGCCTGCCTGCGGATGCCTCCTCCGATGACGTGCTCGAGCTGCTGGGCCGCCTCAACGACGACCCCGCGGTAAACGGGATTCTGCTGCAACTGCCGCTGCCCGCGGGCCTGAGCGGCACCGCCCTGACGGGGGTCATCGACCCGGCCAAGGACGTCGATGGCCTGACCCCCGTCAGTGCCGGGCTGCTGGCGCTGGGCCGCCCTGGCCTGCGTCCGTGCACGCCGGTGGGCGTGATGCGCCTGCTGGCCAGCGTGGAGGCCGAGCTGCAGGGCGCCGAGGCGGTGGTCATCGGTCGCTCAAACCTCTTCGGCAAGCCGATGTCCCAGCTGCTCCTGGCCGCCGACGCCACCGTCACCGTCTGTCACTCGCGCACGCGCGAGCTCGCCCGCGTGTGTGCCCGCGCTGACATCCTCATCGCCGCGGTGGGAAGGGCGCGCATGGTCAAGGCCGATTGGGTCAAGCCCCAATCCACGGTGATCGACGTGGGGATGAACCGCCTGCGCGACGGCCTCGTCGGAGACGTCGACTTCGAAGCCGTGGCCGCGGTGGCCGCCGCGATCACGCCAGTGCCCGGCGGCGTCGGCCCGATGACCATCGCCCAGCTGCTGGCCAACACAGTCGGCGCAGCGCGCGGCCAGGCTCCGGGCGGCGGGTAGAACCTTGGCCTCACCATGCTCATGAAGCTCTCGCGCCTACGTTCAGGCGAGCTGCTGGCCGCCGCGGGGGCCGTCGCCCTGGCCGTGCTGAGCTTCCTCCCCTGGTACCGCTCGCGCGTCGGAAGCCTGACCGCGTGGGACACCTTCGGGGTGATGGACGTGCTCATCGTCGCGGCCATCGCGGCCGCCGCCACCCTGGCCGTGGCCACCGTCACCGAACGGACACCGGCGCTGCCGGTGGCCAGCGCGATATGGACGACCCTGGCGGCCGTGCTGGCCGTGCTGGCCATCCTGATCGGCCTACTCCACCTCCCCGACCATGCCCTAGGTGTGCGTGCCGCCGGTTGGCTGGGGCTCGTAGCCGGGCTGGCCATTCTCGCCGGCGGCTGGCAGTCGCTGCGCGATGAACGCACCTCGCGTTACCCCCTGGCCGAGCCCGCGCCACGGCGTCCGCGCGTCTGAGACGTAGAATCAGCCGTCGTGATCGGACGCGAAGAGGTGCTCCACGTCGCTCGCCTCGCTCGTCTGGAGCTCGATGACGCCGAGGTCGTCAGCCTGAGCGCCGACCTCAGCCGCGTGCTCGAGCACGTGGCCAGGATCGCCGAGCTCGACCTCGCCGGGGTGCCGGCCACCACGCACGTGGTGGAGGTGGCCAACGCCCTGCGCCCCGACGAACCGCAAGCGTCGCTGCCTCGCGAGGTTGCGCTGGCCGGAGCGCCCGAGGTGGCTGACGGCGGGTTTGCCGTGCCCAGCCCACAGGCATGAGCGCGCTGCTCGAGCTCAGCGCTGCGCAGGCCGCGCAGCGCGTCCGTGCCGGCGATCTCGATCCGAGCGAGCTGTTCGAGGTCTACCGCGAGCGCGCTCTCACCGACACCCTCAACGCCTTCACCTGGGTCGCGCCGCACGCGCCTGAGGACTGCCCGACGAACGTGCCGCTGGCGGGAGTGCCCCTGGCCGTCAAGGACCTCTTCTGTACCGAAGGAATACCCAGCCAGGCGGGGTCGCGCATCCTGGAGGGCTACCGGCCTCCCTACACGGCGACGGTGGTGGCGCGGCTGGCCCACGCGGGCGCTCCCTTGCTGGCCAAGACCAACCAGGACGAGTTCGCCATGGGCTCCTCCAACGAGAACTCCGCCTTTGGCCCGGTGCGTAATCCCTGGGATCCCTCCCGCGTGCCGGGCGGATCCTCGGGGGGTAGCGCGGCGGCGGTGGCCGCGGGGCTGGCGCCGTGGGCCCTGGGCACCGACACCGGGGGGTCGATCCGCCAGCCGGCGGCACTGTGTGGCATCGTCGGTCTGAAGCCCACGTACGGCGCCGTTTCGCGTTACGGGATGATCGCCTTTGCCTCCTCGCTGGACCAGGCCGGACCGCTGACGAGAAACGTCACCGATGCGGCGCTGCTGCTCAGCCACATGGTCGGCTCGCGCGACCGGTGTGACTCGACCTCGCTCGACTTCCCCGAGTCGATAGTCCTGCCCGAGGCCACCCGTCTGGACGGCGTCCGCCTCGGGGTCCCCCAGGAGCTGACCGAGGAAGGGGTGGAGGCGAGCGTACTCGGCGCCTTCCAGAACACCCTGCGCCTGGCCGAGGACCTAGGCGCGACCGTGCGTCCCTGTCGCCTGCCACACGCCGGCCACGCCCTGTCGGCCTACTACGTCCTCGCTCCCGCCGAGTGCTCATCGAACCTGGCGCGCTTTGATGGTGTGCGCTTCGGCCTGCGCCACGGGGGCGACCGAGGGTTGATGGACATGTACACCAGAACCCGCCACGACGGGTTCGGGGCCGAGGTCAAGCGCCGGATCATGCTCGGCACCTACGCGCTCTCCAGCGGCTACTACGACGCCTTCTACGGCCGTGCTCAACGCGTGCGCACGAAGATCGCCCAGGACTTCGAGCAGGCCTTCGCCGACTTCGACTTCGTGGTCACCCCGACCAGTCCCACCGTGGCCTTCGGGCTGGGCACCAAGGTCCAGGACCCGCTGGCCATGTATCTCAACGACTTCTGCACGGTGCCCATGTCGCTGGCGGGTACGCCGGCCATCTCCATCCCCAACGGCCTGGGTCGACCCGATGGCGAGCCCGATGGCCCTGGGCTGCCCAGCGGCTTTCAGATCGCCGGCCCGGCGTTCAGCGAGAACCGCATCCTGCAGTGCGCCCACGCCCTGGAGCGGGCGTTGGGCTTCGAGCTGGCCCCGGCGGGAGCGTGAGCCACCACCCCGACCAGGTCGCGCCCGCGGGCGGAGCCTACGAGCCGGTGATCGGGCTGGAGATCCACGTGCAGTTGGCTACGCGGACCAAGATGTTCTGCGGGTGTGAACTCTCCTTCGGCGAGCCGCCCAACACGCGGACCTGCCCGGTTTGCCTGGGGCTCCCGGGCACCCTGCCGGTGGTCAACGCTCGCGCCATCCACTTCGGGCTGATGATCGGCCTGGCCCTGGGTTGCGAGCTGGCGCCCCGGTCGATCTTTCACCGCAAGAACTACTTTTATCCTGATTCGCCCAAGGGCTACCAGATCTCCCAGTACGAAGAGCCGCTGTGTCGCGGCGGACGTCTGGGCGACGTGCGTATCCATCGCGTGCACCTGGAGGAGGACGCGGCGAAGCTCATCCACGCCGGTTCCAGCGGGCGCATCCACGGGTCACAGACCAGCGTCGTGGACTTCAACCGCGGGGGAACGCCCCTCGTCGAGATCGTCACCGAGCCCGACGTGTGCTCAGCCGAGCAGGCGCGTGAATGGCTGACCCTGCTGCGCACCACGCTGCGCCAGCTCGGGGTCAGCGACGTGAACATGGAGGAGGGCTCGTTGCGCTGTGACGCCAACGTCTCCATCCGGCCCACCGGCAGCCGGGAGCTTGAGACCAAGACGGAGCTGAAGAACATGAACTCGTTCCGCTTCCTGGAGCGCGGGATCCGCGCCGAGGTGGAGCGCCAGACGCTGCTGGTTGGAAGCGGGGAGCAGGTCGTGGGCCAGACGCTGCACTTCGACCCCGGCTCGGGGCGCATCACCACGCTGCGCTCCAAGGAGGAGGCTCACGACTATCGCTACTTCCCCGAGCCCGACCTCGTTCCCGTGGGCATCACCGAGGACATGCGCGATGCGGCGCGCGGGGCGATGGCTGAGCTGCCCGCCGACCGTGCCGAACGCTACGAGCGGCTGCTGGGCCTGAGCGCGTCCAGCGCCCGCGCCCTCGCCTTCCGCAACGAGCTGGGCGACTTCTTCGAACGGGCCATGACCGCCGCCTCGCAACAGGGCGGCGACGGCGTGGTTGTCGCCCAGGTGCTGGCCAACTGGGTCGAGGGTGAGCTGGCCCCGCGCCTGCCCGACGGCGACCCGCGGGCCTCGCGGGTGACACCCGAGGCGATGGCGACGCTCGTGGCCCTGGTGGCCGAGCGGAGGATCACCGCCGCGGGCGGACGCACGGTGCTCGCTCGCCTGGTCAGCGCCGGTGGTGACCCACGCGCCGTGGTGCAGGCCGAGGGGCTGGCCGCCGTGGGCGGCGACGACGAGCTGGGCCCGGTGGTGGCGGCCGCGATTGCCGCTCATGCCGATGCCGCCGCGAAGATCCGCGCGGGAAAGATGGGAGCCGTGGGCCCCATCGTCGGGGAGGTCATGCGAGTGACCCGGGGCCGCGCGGACGGCGGCGAGGTCACGCGGCTGGTGCGCGAGCAGCTCGGGGTGTGAGGGTGGGGACCCGCGCCACCCGGGCGGCGAGCACCGGCTTCCAGGGGCGTAGCATCCTTTGACGGTGCCGAGTCGGTGCCATCGCCCTCGTGGAAGGAGACCTAGTGTCACGCCTCATTCGCATGGATCACACCGGCCACACGACGCTGGCCCAATGGACCGCTGCCGATCCCGCCAGCGTGGAGGCGGCCGTGACCGCCTTTCGCGCGGAGCTTGACCGCGGCTATTTCGGGATGGTCAGCACCGGGGAGGGCCACGCCGAGCACGTGCGTGAGCTGCCCGTCGACGCCGAACTGGTGATCATGCGCATGCCGATCGCCGGCGGCTGAGCGGCCGAGGGGTGCCGCGATGGCCACCTCTGCGCTGACGGACGCCCTGGGCTCGCCCATCGCCGCGGACGTCGCGCCGCTGCCCGAGCTGGCCGCGGTGCACTGGCGTCCGCGGGTGGACGAACGGCGGCTGCGCCGCTACGAACGCGCCTGGACGGTGAGCACGCTGGCGCACACGATTCCGTTCATGGTCGCCAGCGTCCTGCTCGTGGTCCTGCAGCCACTCTCCTTCCCCGTAGCGGTCATCGCCCTCGCCCACGCCTGGGTCATCCCCGAGCTCTACGCCCAGCGTGGCGCGAACGTGGTGCGAGCGCGCCGGCGTGCCGCACCACCGCCAAGCCTGTCCCACCCAACCCCGACGGAGCGGGTCGCCCTCGGTCTGCTCGGGGACCTGGTCGGCCACAGGGCCTGCGAGCTGCATGCGCGCAGCGGACTGATCCTCGAGCGAGGACGGCTGGGAGTCTGGCTGGTGGGCGACGCTGGTGCCCTGCTCGTGCGCCCGGGCGGCCGACGGGTCCTGTGCTACTGCGTTCGGGCCGTCGACGCCACGCTCCCCTCCGGTGACCGCATCGCCCATCTGCTCCTGGCCCTGCGCGCGGACGAGACGGGCTTTGCCACGGTGGCCAACATGGCGTTCTCCGGTGCGCGTTGGCGTGTGCGCCGCAGGCTGCCCGCGGACGCGCGCGTAGCCCTTGACGAGGCCGCCGCCGTGGCCGCCGCCGCGCAGCGATGAGCGCGCCGTGTCCAACGCGACCCAGGCAAACGTTGGACGGTGGGCCAATGCGAACCGGCCAGGCGCGCGGGCATGATGACGGACATGAACGAACCCTCACCCATCCTCGCCGGCGTGGCCCGCGTGCCCCTGCTGCTGCTGCCCGAGGAGGTGACCGCCGTCCGCGGGCCAGAACGCCCCCGCGTGCGCCGCTACCGCCTCAGCCGTATCGCCACGGGCCTACCGCCGGTGGGCACGCCGCTCGCACGCCGAGCCGGCGACCACGGGCACCTGCGTCGCCTGTACGACTGAGTCGCGGTTTCGTGGATTCCCAGGGCCGGCGCCGTGGGTGCGTGCACTAGGCTCAAGTGGTGACCGACCAAACGTCTAGGCAAACGTCGCTGGGCCGGCGAGTCGTGGCGCTGCTGGTGGTGCTCGCGGCGGCGTGGGTGCTCCTGCACTTCTTGATTCACATCGCGGTGGCGATTGCCAGCGCGCTGATCGTGGTCGTCGCCATCGCCGCGCTGGTCTGGGCGCTGCGAGTCATCCTCTAGGACGCCGTGGCCTACCTGGTCATCGCCCTCTGTTTCGGGATCTCCGGCGGGATCGTCGGGCGCATCAAGGGGAGCTCCTTTCTCCTCTGGTTCATGATCTCGGCGATCCTGCCCTTCCTGGGCCTGGCCGCGGCGATCGCCTACCGCTTCGAGGGCGACGAGCTGCGCCGCCAGTGCCCCAACTGTGGGCGGGTGACCAAGATCTACGACGCGCTGTGCACCCGCTGTGGACACGAGCTCGAATACCCCACGACGGTTATTGCGCCCGCCTCGGTGCGGCGCGCGGAACCGTCCTCCCCGCCACACGCGGCCCCTCGCTGAGCGCGAGCGGGCCCTGCGACGCCCATCGACAACGGATGGCTCGTGGCGAAAGGTGGGCGCCGCTCGCAGCTAGGCGTTCTGACAGGCGGCGCAGGTGCCCCACACGATCACCTGAGCGTGATCGACCCGAAAACCACCGCGACCGGCGGCCCGCATGGTCGCCACCGGTACCTGGGCTTCCTCGACGTCGACCAGCGTCCCGCACCGCCGGCAGATGGAATGCGCGTGGGGGGCAACGCGCGAGTCGAAGAGGACGGGGCCGCTGCCGATGCTCACCCGCCGAACCAAGCCCAGTTGCTCGAACAACTCCAGCGTGGCGTAAACGGTGGGCAGTGACGTGCCCGGCAGGCTGTCGGACACCGCCTCGTGCACCTGCTCGGCGCTCAGGTGCTGGTCGCGGACGGCCATGGCGCGGTGGATGACCACCCGCTGAGACGTGACGCGCTGGCCACGCTCGCGCAGCTTGGAAGTCAGCCGCTCGTCGATCTCCCGCGCACTCATGACTAAACCCTAGCGTATGTTAGGGCATCCTTATTAGAAGTCGGTCGCTACAGTGAGAGCAGCATGGTGACCCAGACCCAAACCGAGGCGCGCGCCCTCACCCTGACGCAGCGGCTGATCAACCGCGCGGGCTTTCGCGACGAGGGCGACTTCGTCCTGCGCGTCGTACAGCCGGCGCTGGTCGGACTGATCGACGGCACCGTGTCATCGCTGGCTCCGATCTTCGCGGCGGCGGTGGCCTCGAGCTCTCACACCGCGCTGCTCGTGGGCATCTCCACGGCGCTGGGCGCCGGGGTGAGCATGGGCTGGTCCGAGGCCCTGTCGGACACGGGGGAGCAGACCGGTCGCGGCTCGGCGGTGGTCCGCGGCGCGATCACGGGGGGCATGACCGCTCTGGGGGGCATTTTCCACACGCTGCCCTTCCTGATCTCCAACGTCCACCAGGCGCTGATCGTGGCCGGAATCGTGGTGTCCGTCGAGCTGTTCGCCATCGCCTGGATACGCAACCGCTTCCTGGACGTCTCGCTGCGCTCCTCCCTGCTGGTGGTCACGGTGGGCGGCGCGATCGTGCTGGGCATCGGCGTGGCCGTCGGCAGCTCCTAGCGCACCCCCTAACGATCCGGGTCCGGACCCCCCGGACGCGAAGAGGGCGGCAAACCTCGCGGTACAATCTCGGTTCGCGGCGGCGGCGCCGCTGCGAATTTCGGCCAGAGCGACACAGGTGAAAAGGAGGGCGCGGGTATGCGCGCGGTCGATGCCGTTATGGAGTGTCTGAAGGCGGAGGCCGTCGATGTCGTCTTCGGCCTGCCCGGCGGTGCCAACCTGCCGACCTACGACGCCTTCGTCGACGCCGGCATCCGGCACATCCTGGTGCGCCACGAGGCCGGCGGTGGACACGCCGCCGAGGGGTACGCGAAGGCGACGGGCAAGGTGGGCGTCGCCTTCGCCACCAGCGGTCCGGGTGCGACCAACCTGATGACCCCGATCACCGACGCCATGATGGATTCCGTGCCGGTGGTGTTCATCACGGGCCAGGTGCGCACCGAGCTGCTGGGCACCGACGGGTTCCAGGAGGCCGACCTGATCGGCATCTCCATGCCGGTCGTCAAGCACTCGTTCATGATCCAGCACCCGCTGGAGATCCCGCGCGCCATACACGAGGCCTTCCACATCGCCCGCAGCGGGCGCCCCGGGCCCGTGATCGTCGACATTCCCCAAGACCTGTCGCGCGCGGACATCGATTATGAGCCGGTTAGCGACGTTCGCCTCCCCGGTTATCAGCCGACCACCGAGGGGAATCAGAAGCAGATCCGCCAGGCCGCCAAGGCGCTGGCCGCGGCGCGACGCCCGGTCGTCTACGCGGGCGGGGGCGTGGTCAACGCCAACGCCGCGGCAGAGCTGACCGAGCTCTGCCGGGCCGATCGCTTTCCCGTGACCTGCACGCTCATGGGCCTGGGCGCCTATCCCGCCCCCGACCCGCAGTGGCTGGGGATGCTCGGCATGCACGGTCTGCGCGCCGCGAACTACGCGATGGACGAGGCGGACCTGATCTGCGCGGTCGGAGCTCGCTTTGACGACCGCATCACCGGCAAGCTGTCGGAGTTCGCGCCGCGGGCGAAGTTCATCCACATCGATGTCGACCCGGCAGAGATCTCCAAGAACGTCCCCGCCCACATCCCGATCGTGGGTGACGCGCGAAGCGTGCTGGCCAAGCTACTGATCGAGTATCGCGCGTTGGGGGCCGATCCCGCTCGCATGGAGGACTGGTGGACCCGCATACGCGGGTGGCAGGAGAAGCACCCGCTCGGCTACAGCGACTCGACGGACTCAGAGATCAAGCCCCAGTACATGATCCAGGCGATCTACGAGGCCACGAACGGCAAGGCGATCGTCACCAGCGACGTGGGTCAGCACCAGATGTGGACGGCGCAGTACTACCACTTCGCCGAGCCACGACGGTGGATCAACTCCGGAGGGCTGGGCACCATGGGCTTCGGGTTGCCGGCGGCCATGGGGGCGGCGATCGGTTGCCCGGATCAGCTCGTGGTGTGCGTGGCGGGCGACGGCTCGGTGCAGATGAACATGCAGGAGCTGGCCACCTGCGCCCAGGAGAAGATTCCCGTGAAGGTTCTGATCATGAACAACGGCTATCTGGGCATGGTGCGCCAGTGGCAGGAGCTCTTCTGGGACAAGCGCTACAGCCAGGTCGACATGGGGGAGTACCCGGACTTCGTGAAGCTGGCCGAGGCCTACGGGGCCACCGGCCTGCGCCTGCGCGACAAGACGACCCTGGTGGACGATCTGCGCGAGGCCATGGCGCTGCCCGGGCCGGTCATCGTTGACGTACGCGTCACGCGCGAGGAGAACACCTATCCCATGATCCCCGCGGGGCGAGCTGCGCGCGAGATGGTCGGATGACCAGCGCGGAGCGCGCGCACGCCGAGAACGCCTAGATGGGCGAGCCGGCCACCAAAGAGGTTCTCAGCCTCGAGGAGCTCGAGGCCGCAGGCGGCAGGCGCACCGGGCGCAAGCACGTCCTGACCATCCTGGTGGAGAACAAGCCGGGTGTGCTCACGCGCATTGCCGGCCTCTTCGCGCGGCGCGGGTTCAACATCGAGACACTCACGGTCGGGCCCACCGACGACGGGGGCGTCTCGCGGGTCACCCTCACCGTCGACGGAGCGCTGCACCCCATCGACCAGGTGACCAAGCAGCTGCACAAGCTCATAAATGTGCTCAAGATCCGCGATCTGGAGCCGGCCGGCACGGTGGCCCGCGAGCTTGCCCTTTTCAAGGTGGCCGCCGACGGGGCCCAGCGCGGCGAGGTCATGCAGATAAGCGAGATCTTTCGCGCCAAGGTTGTCGACGTGACCAAGCGCTCGGTCATCCTCGAGGTCACGGGCACCACCGACAAGATCAGGGCGTTCGAGACCATGGTCAGGCCCTTCGGGCTCATCGAGATGATGCGCACGGGCGAGATTGCGATCTCCCGTGGTCGCGGCGAGACCTGAGACCGGCGCCGGGCGCGAGCCGCCGGGCGCCCCTGTCCTGCACGCGAGCCCTGCGCCAGCAGGGTCCCCGGACCCGCTGGTCGCGTCGGTGCTCACGCGCGGCGACGCGCGCCTCGCGCTCGATGCGCACCAGCTTCGCCGCTTGTCAGAACGCCTGGAGGCGGGCGTCCAGCGTGCGCGCCGACGCGGACGACCGACGCTGGTGGCGCTGACCATCGCGGTGGGCGGCGAGGTCGATCCGAGCGCGGTCGTGTGCGCGTCGCGGCGCGCCGGGGAGCCCTGGATGGCGTGGGAGCAGCCCGATCGTCGCCGCGCGGCGCTGGGAGCGCTCGGCGAGGTGACGAGCATCGAGGCCAGCGGACCCGACCGCTTCTCCTCGGTGGCCGCGCGCTGGCGCGCGCTGGCGGCCGACGCTGTGTGTGACCCGCCCGACGGGGAAACAGCCTGCGGCCCGGTGGCGGTCGGCGGTTTCTCGTTCGCGCCCGAGGGCGGCCGAGCCCACCACTGGGCGTCGTTTCGCCCGGCCTCCATGGTCGTTCCCGAGGTGGCCATCGCTCGCGCCGAACGCGACGGCCACGCCGACGTGCGGCTCACCCTGTCGGCGCTCGCGGGTCCCGACGACACGGTGGAGGACCTGCTCGCGCATCTGCTCGCGCGCGTGGCCGAGCTGCGCCAGTCGCCCCTGCCGCTGCTCGACCCCGCACCGGCGGGGCGTTTCAGTGTGGTCAGCGACATGCCACCCGAACACTACGGCGCCGCGGTGGCGCGGGCGGTGGAGCTCATCCGCGCCGGGCGCCTGGACAAGGTCGTTCTTGCCCGCGAGGTGCAGGTCCGCGCCCCTGTCCCGTATGACGCCGCTGCGGTCTTCTCGGTCCTGCGCGAGGCCTTCCCATCGTGCTTTGTCTTCTGCGTGGGTCGGGGATCGTGCACCCTGGTCGCGGCCAGCCCCGAGCTGCTCGTGCGCCGGCAGGGCATGCGTGTGAGCACGATGGCGCTGGCCGGATCGGCGCGTCGCAGCGCCGACCCCGCCGTCGATGACCACCTGGCAGAACAGCTGCTGCACTCCGAGAAGGATCGGGGGGAGCACGCCATCGTCACGCGCCGCATCGAGCGCACCCTGCGTCAGCACGCGCTGTGGGTGACCGCTGCCCCCGAGCCCACCGTCGTCAAGATGGCCAACATTCAGCACCTGGCCACCCCGATCCGGGCCCAGCTTGCTCGGCCCATCGACGCGGTGGAGCTGACGGGCGTGATGCATCCCACCCCGGCGGTGGGGGGCGAGCCCCTGGCCGTCGCCGCGCCGCTGATCCCTGCGCTGGAGGGCCTCGATCGCGGCTGGTATGCGGGTCCGGTGGGGTGGACGGACGTCAACGGCGACGGCGAGTTCTGTGTGGCGCTGCGCTGCGCCCTGCTCAACGGCGACGTCGCGCGCTGTTATGTGGGCGTCGGCGTGGTGCGCGACTCAGACCCGGAGGCCGAGCTCGCCGAGACCGAGACCAAGCTGGCCGCGCTGCTGCCCGTGTTGGCCGGTTGAGCCTGGGTCAGCGCAGCGCCCGAGCCACCCGCTCCCACACGCGCCGGTGCAGAACCACGTTGGCGCGGCGGTCACCGGGTACCTCGATGAGGGCGCTGCGCTCGCCGACGAACGCCCTCTCGAGCGCCCCGCGCAGACCGTGGACGTCGTGCACGCGCTCGTGAGCGAGGCCGTACAGGGCGGCGGCGGCGCCAAAGTCCAGTCCTGTGGGCGTGGAGACGTGCTCGGTGAACAGGTCGCGTGCCTCGCCGCCACCGGGGGGCCGCGCCGCCTCGCGACCCATGGGCGCATCGGCCGCGGCCAGGAAGTCAAAGATGCCCCCACCGCCATTGTCGAGCAACACGATGGTGAGTTTCAGGCCGAGGCGCCCGGCGGCGAGCAGGCCGCCGATGTCGTGAGCCAGCGCCACGTCGCCGATCAGCAGCACCACCGGGCCGTCGCCGGAGACCGACGCCGCCCCGAAGGCACTGGAGACGGTGCCGTCGATCCCGTTGGCCCCGCGGTTGGCGAGCACGCGCGGCGGTTGCTCGAGCACCGGCCAGAACGTCTCGACGTCGCGCACCGGCATGGACGAGGAGACGAACAGGGTCGCTGAGGCGGGCAGCAGACGTCCCAGCTCCGCGGCCACCGTGGGCTCGCTGAGGCCGCGCGCGAGCTCGGCTTCGATCGCCTGCGCCGCACGCTCGTCGGCGGAGCGCCAGGACTGAAGCCACGCGCTCTGGTGATCGTCCTCCGGCGCCGCGGCTGCCGCTGACGCCGCGGGCATCGCGGCGCGAAGCGCCGCTGCGGGATCATCGACGAGCCATTCGGCGACCGCTCCGTCGGGATCTGACCACGCCCCCTCGGGATCGATGGTTACCTGGTGGGCGTCGGTCAGACCGGCCAGCCAATGGCGCAGCGGCTTGGATGTGGGCAGGTCGCCGACCCGGATCACCACGTCGGGTCGTTGGCTCGTGGCAAAGCCCTCGTCGCGCAGCAGGGCGTCGTAGTGGGCCACCGCCGCCGGTCCCGAGCGCGCACCCGACAGCGGCTCGGCCAGCAGGGCAAGACCGGCGCGAGCGCAGAACTCCGGAGCGACTCGCCGCAGGGCGGCGTGGCGCTCAAAGCGTCCGGCCACCACGACGCCCCGCGAGGCGCCCGCCACCAGGTCGGCCACGCGTGGGCCGGCCGCGCCGCTGTCCCGCCACGTGCGGCGGCGGAGGATGGGATGGCCGTCGCAGCGCCCACTCTCGTCGGCAGGCAGGGGCTCGGCGACGACCAGGGGCTCGCGCAGCGCGAAGTTCAGGTGCACAACCCCGGGCCGCCCCTCGACCGCCACCGCTAAGGCGCGACAGGCCAGCCGGCGCATCCAGCGCAGCCGCTCAGGGGTGGCCTCGTGGCTGTCGACCTCGAGGTACCACTTGGCGGCGTACCCGTAGAGCTTGACCTGATCGATGGTCTGCCCGGCGCCGACCTCGCGCAACTCGGGGGGCCGGTCGCAGGTGAGCACGAGCATGGGTACCCGCGCTTCGTGGGCCTCCACCACGGCGGGCGTGAGCTCGGCCGCCGCCGTACCCGAGGTGCACGTCACCGCGACCGGGGTACCCGACGCCTTGGCCAACCCCAACGCGAAGAAGCCCGCCGCACGCTCATCGATGTGGGAAAAGCACCGCAGCCGCCCCTCGCGCGCCAGCGAGAACACCATGGGGGTCGAGCGCGACCCGGGGGACGTGCACGCCTCGCGCAGCCCACACCGCGCGAGCTCGTCCACGAAAGCGCCCAGGAGCATGTAGGTGTCGGTGGCGGAGGGCAAGATGGCTTCTCACATGGCCCAGAGCATCGTGATGTTGCACGGCTTTGCGGGGACACACCGCGCCTGGGACGCAGTGGTGGCCGAGCTGCAGCCTACGCGCGGACAAAGCTACCGCCCGTTGGCGCTCGACCTGCCCGGGCACGGCAGCGCGGCCGGCGTGCGCCCGATCGACTTCGCCGCCTGCGTCTCAGCGGTGCTCGCCCAGGCGCCATCGCGCTTCGTCCTGGCCGGTTACTCCCTGGGCGGACGCGTTGCCCTCCACGTGGCCCTGGCTGCGCCGCGCCGCGTCAGCGCGCTGGTGCTCGTGTCCAGCTCGGCGGGTATCGCCGACGCGCTACAGCGCGCTCGCCGCCGCGCTGCAGACGAACGGCTGGCCGCGGAGCTCGAGTGCGGACCCTTTGAGTGGTGGGTGGATCGCTGGCGCCGCCAGCCCCTGTTCGCAGACGACCCCGCCTGGGTCTCGGCGGCCGCGCGTTCCGATCAGCTTCGCAACGATCCGGTGGCGTTGGCCGTGGCCCTGCGAGGAATCGGTACAGGCCAGATGGAGCCCGTGTGGGAGCGGCTGGGAGAGCTTCAGGTGAGCACGGTGGTGCTCGCCGGTGAGCGCGACCGGCGCTACTGCGCTCTGGGCCGCGAGCTGGCCGACCGCCTGGTGTGCGGTCGTCTCGAGGTGGTGGCCGGCGGCCATGCCCTGCTGATCGAGAACCCACGCGCCGTCGCGACGGCCATCCGCGAGGCCGTCGACGCCGCGGACTGACGGCTCGCCCTGTTATGCGCCCGGGCCGATTCCCAGGCCAGGTGTTCGCGGGACGGCCATGGCGCCCTTGACCACGGGCAGGGGATTGGGCTCGTCGAGGAACAGGCCCAGGGTGGCCAGGCCACAGGGCGGAAGCGGTCCGTGGCCCGCCAGTGCGGCCGCGGCGTGCAGCGAGGCGGCGATGCCCAGAGGGCCGTCCAGGGTCGAGGCCACGTAGACCTCCGCCCCTGACGCCCGCACGAGCGCAGCCGCGGCGACCAGCCCACCGATGCCACCGCAGCGCGAGATCTTCAGGCACACGGCGTCGGCCACGCCCGCCCCCAGGGCGCCGGGCTCGGCGGCCGTCTCGTCGATGGCCACCCGGACCGCGACGTGGTCGCGCACCTGTCGAACCGCGTGCAGGCCGCGCGTGGGCTCCTCAACCAGCTCCAGGCCCGCGGGAGCGAGCGCCTCGATGGCCGCGATCGCCTCCGGCACGCTCCAGGCGCCGTTGGCGTCCAGTCGCAGCGCGGTCTCAGACCCCACGGCGGCACGCACGGCGGCCACCCGTCCGGCGTCGTCACCCATTCCCACCTTGAGCTTGATGCAGGAGAAACCGAGCGCGACCGCGTCCGCGGACCCGGCGGCGGCGCCGGCCCGGTCGGTGGCCGCGATCGTGGCGTTGACCGGCACCCGCTCGACGGCACGGTCGCTCAACAGGTCGGATACCGGACGCCCCTCGCGGTGCCCGGCCAGATCCCACAGGGCGAGGTCCACCGCGGCGAGCGCCTGGGGCAGCTCGTCGATCTGCCGGCAGGCGTCCATCAGTCGCACCCCGGGGGGACTGGGCGCCTCCAGCACGGGCAGGTAGGAGCGCAGGGCCCGGTGCACACGATCACCGCTGACACCGTCATAACCGGCCAGGGGTGCGGCCTCTCCGTGGCCGGTGATCCCGTCCTCATCGGTGAGCCCCAGCACGATCAGCTCGCGACCCCCCACGGTGCCGTAGGAGGTCTCGAGCGGCGTCGCCAGCTTGAGCACGCGACGCCGCAGCGTGACCCTCACGGCCCGACGCCGCCCGAGGCGAGGATGCCCGCTGACAGCAGCAGGCAGAAGGCCAGTTGCAGTTGGCCGGTCGCGGCCAGGGCGGAGTTCAGAGCCGGTCCGTCGACCCGCGAGCGCACGGTGCGCACGGTGGCGAGGGCCAGTGGAGCGGCCAGCCAGCATAGCAGCAGCCATGCGCTCATGGACCCCAGCAGCCACGGCAGGGGAGCCGTGAGAAAGGCTCCGACCACCATCGTCGCGTACAGCGTGCGGGTGCGGGCGCGACCGAGGCGGACGGCCGAGGTGCGCTTGCCCGCCCGGCGGTCGGTCTCCAGGTCGCGCACGTTGTTGACCACGAGGATGGCGGCCGCCATCAAACCGACCGGCACCGCTTCGGCGAACGCCTCCCAGGGCAGCTGCTGCACCTGCACGAAGTAGGACCCGGTCACCGCCACGACCCCGAAGAAGAGGAAAACGAACACCTCGCCCAGCCCGTCGTAGCCGTACGGGCGCGGGCCGCCCGTGTAGAGCACCCCGGCCAGGATGGATGCCGCACCGACGGCGAGCAGCTCGGGTCCGGCCACGACGACCAGGTAAAGGCCGCAGAGCACCGCGGCCACGAAGCTGACGTAGGTCGCAAGCAGGACCTGGCGCGGGGGCACCAGGCCACCGGCGGTCACGCGCACGGGACCCAGCCGATCATCGGTGTCAGCTCCGCGTCGAGCATCGGAGTAATCGTTGGACAGGTTGGTCCCCACCTGGATGAACACGGCCCCCAATAGCGCGGCCACGAAGGCCACCGCATCCAGATGACCCGCCCCCAGGGCCAGCGACGTGCCCACGAGCACGGGCGCGACCGCCGCCGGAAGCGTGCGCGGACGCGCCGCCATGAGCCATATGCGAGCTGCGGGCGTGGCGGGGGCTCGGACGGGCGCAGCCACCCGCATCAGGCCCGTCGCGGGAAGCGCGAGAAGTCGGGCGGACGCCTCTGTCGATAGGCATCGCGACCCTCCTGGGCCTCGTCGCTGGCGTAGAACAGCAGGTTGGCGTCGTGGGCCAGCTGCTGGACGCCCGTGACGCCGTCCTCGACCGCGTTGAAGCTCGCCTTGAGCAGGCGCAGGGCGAAGGGCGACAGGGCGAGCATCTCAGCACACCAGGCGACGGTCTCCGCTTCGAGGCGCTCCAGGGGCACGACGGCGTTGACCAGTCCCATGGCGAGCGCCTGCTCGGCGTCGTACTGACGACAGAGAAACCAGATCTCCTTGGCGCGCTTCTGCCCGATCTGCGCGGCCAGGATGCTCGCGCCGTACCCCCCGTCAAAGGAGCCGACCCGCGGCCCCGTCTGTCCGAAGCGGGCGTTGTCCGCGGCGATGGTCAGGTCGCACACGACGTGCAGGACGTGTCCCCCGCCGACCGCGTATCCCGCCACCATGGCCACCACCGGCTTGGGTAGGCGGCGAATCTGCACGTGCAGATCGGTGACGTGGAAGCGTCCCACGCCGCCGCCCCGGGAGGCCTGCCCGCTCAGGTATCCCGTGTCGCCGCGCACGCGCTGGTCGCCTCCGGAGCAGAAGGCGTCCGAACCTGCACCGGTGAGGATGACCACGCCGACGTCCTCGTCCTCGCGCGCCCGCGTGAATGCGTCGGAGAGCTCGATCACCGTCTCAGGGCGGAAGGCGTTGCGCACCTGTGGCCGGTCGATGGTGATCTTGGCGATATGGGGCACCTCGCCCGAGGACTTCTCGTAGCGGATGTCGGAGTACTCGCCGCAGGCGGTCCAGGTCGTGGTCAAGGGATGCGAAGGGTCAAGGGATGCGAAGGGTCAAGGGATGCGAAGGGTGGGGGATGCGAAGGGTCAAGGGATGCGAAGGCTAGCCTGTGACCATGGTGGTCGAGGCCTGGCTGGTGCGCGCGGCAGCCACCCGACCCCGACGTGTAGCGCTGGCGACCGCCGAGGGGAAGCTCACCTACACCGAGCTACTGGGCAGCGCCGCGGCCGCGGCTGTCTGGATGAGCGAGCGAGGCGTGGGACCCGGCGACCGCGTGGCGCTGGCGCTGAGACCCGGACTCGCCTTCATCGAGGCACTGCACGCCTGTCTGCTGCTGGGTGCCACCGCCGTGCCGATCGACCTGCGCCTGAGCGCGCCGGAAAGGATCACGCTGAGCACGGGGGCGCTGCTCACCGTCGAGGAGCCCTCATGGGAAGGTGCGCAGCGACGCTCCGTTGCCCAGGAGGAGACGCTGCGCGGCGCGAGCCACGACCTGGACGCCGCCGCCGTGGTCCTGCACACGTCGGGGACCACCTCGGCACCCCGGCCCGTCGTGCTCACCTACGGGAACCTGCTGTGGAGCGCACTGGGGTCGGCGGTCGCGCTGGGTGTCGATCGCAACGAACGCTGGTTGTGCGCCCTGCCTCTGGCTCACGTGGGCGGCCTGTCCGTGCTGGTTCGCAGTGCCATCTACGCCTCCACCGCCGTGGTGCACGAGCGATTCGACGCCGATCGGGTCCTGCACAGCCTGCGGACCGAGGACATCACCGTGGTCTCCGTGGTAGCCACCACCCTGCGGCGCCTACTCGACGCTGGTCTGGAGCACCCCCCGGCGTTGCGCTGTGCGCTGGCCGGAGGCGGCCCGGTGCCCGCCGCTCTGCTCGCCCGGGCCCGGACCGCGGGCGTGCCCGTGTGCCAGACCTACGGGTTGACGGAGTCCTGCTCGCAGGCGACCACGACGCCGGTGGCTGCGCTGGGCGACGCGGCGTCGAGCGCGGGACCGCCGCTGTTCTGCACGCGCGCGAGAATCAGCGGCCAAGGGGAGATCCTCCTGCGCGGCCCCACCGTGGCACCGGCCGCGGTCGCACAGGACGGTTGGCTGCACACCGGCGACCTCGGGCATATGGACGAGCATGGGCGCCTGCGCGTGACCGGACGCGCCGCGGACACGATCATCAGCGGGGGGGAGAACGTGGCGCCGGCAGAGGTCGAGGCGGTGCTCGAAGCCCACCCCGACGTGGCCGAGGCCGCCGTGGTCGCGCGCACGGACTCGCAGTGGGGAGAGGCGGTCACGGCCATCGTGGTGCCGCACGGCGATGCGCCCCCGGAGAGCGAGAGCTTGCGTGTCCACTGCACCGAGCGCCTGGCGTCCTTCAAGGTGCCGCGTCAGTTCCTGCACAGGACGGAGCCCCTGCCGCGCACGCGCTCGGGCAAGCTGTTGCGACGGGGTCTGACGTGAGCGTCGATCCGGCCGAGCACCGACGGCTCAGCGCCGAGCACTGGCAGGAGGCAGCCCCCGGGTGGGCACGGCGCCAGGAGATGATGCGCCGGTTTGCCGGTCCCGTTTCCCGGTGGCTCGTCGACGCGCTGGGCCCGCAGCCGGGACATCGCGTGCTCGAGCTCGCCGCGGGTCTCGGCGACACGGGCTTCCTCGCCGCCGAGCGCATCGCCCCGGGCGGGATGCTGATCTGCAGCGACCAGTCGGAGGCGATGCTCGCCGCCGCCCGTGCTCGCGCGGCCGACCTGGGACTGGAGGATGTCGACTTTCGGGTCATCAACGCCGAGTGGATCGACCTCCCCGTCGCCCACGTGGACGGCGTGCTGTGTCGTTGGGGCTACATGCTCATGGCCGACCCCCGCGCCGCGCTGGCCGAGACCCGTCGCGTGCTGCGCCCAGGTGGCCGAGTGGCCCTGGCCGTCTGGGACCGCGTGGAGCGCAACCCCTGGGCGGCGCTCCCGGCCCTGGCCCTCCGCGAGCACGGGCTCGCCGGCGACCCCGACCCCAGGGCGCCCGGGCCGTTCGCGCTCAGCGACGCCGAGCGCGTGAGCGAGCTGCTGCGCGAGGCCGGGTTTGTCGACGTTGAGGTGCAGGCCCTGGATATTGAGCAGACCCATGCGGACTTCGACACATTCTGGGAGACGGCCCTGGACATCGGGCGGGGCTTTCACGACGCCGTGCTCAGTCGCCCGGACCCCGAGGCCGCTGAGATCCGGGCCGACCTGCAGCGCCTCACGGCGCCGTTCGGAACTCCAACGGGCGCACTGACCATCCCGGGACGCACCCTCGTGGCCACCGCGGAGGCCTGAAGGGCGGGCGCAGGTCGCGCCCGGAGGCCTGCGCGGCCTGGGAGCCTGCCTCGAGGGGCGTCCGCGCACGTCGTCATATAGCGTGGGGACCATGATCTACGACGACGACGCGGACCTCACCCTCCTGCAAGGTAAGACCGTGGCCATCATCGGCTTCGGCTCGCAGGGTCACGCCCACGCTCTCAACCTGCGTGACTCGGGCGTGGAGGTGGTGGTGGGCCTGCGCGAGGGCTCCGCGTCGGTGGCCAAGGCTCGTGAGAGCGGACTGGAGGTCGCCTCCGTGGTCGAGGCTGCCTCCCGTGGAGACGTGGTGATGATGCTCGCCCCCGACGAGCTGCACGGGGCGGTGTGGCGCGAGGAGGTGCGCGACGGCGTCGCCGACGGCAACCTGCTGCTGTTCGCGCACGGCTTCTCCGTGCACTACGGAGAGGTCGATCCGCCACCGGGAGTCGACGTCGCACTCGTGGCCCCCAAGGGGCCCGGACACCTGGTGCGTCGCACCTACCTGGAGGGCAGCGGGGTGCCCGGGCTGATCGCTGTGGCCCAGGACGCCACGGGCCACGCCCGCGAGCTCGCCCTGAGCTATGCCAAGGCGATCGGGTGCACACGTGGCGGCGTGATCGAGACCTCGTTCAAGGACGAGACCGAGACCGATCTG
>JAABUQ010005524.1_pt1 | contig 20042 bp, 29 predicted proteins | sample 5560001 | NCBI WGS metagenome assembly JAABUQ01 (sample SAMN10711888, study PRJNA513371) | rock metagenome | isolation source: Antarctica rocks | place: Antarctica: Victoria Land, Finger Mt nord | collected 2015-12-18
CCCTCGTTCTCCTTCCACTTCCCCTTTCCCATAGCTATGGATAGAACCGTAACCAACTCTCCCTCTCCCGACATTCCTACTCCAAGGAGGGCGAGATGGGGGAGGGATGGGTTGTGGTGGTTCTGTAGGAAGAATTTGTAAGAGGATTTGTGAGAGATGACACACGGTAGTTGAAAGCTGCGATGGTGGGACCTTGCTCGCTAAGGAAGGAAGAACGGCTGATAACATGTAAGAGCTTCCATGCAGAAGACCGATGCTGGAGAGTAGAAGACTGCCAATAAGGGGTAGAGAGAAAATCTTTTCATTTGTCGAAAAGCCGGAAAGTGAGACGAGCTCTACACTGGCAGAAAAAGAACCAGTGGCCCATCCTAGCCCCACATATCATCCCCAGGAATAGATCCCGGCATACTAAACTCCCTCTTCCTTATCCTCAGCCCCTCTTCAAACCCTCTCGGATCCTGCTTCACCCCCGCAAGCCCAGCCGTAGAAGCATACCCATCCACCTCACTCCTCCTTATGTCATAATCCTCCCCAGCAGCCTTCCCATCCCCCCTTTCCGCCTGAGCATCTCCACCTCCGCTCTCACTGCCCCCGGGCCCCCTCGTATGAGCCTTCCTCGGCCAAAAACTTGGAAGGACGACCTGCTGCACCCTCGGCTCCACGCATCGTTCGTCGATCCATGCATGCAGTCTACTTTCCACCAGCTGGGCTATCTTGGGTATATCCTGCAGTCTGCTCCTGGATCCCACGAGCGAGCGCACGGAGAGATCGAGGCGGTAGTCTGGGAGGAAGGAGAAGGCGAGGGTGGTGGGGGTTGTGCTGGGGGGTTGGGTTGGGGTGGTGTGGTTGGGGCTGTCTGGGTCGGATGATTTGGCAGTATTAATGTCCGTGGGAGGAGAAGAGGAGGATGAGGAAGGGAGGAAGGATATAGATAATGTGCCTGAGAAGCGAACGATTGAGACGGCGAGGGAGATGGGAAGGATAGCGGTGCCGGGCTTGGGGTAGTTTAGGACGACCTTGGTTTCGATGCCTAGGGTTATGAAGTCGGAGAGATCCACGTCCATCCGGGCTTGGAGCTGGGTTTCGACCGCTGAGGCTGAGGGAGTGGTGACGGGGTGGACGCGGCAGTTGGACAGGATGGGGAATTCTTCGCCGAGAGAAATTTCTGTCACCTTGATGGAGGAGAGGAAAGACGGTTTTTGCCCGCCATTGAGGAGAGTAGTCAGGGATGTAAGAATAGCGTCGTCATCTTGGGCATCTGTCCGGAATTGGGCGATCGTTTGTGCTATCAGGACATTGAACCAGTCTAGGCTCTCCGGGGGATGGGAATTGACGTTGTAGTATGTCTTCGAGAGGATCGTGCTGGTTGTGAGCCGTAGGGGAGGACGGAGGACATGCGAGCTGGAGCGACCTTTTTTGGCTGGGAAGGAGAGGAGGGAGGGGTCGGCTGCATGGCTATTTGCGTTCTTGCGGGCGAGGGCGCGGGCGGAGGCGGTGGTCTCGTGTGAGGGGGCTTCGCCGAAGATGAAGAATTTAAGGAAGGCACCTATCAGGAGGACGACGGAGAGTTGGCCCAGGAGGAAGCCTTGGGTGAAAGAGAGGCTGGGAGGGGTTAGATGGGGCGTGTGTGGAGGTTCAAGACTGACGAGGATTGCTGGGCTTGTGGAGCTTGCGGAGAAGCATCTGCAGGGGAGAGGGTTAGAAGGTGAATTCGGAGGTGTTGGGGTCTACAAACGTTGAAGACTGCTCATGCTATTGAGGGGTTCGAGAGTAGTATGAAGCAGTGGAAAGACGCTTGGTCCATTGTGTCATGTTTCTATATAGAGGTTGAAGGTCAACACGGAGGGTAAAATTATATTGCAATAATTCCTCTCGAATCACTGGTTGTACATTCATGGTGTACATATTCGCATGGGCACTACAAAACGCAAGCTGTACGTCAGATCTTTGCCTACGAGTGCAATATCGTTCGATGAACCACGAGATTGAGTATGAGTTCCACCTCAATGCATTCAAACCATGTCTGTCCCAGAGCAACCTCGCCATGTATCACGCCAGTCCTCTTCAGGGGTGATAAAAAAGCCATGTGTACGTAATGTTACAAGAGCAGTATTCCACTCGTGAGAAAAGCAAGTAATGCCCGCCCTCTTCAGCATGGTGTTACCTCGAACGCCCCGGTGTATGGTCTTTCAACCCTCCTTTCCCCATGTCCCCTCCACTGCTGCTTCTTGGGAAGCCACAAATGTTGCTGATGCCGTTCTAAACGTATACCTCTTCATCATCTCCCGTCGTTGCTCTTTCGCTCAGACAATCAGATCTCCACACTCTTCATCTCCTCCCCATGCACATCCACACCCAACCCCACCTTTCCGTCATTCTTGGTATTGCCCGGACCGTTGCCCAAATCGCCCAACACGTCCGCTTGCATCAACCCCGCTGGCTGCTGCCCGCCTCTTATAACCGCCGGCGCGATCGGGCTCACCTCGAGCAAGTCCCCGCCACGCTCGCTCGCGGCCGTGTTTAGCGTGAAAGCATCTTTGTTGGCATCAGCCCCTGTATGAATTGCCGGCAGAGCGGACGCGTTGTTCTCTTCCGAAACGATCGTTAAGGGAGAGGGTTTGCCAACACCTGCGCCGCGGGGAGATTGGGTGACACCTTGGGGAGCGCGTGAAGGGAATCGTTGAGGTGAGCGACCGCGCTCTTCTGTGGGACTGCCGTAGGGCGACCCGGTCCTCCCCTGCTGATTATTCGGCCCCGATCCAGGTCTTCTGCGGGGCGCCTTGCGGCCATATTTCTGGTCCATACGCCAGCGAAGGATATCCAGGTAAGCGGGCTCGACAGTGGCTGTCTTGAATTCACGGAGTTTAAGCTCTTGGGTCTCTTCATCAACAAAGACTTTTTCACTCTCTAGGTCGTCGGCCACCCCAGCAAGGAAAGCGGCCCATGAGCGTGCGACGACATATTTGCAGTCGTAGTCCCGCCCGAAGATGATGATTTGACCCCATTTTCCTGTTGGGCCTGGAGCTAGGTCGACAGCGAGGTTATTGCCGCCCCAATCACGTGCGAGAGGGATCCAGCCTGGGTGTGCGTAGGCTTTCTGGATCGCTCGTGAGGGCTGTGAATCTTGGCGGTCAAGAAGCTCTTGACGCCAGAGAGGGTTGGTGGCTTGTTGCGGTAAATGGTTCGAGGATGAAGAAGAAGCGCCTGCGAAGGCTTTCGGCGGGAATGAGGTGGGGTTGTTGGGTGGTTGGGTGAGATATTCTTCGTTGACTACCCTCCAATTCTTCCATTCTTGGACAACCTCCTCGCAGTCGAGGAGCATACAGCCGAAAATGATGCCAGTTGGTCGACCGCCTCTTTCTTGTCCATCGTGGAACTGCAGGGACTCTCGAACTTCCATTGGCAGCGAGCAGTCGAGCTCATGCTCTAACTCATTGACGTCGTTCTGTGTGCATCCTTCCGATAGTTGGTCCCAGAGCTCTTCATATTGAGTCTCCGCCCAATGGTCAATCTTCTTCCAGGAATGTGAGACCGGTGGAGGAGGTGGCAGGCCTTCTTGGAAACTTTGCATTTGGATCTCGCCAGGCGAAACGGTATCAAATGGGTTTTGCTCGCTTTGTGGTTTTTGCTGCAAGGCCATACTTGAGCGCATTCCAGGCGAATATGGTGATGTGGGTGATTGTAGAGGGCCAGCCCCAGGGGTCCCTGGTGGTCGCGCACCGCCATTCTGCAAGCCTGGTGTGAATTGACTAGAGGTATCTTCACCGTAAGGAGAGCTCAGGTCTGCTCTTGAGTCTATTGCGCTTGTGGCGATGGAAGTGAGGGGGGCATGACGAGATTGGTTCAGTGGCATGTGTTGGCCCGTTCGGTATGGGGAGTCGTGTGAGGCATGGCGGTCGTTGCTGGTCATTGTATGCCAGAACGACCGAAAGGCAGCCCCAAAACTGGACGGGCAATCAGTCCCAATGCCTGATTTGAGGGGCCAAAACGTAGCGATATGGATGATTGATACTTACTTGGGCATGTTGGATGAAGGGAACCTAGTGTCACAGATGGGATGGAGGGCTTTCAATGCTCATAACAGGGATGTTGACAGTAATGCTGGAGAAGGAAGCGACACGGAGCAGTCTCACATAGTGTAAGAGGCTGAAGAGATTAAAATATGGATATGGTGAGCTTGGTGGTGGTGGAACGTACCATAGGGTTGCTAGAGTCTCAAGTAGTAATGATTTCTTGTCTTTTTGTCATTAAAAGGAGATTTCCCTTCGCGTGGAGGATCCAACTTTCATCACTGACCCCTGTTCACGCCAAATACTAAGCTTGGCGCTACTGGAATTAGTCCTCAGCTAAACTTGTTTAGGCAAGGTCGGTTCTATCCGTAGAAGCCCGAAAGCGTCCAAGACTGCAAACAGGCTTGGTATAATTCTTGAATATATATCTGAACAAAGCAAACCAAAGTCTGTTATTATGACCTGGTGCTTTTCTAGGATTGAACGTCTTGTAGCTGCCTATGATGCTGAGACCTCGGACAAATATGGATTGAGCCTGAGGTTGCTTGGCGCTACGCAATATGTACATCGAATATTCATCCAGCATGGCCCATACACCTCGTTCCTGGTATATCTATGTGCAGTGATCATCTCAGGCGCATCAACTTCCACTTCTGGCCATATTTCTATCAACCAAGGTTGCCATATACACGTAGAACATCACTGTTCTATTTGCGGACCAAGATCGGCAAGCCCTATGCCATCAAGGTGGCGATCACAGAAATATTCCATACACAATGCCGTTGAGGAGCATCATCATTGCTCCATTGAGAGCGTATCCTAAGATTGTGGCTCGTATCATTCGAGTTGCTAAACCCATGCCGCCTTGGTCAAGGACTATGGAGAACCCGTCGCGGCCCCATTCACTCTCGGCGCCTTTGGCAATTTCTGCAGCCCCCCAAGCGCCTCCAGTTTCTTCATCAAATCCGAATGCCAGGACGACCGTGCTTCGGGGTTGCAATCTCTGGGATATTATTTCTTCGAAGACGGACATGAGTCCAATGAGGTTGTTCTTGCAGTCACTAAATCCTCGTCCCCATATTTACTGTCCATCGTAAAATGGTTCAACTGGTAGATGTGTCCACCTCGAAATCGACGATGCAGGCACGACGTCTTGATGTGCTGTCAGGAGGATTGGCTTGAGAATTTTTGATGAGCCCGAAGAAGTGTAGATGAGACCGTAACGATTAATTTCATCCACATTCGTATGTTCATGAACAAGCGGAAACAGGTCTCTCAGCACATCATGGAAGAGGTCGAATTTTCTCCAACGAGAATCCTCATCGACGTCGCCGTTGTCATCAAAGCTTTCTGTAGGGCACTTGATAGCAGCAGAGAGCCTTTGAATCTGTTGGTCCAGATACTCGGGAGCATCGAACAGTGATGCCGCTTCCCACACTTCTGCTGACTGGGACAATGTTATTGGGTTCTGGCAGTGGTCATCAAGATTCGATCACGTCTGGCTTTTTTCTGAGTGACCACGAGACAGGAGGGCCAAAGTACAGTAACCCTTCCCAGAGCGTAATGACTACAATCGCAAGTTCGAAGACTTTCTACTAGGCTTTATCGAACATAGCGATAGTTTGAAGAGCCTTAGAATGTCCAACCTTCAAGTCGGGCCAAGTAGAGTGGCGTAAAGCAAGTGCTCTGACGATACTAAGGATAAGTCTTCGATGCTCTCTTCCTTCTCCCAGCTACCAAACCAATGTGAGTCTCCTGACCTCGATCCTCCATTTCGATATCTCGACTGACTTGTGTGCGCGAATCATGAAGACAAAGCCGGAGGGCAATTTGACGGCCCATAACGGCTACTAGCCTAATGAATGCTAGCTCATCTCTGGCGTCGAACTCTAATCGGGCATAAATATCAAAATCCAAAGGCCGAGAGGGCCGGTACTATCGTGGCTAACAGTGACATTTATGTGTGATGAGTTCTTTTGATGTACTCGGCGTTACATCGTTGTAGATCTATCGTGTAGTCTACAAAAACCATGGGAATTCAATTCCCCACTATCTTATCGATACAATTTCTTTACGTAACGTTCTGATACCATAGAACGCAGGCAATGACCATCATGCGCCTCTGATCGAATTGTTCGATCGTGGCACTATGGCGGTAAACGGGACTGAGAGGACAGCTGTTGCGTTTCTTGGGCCGCCAGCCTCATACACCCACCAAGTCTGGATTCACCATGTCCTGCAACATATCAGCCTGAAACTGACTTCTTCCAGGCCTCTGTCGACTCTTTCAATAGCTACGAGTATGATCTACGACCAGAGATATCAATCAGAGGTACTGCAGGTCAAGTTACGTTGATTCCCAAGCTGATCGGATCATTAGATGTTCTTCTCGCCGTTCAATCTTCCCTTGCCTCATTCGGTGTGATTCCTTTCGAAAATTCGTCCAACGGCTTTGTTTCGCAGACTCTAGACTCTCTGATCGACCGAGAGAATGAATTCCCAGACGTCGTCGTTTGCGGTGTAGCTTACATCGATGTCCAACATTGTCTCGTCGGCTATACCGCAGAGCTTGCCCTTGCCAACGGCCATCTTGCACTCTCGCCAACATCATCAGGGCAAAGGACGCCAACGATAGGCATGCCTGACCCCTGCAAACCACGCACGCAGCCTTTATTTGACTTGCACCACATCATGGACGTATACAGTCACCCACAAGCCCTTGGACAATGCGACGATTTCTTGTCAACATACCTGAGAGCCGCAAGTCGTCACGAGGCTACTTCTACATCCCAAGCGGCCGAAGACGTTGCCAAGGACCCCGCGAGGACATCAGCTGCAATTTGCAGCAGACTTGCCGCGGATGTTCACGGATTGAGCTTGTTGGCGGAGAACATTCAAAACAGTGAGGACAACAAGACGCGGTTCCTGATACTGCGAAGGGAAGATGGCCCAAAGTTTCTAATGATTGACAACGGTGCCGAAAAATCTAAAGCGCTTGTAGCTTTCAGTATCAATCACGAGGCTTATGGCGCCTTGGCTCGTGCTCTGCTGATTTTCGAGAAACATACCCTCAACCTCACAAGTATCAACCATAGACCAAGCAGGATTCGGCCGTGGCATTACATTTTCCTCGCGGAATTTTGTTGTGATGGAATATCGCCTGCAGTCGATGAAAATATCGAAATTGCGCTGAAGAATTTGGGCAAGGTTACTGAAGGATATGAATGCCTTGGCTGCTGGAGAGAGTGATCTCATGTGATTTTGAGATGGACAGTCACGCGAAGATGATTTGTGGCAGTGTCGTGCTGGATGCATGATGTTGAGATTTTCAACAGGGGCGCATGGATTTTTATAGAGCGCACGCGTCTTTTGTTCAACATTGCCAGCGCAACTACATTGTTTTAGAAGGCAAGAAGGCGTGGAAGGATGCTTCAATGCTACCGAGCCAGTCACGCCAGTCAAGAGTGGACAGAATACTTATCAAGCGGAATTGTCCCGCAGTTTTTCCATCCCTCAAACCGTTCCAGTGCTCGAGGGCTCGACTTCACAATTCCAATTGACCATACAAGGGAATCGCTCTCGAATCGGCGCGGTTCGACACTACAAGGATGGATATTCTGATTTCAGTGTAGTCCCAGTAAATCCTTTATTGTTGCTGAGCTAGTGGGGAATTTCCTATCTCACTGCTCCCACAGAACACAGCTACTGGCTAGCCCCGATCTTCTCTCCAGTCAGCTTCACCCATGATAATTTCCACTGTGTGATAGAAATTGGAGGTACAACTGCGACCATGGCCGACATCGACGTGGAAAGCGTCCTCTCACAGTTGACCCTTGAGGAAAAAGTGTCATTAACTGCCGGTATGGATCTGTCTTTTTTTCGCAGATCCATGCCAATGCTTTGCTAGGAAGAGATTTCTGGCACACCGTTCCAATTCCTCGTCTTGGTGTTCCATCCATACGCCTTTCTGATGGGCCAAACGGCGTGAGAGGCACTCGGTTTTTCAATGGCACGCCATCGGCCTGCCTGCCGTGCGCTACAGCACTTGGAGCGACTTTTGATCGTGATCTACTTCATTTGGCTGGTAGACTACTAGGACAGGAATGCAAGGCCAAAGGCGCACATGTGCTCTTAGGACCAACGATCAATATCCAGCGAGGGCCGCTTGGTGGCCGTGGCTTCGAATCGTTTTCCGAGGATCCATATTTATCGGGGACCTTGGCTGGTGCATATTGCAACGGAGTCCAAGAAGAAAACGTAATATCTACACCCAAACATTTCGTTTGCAATGACCAAGAACATGAGCGAATGGCAATCAATAGTATTGTTACTGACCGGGCACTACGTGAGATATACCTCATGCCTTTCATGTTAGCTATCAGGAATTCAAGGCCGGCAGCAATGATGACAGCTTACAACAAGGTCAATGGGACTCATGTTGCTGAAAGCAAGTCAATCATTGACATTTTGCGCAATGAATGGGGTTGGCAAGGACTATTGATGAGCGATTGGTCAGCCTTCCGAGCAATATTGGCTGCATATGCTCACCAATCCCAGGTTTGGTACCTACAGTACTTCTGAGGGAATCAATGCCGGCCAGGATCTTGAAATGCCAGGGCCAACGGTAAAATAAGACTCGTGGCAAAATTATCACAGCATAACCACGGTGAAAGGCTGACGTATCATTAGCGATGGCGAGGAACTGCCCTTGAACATGCCGTTATATCCAACAAAGTTCGGCCACAGGTCCTCGATGACCGTGTTCGTGAGGTGCTCAAGGCCGCCAAAGAGGCCGCCAATTCCGAAATACCAGAGAACGCAAAAGAAGAAATTTTAAACAGGCCAGAAGACAAAGACCTCCTTCGCCGCCTTGCCTCCGAGTCCGTAGTGCTGCTTAAAAACGAGAACAGCATCTTACCGTTCGACAAACGCAGACCTGTTGTAGTCATTGGTCCCAATGCAAAGACAGCTGCATACGCTGGTGGCGGTAGTTCTTCTCTACCCCCTTACTACACCGTGACTCCCTTCGAAGGCATACTAAATAAATGCGGCGATGTACGTTTCTCTCAAGGCGCATATGCTCACAAAGCATTACCCCTGTTGGGCGATCAATTGCGAACGTCCGACGGAAAGCCTGGCTTTGAATTTCGAGCCTACGACAAGTCCTTTGGGGCTCGAGATCGCAAGATGCTAGAAATGTTGCACCTGACAAAGTCAGAGATGTTTCTTGTCGACTACAAGATCCCTGAATACAATGGAACAGCTTTGTTCATCGATATCGTTGGCACATTCGTCGTAGATGAAGACGGTTCCTATGAATTCGGTCTGATAGTGCAAGGAAAAGGCCAATTGTTCATCAACGGAGATATACTCATAGATAACACTCATAATCAAAAACGGGGCACAGCGTTCTTCGGTGGCGGAACCATTGAGGAAATTGGCTCCGTCGATCTCTGTCAAGGCCAGAGCTACGTTGTGACCATCCGATTCAGCAATGAGGGTACGGATGTCAACTTCGGTACTGGTGGTCTACGTGTGGGATGTTGTAAACGGATAGATCCAGCAAAGGCAATTGAAGAGGCGGCAAAATCAGCCTCTAAGGCCGACCAGGTCGTCTTGTTCATGGGGTTGAATGGTGATTGGGAGAGCGAGGGCTTCGACAGACCCGACATGGATCTTCCAGAGCACAACGACGAATTGATTGAAAGGGTTCTTAATGCTAATCCCAACGCCGTTGTTGTCATTCAAAGTGGTACGCCTGTGACAATGCCGTGGGCCCCAAAAGCAAAGACTATCGTGCAAGCTTGGTATGGAGGAAATGAGACAGGTAATGGTATCGCCGATGTTCTCTTTGGAGATGTCAATCCAGTAAGTGGTGATCTCAAAATATTCAAATTGTGCTCGTATTAAAACAATGCATAGTCGGGCAAATTGCCTTTATCCTTCCCTCATCGTCTTTCCGACAACCCAACCTACCTGAATTGGGGCTCCGAGCGTGGTCGCGTTGTCTATGGCGAAGACGTCTACGTAGGTTACCGTTTCTATGATACAGTTGGCCGTCCTGCCCTCTTCCCGTTCGGTCACTGTCTCTCGTACACCACATTTGTGATCTCATCTTTGGAGGCTATCAATATGGATAGCTCCATCTGCGTCAAGGTTTTGGTAAAGAACACAGGCAAGCAAGCGGGCGCAGAAGTTGTTCAAGTGTATGTGTCACAGGAAGAGCCGAGTATCAAACGTCCGGCGAAAGAGCTTCAAGGGTACAGAAAAGTCTTCCTTGAGCCCGGGGAAATCCAGAAAGTGGAGGTCAATATAAAAAAGAAATACGCGGCCTCGTTCTGGGATGAGGAAAGGGAGGCTTGGGTGGTGGAAAAGGGAAAGTACAAGATTCTTGTTGGGAACAGCAGTCGATGCGACTTTGCAGAGGCAGTGTTTGAGATAGAACAAACCTGGTGGTGGAATGGATTATAGGTATGTACACTCCACCACGGAGCTCAGAGTCCTATGATAAATTGTTGGGTTACTTTAGAAAGCCAAAACAATGCAGGCTTTGTGAAGCATTCCTGTGAAGTCTTTCCTGTGAAGGTTTTCTGGTGGAGCCTTCCTTGTGAGACATTCCTCCTCAGGTTTTCATTGTGAAGATCATCTTGTGAGGTTTGCCTAACATGGTCTCCCATGCAAAGCAAACAGTATTTATGAAACAAGTTGTCTTTCAATCAACCACGTCAAAGGCGAAGTCAAACCATACAGCTACCCAATCCACCGAACAACTTCCATTTAAACTTGTCCGTTCGCTTTGCCAACCCACAGCCATTTCAAACGTTTGATATATACTTGAAGAAGCTGACATGCTTGATAAGCACACAACAATGCTATATCTAAAACACAAGAAGCAGGTGCTCTCTTCTACTTCCATTTCCAGAGCTCATCCCTCAGCCAAAATCATAGGGTATCTTACGTATTCTCATCTCAACACTCCCCTTTGCGCTCTAAAGCTCTCTTCCTGATGCCGATATTCGGGCAAGTCAGCATTAGACTACTGTAACTGGATTCCAGAGTCCTCGCTGCCTCACATCTCCACAACGTAGGCCGCAAAGAGAATCTAATATCTACCCATCGGCGGGAGACGGATGCCTTTACTATTCCAATCAAGACAACGGCGGTGCCCGATACGATCAGTCACTACAACGAAAAGCGAGCGCCATGACGCAAGAACCGATGGAGAATGAGCGAGAAGACTTCAATCGAATCAAGGAGGCAAGTATTATCAATCCCGCAGCAGAGATTCTGGATTTCGCTGCGATGCCGCTGTTGAACCTAGATCAGCCTGCTTTGATTCGGACATAGCATCATGTCGGGATTTGTGAACGGCAGGCAGAAGCGTGACATGATCCAAGGATTGGGCACGTGATCGACTCGTCTGAGTATTGCACAGGGATTCTTCGCATGGACGGAAGCTGACGATGCCCCCGTGCTCTTCTGCAAAACCAGGAAATTTAATAGGCTACTAATGAGACTGGATCAAATCATACAGCCAACCTTTTCGAACCCGCTTCACTGGTCGAGAGTCGATGAATATAATCACCTATAAACAAACAGGCAAACAAGGACAGACTCTTCGATCTGAAGGGTTTGGGAAAGACTCCCTCCCACCGTCTTCATCGTGTCCGATGATCTGCCGCGTGTTCAGCGTTGTGCAGGTCAGATATTGAAGCCAAGAATTGCTGCCAAGGTTAGCATGATGAATACAGCTACCCTTGTCAATTTGACCCTTCTGATCGCTTGGAGCATAGATCTGCCATTCATACACACATTCTCTTCATACTCTGCTTGGACAGGTTCTCTAGAGATCGCTTCTCTTTCCAGAGCTACATAATTAGACCCCCGAGTCTACGGGCTATGCGCAGACAGCCTAAGTGCAGGCACCGATGAGCAGACAGGGGGAAGCGTTTGTCGGTATGAGATTATACTTGCGACTTCTCTATGCTACCTTTAAACTCCCAGCTCGATGAGCGAGCGTTCTCTCTCGTGGTTTTCGAGCAGATATTCAACGGTATCGAAGATGTATCCCAAACCTTGGTCACTAGTATCGAAGTCAGTAGGGCTCCTATTTACCTGCACAGAGCCTATTCTGAGATTGTCTTTGTGGATGTTCCCTCAAGTCGTAACAAAGTGCTCCAAGCCTTTTCCCATGCATATCGTCTCGATCGTTCGAGGTCGGCTCTATGTTCTAGTAACGGTCCACGTAGAGGTGCAGCAATATCGGCTTCTTCGGATGATGCACTTCGTGCCTTACCGACAGTTGATTTGGAACGGGGGTACGGTATCCGAATTCCTCCTGCGGCCGAGAGACTGCCAGTTTTTTGACCCTCCTCTTGGCCAGCATCTATATCTGTTGCAGCCGGCAAATCTGTCTCAAGTCAACCCTACGACTGATTCAAATGCGCCAGCCGTTAATTAGAGAAATGAATTTACCTACCCTCCCTGCCACCGAGCATGTTGCGCCACTGCACCAAGTTCTCCATCAAATACGACCAAGCCAACCCCGACCCCGGAGAGCATGTCTGAGGAGCGTTCAAGAGCATCAATGCATACGATCATTACACCCTCTTCAAGGAGTGCCAAGTGCAATCCTTCCGCGAGATGCCCACGCGTGGCGTCCGCCTGGACGACCTCAACCTGACGCGGCTGCTCGATACTTTTAGGAAAGGCGAGCTGGGGATCGTCAAGCGCAAGTGGCTCCACGAGTTCTGGCGTGCGGTTATTGACACGGGCGGCATGGTGCGGGGCACGCGTTGTCCATTGGGGAATGACGTGAAGGTGTACGTGACGGAGGGGATCAATGATTCCATGTGGACGAGAGGGTGTACATTATGACCCAAACTTGGACCCTGCGTTATTTCAACCGCAGGTTGTACCAGGAAGTCAAATTGGTGCATGCATGGTGTATTCTGGTATGAATCTTCGCCTCGAGAATGACCAATGAGAGAATTAACCCTGCTGAGACAAGTCCTGGCGGAGTACACCCCAGCCGTGTTCTGGAAATTTCCTAGCAAACACGGAATAAGACTGGATTTTGACGTTTTTGTTGAGTCTGGAAAATGTCAATATGTGGCAAACCTCTGCTTTCCTATTGGACATATATCGTATTGTGGAAAGCTCCATCACAGCAGGTTCATCACACGATTTGGTAACGGTAATGTCCATTACAGGACTTTGAGCTGATTTAATTTGAAGTAGCGGAGCCTTGTTAAAGTACCTAATTGAGGAAGTCCGCAAAGAATTGTTGGGTCTGGCAGCGTGCATCAACACCGCCAAGACAGTGCGTAGTTGCTATTCCACGAAAGATGGGTGGCTGCCAATCAATGACAGCTCTCAGAGAGGTTCCTCGCGGCGGTCTAAGGAAAGAGGGCAGAATGGTACAGCTTAAGATCGCTGCTGGCATCAAATCTTGCCGTGAGTTGAAAAAGTACGAACGCCGGGAAATGAAGACTTAGCAAATGGAAGCTCTACCAGGCTCTTCATTATGTTCGTTATGTTATCGACAAAGGAGGACGACATCTCCTTTATGTGTGTGGTGTTTTCGACAGCAGAGGATGGATCAGAGAAGTTCAACTCTCTGTACCTCTAAGAGCAGAAGTAGGCTGCCAATAGTAGCGGTGTCGCCGCACTTGAGCAAGAGGAGGCACCATTTGATAGTTTATGTTAGAAACAGCACAGATTTTCTGCTTATTTCCACACCTTGTCTGCCCGTATATAAGGACTGTTCATGATTCCTCTGTCCTCGATAACGTGGAAACTATAATAGCATGACATGAAAGCTCGGACACCGCTGAAGATTTCAGGCCAGTGTAAAATTATTAACGGAGACTGACATGATATGGTTCGTAACATCAGCTATGACATTTTCAGTAATACTTAGAAATCCATAGTCATATCACGGTGTTGGGATCCCGCGGATATTCTATGTTATTTTCAAGCTAGATAGTCTTGTAGCGAGCTGCGGGCAAAGAGCATAGCATAGGTACCTTATTCGACGCTGGAGGTACAAAAGTCGCTTGAACAGGTCTAGCGTATCAAAACCATTCTGCATTCTTCGCACTCTTTTCTTGTTTGCTCCCTCGCTAGAATTTTCGGCGACCTTTCGACGCTGGAGGTCGAAAACCCGCTTAAATAAGTTTAGCTCAATTTTATCCCGAGAACTCCGAACGTCCGTTCCGAGCTCTAAATAAGTGAACCACCTTTGGACCTTCAGTTCGACGGGAAGTGAGCTTGACATTACCATAATTACTGCATTTTCCCACAAGCGTCCTCCCCAAGCCCAAGCATCAATCTCCCCGCATACTACTTACCTGATCCTACACACATCACAAACCCAAGCATGGACTCACTAACCTCCCAACCCAACATCGACCTCTCCAAGCTCTCCGAGGCCGACAAGCGCGAGCTTCAGACAAACCTGAGCAACGAGATGCAGAAGGCGAAACTGCAAGAGAGTACGCCCTCCCACCCCTTCTCCTCCCCTCCGTTTCCCCCTTCAACCCCTCCAGCCTCCGCCCCTCAGCTGTCCCCTTCATCCCCTCAACCTCCATCCCTCCCTTCCCTTCTGCCCCAGCATCTTCTCCCCTTCCCCCTTCCCTCAATTCTCCGCCGCTAATTTGATTGGTATGTGTAGATATACACAACCTAACAGACACATGCTGGACCAAATGCATCACCGGGTCGATCAAGTCGGCCAAGCTGGATAGGACCGAAGAGACGTGTGCGCAGAATTGCGTCGAGAGGTTTTTGGATGCGCAGGAGACTGTGCTGAGGCATTTGAACCAGATGAGGGGGGGCGGGGGGATGTGAGCTCTATTGGGGAGATTGGGGGGGTGGGAGAGGGAGGAGGTATGGCTGGTTAAATTCTACATGGGGTCCAATAGGAGTGGGGCCTGAGGGGGGCCTGAGGGTGGGGAGCTGTATATACTAGGAGTGGGCAGCGTGATGATTACATACATGCATCGGCATTGGGATAGATTTGAAAGAGCTGGCATCATGGTTGTACGATATAGGAGGTAAAAGCATCACCTAGGAGGGTGGGATGGCAACTCCACTTTAGTCATTGGAGAACAGCATCTACGATGATATTCTTGCGCACTCTCGTTTGCAGACAGAGAACGGTGTCCATACTGCATGGTTGCAGATTTAGATGGCATAGCTGAAGCGGTTGTGAATCAATAGTATTGCATGAAGAGCCTAGCTAAATCTCGTCTCTCTCCCCTTCGCAAAGACAAGCTCTAGACAATGTTCAACTTCGTCGCCGCAATATCCAGCGCATCCAGATCCGGCGTCAATCTGCAGAACGCTTTCTTCGATCCATCGGGCCTACATCCAATGCCTCGTCAGCATCTCTGTTCTACGTTTGTCTCCCATCTCCCAAGCAATAGACAGTTAACCAGGGCGGGTGGTAAGAACATACCTCACAAGTGTATTAATCTTCACACAATCCACATCATATAGCGTCTTCAACGCCGCCTTAATCTGCCTCTTATTGCTCTTGACGTCGCAAATAAACACCAGCGTGTTGTTCTCCTCGATCTTCTTCATCGCTGACTCCGTGTTCAGCGGGTGAACAATCACTTTGTGATGATCGAGCCGGGGCTCGTGGGGGACGGATTTGCGCGGATATTTGGGCGAGCGCGAGAGTTGAAGGGTCTTGGGTCGGTGGAAGGTGGTTGTCAGGCGGACTTTGCGGGCTTTTTTGCTGTTGACCTAGGGAAAGGGTTAGAATAAAGTGGCCTGGTGGTTTGAGGAGGGGGGAGGTACCCCTTTGAGGGTGGCTTTCGAGGCCGCGCTGGCTTTGGCATTGTGTTTGCCACCTATGGAGGCTGGGAAAAAGCACTGTCAGCATAGTTTCTCAGGAAGCTGAACAGAAATCCTGAGCTGCGTAGGCATTATGTCGGAGTGCCTTGTGATTGAATGCTTCCATTGCAGAGGATGTCGTTAGAGAGGTCCTCCGGCCACAGGAGTTTCGATGACGCAGGTTGGGAGGGGCAATGAGGGACTCACTCTTCTTGCTAGCAGCTTTAGGAGCCATTGTTGTGGTGGTAATGCTGTTGTCGACGCTCAAGGTGAAGTTGAAACTCGCCTGTTTGTGGGAGACGCTAGTGTCTTTTGGGGGCCGAGGTTCTTCCTTCCGATTTCTCGACTGAACCAAAAGTTCTAGTACCGTATCTTCACCATGGGCTGAACAAGGCCATATCCGCCCAATGCTGGCTTCGCTGGTGGAATGAAAGATACCGCATGGTTTCCAAAAAGAAGGATCGCAGAGCTCGACTCCTATCCTCCACACGCCCGTCATTCAGCAAGCCCACTTCCTCCCTGTCATCCCGCCAAACCCGCTCTCTAGTCCGTACGCAACACACTATGCGCAAAAAGCTATCCAACGCCCTGGCTAAGAAGGACGTCACGACAGCTACGGCATTGAAAGAGCAAATTGAGGCGTCCGGCGGCCTGAAGAAATACCAAGAAGCAAGCATGCAAGGTCAGTCCGAGGAACGGGGAGGGGATTCCAGCAAGGTTCTTATGGAATGGCTTTACGAGCGCAACATCACAAAAGTGGAGAAGAGACTGAGGCTGCTAGAAGTTGGTGCTCTGAAGCCCGACAACGCGTGTGCGCGAAGTGGACTCTTCGACCTGGAGAGGATAGACCTGCATTCTCGGCATTCTACGATCAAAGAGGAAGACTTTATGCTTAGGCCAATCCCGACGGTTGAATACAGAGAGGTTGAAGGTTTCGATATTGTCAGCTTGAGCCTTGTTATCAATTTTGAGGGTGATGCTAGGGTGAGGGGAAAGATGTTGAAGCGTGTCAAATCTTTCTTCAGAAGGCCAATAATCATTGGTGGTGCACGCATGCTCTACCCCACCTTGTTCTTTGTGCTGCCGGCACCCTGTGTAACCAATTCGAGGTATCTGGATGAGAGTCTACTGGCCGCGATGATGCGGTCGATGGGATACGTGCAGATAGAGAAAAAGATGAGTGCCAAATTGGTATACTACCTTTGGTCATATGATGAAGAAGAAGGGGATATAGATTGGTCTTTCAAGAAGAAGGAAATCAATCCGGGAAAGTCGAGGAACAATTTTGCAATAATTTTGGGTTGACACTCTCAATCAAGTGGTTACGTTCTACGTGCTCTCCTACTCCGTCACCTCCTTGACGTGGAAGTTATCCCGCACAAGAGGCACCTACAATTCCTCCCGTTTACACTAGAAGTCCCTTTTCGAGGTAAGATCGTTACTCCCCTCCTCGTGTCATGTACCCGTCATGACGTACCTCCAATCTAGCCACGCCTTATCGCAGACCCCCAGAATCCCGCTCTCACACGTCCTGTAACGGTCTCGGTGTCATATCATACCGCTAACATTCTCGGCTTTCTTCATCTTAGGCAGTTTGCTGCTTGGAATGTAGGAGAAGGATTTGAGGGAAATCTCGGTCGTGAGGCCGGGTGCTGCGCTAAATGAATGTATGATCTTAGTCTCCCATGAGCTTTCCTCGAGGCTAACGTCTTGAGGAAGTCGGGGGATCCAAGGAAGTTATTTGGGCATGGGCGGAGCCAACGCCAAAGATCGACTAATTCATGCGCGAGGGGATGAGCTCAGGAAAAAGGGCATCGAGTATTGCATCAATATCGTTCATAATGATGATCCTTGCTGGCTAGGAACTTTGACTCAGGAGTAGAGGACTTTCAAGCAGTAGACATCTTTAACTCAAACTGGGCTCTGAAATTCTGGCACAGAGAAGGCAATCACCCAGTATCGCTTTCGGGGTGTATGGAAAAGGAGAAGGACTGTAAAGGAGTGATTGGGCTAGAACACGTTGGAGGATGTGGACTTGTTAGTTTCGGAGAAGATCTTGGGCATTGCAGTACTTTAATCTCGATCTTCAGCGAATTCTTCATTGCTTGTGGTCAAGGTCTGCAGAGAAGAGGCGGCAATAAGACGTGTGAATGGTGGAACATGTGAAGAGTAAAAGGGATTCGCAATAGATCGTATTTTAGAAAGGCACTTCACAGTCAATTGAGATACCGTCTCCCGGACGCTGAGTCCATACGTCTTCGAAAATCCTTCCGCGGATCATCGTGTGGGACTTTTAGTCAAAGTTGATTCTGTTTCCGATGTTGTTCTTGATGTTGATGAAAGGAAAACTTGGTAATTCTATGGAAGTTCATATGGCGATAGGTTGGGAGTCGGAAGCAAGGCTAGCCAATTCGAGCCAATCACATTGCAACTCACCCCCCGTTGCGTCCAGTACAACAAAATGCGCTATTGATTGTCCGGCAGGACAGGATTCGATGCGGAGAAATCACATGGGCGCTGTGCCTGCACTACGTGCAAATTAGGGTACTCAGGATTTCGACACGAAAACGCCATATCTTTAAGTCTCTTATAGACATGTCCTTGAACGATCTCGAAGAAGCTCTACACGGTCTGACAGCAGGTAAGTACCTAGACATTAAAGAAGATCTAACACTTAATCAAGCCTAGACACTTACTGTGACAAGCAGCCATAAGTTCTGGCTCGAAGGCAAAAGCCTCAGCTATCAAACCGCAAGTTGACACGATACGCAGACACGCTGAACAACATGGCCTGCCGACCTCCGCCGTCGACCAATTGCTCAACATTATCACATCACCTGCTTCAGTCGATCAGACAAGTCAAAAGATATTGATCAAGTCCTTGTACCCCGTAGGCAAAATCACTAAGATTCAAGCCTGTCTTATCATCAACTCCCTCGGTTATGGGAAACGCAAACCTTCAGCGTCGACGCAGCAATCTCTTCTTAAATGGCTGATCATGATTCACGATGTACTGGAAACCCCTGCCGTAATGTCAAGTCTGTATAGCGTACTATTCAATTTGCTCGACATGATGAGTCTTCGTACCAATCTATGCCATCTCCTTGCCAAAATTACACAAAGAAAACATGTCAAACCATTTCGAATCAAGATGCTCCGACAACTTTCTGAAGGGGTTACGAGGGAAGCCAACCTGGTCAAGCTCATGGAGATCTATGATGAGTATGTACCTGGTATTCTCGATGTACCACGAACCAATGGACCTGTTGTCTTCGCACATCCTGATCCTGAATGGGCTGAACGATTGCGGAGGATCCAGGAGGTGGCTGGATTTGGACAAAACGCGTCACCTGTATCATCGAAGCCTTTTAGATTTGCTGGGCGGGGTTCAAAGACGCAGGCTGCTTCATCTTTGGAGGATGACGCTATAAGAATCCAAGACCTTAAGACAATAGGCGACCTCATCAATCGCCTGGAGAAAGTAGAAATTCCTCAAATGGACATCCTTGAGTTGGATGATTCTCTATTCCGCAGATACATGGCCTTACAACCCGACGGAGTAACGGCGAAGCAACTCGATGATCTCCTGACCCCTTTATTGGAGCAAGAACTCGAGGGTCTGTCCAGTGGTCGGCGTGTCAACAGAGAAGTCTTAGAGGTACTCTTAACATATGTAAAATATACCAAAGTACGCTTCCCCAGCTATACAGTACACGCATAAGCTGACCACGCTAGACCCTACCCCAAGCCGCCATCACCTTCTTCAAGACGTACCTCCCACAATGGCAAGACCAAGAAAACACCGATCTAATCCTCGCTCTGCTTTCCCATCTCCCAATCCTCCCCTTCGACGGTAAGGACTCCCTTCTGCCCCTAATCCCTACCACAAGCCCATACCCATAATCCCCCCCTCAAGACCACTGACAGTCCCTAGATCTCTACACATCCCTCCTCCAACCTCTCGAAGCCGCTCTCCTCCCAACCTACCCCCTCACAACACTCCTAAACTACTACACCCACCTCCTTCGAAACTGGACAACACATCTACTCTCCTCCCCCACCCCCATCCCCACCCTCACCCACACCACCACCCTCACAGCCCTAACAACCCACACAACCCTCCTCTCCCAAAACCTCCTATCCCATTCTCCCGCACTCCCCCAACCCACCATCTCCTCAATCCTCACC
>JAABUQ010005525.1_pt1 | contig 20040 bp, 23 predicted proteins | sample 5560001 | NCBI WGS metagenome assembly JAABUQ01 (sample SAMN10711888, study PRJNA513371) | rock metagenome | isolation source: Antarctica rocks | place: Antarctica: Victoria Land, Finger Mt nord | collected 2015-12-18
ATTCCCACTTTGCCCACCGTCCGACGGCGACTACGCGTACACTCAAATCCAAGGCAAGAACCAAAGCAGCCTGACCGGACAGATACCGTGTCAATAAAACCGGACAGATTCAAAAGCTAACAACACAACGGAAATCTAAGTACGCGTACCATCGTGCGACATCGTAACTGAAGCTGTCACCCATGTGGCCGGTCTGAGCTGTGACCCTCTATCCGTTTAGTTCTGCGAGTCTGCCGCTCGGGAACAAGACGGATTTCGAAGAGCTTCGGCCATAGCTTGCCGGTCACAAAGAGGCGGTCGCCTGCAGAATCGTAGGCGATTCCGTTTAAGACGTCCGTTTCGGGAGTGCGATCTTCGGGCGGCAGCAAACCTGTGAGATCGATCCAGCCCAAAACCTGGCCGGTCACGGGTGAGATGCGAGCGATGCGGTCAGTCTGCCAGATGTTGGCGAAGAGCTCGCCGCGCACCCATTCCAATTCGTTGAGCTCGTGTATCGCTTCGCGTCGGGCGTGCACGGTGAAGCGCCGTTCCTCTTTCATTGTTGCGGGATCGAGACAACGAATCTCGGGCGTACCGTCACTGAGGTAGATGTGTTGCCCATCGTTGGCGAGGCCCCAGCCTTCACCTGGATAAGCGAACGTCTGGAGAAGCTTAAAGGACGAGCGGTCGTAGATGAATCCGCGGTGAGAGACCCAGGTGACCTGGATGATGCGCCCGTTGAGCACCGTGATGCCTTCGCCAAAGAGCTGCGACGCCAGGTCAATCTTTTCGAGTACCTTGCCTGTTTGCAGATCTTCCTTGCGAAGAGTGGATCGCCCTTCGAGGCCGGTACCTTCGTAGAGAGTGCCGGCGTGAAACTCGAGTCCTTGCGTAAAGGCGCGGGGATCGTGCGGGTAGGCATGTACGATCTCGAAGCCGTATCTGGGAACGTTCGAAACGGCGGAAGGTTGACTGGGAACGTTCTGCAGGGCGAGAACTGCCGCTGTGGATAAGAGCACCCCTAGCCAGAGAAGTGAACTGCGGAAGCGGTTACGCACGCAGCTGCTTACTGTCTCGGCTCGGGCAGAGGGGGCCCAGTGCTTCCCCCGATATTCGCGTATGAATCTTTGACCTCGACGACTTTGCCCTCATTGAAGCGCACGAACGTCATTTTCCCTGGAGGGTCGCCGTAAATCCAATCTTCGATAGAGTCGCCGTCCCGATTTGTCTCGCGCGCTTTGCTGCGCGGCTTGCCGAGAGCGAGCAGCACCTGATCGTGGTCCATGCCTTCGACGGCGCGTTGCTCCTTGATCGCTTTCTTGACCGGTTCGGGGAGGCGATCCACATATTGCTCACTCGCCGAATGCTTTTCGAAATCGAGAACGGGAGAGAGAATCTGCCGGATATCCTGAGCCTTCAAGGAAGGTACCGGACCGGGAAACAGCAGAACCAGGTGCGAGCCGTTCGCCTGGCCATTCTGGTTAGTTGAGACGGGCGAAGTATTGCCGCCCACGCCGACCTGCACATGGTCATACCAGTGGCCGGATCGGGTGCCGCCATTGATTTCGAGAGAAATGCGGTTGCCCTCAATTTGGACGCGTGTGATTTGGACCTGATCGCCGAGCCGCGCGGCCGGCCCTTGCTCATTGAGAGTCTTGTCCCAGACACTTTTGTCGTACTGGCCGTCGCTATGGATGACGAGAGCCTTTTTAGAGCGCGGCAGAATGACCTTCGCCGTGGCGAACTCGGCGTTGAGGCCTCGTTCGATTTCCAGGCGTTCATCGAAACTGAGCTTATCGGCTCGGGCAATCCCGGTGAACGTAAGGAGCAGACACAGACCAGCCAGCGTCGCGCCTAAACCGATTCGTTGAGGTTTTGGGCTATAGCGGCGTGCTGGGCCTTGACGGGGATCTTGAGCAGCGCAAAGAAAACGCCGATTCCGAAAATTGTGGCCAGCAATCCGCCTTCCGGACCGTAATCCCCACCGCTCCAGAGAGGCAATAGATCCCATCGATACTGAAACCTCGTCACCTCTATGTTAAGCCCGCTGAGATTCACTCCGAACAAAGGAAGGACGGCGTTCCAGCCGAAATGTAGGCCGGTGGGCAACCAGAGATCGCGGCTACGGAGAAAGGCAAAACCCAGGACTATGCCCCAGAGTACGGTGTTCAGGACCCCGATTTGGGTGGAGTGAGGATTCGAGGCGTGGGTGAGCCCGAAGATCACCGCTACCGGGAGAACAGTGGCGAAAGGGCCGATTTTGTCGATGAGCAGCTGAAAGGCATAACCGCGGAAAATCATCTCTTCCCCGGCGGCTGCTATGGCGAGCGTTACCAGATAGAAGAGCAGGTTAGGCCAGGAAAAAACCGGATTGCGCTGTTCGACTAAATGTCCGCTGCCCGCCAGGATGGGGGCGAGCATCATGAGCGCAGCGGCACCGACGCCTACCAGCAGCCCTAGCGCGAAATTCAGGACTGAAATGCGGCCGCCCTTGAGGCCTATATCGGTGAGCGGCCGCCGGTCGAAGATTCTGAGTGTGAGAAGATTCGCGGCAAGGCCGGCTGCGAAAAGGCCTATGGTCCCTGCGACAACCAGGCCGAACACCGTAAATAGAAGAAAAACAAGGAGGCGGAGGCCGACGAAGACAGTGGCGACAAAGAAGGCGACCCGGAGGACTGTGCCTAGGCGGGTGTCCGGGCCGGTCGAACGAGCCGATAGGTCGGGCTGGAATTCCATCAGATCACGAAAAGTTTTGGTACTGATTGCAAACATTCTCATCGTAACTGGGAGCTGAACAGCCGATGAGAAGGTATGGCACCCATGCAAGAACGTCGAATGGACGCGCGCCTCCTCTGCGCGGATTTAGTGGAGCTGATCTGGAGTGATTTCTCCGGAGAGGAGAAGAGGCGGATAGGGAATCTGGAGGATATTTCCGCGTGCGGAATGTCGATTCAGGTGGAAACGGCCATTCACGTTGGCACTCGCATGCGGATTCTGTGCGGCGAGCGGGAACTGACGGGGATTGTCCGGTATGCGCTTTATCGAGATGACTCGTACTTCATCGGAGTACAACTTGATGAAAATTGCCGATGGTCGGTCCGGCACTTCGTACCGCAGCACATCTTAGACCCGCGCCAGATCATCGACCGCCCAGCGCACATGACGTTAAATTCGCTCGGATCCACTAGCAGGCAGTAAAATCTGGCATATGCAGAAAACGTGCGGCGGCCCGTTTGGGTGCTGTTCCGGGCTGGACTATGAGTGATACCGGGCAAGAGCCACCACTTGCACAAGGTGTGTACGCCGCGCTCGCCACTCCGCGCCGGGCCAATTCGATCGAAGCGGATACGGCCGCGATGCTCGATTATCTCGATGCCGTTGCGTGTACCGGGGTCGCAGGCCTTGTTCTGTTTGGCTCGACCGGGGAGTTCATTCACTTCGAATTGGAAGAGCGTGTTCGGGCGACGGGCTTGGCGATCAAGCGCAGCAGAGTGCCGGTTCTGGTGAATGCTTCGCATTCTACGCTCGCTGGAGCCATTGCCATTGCCGGAAGCGCGCGTGAGGCAGGGGCTGCAGGGCTTCTTTTGACGCCGCCTTACTTTTATCGCTACCCCGCCGACCAGATCTTTGAGTTTTACGTTCAGTTCGCGAAGTTAGCCGGGCAGGAGACGCCGATCTATCTCTACCACCTGCCGATTTTTCTCAACCCCATTTCGCCCGATCTTGCGAAACGGCTCCTCGAGACAGGGGCTTTCGCTGGTTTCAAAGATTCGAGCGGCGACTGGAGCTACTTCGATTTCCTGAGAGGGCTACGTCCGCAATCCCGGTTTCAGCTGCTGGTTGGCAACGAAGCGATTTACCTGCGCGGGCGATCGGCCGGGGCAGACGGAATTGTCTCCGGTGTTGCCGCGGCTATTCCTGAGCTACTGGTGGCGCTTGACCGTTCGATTGTCGCCGGCGAAACGCAACGCGCCGAGCGGTTGAATGGCCGCCTAGTTGAATTTCTTGAGCAGGTAAACCGGTTTCCGGCTACTGTCGCGATCAGACAAGCCGCAGCGGTGCGCGGTTGGAGTCTGAATCATACGGCTGTCCCGTTCGATGAGGACACTGCGGCCGAAGTGATTGCTTTCCGCCACTGGTTTGAAGAATGGTCCGCGATGGTGCTGCCGGAGTGCAAGCAGGCGCTCTCCGTGAGAAGTTAGTTAGGTGGAGCAAGCGCAAGCGAGCTTGGAGGGCGGCGACGTCCCGGGCCTGGATTCTTCGGTTCAATTGAGCCCCGCCGAGTTTCGCCGGGCAGCCTACGCGCACGCCGATTGGATTGCGGAATTTTTCGAGCACGTGCGCGAGCATCGTGTGTTGCCAACTGTCGAGCCGGGCGAATTTGCGGCCAGTTTGCCCCAGAGCGCACCGGAAACAGGCGAAAGCCTGGACCAGATTCTGGATGATTTCCGCTCGAAAGTGTTCCCTGCTCTGACGCTCTGGAATCATCCCCGGTTTTTTGCCTGGTTCTCCGTCTCTTCGACGCCGCCCTCGGTACTGGCTGAGTTCCTGGCGGCCGCGGTGAATGTGAACGCCATGTTGTGGAAGGCATCTCCGGCGGCGACCGAACTGGAGGAGGTGATTTTAAGCTGGATTCGGCAATTGTTGGGATTACCCGATTCGTTGTTCGGCATCATTTACGACACAGCTTCTGTAGCGGTAATGCAGGCGATCGGCGCGGCCCGGGAGTACGTGGATCCCGATTGCCGTAGAAAGGGCATGCGTCCAGGGTTGACGGTGTACGTCTCGGAGCAAACGCACTTTTCGGCGGAGAAGGCGGCGATTACGCTTGGTTTCGGCCAGGAGAACGTGCGCAAAATCGGCGTTGACTCGGAGTTCCGCATGCGGGCCGATTTGCTCGAAACTGCCATCGAGGCCGACCTGGCAGCAGGCAAGCGTCCGTGCTGTATCGTCGCTTCAGTCGGCTCTACTTCGACCAGCGCGATTGATCCCGTTCCGCAGATTGCCGCCATTGCCGAGCGGTACGACATATGGTTGCATGTGGATGCGGCTTACGGAGGATCGGCTGCCGTGCTACCCGAGATGCGGCACGTGCTGGCGGGCGTGGAACGGGCCCAGTCTTTTGTATTCAACCCGCACAAATGGCTTTACGTTTCGATTGATTGCAGCATTCTATATACGAACCGGCAGGATATTCTGCGGCGCGCCTCGTCTTTGAGCGCGGAGGTCATTCGCACAGCTGAAGATGACCAGGTGGTGAACTTCAATGAATACGGCGTGCAGCTCGGGCGGCGTTTTCGCGCTCTGAAGCTTTGGTACGTCCTCCGTTTTTATGGACGCGAAGGTATTGTGGCTATGCTGCGGGAATCGATCCGGCTGGCGCATGTGTTGAAGGAGCTGGTTCTGTCCGATCCGAGTTTTGAGCTTGCTGCTCCTGTGCCGTTTTCACTCGTGTGTTTCCGTTTGCGCGCGGATAACCAGACGAACCAGCAATTGCTTGCGAAGGTAAATCAAAGCGGGAAAGCGTTTCTTTCGCACACGGTGCTGAACGGCGAATACTTTCTGCGATTTGCTATCGGGAATTTCCAGACGACCGAAGCTGACGTTCGCGAGACCTGGGAGTTGATTCGTGAGACGGCTGGGCGCGTTGTCCCCGCTGCTGTAGCTGCCGGCCGAGAGCAGGGCTGAAGGGGCATGGCTTCCGTGGATCGCCTGTCGACGGAACTGTGCGGCATTCGCCTGCGCACTCCGGTGATTGCCGCTTCCGGCACGTTCGGGTACGGAATCGAATTCGAGAAAATTCTCGACCTGAACGCGCTAGGCGGTCTCGTCACGAAGGGATTATCGCGCGAACCGATCGACGGCAATGCGCCGCCGCGTCTTTGGCATACCGAAGGGGGCATGATGAACTCGGTCGGGCTGCAAAATGTCGGCATCAAAGCTTTCATTCGCGAGAAACTGCCTAAGCTTCGCCCGTATTCTGTTCGCGTCTTTGCCAACGTGTTTGGGTATGCGATCGAAGACTACGTGGAAGTCGTTCGCGCCTTGGAAGACGCCGAAGGAATCGCGGGTTACGAGCTGAACGTTTCGTGTCCAAACACGAAAGGAGGGGGGATATTTTTCTCTAGCGATCCGGCTCTATTGGCAGAGCTGATCGGGCAAGTGCGGAGCGCGGCGCGGCGTCCGCTGCTGGTGAAATTGTCGCCTAATGTGGCGCGCATCGAGCCTTTTGCGTTGGCCGCGGAAGCCGCCGGGGCGGATGCGATTTCGCTAATCAATACTGTGGTCTCCTTCGCCTTAGATCCGGAGACTCGTCAACCTCGCATCGCATCCCGATTCGCCGGACTTTCCGGTCCTGCCATCAAACCACTTGCTTTGCGATTGGTGGCGGAAGCGGCAGCAGCCGTCAAAATACCGATTGTGGGTATCGGCGGAATTGCCACCGGGCGAGATGCCGCAGAGTTCCTGATTGCGGGAGCATCTGCCGTGCAGGTAGGAACCGCCACCTTCATCGATCCGCGAGCGCCGCAGCTCATCGCACGGGAACTCGCGCAGTTTTTGGAAAAGGCTCAATTGGGATCGCTGCGAGAACTGGCCGGGTCCGCAGCCAGTCCGTGCACAATAGAGCAATGAAAGAAAAGATTACGCCTCCAGACGGTCCGAAAGCGGCCGGGCCGTATTCGCCTGGATTACGAGTGAACGGATTTGTTTTTCTGAGCGGACAGATCCCGGCCGACCCCAAAACTGGTGAAGTGGTGAACGGGTCGATCGAGGAAACCACCTCGCGGGTGCTTGAGAATCTGAAGCTCGTGCTCGAAGCGGCCGGCATGTCGCTTCACGATGTTGTTCGCACGACGGTGTACTTGCAAGACATGGACGATTTCGCCGCGATGAACAAAACGTACGGCAGCTTTTTCGATGATCAGCCGCCGGCCCGAACCACGATACAGGTTGCGCGCCTGCCGCGTGACGTGCGGATTGAGATCGATGCGATTGCGGTCGATCCTCACCACAAATATCCGTTTGCGAAGTAAGGCTACTCTTTGGGCGCATCTGCCGGTTTCAAAGGCGGATGCGCGCTGTACTGGTCTTGTGGAGGATTGAGCGTGATGTCGATAGTTTTTTCCGCTCCCTCCACATCCAGCTTTTTGCCGTAGGTCTGGTACTTCTGAGTGATCACCTGAAGTTGCACAGTGCCCTCCTGAATGGGCGGGAAGTGCGCGATGCCCTGCTGGTTCGTTTTGGTTTCCCAATGTATTTTGTTGCGAAGGCCGAGTTTGGCGACGTTGTGAGAACCGAGGAAATCTAGAATGACGGCGGCATTCTCAACCGGTTTGTCGCGCTGATTTTTTACGACTACGCGGATCGTGGTTTTTTCGGCGGCATAGACCGGAGCGGCGACCGAGGCAGTCAGGAGAGTTGCAAGGAGAGCCCACCGAACGTTCATGCGAGCATTATCGCGTAGACTGCGGAGCGGTGATCTTAGCGGGAAAGGCGGCAGTTACCGGCGTCAGCAGATGCTCGATGCTGCTCCTGAGTGACGCTTCGTCCATCACGCCCGGATGATAAAGCTGCACAATGCCGCGGCGGTCGATCAGCACGATCGTCGGCGTGGTGCTCGCGCCGAAACGCCCGAAGTTTCCTGCGTCGAGAGGAACCTGCACGTTCGGAATATCTGCGTAGTAGCGATCGAACACTTTCTGGACAAAGGCTTTTTCTTGCGCAGGCGGAGCGTTCTCGTCTTCGGCGGTGTAGCCATATAGGCGGGTCGGCGCAATGACCACCAGGCCTTTTGGTTCAAACTCCTGCGCGATACGGGCAATGATCGGTGATTCGGCTTTGCAGTCGAGACACCAATGGGCCCAGAAGAAGAGCAACGTTACTTTCCCGTGCCACGCGCCGGGGGCAGGGGGCTTAGTTCCAATCCACTCGGTCTCGCGGAGCAGCGGCATCTGTTTGCCCTGCAAGGTCAGAAGATTGATGTTCTTCTGGAAGCGGTCGACGAGCGAAGTGCCCCGCCACTTCACCATCCCGGATCGAAGGATCTGCAGTGCTTCCGCGCGCTTACCCTGCCGGTTGAGCACATCGGCGCGCACTTCATAAGCTGCGCCAAGGGCGAGTGGCAGATGCGGCTCCGAATCGAGTTTCCTGGTTGCAAGCGAAGTCTGGGCTGCATGCTCGATCTCTTCTGCATCCTTTGTTGCCTCTGCCAGATTTCCGGCCGCAGCTTCCCCGCGCGCCAGCCAGGAGAACGCCTCCAGGGCTTCGGGAGTATCGCCGTTCAGTCGGCGATACTGTCTCACAAACGCTCGCGCACTCTCTAGGTCACCTTGCTGCAAGGCTGAAACAACATACGCCACGATCTTCGGGATGGCGGGCTGGCCATAGCTCTGGGCCAGCACGGGGAGGCCGTTCACAAACAGCAAGTACGTCAACAGCAGGCCGCCTGCGCCTGCCCGCGATGTTACTGATCGAGGCACACGGTTTTCAAGTAGTCCCGGAACTGCTGACCCAGATCATGGCGGTTCAGCGCGAATTCGACGGTGGCTCGTAGAAAGCCGAGTTTGTCGCCGGCATCGTAGCGCGTACCTTCAAATTTCAGGCCGTAAATCGGACGGTTCCGCAACATATATTTCAGGGCATCGGTGAGCTGAATCTCGCCGCCGCTGCCGGGCTCGATCGACTCGACGCATTGGAAAATTTCGGGTGTCAGAATGTAACGTCCGATGATCGCCAGGTTCGACGGAGCGTCGGCGGGTTTGGGCTTTTCGACCATGTTCCGGATGCGGTAGAGCCGGTTTTCGCGGCCGTTGTCTGAAACCAGTTCCGCGTCAACTACCCCGTATGCGGAGATCTGGTCTTTCGGAACCTCCATCAAAGCCAAAACCGAAGCTCCGTAGAATTCGTAGACATCGAGCAGCTGGCGTATGCAGGGTGTTTCCGAAGCGATGATATCGTCGGATAGCACTACGGCGAAAGGTTCGTTGCCGACAAGCTCCTTGGCTCGCAAAACTGCGTGGCCAAGCCCAAGCGCCTCTTTCTGGCGGATGTAAGAGATGTCGATCATGTCCGAGATTGATCGCACCATCGACAGCATTTCGGTCTTGTTCTTCGACTCGAGCAGCTGCTCCAGTTCGAAACTGACATCGAAGTGATCTTCGATCGAAGACTTGCCTCTTCCGGTTACAATGATAATGTTCTGGATGCCGGAATGCATTGCCTCTTCAACCCCGTATTGAATCAGGGGCTTATCGACTAGGGGCAGCATTTCCTTCGGCTGGGCCTTCGTGGCGGGAAGGAACCGGGTGCCCAGACCTGCAGCTGGGAACACCGCTTTTCGCACGCGTGGAGTCATCAAAGGTCATTGTACGCGCTTCACCGCCGTATTCTCGCTCTTCGATGAAGCGGCTTTGCAGACAGGGTTCGACCCTGTGCTACTTGTAAAGTTTAGGAAAGATCGGAATCTTACATGGCTTACGTAATCGCAGAACCCTGTATTGGAACGAAGGATAGCGCCTGCGTGGACGCGTGCCCGGTCGATTGCATCCATCCCAAAAAGGACGAGGAGAAGTTCGAAGGGGAAGAAATGCTGTACATCGATCCGGTGGAGTGCATCGACTGCGGCGCCTGCGTGCCGGTTTGCCCGGTATCGGCCATTTTTGCCCTCGACGACTTGCCGGAAAAGTGGGCTGATTTTACGCAGAAGAACGCTGCGTTTTTCGGCCGGTAATTTCTTTCTTCCTATTTCCTAGGGCCGGTAGACGGCATACGAAGTGTCTGTTTCCCAGACGCGCACATAGGCAATCAGCCCCGACATCAGTTCTTTTTGAATATCGTCACAGATGAACTTTGCGATATTCTCGGCCGACGGATTGATTTCATCAAACGGCTTCAGCTCATTGAGGAACTGGTGATCCAGGTAGGCACTCGTCGCCCGCAGCTGATCCTTTAGCTTCGCGAAATCGTAGAGCAGCCCCGTCTCGTCCAGTTCTGCACCTTCCATGCCGACCTGAACGCGGTAATTGTGCCCATGCAGGTTCTCACATTTCCCGTAATAGTTACGCAGCGAGTGGGCGGCTGCAAAGGTATGTTCTACGCAAATCTCAAACATCGAAAAATTCTTGAACGTCCGTTAGCTTCTTGGAGAACCGGTACGGCGGCAGGCTCTGAAGGAATACGCGCCCGTACGGGAGCTTCGTAATTCTATTATCCAGCAGGACCAGAACGCCGCGATCGCTCGAAGCGCGAATGAGCCGGCCGAACCCCTGCTTGAGCGCGAGGGCGGCCTGCGGGATTTGATAATCCTGGAAGGCGTTGCCGCCGCTCTGGCGCACGGCTTCGCTGCGTGCCGCTACAACGGGGTCGCTCGGCACGGCGAACGGAAGGCGGTCAATTACGACACAGCTGAGCTGCTCGCCCTGCACGTCGACTCCTTGCCAGAAGGAGGACGTTCCGAACAGCACCGCTCCAGGCGTAGCGCGAAAGGTGTCAATCAGAGCGGTACGCGGCGCATCGCCCTGGAGCAGGAGCGGATACTCCAGACGTCTGCGGAGGAGTTCATAGATTTGCCGCATTTGCACGTAGCTTGTGAATAGCAGGAAGGCGCGCCCGCGGGAAGACTCTATCACGCGCTCGATTTCATCGGCTGCCTGCCTGGCAAACTCCTGGTGGCGCGGGTCGGGCAGATGCGGCGGTACGTAGAACAAAACCTGTTTCGTGTAATCGTAGGAGCTTTCCACGTGCAGGGTTCGCGCGTTTAGCAATCCCAGGCGCTCCTGCGTGTACGTGAAGCCTCCGGCAACGGTCAGCGTGGCGGAGGTCAACACGACCGTATCGAGCCGTTCGAAGAGCCGTGCAGGAAGGATCCGCGAAACATCAATCGGTGTCGCCTGTAGATATTTGCCGCGGCCACGGCCTTCGGTCCAGTAGACATAGGTGGCGTCGCCGGCTTCGGTCCAGAAACGGAGGGCTTGCCCGATCAGTCTGGCTCGCCGGACGAGCGGTATCGTTTCGTCGATTGCTCCTTCCACCAACTCGAGACGCGTGCTGAGCGCATCGAGACCCAGCAGCAGCTCGCGGTAGAAGAATTCTTGCGCAGCCAGAAAACCTGCTCGATCGTGGAAGCCGTGCCGTCCTTCATGTGGGAAAAGCCGGAAAAATTCTTCGGCCCGGTCTCCGAGATGGACCAGGCTGCGGTCCAGTTCCGGTCCGGCGAAAAATTTGCGGCGCGAAATGGCGGACGTATCTTTGATCAGCTCTTGTATCTGCAGATTGCTGACCGAAATGCCGAAGTATTGCCCGGCGATATCTTCGATCTCGTGCGCCTCATCGAAGATGACGGCCGAATAATCGGGGAGAATCGCTCCGAATGGCTGATCGCGCATCGCCAAATCCGCAAAGAACAGGTGATGGTTGACGATGATGATGTCGCTTTCGAGAGCGCGCCGGTGCATCTCGGTGATAAAGCAGCGTTCGAACTGTTTACATTTCTGCCCCGAGCAGGCGTCGCTGCGCGCATCGAGCTTCCACCAGGCGCTGCTGTTTTCGGGGAGCGCGCGTAATTCACTGCGATCTCCGGTTTCGGTCTCGCTCTCCCAATCGCGGATGGTGCGGAAATCGCGGATTTCGTCGAGACCGGAGAGTACCGGCTCGCGCTCGGCATCGTAGAGCTTCTGTCGGCACAAATAATTCGCGCGCCCTTTCATGTAGGAGACCCGCAAGGGCGTTTCAAACAGGGACTGAAGAAACGGAACGTCCTTCGAGTAGAGCTGTTCCTGCAGGTTTTTGGTGCCGGTTGAGATAACGACTCGTTTGCCCGACAGGATCGACGGAATCAGGTAGGCTAGCGTCTTGCCGGTACCGGTGCCTGCTTCGACGATCAGATGGCTCTTTTCGGCGAGCGCCGCTTCCACTGCTTCGGCCATTTCTAGCTGCCCCTGGCGGAATTCGTAGTTCGGATGCGTGCTCGAAAGCAGGCCGGAGCGGCCAAAGAAAGTCCGTGCCGTGAGCCGTTTCGGTGTGCGGGTCGCGTTCGCGGTTATGACGGACAGGCTCACTTCTGGGGGAGGAAAAGAATCTTCAGTTTAGTACGGGGCGTGCCAGTTATTCTCTAAGAGTGCAGGCGCACGAGAACGCCTCACCTCGTTCGCCATGGCCGAAGAAATTCTTTATCTTTCGGAGCTTCTGGGTCTCAAAGTCTATGACTTGAGGGGCCGCGATATCGGCACTTTACGCGACGCCGCGCTCGTTCCGCTAATCGACCCGGTGCGCCTCGACCGCTTTCTGGTGGGCGCCGGGGCGGCCTGGCTGAGTATTCGGTATGACCAGGTTCAATCGATAAACGGCGACGGCATTCATCTCAAAGACGAGCGCCTGACGCCTTATCATTCCGATGAATACATGCTGCGGATGGTGCGCGATTTGTTGGACCAGCAGATTATCGACGCGCAGGGGCGCAAAGTGGTCCGGGTAAACGACGTCACGTTTGTCAAGGAATGCGAGAACGGCGGCGAAGTGCTGCATATCCTCGAAGTCGACATCGGCATCCGGTCGATTGTACGGCGACTCTTGCGCGGGATCGTTCCTCCGGCTTCCATTCGGAAAGTGCAGAGCAGGATTCCGGCACACTCGATCCGCTGGGAATTCTGTAATATTCTCGAGGCCGATCCGCAGCGGCGGGTCCGTCTGAACATTTCGAACAAACTGCTCGAAGACATGCACCCGGCGGATCTGGCGGATATTGTCGAGAATCTGGGCCACGAAGATCGCGCGGCTATCTTCGACACGATGGATAGCGAGAGCGCCGCCGAGCTGCTGACGGAAGTCGATCTCGACCTGCAAACTCAGATCATCGACGCACTGGATGCTGAGAAGGCGGCTGAAATTCTGGAGGAGATGGAGCCTTCGGAAGCGGCAGACCTGTTGAATGAACTGGAAGATGAGAAGTCCGAACAGATCCTCGATGAGATGGAAGAAGAGGGCAAAGAGGAAGTGGAGGAGCTGCGCGATTTTCGCGACGATACGGCAGGAGGCTTGATGGACACGGGCTATCTCGCTTTGCCGGAGGAATCGACCGTCGAGCAGGCGATGAAGGAGCTTCGCCAGAATGAGGAAGTGCTCGAAGATCTCCACGCTGTCTTTCTGATCGACAGCGAGCACCGGCTGCGCGCGACCGTACCGCTTGCAAAGCTCTTTTTTGCTGCTGGGGACGCACCTTTGCAGGAGTTTGCGTCGGATCCGCTGCTCTTCGTCACGTCAGACGAGAAGCTGGATCGGATTAGTGAAATGTTCGACAAATATAATTTGCTGGCTCTTCCGGTGATTAATGATGACGAGCGCCAGGAGTTGATCGGCGTGATTACGGTCGATGATGTGGTCGCGCTTCTGCGGCAGGGCTAACGGGAACGCAGTTAGCGCACGAACTGCACGGTAACGCGCAGGCCCATCGGCAGGGCAGCGGCATCCCCTGACTGCAAATCGACGAGCGCTTCGAGGATGTCGCGGTCGCTCTTATCTGCTGGATTGCCGGTGTCAACAGTCTTGCGTCCCATCATGGAAGCGATTCGGTCCAGAGTGCCATCGAAGTGCCGTCCGGGGTAGGCTTCCGAGGTAAGAATCGCTCGCTGGCCTACGTGTACTTTGCCGATATCCCGTTCGTCTACTTCCGCTCGAACACGACGGCCGGATAGGTCGGAAATGGTGAAGAGGGGGTGGGGAGCGACGGTCGAAAAAGACTCGCCTGCCCGCAGGTTCACGCGCAGAATCGTTCCCTCGACCGGGGCGGTGACTATGCACTTGCTCACCTTTTCTTGAGCAAGTTTGATCCGGTTCTCGGCCGCGCGCAGGTCCGCGTCAGCCTTGGCAGCATCTTCGTCTGTGGGTCCTGCGTCGATAAGCTCCTCGTTGCGGCTGGCCAGCTTTAATTCTGCTGCGGCGACTTCGTAGTCCCTCCGCGTCTGCTCGAACGAGGCTTTCGAGATAGCGGCGGCATCTTTGAGCTGGGTAGCGCGGTCGAGTTCGGCCGTGGTGTGTTCGAGTACAGCTCGGGCGGCCTCGGTCTTCTGCGCAGCGGCTTCGCGCTCTTCAGTCCGGCTGCCCTTCATCAGGCGGGCGCGTCCCTGGCGAACGCTCTCGGCTTCCGCCTGGGCTACTTTCAGTGCCGACCCGAGATCACTGCAGCCAATTTCGGCGAGCGGCTCTCCCTGTGCCACCTTCTGACCCTCGCGGACGTGCACGGCTTGCACAACGCCGTCCGTGGCTGCTCCTACCTTAATCGTGTCGCTCCGGCCCTCTACGCGCCCGGGGCAGGCCACCACAACGGCCTCACCCTCGACCTTGTCTGTGCCGGGATGCATAGCTGACACTGTCGGGCTCGAAGTAAGCCAGAGAACTAAGGCTATGCCGATCAGACAAATGGCAGCGAGGCCAATCACAATGCGAAGAGCACTCTTTTTCATGGCGTGTTTTTTCTTTCGTCTACGATGCGGCCATCCTCGAGCGTAATAATCCGGTCAGCGAAACTGTTCCATCGACTATCGTGCGAAACCACTACTGTAGTGTAGTGCCGTTCATCCGATAATCTCCTGAGTAGCTCGCATATCTGCTTGCCCGAATGCGAATCAAGAGACGCGGTCGGCTCATCCGCCAGCAAAATCTTGGGGGTGCCGAGCAGTGCGCGCGCGATAGCCACCCGCTGCTTCTCGCCCCCGCTGAGTTCCTTCGGCTTTAGATCCAGCTTAGCGCCGAGCCCTAATTCGGTGAGCACGCTCGCAGCGGTGTCGCGGTCCTGTTCGTCGCGCGTACCCCGGACGTCTTTCGCGATTAACACATTTTCGATGGCCGACAGCGCATGTAGGAGCCGGAAAGCCTGAAACACAAAACCGATGTGGTCGCGCCGGATGCGGGTCCGTTCATCTTCACCGATCGTGCTGATGTTCTGGCCGTTGAGGTAGACGTTGCCGCTATCAGGGCGCAAAAGCGCGCCTAAGACGGAAAGCAGAGTCGTCTTGCCGCTGCCTGACGGACCCATGATGAGAGTCAATGTCGCCGGCTCGAACTTGACCGAGACGTTGTCGACAGCTTTAGACCGGGCGCTCGCCGGCCCATAGAGGACGCTCACGCCTTCAACGGCTAATTGTGACTCAGGCACGAAACACTCTCGCCGGTTCGACATGCAGCGCGGCTTTGACCGACAGTAGCGAGGCGAGTACGCACATGCCGACGGTCGGGACAAGTGCGGCGAGGGGCAGCCACCAGGGCGTGAAGACCCAGGGAATGCTCGACGAGGCAACCTTCACCATGGGCGCTGTCATCAAAGTGCCGAGCACGTAGCCGGCGATGCCACAGATGACGGACTGCGCCACGATGATGCCGGTAATGTACTGCTGGGAACCGCCAATCGCCTTCAAGGTTGCGAACTCTTCGATATTCTCCATCGTCGTCGCATAGACGGCTTGCGACACGATTGCCAGGCCGATAAAAAACCCGAGCAGTGCCGCCATCAGGATCGCGCCGCCCGCGCCAGTCTGCGAGATCCAGTACCAGCGGGCTTTGCGCGAGAACTCGGCACGTGTCCAGACATCGACGTTTGGGAAGCGCGAGCGCAGGCTCCCCTTTACGTCGCCAGTATTCACGCCGGGTTTTAAACGCAACAGGAGAAACATCGTCTCATCTGCCCCGAGACCGATGTACTTGGCTGCATCGTCATACGACGTGAAGACATAGGGGCTGCCGATAAACGAGCTGAAGCCGGAGGTCTCGCCGATGACCCTGGCGTGCCGGTCGTTTGCTTCGACTTCGAGCGGCAAATGTCCGACCTCGAGCAGCCGGGCGTTACTCTCATCGATGATCAACGATTCCGGCGCTACGGGTCCGGCGTCTCCCAAGAGGCGAGGCATAGGAAAGCGCGGCCCCACTTGCGAATCCGCCCCGACCAGGACGACTTGCTGGCGCGCGCCATCGGCTTTGCGTATCTGGATCTGCCCGGTTGAGATCCGGCTGGCATCCGCGACTCCGGGGATACCGCGGGTGATCTCTACCAGACGCCTCTCGATCGGGACGGGGAACTCGAAGCAGGGTACGCCTCGTCCGGTGATCCAGATGTCAGCGTCAGTGGAATCGATGATTTTTGAAGCCGCTCTCATGAAGCCCAGTAGGATGCTGCCCTGAAACACCATCAGGAACACCGCGCACATGATACCGAGGACCGTGACAGCGAAGCGCATCCGGTCGTGCGCAATGTTGAACCATGCGAGGCGCATGCGGCTAAAGGTGCCGGCCGGTGGTCAGCTTGAAAGGCTTCGGGAAGAAACGGCCGGTCGAGCTCCTATATCTGGCATAAGCATCGGCGAGGGGGCTGCTGGCAAATTTACTTTCTTCTTTGACGGCCGCCGTCAGATACAGCACGAACATAATGACCGAAGTGAAGCCGAGCAGAATGTTGAGTGTTCCAACCGCGCCGGCAAGCCAGGCGAGCAGATAAGAGCAATAGAACGGATGCCGGACAAAGTGATAGGGACCATGCTGAACGAGGTGAAGCTGCTCGTTTTGGGAGAAGCAGGCCGAGAGCGGTTTTACCCGGTTAGCGGCGATCGCCCACCAGAAAATGGCGAGTGCAAAGCAATACAGGCAGGCGGCTACTGCAACTGGCAGAAGCTGAAGATCGCGCGTCGTGAGTATGACGGCCAAATGCAAAAGCGCGAAGAGCGTTCCGACCAACAGCGTGATCCTCAAGCCCGGAGTGAGTCGTTCCGGTTTAACAAAAAAGTTTCGAACCGCCCACGTAAAACTTCCGAAACAAGCAACTAGCAAGACGGTCAGTAGCGCTTGAAGGAACGTGATTACCATAAGTGTCGGCCGCCTCGCCTGATTATGTAGTCGATTGCCTCCGAGATCTTATCAGAAATTCTGAATCGGGAAACGGTTCCAAAATGGGACCGGCTTTGAAACGCGCAACTAGTCACCAGCGCTTTCCGTTTTGATCAGCTATAACTTTATCAACAACTTAGCTGGCGGCACCGACGCGGCTTGCAGCGTGCCTTTACCAGAGCATGACCTTTTGCCTGGCTCTCTTCTTCGCTCAGCTCGCTGTGACACTCTTTGCGGTCGTAAAAGAGAAGAAGCAGAGTACCGCCTTTGATGAAGAGAAACTCAGCTACCGCAGCTAGATTTTCGGATTACCGCCCGTACAGAAATACGCACGGCTCGTGCCGGCTCTCGCCGCCATCGTTCACCGAATACATCTTGTAATTCTCGTGGCTGCTCCACAATGAGCCACCGGCGTGCTCGCGATCCACCCGCAGAGCATAGAACTCGATGTCGAGCTTATCGAGAATCGCCTTATCGTCGTTGTACAGCTTCGAAACACGCTTAAGCGCTTCGAGTACGGCATCTTTCGGGGCGAGGCCGCGGCGCATGGCTTCGACGATTGTGTGTGCGCCGGCCACCCGGATGTTCAACTCACCCACTCCGGTTGATCCGCCGCCGCCCACATCCGGATCGACGAACAGCCCGGCTCCGATAATCGGCGAATCACCTACCCGGCCGGGAATTTTCCAGGCGAGTCCGCTGGTCGTGGTCACGCCGGATATCTCGCCTTTGGCGTTGAGGCCTAGACAGTTGATGGTGCCGTAAGTGGGATGCACTGACATTTGCCAGGCCCAGGCGAGCGTCGCCTCGTCAGTTTGAGGAAACCGCTCGCGCAATTGTGCGATAGGGGCTTTCGGCTGGCCAGTCAGATTTTGCTGCATGGAAGTCCAGTTGTTGAAAGCGCCGGGAGAGCGCAGGCTTTCTTTCCAGACGAGCCACGCGGTACGGGATTTTTCGGTCATCAAGTCTTCCCGCTTGTAGCCATGCGCTTCCGCGAACCGGGTGGCGCCTTCGCCCACGATCATCACGTGAGTCGTCTGATCCATCACTAGCTTCGCGATTTTGGAAGGCGTTTTGATGCCGTGAATAGCAGCGACCGAGCCGGCGCGGCGGGTGGGCCCGTGCATGACGCAAGCGTCGAGTTCCACCAACCCTTCTTCGTTCGGCAGGCCGCCATAACCGACGGAAGTATCGTTGGGATCGAGCTCGATGATGTTGACGCCCGCGATCACAGCGTCGAGCGTATCCGCGCCGCTCGTCATCATGGCAACTGCCTTGGCACATGCAGCCAAGCCGTTAGCGCTCGAGATAGAGATCGGCTTCTTCGCCGCCCGGCCCTCTTGCGTACGAGCCTGCTGTGCTTTAGCCGGAACTGCCGCGGTAGTCGCAGCGGCGGCAGCCGTTCCTGCCATCCATTCGCGCCGGTTCATCATAATTTGTTGGTGTACCACATTCGCACAGGCGTCTGGACGGCGCAACGGTTTCCGAACGCTACAATCGGAGTTCCATGACAGAGCGAGTCTCGCCGGCGCGAGCTATTCACGGTGCGATCGACGTGCCGGGTGACAAATCGATCTCGCACCGCTACGCGATGCTGACAGCGATTGCTGAAGGGACATCGAAGATCTACAACTACTCGACGGGCGCCGATTGCCGATCCACTCTCGCTTGCATGAGCGCGCTTGGGATTTCGCACGAATTTGCAACGGAGGAAGACCGCCAGGTGCTGGTCGTTCACGGCAAAGGCATCAACGGTCTGAGCGCTCCCGTGGGCGTGCTCGATGCGGGCAACTCCGGTTCGACGATCCGCATGCTGTCGGGGATACTGGCCGCACAGCCATTCAGCGCGACGCTAGCCGGTGACGAATCGCTTTCCAAGCGTCCGATGCGCCGCATCATGAACCCACTTGCAGAGATGGGCGCGCATGTGGAGGCCACGAATGGGCAGTATCCACCGCTCACTATTCAAGGTTCAGAGCTTCACTCGATTGCCTACGAGAGCCCAGTCGAGAGCGCGCAGGTGAAGAGTTGTGTGCTGCTGGCGGGGCTGTATGCCAAAGGCGAAACGAGCATACGGGAGCCGGTGGCCACGCGCGATCATACGGAGATCGCATTGCGCGAACTAGGCGCCGATATTTCGATTGCTCCGCGCTTTGTCCGGCTGCGCGGTCCAGCCACTCTCGAAGCCAAGACACTCGTGGTTCCGGGTGACCTTTCCGGAGCAGCCTTCTTTTTGGTAGCGGCGCTGCTTGTTCCCGATTCGGATCTGATTGTGACGGCGGTCGGCTTGAACCCAACGCGCACGGCGTTGCTCGACGTACTGCGCGCCATGGGTGCGTCGATTAAGGTTCTGCACATTCAGGAAATGAATGGAGAGATGATCGGCACGCTGCAGGTCAAATCATCTGCGATCAAAGGCGGGACGATAGAGGGGGCGACCACGGCCGCTCTCATCGACGAAATCCCGATCCTGGCAGTGCTGGGGGCGGCGAGCGAAAACGGATTGGTGGTACGCGATGCGTGCGAGCTGCGCGTGAAAGAAACAGATCGTATCGAAACCATCGCCCAGAACATGCGGGCCATGCACCTTCACGTCGACACCACGGCCGACGGGCTCGCCATCCCGGGGCGTCAGCATTTCCGGGCGGCGGAAATTCAGTCCTGCGGTGATCACCGTATCGCGATGGCATTTTCGGTAGCGGCGCTGCTGGCGGACGAACCTTCCGTGATATACGATGCCGAAGCCGCCTCGGTCTCGTTTCCGGAGTTCTACAATACTCTGCGCAGCATCACCCAGTAGGGCGGCCCGTTATGGACGATTCCGTTGACCCCGATCTCAGCCACGAGAGCCTGATCCACGATCTAAACAATGTCTTCGAAACGATCACGGAGGCGGCTGAGCTGCTGAACTCGGATCGCCGCTGGAAACCGCTGGCCGCAACGCTTAGCCGGAGCGTGAAGCGTGGCAAGCGCCTGCTCGGAGCTCTTCCTGACGGGACGCCCAACCTCGCGACGATTGTCGACGACGCAATTCAATCGGTCACCGATTACTGTGCGGCAGCCCGCAAGCCGCGGATGCGCTGGGTACGCCGCATCCCCGCCGAAGTGCGCGTGCCAGGGTCATCGAAAGACTGGGAGCGGGTGTTTGTCAACCTCTTCCTCAATACTGCCGAGGTGATGCAGGGACCGGGACGC
>JAABUQ010005526.1_pt1 | contig 20039 bp, 18 predicted proteins | sample 5560001 | NCBI WGS metagenome assembly JAABUQ01 (sample SAMN10711888, study PRJNA513371) | rock metagenome | isolation source: Antarctica rocks | place: Antarctica: Victoria Land, Finger Mt nord | collected 2015-12-18
TCGCCCAGGCATTCATTCGAGTTCCAAAGCAGCAAGTGTGGCGACCCGAAGCTAAGCTCGATCTTTAAGATCTACGTACGACCGATCTGCCACAAAACAAACATACAAGCGTACGACATCTTAGGCCTTGGTCACGGTCGCACCGCCACCAGGCGCTGGTACTATCTTGTTCCGGCTCATGGGGAGCCGCGAAAGCTCGTGCACCGCATTGAGAGTGGCACACTCGACAGCTTGCCGGGACGGAAAGAGTTCTATTCCCGCTGGACTGATCAGCAGACCAAAGTGGGTGATCTGCTTGCCGGATGTTCGGTTGTAGCAATGCAGTATTCACCGCATTGCGCTATTCCATACATTTCGTTAGTGGATGCCGGCACTCTGGAGTTGGTTCGAGCGCAAGGCGTAGAGGTCGTCAGTTCGGCTAATTTGGTCCAGCAGTTTCAGGCCAAGTGGAGCGAGGATCAACTGGCCTCTCATTTAGAAGCGGCCAAGTTGGTAGACCAGGCACGCCGGGAGGCCTTCGACTTCGTAGGCCAACAGCTTCGTGCGCAGGGCTCGGTAAGCGAGTACGAAGTACAGCAGTTCATCCTCATGCGCTTCGAAGAGAAGGGCTTGGCGACAAGTCATGGGCCCATCGTCGCCGTCAATGCCAACGCATCGGATCCGCACTACGAGCCTACGAACGCGAGCGCATCGCGCATTGCGCCCGGCGACTTGGTGTTGATCGACATGTGGGCGAGGCTAAAAGCGCCGGGCGCTGTGTATTACGACATTGCATGGACGGGATTCTGCGGCGCCAACGCTCCTGAAGAAATTCGCCGAGTATTCGATGTAGTCAAAGGTGCACGAAAACGCGCTTCCGACTTTGTGATCGGCAAGGTTTCCGCTGGCCAGGAGATCGCAGGCTACCAGGTGGACGACGTGGCCCGCGGATACATCCAAGAGAGTGGTTTCGGTGAGTTCTTCTTTCACCGTACAGGGCACAGTATCGGCACTGAGGTGCACGGAACGGGCGCGAATATGGACAACTTCGAATCCCATGACGAGCGGCGCATTATTCCGGGTACCTGCTTCTCCATCGAGCCGGGTATTTATCTGCCCGGGTTTGGTGTGCGATCGGAGGTAAACGTCTATGTTGGCGAAGGATGGGCTGAAGTGACCGGCGAACAACAGCAGGAGTTAGTTCGCATCGCGTGTTAAAGCCTTTTAGCAAACTCCGGAATTGCTTTCCGGTTACACTCCAAGTCGCTCAGCAATTTGCACTTAGAAGGCAATGAGGCAGATCAATTATTTTGATTTGCTCAATTTCGTACCACTAGCTTACTCTCGGATATGGCGACCGCACCCACTTTGGAGCCGCCCACTTCGCAAGTTGCGCTCCTACATCGCGTTAGTAGTATCGTAAGCTCTGAGCTTTCTCTCGACGAGATGCTTGGGGAAATTGTCGGTCTGACGGTGCAAGTCACGGAATGCGACGCGTGCCTTGTTTACCTGATTGAACGCGAGACCCACGAGATCGTATTGCGCGCCTCGCAGGTTCCTCACCAGACCGATCTGGGCAATATTCGGCTTAAGATGGGCGAAGGAGTGACAGGATGGGTGGTTGAGCACAGGTCCGTCGTGGCTCTTCCTGAGAATGCTGCCTCCGATCGCCGCTTCAAACGGTTTCAGGCGCTTGTTGAAGATACGTACGAGGCATTTCTTTCCGTTCCGCTGGTGAGTGGCGGCGACGTAATCGGCGTAATCAATGTTCACCATCGTGAACCCCACTTTCACACGCCTGACGAAGTTTCTGTACTGACCTTCGTTGGTGAGCAGATGGGTGGCGCCATAACGAAGTCGTTTTTAGCAGAAGAGAACGCCCGCCTTCAGGAAGAAAGTGCAGAAATGCGCCGACAACTGGAGACCAGGAAAATCGTCGAGCGCGCCAAAGGCATTCTGCAGCACCGGCACACTTTGACGGAAGAAGAGGCCTACCTGAGATTGCGAAATGAGAGCCGTCGGCTGCGGCGACCCATGCGCGAATTGGCAGAGGCGATCATCCTTTCAGAAGACCTGAGCAGGAAGAGCGAAGCTCTTTAGGTTACGCGCAGAATAAGTTCGACGGGCAGTCCCATTCGGATTGCCCGCCTATACACTGAAAGTTGCATCCAGGTTTCCAGCCGATATTCCGCAACCCACATCTGCTAACGGTTGCTGGAAATTATTGGCCACGTAAAATAGACGTCGAGCGCTTTCCTGCCGTTCGCAAGTTGTATAAGATCGATTCGCGCACAGCAATTGTTGCTTTCGAACACCAGCCTGATGTCTCTCGCGGTCAAATAATTCTCGTACACGGCCTGGAAGGCAGCGCCGAAGCCGGATACATAGCAAGCTTTTCGCAGGCGGCTCTTATGCATGGCTTCGGCGTACATCGCTTAAACCTGCGGACGTGCGGCGGCACGGAGGAGTTGTGCGAGACGATGTACCATTCGGGGCTGACCAGTGACACGCGGCAGATAGTTCAGGAAGTTCACGCGCAGACTGGCCAACCCACGTTTCTGGTTGGCTTCTCGCTGGGCGGCAACATGGTGTTGAAACTGGCGGGAGAAATGGGCCAGACAGACGTACTGAACGGGGTATGCGCGGTTTCCGCTCCGATCGACCTTGCTGCTTGCGTACGCACCCTGGACAAGCCCGCCAACTTCTTGTATGCGAGACGTTTCCTAGATAGACTGAGGAGCCGGGTTCAGCGCAAGAGCAAACTAACGCCCCATCTGTACAGTAGCGAAGGCCTGGACAAGGTGAGAACGATTTGGGAGTTCGACGATCGGTTCACCGCCCCGCTATTCGGTTTCGGCACAGCAGCCAATTACTACGCAACGCAATCCGCCGCGCTATTTTTGGACGCCATCCGGGTGCCGGCCCTGGTCATTCATGCGCAAGACGATCCGCTGGTTCCATTTGAGGTTTACCGTCACTCAGCCTTCCACACCAATCCGGCGTTGACGCTGATCGCTCCCAAACACGGGGGCCACCTGGGATTTATTTCGCGGCACAAGCCTAGATTTTGGCTGGATGCTGTAGCTTTAAACTGGATAGAACAAGTGTTGTCCACAGCTTGCGGAACAAACGCGCCGCAGTTTACGTCTGCCTGAAGAACACCGTGCCTAAGAGCCGAACATTCCGGCCGAGCGCCTCGTTTTGGGAGGCGGCGCGGATCGCTGTCGATTCGCTGAATAAGAACAAGCTGCGTAGTTTCCTGACGCTGCTGGGGATCATTTTGGCGACCGCGACACTCATTTCCGTCACAGCCCTGATCCACGGCATGAACCTGTACATCGCAAACAAAGTATCGGATATGGGCTCCGACGGCTTTCGCGTTGTGCGCATGTCATGGTTCGGCGCTCCGGATGCAAAGAAGCTACTCCAGATGAGCAAGCGGAATCCGCAGCTCAGGCGGGAGGAATACGAATTCATAAAGGATCGCGCCACCGAACTGCGCGCCATCGGAATGGAGCTTCAGAAGTCTGGGCGCATTTCTTATAACGGTGACTCCACGGATAACACGGTCGGCATCACCGGCGTCACAGCGCGGATTTCGGAACTCACGAACGTACAAGTAGCAGCCGGGCGAGAGATCTCGGACAGCGAGGCTCTGCGCCACGCCCCCGTCGCTTTCATAGGAGACGACATTCGCAAGCGCTTCTTCGAAAACCGGGATCCTATTGGAAAAACCATTCAGGTCAACGGTGTCCCGTTTGAAGTAATAGGAACGGCGAAGGCACTCGGTACTGTATTCGGGCAATCGCAGGACAACTTCGTGATGGTTCCCATTGATAGCTGCGTCAAAATGTTCGGACGGAAGGGAATCGATATTCTCGCGAGGGTGCGCGACCAGGACCATCTGATGCAGGCGGAAGATCAAGTGACGATGGTTCTGCGCGCCTTCCGCCATTTGCGTCCAGGGCAGGATGACACCTTTGGGATTCTGTCTTCCGACTCCTTTGTCAGCCTATGGGAGAGATTGACTGGAGCGATCGCGGCGACCGCAATCGGGATCGTCTCGGTCTTCATGGTCGTCGGTGGCATCGTCATCATGAACATCATGCTGGCGGCAGTTACCGAGCGAACGCATGAGATCGGAATTCGAAAGTCGCTAGGAGCTCGCCGCCAGGACATCTTGAATCAGTTCCTGGTTGAATCGGCGACGCTGGCGGCTGCGGGCGGATTAATTGGCGTGATTGTCTCGTGGCTGCTGTCAGCGGTGATCCGAACAATGGCTTCCATCCCTATGGCGCTACCTCTAGCCTCGGTCATCCTTGGCGTGGGGCTCTCCGCCTTGGTGGGCCTCTTCTTCGGCATCTATCCGGCGCAGCAAGCTGCAAAGCTCGATCCGATCGAGGCACTCCGGTCAGAGTAATTGCATGAATTGGCTCGCCTTCCTTAACGCCACCTCGCTCGCGCTGCAAACCATAAGAGCTCATAAGATGCGGGCGCTTTTGACCATACTGGGCGTGGTTATGGGAACTGGCACCATCATCGGCGTAGCCGCCATTCTCACTGGATTTGATTCCACGATGGAGGCCGCACTGAGCAGCTTCGGTCCGAACTCCATCATCGTCTTCAAGTGGCCTGCCGGAGTACATGGCCCGCCCACGCCCGAACAACGGGCCCGGAAGAACATCACATACCAAAACACAGTCAGCCTGCGCGAAAGGTGCGACGCTTGTGATGCTGTTTCGCCTATGCTGTTTGTGAATCGCAATCTGATTGAGGCGCGATACAAAGGCAACGACACGGTTGGCATCAATTTCATGGGCGTAGAAGAGAGTTATGCGCAAGAGGGACAGGCCGACATGCACGAGGGCCGGTTTATCACCGATGCGGATAACCGTAGGCGAGCGGCCGTTGCCGTGTTGGGCGCAGATCTGACCAAGAGCTTGTATGCCGGAGTGAATCCGGTCGGAAAGCCGATCACAGTAGATGGTCACGAGTACGAAGTGATTGGCACGATGAATAAACCGGCGGCGTCGTTCTTTGGACAAAACGACATGCGCGTATTGCTGCCTTACTTCACGTTGCAGAAAAGCTATCCAGGGTCGAAAGAGATGGGCATTGTCGTCAATGCGAAAGAAGGCCAGCTGCCGAGAGCGATGGATGAGGTGCGCGTGACCCTACGCACCGATCGACGGGTTCGGTATTCAAAGCCCGATGATTTCGCTTTATCCACCGCCGAACAGATGGTGGGCGACTTCCGCCAGATCACTTCCATGGTGGCAATTGTCATGGTGGTCCTAAGTTCCGTCGGGTTGTTAGTTGGCGGCATCGGTGTCATGAACATCATGCTGGTCTCGGTCACCGAGCGCACCAAGGAGATCGGAATACGAAAGGCGATCGGCGCCCGGAAGTCTGATATCGTCCTGCAGTTCCTGATCGAGGCGGTTGTCTTAACGGGCTTCGGCGGTCTCGCAGGCGTTTTATTTGGCTGGACTATTTCACTTGTGTCGCGCCTCATCTTCAGCAGCCTTCCGACTAGCGTTCCGTTGTGGGCTGCTGCATTGGGGATTCTTGTTTCCGCCGGCACTGGGCTGTTCTTCGGCATCTGGCCGGCCAGCAAAGCAGCGCGCCTGGATCCGGTCGAGGCGTTGCGGTACGAGTAGCGGACCGGCTGCTGCACCCTGGACCAGAGCGACGCCTGACATGAAGGACGTCTCCCCGATTAGGTGGAAAGTTGCCGCAGTCGTGTCCAGCTGCGCCTTACTGGCATTGCTGGCGGGCTTGTTCGTGTCCGGTGTCCTGCGCGAGGCTTTTGGTCTGAGGCGGCTCGACTCCCAGTCCGTTGTTACACAAGTCAAGCAACTCAAGGAACTCGCGACGGTGAAGTACAGCGTTCAGCGAGTGGTAGGCTTACGGGAACCGAAGGCGCCCTTTGGCGAAGAATCAATTCTGCTGATGGTGCAAGGAGAAGTGCTGGCCGGCGTCGATTTAGATCGCCTCAGTGCTCGTGATGTAGTGTACACCGGTGAGCGAATGGCCACGATTACGCTGCCGGCCGCTCGCATACTTCAGTCGTTCCTGGACGAAAAACAGACGAAAGTGTGGGACCGGCAAATCACTTGGTGGACGCCCTGGGTTCCCTACGATCCTGATTTAGAACACAAGGCGCGTCTCCAGGCGATAGACGATGTCAGTAAGGCTGCCTTAAGCATGGGAATTCTCGCTCAGGCACAAAAGAATGCAGAGCTAGCAATTGGAGATCTCCTGGCTGCCTTTCAGGTGCGGACGAAATTCAAGATTCAATCCCTGGACTAGCTGAGTGATTGCGCGGCTCGGCATTTCGGTAGGCCTCATCCAGTACTTCCACCACGTGGGCCACACGTTGGCCCTTGCCGTAGAGCCGAGCGCCCGCAGCAAGCTGCAGCATGCAGCCCGGATTGGCTGTCGTAATAAGCGAGGCGCCCGTCATTGCAACATATTCCATTTTGCGTTCAAGTATCTGCATGGCCATTTCGTTCTGCACGACGTTGTAGATACCCGCGCTGCCGCAGCATAGATCGGCCATCGGCATTTCGCGGAATGTGAGGCCAGGAATTGCCTTCAGCAGCTTGCGTGGTGCGTCCTTGATCTTTTGGCCGTGTGCCAAGTGGCACGAATCCTGGTAGGTCGCGACGGTGTTCACGCGTCCCATGCGGCCGTCTAGCTCGATAGAAGCAAGAAATTCCGTTACGTCCTTCATGCGGCTTTTGAACTGACGTGCTTTTTCCCGATAGACCGGGTCGTGCACCAGCAACTCGTCGTATTCCTTCAGGGTGGAACCACATCCCGCCGCGTTGGTCAAGATGGCGTCGAACTCCGCCCCAGCAACAGCATCGATATTGCTACGGGCGAGAGTACAAGCTTGCTCACTCAATCCGGAGTGAAGGTGCAGAGCGCCGCAACAGCCTTGTCCACCCGGTATGACGACCTCGCAACCGTTATGTTGCAGGACGCGTACAGTGGCTTCGTTCAGGCGCGCAAAAGATATATTAGCGATGCAGCCGGCCAGGAACGCAACGCGGTAGCGGCGTGGACCGATAGGCGGGAAGGTCTTACCAAACTTCGAATAGAAAAAGGGGACCTCCGCGCGCGGTGAAAGTGCTTCGAGATCTGCCAGCTTGCCGAATAACTTCAGGATGCCTGTCGCACGGGTAAACGTGCGCAACCCGGATGCGTCGTAGACGTATAAGGCGGCGCCAGCCATCTGGAGAGCCCTTCGCGACGGCAGCAGACCTTCGAAGATGAAACGCCTGAAGGCACGAGTCCAGAATGAGCGCTTCCTGCGCGTTTCAATCTGGGCGCGCGAGGCTTCAATCATCCGGCCATATGGAACGCCCGATGGACAGGCCGTCTCACAGCCGCGGCAGGCGAGGCACAGATCTAAGTGAAGGATGTGGGCGGGTGTGATTGCCGCGCCTTGCGCAATCTCGTTCATCTGGTAAATGCGGCCGCGTGGTGAATCCATCTCAAGACCCAGTTCCCGGTAAGTGGGGCAGGCATTCAGGCACAGTCCACAGTGCACGCACTTATCGAGATCGGATTGCGCGGGACCTTGCGGACCACGACCGGCCATGATCTCAAGACCGCTAGAGTCTGCCATAGAGGCGTGAGCGATTCAATAGCGCTGCAGGATCGAACATTTGCTTCACCTTACTCATGATGGCAAACGTATCGGCGGCGCGCGGCGAAGATCGCTCCAGCCAGAGCTCATTGCTGGTGCGAATCTCATCTGGCGCGAACTCTACGACCGCGCTCCAGTTTCGTTCCGCCGCGACCGTCCAGAGAGGCGCCACGCCTTGCCAGGTGGTTAGATACGCGTACGTTACACCTGAGCCGGCGCGCGAAATACAAGGGCCCGGTATAAGCGGTAGCAAGGTTGCTAGCTCGCTCAACGTTGTGGAGACGCGAACCACAACACCCCCAGGCTGACGCCGCAGGAACTCTGGGGCAAATTCCTGAACCTTTTGCCAGAAGGCCGCCTCCGCTGCTTCTAAAAGTTGTTCGCTGCCTGCAAGATCGCGAGCGTACCGCTCCAGAACCGCCCGGCTCCCTCCTGCGCGTATCGCTAGCACATATCCGCGCATGTCAAAGCGCGCTGCGGCAGCGGGCGAGATCAGATCGATTGCCATGGGCTGGAGAACGCTTCGCGTGATCGCGTCCCGCTGTTCGATTGCAGATTTTAGATCCGCAAAACTGAAGAGGAAGGTTCTTGTTTCCTGGGGTAAGGAATGGACTCGGAAGTTCACGCTCAAGATTGCGGCCAGCGTACCGAAGCTGCCGATCAAGAGTTTGCCCATGTCCAGACCTGCGACATTCTTCACAACCAGCCCGCCCGTCTTCACAGCTTTCCCCTCAAGTGTGACGAAGGTCATACCGATTACCAGGTCGCGTGCCGTGCCGAAGCCGCGGCGCAATGGCCCGCTAGAGTTTGAGGCGATCACACCGCCTACGGTGGCTTGAGCGAAGAACGGCGGATCGAGAGCGATCATCTGACCATTGCGGGCTAAGAGCGCCTGCAGTTCTGAAAACGGCATGCCGCTCTCAACGCTGACGGTAAGGTCGTCACGCTCGTACTGGAGAACGCGGCGGAGTCCAGTTGTAGAGATGACGATGTCGGCTGGTAATACCGGGCCTGCCATCAGGCGCTTACTGCTGTTTCCGGCAACCGCGATCGTTTGCGACCGCGATGCAGCGTCTTTCAGAAGTCGAGCCAGTTCTTCGGGCGACGTAGGCGTTACGGTATGCATCGGTGAGGGGCCGGTGTCAGCATGGCACGGTCTGGAGATTTCCTATTCTCGCTCAGCGACGACAGTCGATCGCTCGTGAGCAATGTTCCGAGTGTTAAGCTGGCCAAAGATTCTACTCGTTTCGGCAGTTGCCATGTAGGGCGCGGGACCCAGTCTCGACGGAGTTGCCCGACATTGCTGCGTAGAGCGCAGCGGGCCGCTCATCATCTATGGACTTTGAATTCACGGCGGAGCAGATCCAGCTCCGAAGGTCGATTCGCGATTTCGCAGAGGCCGAGATCGCGCCGCATGTTCTCGAATGGGATGAGAACCAGACGTTTCCGCTGGAGGTGATCAAGAAGGCCGGAGAGCTTGGGATGATGGGCGCCATTTTCCCGGAAGAACTGGGCGGAGCCGGTTTCGGCTACATCGAATACTCCATCATCATCGAAGAGCTGGCGCGTGTGGATCCCAGCGTGGCGCTGATAGTGGCGGCTCACAATTCACTCTGTACGAACCATATTTATCTCGCGGGTACTGAGCAGCAGCGCCAGAAATATGTGCCGAAACTGGCTACGGGCGAATGGATCGGCTGCTGGTCTCTCACCGAGCCTGAGGCAGGTTCCGACGCTGCGGGAACGCGGTCGGCGGCTGCGCTCAAGGATGGCGAATGGGTATTGAACGGCGGCAAGACGTTTACTACAAATGCGCACTATGCGGACGTCTGCGTCGCTATGGCCGTGACAGACCGATCCGCCTCGCAGCACGGCATTTCGGCGTTCATTCTGGATAAGGGCACGCCGGGGTTTCGAGTGGGTAAGAAAGAGAATAAACTCGGCATGAGGGCCAGCGCCACGGGAGAAGTGGTCTTCTCAGACTGCCATTTAGCGCAGACTCAGCTGCTGGGAAAACAAGGCGAAGGCTTCGTCGATAGCTTGCGGACCTTAGACGGCGGACGTATTTCGATCGCGGCTCTTTCTATCGGTCTCGCTCAGGGCGCCTTCGATGCCGCGCTCAAGTATTCGAAGCAGCGAAAGCAATTCGGGCGATTCATTTCAGAGTTCCAAGCCATTCAGGACAAGCTCTCGAACATGGCCACTGCGATTGAAGCAGCACGCTTGCTTACCTATTGCGCAGGCGCCAGGAAAGATGCAGGCAAGCGCGTGACGAAGGAATCAGCCATGGCCAAGCTCTTTGCTTCGGAGATGGCCGTGAGCGCGGCCGATCAGGCGTTGCAGATCCATGGAGGATACGGTTTTATCAAAGACTATCCCGTGGAGAAGTTCTATCGCGACGTAAAGCTATGCACTATTGGCGAGGGAACGAGCGAAATTCAGCGCTTGGTGATCGCGCGTCAACTGCTAAAAGAGTAGCTTGGCAACGTCGGTGGCGGAAGACCTGAAGCAACGCATTCTGGCGGGCGACATACGCGCGCTCGCGAGAGCCGCAACGTTCGTGGAAGCCGACACAAGCACCGGACGCGACCTTGTCGCCGCCTTGTTTTCTCAAACCGGGCGAGCCATGATGGTGGGCATCACGGGCCCGCCCGGAGCAGGGAAGAGTACGCTTGTCGATCAGCTAGCCAAAGCATTGCGGCGCAGTGGACAAACAGTAGGCATCGTAGCGGTCGATCCCAGCAGCCCTTTCTCACGCGGCGCCATCCTGGGCGACCGCATACGCATGCAAGATCATCACGACGATCCGGGCGTTTTCATTCGCTCCATGGCGACACGAGGGCGGCTGGGCGGTTTGGCGCAAGGCACCCTAGAGATGGCACTGCTGTTCGATGCCTTCGGGCGCGACGTGGTGCTGATTGAGACCGTCGGAGTGGGGCAGGATGAAATAGATATCGCGCGCCTGGCTGACGTCACTGTGCTGGTTCTCACCCCGGGCGCCGGTGACGACGCCCAGGCGATGAAGGCCGGTATCATGGAAATCGCGGACGTGTTTGCGATCAACAAAGCGGACCAGCCAGGGGCCGACCGGCTGGAGCAGGAGATCCGGGCCATGCAGAGCGTCGGAGACACATCGGAGCGGGCGCATGCGGCGGCCGTGCGGCGAGTAGTTGCAATCGAGAGCAGAGGCGTGGACGAACTGCTGGCCGAAGTCCGATTGGTCTTTCAAAAGGGTGGGCAGAAGAGTTCACGCGCGGAGACTTGGCAGTTTCGATTGCGCGAGATGCTCCGCGACGAGTTGATGGCAGCGCTTCCAGAGCATTTGGTCGAGCTGCATGCAGCACGCGTGGCGAGTAAGCTGGAAGATCCCTATTCGGCAATGTCGGCTTTACGTCGACACTTAACGGACTAAGTGAAACAGACTGGCATGAGCATCGAAATCGACCATCTCGGGATCGCCGTCCGCAGCCTGGAAGAGGGGCTGCTGTTTTATGAGCAGTTACTGGGAATGCCGGTGACTCGGCGGGAAGTGGTGGAGGCTGAGCATGTGCACGTCGCTATGCTGCTTGCTGGGACGCAGGGGACCGCGCCGAGAATCGAGTTACTGGAAGCGACGAAGGCGGATTCAACCATCGCCAGGTTCATTGAGAAGCGAGGGCCGGGCCTGCACCATGTTGCCTTGCGCGTCGACGATTTGCCTTCCGTGCTGAGCCGTCTCACCTCTACGGGCGCGCGACTGATGAACGAGCCGCGCACCGGCGCGGGTGGACATACGTATGTGTTCGTGCATCCTTCGTCAGCGGGCGGCGTGCTGCTGGAACTGATACAGAAGTAAGGAGGGAGCGAAAAGATATTGGAAAAGAAAACAAGAATCGGCATTATCGGCGGGAGCGGCCTGTATTCCATGCCGGGCTTTGAGGTGCAGGAAGAGGTGCGCCTGGAGACACCGTTTGGCGAGCCATCCGACGCTTACATCGTGGGACAGTTCCATGGCAAGGATGTGGCATTCTTGACGCGGCATGGACGTGGGCATCGAATCACGCCATCGGAGTTGAACTTTCGCGCCAACATTTACGGAATGAAGATGCTGGGCGTGGAGCGTATTCTTTCACTGAGCGCCGTGGGTTCACTGAAAGAGGAGCATGCTCCGCTTGATTTCGTGATTCCCGATCAGTTCTTTGATCGTACGCGCGGCCGGATCTCCACATTCTTCGGCGGCGGGATTGTGGCGCATGTCAGCTTTGCCGATCCAGTGTGCCCGCAACTCGCCGCTCTGGTCCACCACTCAGCGGACCAGATTGGAATTAACAGTAAGAACGGTGGCACATACCTCTGCATGGAGGGTCCCGCGTTCTCCACGCGTGCCGAGTCAAACGTGTACCGCAGCTGGGGCATGGACGTGATCGGGATGACGAATCTCCAGGAAGCGAAGCTGGCGCGCGAGGCCGAGATATGCTACGTAACGATTGCGATGGTTACCGATTATGACTGCTGGCACGAAGAGCACGATGCCGTGTCCGTCGAGCAGATTATGGAGACCTTCGGCAAGAATGTCGAAAATGCGTCGAAGCTGGTGCAGCACGTGATCACGGCAATTCCGGAAACTAGAACCTGTAAATGCGGGTCGGCTCTCAAGCACGCCATCCTCACGGACCGTGGCGCCATTCCGCAGTCCGCTAAGGACAATTTGGGGCTTTTGATTGGCAAGTACATCGGAGATTGAACTCGCGCAGCAAATAATTGACGATTGTCTCGCCTACGGGACATGGCCGTCGCGGGCACTGGACGCACTCATCGAACGCGCTTTGGATGAAGAGAACGAATTCGTAGCCAGAGCCGCCACGCGCGCGTTATTCAGTATCGTGATCGAGCGGCTTGGCGACTTGTTTCAACCCTCGCTTTGCGAGGTGTACGCCAAGCTCTTTTCACATGTCATCTCACGAGCGCTGCCTGAATACAGCGCGGAAGACTTGCTGCTGCGGTATCGAAGAGTGCGCCAGGTTCGGCGCTTTCCCGGTGGCGATGTGAAGCGCGTGTTTGTTCTCTCTCGCGTAACTTTGGGCGCTGACGTCGCGGTGACTAGCGTGGCATTGGCGGCCGCCAAGGAGCGGTTTCCAAATGCGGAGATCTGCCTGGTAGGACCGCGCAAGAATGCTGAGATGTTCGCCGCCGATACGCGCGTTGTGCCTATCGCAGTGACGTATGGGCGTGGCAGCCTGCTCCGTGAGCGCCTGCTGGCTGCCGCTGAGTTGCGAGTGGCTGTCGACGAACTGAGCTCCGTTGTGATTGACCCGGACTCGCGCCTCACTCAACTCGGACTGATACCCGTGTGCGACGATGCGCGCTATTTCTTTTTAGAGAGCCGCGCATTCGGCGGTGAATCAGATGTCAGCCTTCCAGATTTGACGGCTGAATGGCTGGCCGAAGTGTTCGACGTAACGGGCGCAAAGCCATACACCGCGCCTCCGGCGCAGACTAAGATTGCCGATGTAACGGTAAGTCTCGGCGTGGGAGAGAATGCCGATAAACGTCTTGGCGATGACTTTGAGTTTGGGCTTCTGACGGCGCTGCTTCAGCAAGGCAGGCCTGTTCTTTTGGATCGCGGCGCGGGCGGCGAGGAAGCCGCGCGAGTAAACGCCTTGGCAGACCGGTTGGGCTCACCGCCCTTGCTCCACCTGCATGACGGCTCTTACGCGTCGTTCGCCAGCCACATTCTTCAGAGCAAACTGTACGTCGGCTACGATTCGGCGGGCCAGCACGTCGCCTCCGCTGGTGGGGTTCCACTCGTCTCTGTCTTCGCCGGCTACGTGTGCCCGCGCATGTTTGCACGATGGCGGCCGTCAGGCTCAAACTCCCATGTGGTTGCAGTAGACGAAAGCAACAATGCGACCGCTCTCGAACGCACTCTAAACGCTATTGCGGAGGCGGTGGAGGTGGCGGTGTAGGCATCTGCCATGCACCACCAGCGCCCGATGGTTTTTGGGTTACCGGCGCGGTTGCCACAGCACTGGAGGCTTTCGCAGGCGCAGGACCTGCCTCAGTGCTCATAGGCTGTTCCTCCGTTTTACTAGCCGGTAGCGGAGGCGGCGCCGGTGCACTCGCCTTCATGTCGTACGTGATACCCGATTCTATTCCGAACTTGCGATAATCGCGAAATTCAATCTCGTTCTTGGTCTTCTCGCGGCCAGCCGTCATGTTCAATACTGCAAGCATCGGGCACATGTAGGATTGCCCGCTGATTTGAACCTGGTCATAGTCCAGGATTTCGGTTGCTTGACTAACCGGGAAGGTCTTGGGAATGTCAATCGCGACAAACTTGATGCGGGTGATTTCCCCGGTTTGTTCGTCTGCGAAGACCAGACCCTTATAGGCCGTCACGATTCGCTGCTCATCCCCTGGGCCCGCGCTGTAGGTGATAGACCAGCTGGAATGGCCGCTGTCGATCAGGTAATTGAAAACCGCCATTCGTCTGCCGCGCAGTGTTGCCCAGTGATCCCAACCAAACTCGGCTTCACTGCGTGGCTCGAAAATTTCCTTCATCAAGCTGCCGAATTCACCGCTGGAAATGGCGCCGCCCGAAGCTGCTGCTTTTTCCATGGTCGTGTCCTGGTAATGCCCGTTGACGGAATAGACCTGATAATTCTCTTGCCCCTCGTTGTAGCTTACCTTCGCTAGCACGTTTCCCAGGCTGCGGTAATGGTCACCCGCATTCGGGTCCGCATAGCGGCGCATGACTTCCACGCAGATAAAGTTGGGGAGATTCTGCGTGTAGGACATGGCGTACTGCTTCATCAACTCAATAATCTTTTGCTGTCGCACGGAATCCGGCGGCGGGATAACAGGCGCCCGGTTCGTTCCCAGCTTGGCCACTGGCGGCCCGGAGCTAAGTGATGTATCAGGCACCGTCGCAGGCGAGTAGGTGGCGTCGTGCGCAGGTGCTTTCCGTGCCGCGCTCTGATCACGCAGCTCCTGCATCGCCTGCACAGTTTTCGGCCCGGCTCCTTGCGCCTCTAAATCTAAGATCGTCTTATCGGTTAGCTTCTCAGTCAGCTGAATCTTCTTGACGTAAGCGGCTGTCTGCTTGTCCGAACTCTGCTTGAGCGCTATCTCCGACCGGATGAACTCGGCCAGTTGCTCCACGTTCATCTGCATCTGAGCCTGCAGGGCGACTGTCAGCGACAGCATGGCGAGCCCGGTACAAAGAAGACGCCGAACCTGCGCAGTGCCCGGAAGAAACCTCATATCCATTATGATGACGCAATTCGGAAGGCTGAGGTTGCGTCTGGACGCATGTCTCGCGTGAAGCGCAGCACTCTACATCTTTTGTTGCTTGTCGAGCTGCACCGTTACGGTCCCTATCGGGAAACCCATTATTAGCCGGAACTGCACTGGTATGCGATCCGAATCATCTGTCATCCAGATCAACAGCCGCCCCTTCCGTTTGTAGAGGATGTTGTCGAACAAGAAGGCCTCGTAGCGCACAGCTGGATAGTTCTTGCCGCCGACGTTCACGGTCTCTTTCGCTTGCGCCTCGATTTTCCCGTGCGCCATCTTCTTGCCATCCGTGATAGGGAACGTGGCCCATTTACCGGGAGGCAGGTCCATGCCGCGCAGCGAGGCAAGAGCGCCGGTGATCTCATAGGTGCAAGGCGAGATGTCCATCTCCTTTTTCTCGCTCGAGTTCTTGATCAAATCGTGCTCGTCATACTCCACTTTGTTCCGGCTGTTTTCGAAGGTAAGATGCGTGGTGCTGTGCCGCTTTCCTTCCTCGGCATCGAGAAAGGCGCTGCTCCCGCAGAACTTCCCGTCACTGAATACCTTGTAGTTGTCCAGCACCTTGTAGAGGCGAGTCACCCATCCGGCGCTTTCCAGATGTAAGGTCGTCTGCCAGTGTTCCGCGCCCTCTCGCGATAAATCGACCGTGGCGGAACCGGCCGTGATCAGGCGCCATTCCACCCGGTAAGAGAGCTTCTCAGGGTATGGGAACTTTGAGCTCTTCTGTGGCTGCTGCTGAGCCGGAGCAAAGGGAAGACTGCAGAAAAGTGTAAGAAAGAGCGCGCACATTAAGCGCGGGAGCGGGCGAGATAAATGCATCAATTACCGAAGGCCATGGAGTCCGCCCCTCGACGGGAGCGCAAAACTCACTCAAGTTTGGCAGACGTGATTTAAAAGAGCAAGGTTGCAGCGCTTGCACGCCAACGGCAACTTACTCAAAAGTCAATAGAGGCGAGTATCTCAGACGGCTTGCGATCAAAGGCCCGGCAAAGCGACAGAAGGCTCTCCACGCTGGGCAAGTTCGTGCCACGCTCAATCGAGCTGATCTGCGAAACGCTCAGCTTTGTAGCGGTGGCGAGATCTTTGAGCGACCAATCGCGCTCCACCCGCAGCAGCTTGATTCTATGGCCCAGGCGCTCCCGCAACCGGTCTTGCGGCGTTTGTCCCAGGCTGAACTGTTGAACGGCATTCTGTAGAATCTGGCGGAGCTGAAACAAAGAAAACGGCTTTGCCAGATAGTCGAAGACGCGCAGCTTGAAAGTAGCCCGCATGTTCTCGAGAGAAGGGTAGCCGGTGACCACGATGATGCACAGCTCAGGCCAGCGGGAAAGTAGCCGCTCCACAACCTCTTCGCCGGTTGCGCGCCCCATTTTCATGTCCAGCAGTACGATGTCCGGGAGCCGAACCTCGGCTGACGTAAATAGCTCCTCAGGGTTGGCGAAAGTTCGCACCGAGTACTTGCCTTCATCTCGCAGTAAATCCTCAATGTAAGTGCGGAAATCACCGTCGTCGTCGAGAACTGCCACATCGACGAAGCCTGCCGCGAGTTCTACAGTCTCACTCATACAATCGGAGTCCGGGTGGTGTTAGGCGGCCGCCGGTAGCATCACTTCCAGAGACGCGCCTCCTTGTAGCCGGTTCGACGCCGAGATTGTTCCACCATGTTGCGTGACGATGCCCTCCGCTACGGTCAGTCCCAGTCCCGTTCCCCGCGCGTCCAGACGGGTGGTAACGAAGGCCTCAAATACATTCGGCAGTACATGGGGCGGAATGCCCGGTCCGTTGTCCATCACGGTACAGCAGATCCAGTTCTGACTGCTTCGCTGCAGATACCTTGATTCCACATGGATTTCACCGCCGTTCGAAACCGCGATCAACGCATTCCGCAACAAGTTTACAAAGACCTGCACCAGCCGATCCGGATTGCCCAGCACTCTGTCAGCGGGCCGCACGGCGTTTGAAAACGTCACCGCGGCCGCCTTTTCATCGATTGCCACCAGGTTCCAGCTCTCGTCGACAACCGAATGGAGAGACACCGCCTCTGTTTCCTGCCGCCGCACCCGGGCGAAATCGACCAAGCCCTCGCTGATCTTTCTGAGGCGTTGTGTAACGCGCAGCATACGGTGCAAACGCTCGAGTGTTGGCACATCTTTCGTCGTCTCCAGCAGTTTCTCGATTGATCCCTGCAGCACGGCAAGCGGCGTATTCAACTCATGGGCCACGCTGGTGCTCAATAACCCGAGACTGACCAGCCGGTCCTGTTCTTCCAACTTCTGCAGCGCGCCCGCCAGGTCGTCTTCCTGACGCCGCAGTTGCGCGACGGTGGCGTTTCTCGACTCCATGATCTGGCCGATCTCATCGTTCAAGATGAACCGTTGCTCAATCATCTCGTGATCACGATCCTCTTTTTGCGTGGCGCGGTCGGCATCAAGCATCAGCGTTAACGGCTGGTACACGTACTGCGGCATGATGATGAATTCCAGCACAATAATCGATAGAGCATAGATGGTGCCGAGTACAACGAATAAACTGATGCGGGCCCGGCGGAGCGCCATGGCGTAGAAGGCGCCCGGGAGCGTCACGCGGCGGTACTGGCCAGACGCGCCTGCCTGGCGGAACAGATCGTCCGTGCCTTGCTGCCAAATGGCTGCGGGGTGTTGGCCAAGGAACTCTTGCCCCTCGCGCGAAAGTCCCAGGCTACTGCTTGAGCCTTCGCGCAAGCCGTAAACGGTCAAATCCCGTAGCGGCGGATCCGCAGTTGTTCTCAGGTCGGAAGAGAAGATTTTCCAAACCATCCGAAACTCGCGGTCGCGTGCGGCGGAAAGGTGATCGGAAAAAAGCGGAATTAACGAAAGATACACGGAAGTGGCAAGCACAAAGAAAAAGATGTTGTGCAAAGTTGCCAGCTTCTGGCGTACCTTGAGCCCACCGAACGCACGGAATAGCGGATTCGGCGGCTTGGCGGGCTTAGAATTGCTGAGACGCAAGTTCCTCTCTGCCACCCAGTTCTTGCTCCTTGTACTGCAGCTGGTAGAGCTTCCAATAAATGCCGCGCCGGCCTAGCAACTCCTGGTGCGTTCCCATCTCCCGCAGCTGCGCCTTGTGCATCACAATGATGCGGTCCGCGCGTTGTATTGTCGACAAGCGATGTGCAATCACCAGCGACGTTCGATTCGAGACCAGCCGGGTGAGCGCTTCCCGGACCCTGAGTTCGGTTTCAGTGTCGACACTCGAAGTGGCTTCATCGAGTATCAGAATGCGCGGATTGTGCGCCAGCGCGCGCGCAAAGCTGATCAGTTGTTTTTGCCCGGTCGAAAAACCGTTGCCGCGCTCCCGAACCGGGGTATCGAATAATTCAGGCAACTCCTCCACAAAATCGAGCAAGTTTACCTGTTCAGCCGCGCGGCGAACATCCGCCTTCGTGATGCCTTCGGTGCCCAGTCGAATGTTTGTATCGAGCGTGCCTGCGAAGAGATATGGATCCTGCAGCACCACTCCGAACTGGCGCCGTAGTTCGATGACGTCAAATTCCCGCAGATCGACGCCGCCGATGCGAATCGCCCCGCGTTGCACGTCGTAGAAGCGCAGCAGCAAGTTCGTCAACGTCGTCTTCCCTGCGCCAGTGTGGCCGACTATCGCTACCGTTTCACGGGGAGCGACGCGAAAGCTCACGTCTTCTAATACCCAGTCCTGGTCGTTGTAGGCAAACCATACATGATCGAATTCGATGTCCAGGGCACCGGCGGGAAGCGTCACCGGAGCGGCGGGCGAAACAACGCTGGGCTTTGTGTCCAGCAGCTTGAAAACGCGTTCTGAAGCGGCCATAGCGCCTTGCAGGATGTTGTACTTCTCGCTCAGGTCCTTGATGGGCCCGAAGAAACGCAGGCCATATTGGAAGAACGCCACAAGAACGCCGAGAGTGAGCGCGCCTTGCCGGATCCGGAATCCTCCATAAGCAAGAAGCAGGCCCAGCGCCAGCATCCCCAGAAACTCTACCGCTGGATAGAACCAGCCATACGCCGTAATGGAGTCTTTGTAGGCGTCCATGTGGTCGCGGTTGATCTTGTCGAACTCTTGCTTGCTGCGCTCTTCGCGGTTGAAAAGCTGTAAGACGGCAATCCCGGCGATGTGCTCCTGCAGATACGAATTGATCTTGGCAATTGCCACGCGTATGCGCCGGTAGCTCTGTGATGCCGTGCGGCGAAATTGCACGGTGACCAGCACCACAACGGGCATTACCGCCAGCATCAAGCCGGTCATCCCGGGGCTCAGGCGGAACATCACCAGAATCACGAAAGACAGCATCATGATGTCGCCCACGATCGTCACCAATCCGGAAGCGAACAGATCATTCAGCACGTCCACGTCAGTTGTAACGCGTGTCACTAGGCGGCCTACCGGGTTTCTGTCGAAATAGGCGATGTCTAAGGTTTGCAGGTGAGCCATCAACTGGCGGCGCAGGTCGAACATCGCTTTCTGCCCGGTCCATTGCATTAGGTATGTCTGCCCGAAATCAAAAAGAAATCCGAGAACCACCACCACTAAATAGCCTCCCGCCAGCTGCGACATGCCTGTCCAGCGGTCATGCGAGAGCCATTTGTCGAGGAAGGCAAACGTCTGCGGGTGCGCAACCGGCACCAGATATCGATCAACGGCTAGCTTCGTGATCAGCGGTCCGATAATCTGGAGAAGAGAATCGACCAGCAGCAGCAACAGGGAAACCGCAACCACCGTTCTATAGGGCTTCATGTACCGCAGAAGGCGGCGCATCAAGCGCGAGTCGTAAGCTTTACCAAGTACCTCTTCTTCCAAGTGCCTTGCCTCGCTGCTACGGGTGTCTCGAAGTGCCCAAGCCCGTAACTATCAGCCTAACCTGTCACTTTGCAAATTATCTGGCGTAGAACTTTGCACGCTATTTGGCGTAAGTTGCCGCTAACAACCGCGAGACGGTGGCTGGGTGGACTTTGAACAGCCGCGCGGCATCTGCGGCGGTTTTCTTGCCTTTAGCTCCGTCCGCCCGGTCTAATCCCACCGCCTTTTAGGCGGTCGGCTTTCAGCCGCCCGTTTCCTCCGAGAATAGGGAGGATGACGGAATACAGGCATAGCGGGCACGCGGTGTTCGACCTGA
>JAABUQ010005527.1_pt1 | contig 20039 bp, 19 predicted proteins | sample 5560001 | NCBI WGS metagenome assembly JAABUQ01 (sample SAMN10711888, study PRJNA513371) | rock metagenome | isolation source: Antarctica rocks | place: Antarctica: Victoria Land, Finger Mt nord | collected 2015-12-18
CAGCCCGTGGCGGATTGATGAGGGATCGTCGACACCCAAGCTCCTCCCCCGCAGGGGGAGGGGGACCGCGACGCGAAGCGGCGTGGTGGAGGGGGAACACCGCCAACCGTGCGGGAGCCTACCCCCTCCGTCACGCCTTTGGCGCGCCACCTCCCCCTAGGGGGGAGGAGTTATGGTGCGACTTGATCGCTCAGTAAGGCGTGCCATCCTTATGCCGATACCCTTGCTCGCCCGCGACATGCAGCAGGTCGATGTCGGGATAGGTCGTCCCGCCCTTGCTCGCACCTATAACGATGAAGCGCGCGGGCTTATCGCTCTCGTTGATCAGATGATGGCCGTCGCCGGAGTTCTTCGGAAACGCGGCGCAGTCACCGGGACGCATCACTGCCCGGCCCGCATTCTCGATCAATACCAGCTCGCCCTCGACCATGACCAGGAACTCATCATCGGCTTCATGCCAGTGTCGCTGGCTAGACCAGACGCCGGGCGGGACGGTTACGAGGTTGACGCCGAAATCCTCCAGCCCAGCGGGTGCAACCAAGCGGAGCGCGTGGCGCGCGCGCACGGACGCGTCGAACGGCGGCGGATAGCCGCTGCCCAAGCGAGTCGGCATTGCGGGCGAGTCGAGGTCAAGCTTGGGCATAGGGGTCTCCTGTGAGCACCCTGCACGACCCGGTGGACCTAGCCAAGGCGTTGCTCGCTTGCGCCAGCGTGACCCCGGCGCGCGGAAGCGTGTTCGATGTGGTCGAGGCGGCGCTGGTCCCGCTCGGCTTCGCGGTGGACCGGTTCATCAGCGGGGACGCGCCCGACGGCCCGGTCGAGAACCTGATCGCGCTGCGCCCCGGCCGCGGCCCGCTGCTCGCCTTTGCCGGGCATCTCGACGTGGTGCCGCCGGGGCAGGGCTGGACCACCGACGCCTTCGCGCCCGAGATAAGGGGCGAGCTGCTCCACGGCCGCGGCGCGGTGGACATGAAGGGCGCGGTGGCCGCCTTCATCGCCGCCTGCGCCGCCCAACCGCGCGGACGCGTCGCGCTGCTGCTCACCGGCGACGAGGAAGGCCCTGCGACTCACGGAACTCGCGCGATCATCGACCGGCTCGCCGAGCGCGGCCTCCGCCCCGATTTGTGCCTCGTCGGCGAGCCGACTTCCGCCCGCGTCTTGGGCGACACGATCAAGATCGGGCGGCGCGGGTCCGTCAACATCTGGATCGAAATGCCCGGCGTGCAGGGCCACGTCGCCTATCCGCGGCTCGCGGACAACCCGATCCCGCGCCTGGTCGCCGCGCTCGCCGAGATCGACGCGATCGAGCTCGACGCCGGCAATCGCTTGTTTCAGCCGTCGAACATCGAACTGACCGACCTCGCGGTCGGCAACCCCGCCGCGAACATGGTCCCGGGCCACGCCGCCGCGCGGCTGTCGATCCGCTTCAACGACCAGCAACGCGGCGACGCGCTGGTCGAGCGGATCGCCGCGATCGTCCGCCGCCACGCCCCCGCCGCCACCGTGCGCGGCCGCGTATCGGGAGAGGCGTTCCTGACCGAACCCGGCCCGCTCTCCACGCTCGTCGCCGGCGCGATCACCACCCAGACAGGCCTAATTCCCGAGCTGTCCACCACCGGCGGCACTTCGGACGCGCGCTTCCTGTCGCGGCTGTGCCCGACGGTCGAGTTCGGGCTGGTCAACGCGACCATGCACAAGATCGACGAGGCGGTCGCGATCGCCGACTTGCGCCTGCTGAGCGCGATCTATGCCGAGGTGATCGCCCGCGTGCGCGACGTCGCCTCGATCCACGACAGTAATGCGCCCTCCTCCATCGGCGGCGCGACCGCATAGCCTTGGATGACGTCGCACCCGATCACCCGCAGCATCTCCGCCTGCGCCTCGGTCTCGACGCCCTCGCCCACCGCCTCGCAGCCGAGCCCGTGGATCAACCCCACCACGGCCTGCGCGATCGCCCGCGCCTTGGCGTCCACAGCGATGTCGCCGACCAGCGCGCGGTCCAGCTTGACGCGGTCGACGGGCAGGTCGCGGAGCCGGGCGATGGTACACATGCCGCTGCCGAACCCGCCGACCGACACTTGCGTCCCCCGCGCCCGCAGCGCGCCCAATGCCGTCGTCACCTCAGCACTCATCCGCATCGCCAGCGTTTCGTCGATCTCCAGCTCGACCGCTCGGGCGGGTGCCCCCGCCGCCGCCAGCGCGCGGGCGAGCTGCTGAAAGAAGGCCGGGTCGTCAATCTGCCGGCGGCTGACGTTAATCGCCAGCCGATGCGAATGCCCCCGTGCCGCCCAGCGCGCGGCGGTGCGGGCGACCCCGTCCACCATCGCGTCGCCGATCGCGACGACCAGCCCCGTTTCCTCCGCCCGCGCAATGAACGTGCCGGGCAGGCGCAGGCCATCGGTGGGGTGCCGCCAGCGCAACAGCGCCTCCGCCGCGACCACCCGGCCGTGCCGCGCTTCGACCTGCGGCTGGAACACCAGCTCAAACTGACCCTCGCTGACCGCGTCGCGCAGGTCCGCGTCCAGCCGGTCCCGGTCGGCGATCCGCTCGGCCAGTCGCTCGGAATAGATCTCGACCCGCCCGCGCCCGCTCTCCTTGGCATGATACATCGCTACGTCGGCGGCACGCATCAGATCGGTGAGCGTGTCGCCGTGATCGGGCCGTATCGCGACGCCGATCGACGCACCGATCCGCAACTGCGAGCCGCCGATCTCGAACGGCTGCTCCAGCGCGCGGAGGACCTGGCCTCCCACTTCCTCGGCGCGCGATGCCGACACGCTCGGCAACAGCAGCGTGAACTCGTCACCTGCCAATCGCCCGGCCAGTGGCGCATCGAGTTCCGACTGCTCCGCGACCTCCCGCAACCGTCGCGCGACTTGGCGCAGCAATTGATCGCCGACCGCGTGCCCCTTGGAGTCGTTGACCGTCTTGAACCGGTCGAGGTCGACGAACAGCAACGCGGCGGTCTGCGCGGGCGGCATGGGGCTGAGCAGCGCCTCGGCGCGGTCGCGGAAATGGATGCGGTTGGGCAGCGCGGTGACGGCATCGAACATCGCCAGCCGCTCGATCCCGTCGAAGTTCGCGCGCATCCGTTTGAACAGCGCGTCCATCGCCCGCGCCAGCTTGGGAACCACCGCGCCGATCGCCGGCGGCGTCGGCGACGCGAGGTCGCCCTCCCCCGCCAGCGACAATCGCTCGATCGCCTGGTCGATCGCGGAAGCGGTGGTGGAAACGGTCCGCTCCGCCGCCGCCCACGAGAACGCACCACAGACCAGCGCCGGGATCAGCGCGCGCGCGAACCCGATGACGGTGACCGCCTGCGTCGTGGCGAGCATCGCAAGAAAGAACGCTACCGCTCCCGCCCAAAAGGCGAACGCCACCGCGCGGCTCTTGAGCGTAACGCCGTCCATCCGCCTGCGACCAACTGCCCCCTTTGCGTCCGGCGCGAGCCGGGCCGATTGGGCGCACCTAGGACGGAGGCGTTAAGATTTCCCGCGCGGTCGGCGGAGGACGAGGTACAGCGCGCCAGCCCCGCCGTGCCGGGGATGCGCGCCCCGCACCGCCGCGATCCGGTCGGCGTGGCGGGATGCCGCCAACCAGTCCGCCACCGCCGCCCGGATCGCACCGCGCGCGTGCGGCCGCTCGCTTTCCGCGCGCGGCGGCTTGCCCGTGACAAGGAGCAGCACCCGATCGCCCCGCGCCAGCGCGCGCTCGAGACCCATGTCTAGCAGGTGGTGGGCCGACTGGAGCGTATGCCCGTGCAGGTCGAGCGTGGAGTCTGGCGTCACCGCCCCGCGCGTGATCTGCCGATCCCAGCTTCCATCGAGCGTCACGCCGGGCGCGCGCGGACGTGGCGGAACCGGCTTGAGGACGGGCGGGGTCGGCTTCGCTACGACGGCGGAAGCAGGCTTGGGCGTGACGGGCAGTGCGACGGCGCGGGCCACCGCGCGCAGCGGGCGCACACTCGCCATCACCCGCGCCCACAGCTCGGCTTCATCAGCGCCGAGCGGCCGCTCCGCCATCGCTCTCGCCCTCCAGCCGCGCGAGCGTGCCGACCGGCAGCAGAACGAACGCGGTGCCGTGCGCGCTCATGCCACCGGCGATCGCCGCCGCGGCATCGCCCGTGCCCCAGAACGTATCGAACCGATTCGCGCCCTTGATCGCGCCGCCGGTGTCCTGCGCCATCCACAGCGCGGTCGCGTCGGTCCGGTCCATCGACAGGAACACCGGCGCGCCGAGCGGCACGAACCGGGGGTCCACCGCCGCGCTCACACCGCCCACGACCGGCAGACCAAGCGCGCCCACCGCATCGCCCGACAATGGGCGGAAAAACACATAGCTCTTGTTCTCGTCCATCAGCCTCCGCCCTTCGTCGGGATGGTCGTGGAGGTAGCGCACGATCCCCTGCATGCTCGCCTGCCCCGGGGCGAGCAGCCCGCGCGACCGCATCAGCGCGCCGATGCCGGTATAGTCGCGCCCGTTCTGGCTGTCGTAGCCAACGCGGAGCACGCGTCCGTCGGGCAGCCGCAATACGCCCGAGCCTTGCACCTGGAGAAAGAACGCCTCGACCGGGTCCGCCGCCCAGGCCAGCACGGGGGCGTCGTCGCCGAGCGCGCCACCGTCGATCGCCGCGCGGTCGTAGTACGGTACGAGGGCCTTGCCCTGTACTCGCCCACGCACCTTCTTGCCCTTCAGCGCCTCGGAAAACTGACCGAGGTCGACATCGATCAGGTTGTCGGGCCGCGCTCGGATCGGCGTATCGTATCCCGGTCGCCGGTCCAGCGAGGCGGCGAGTTCAGGCACATAATAACCGGTGGCGAAAGCGCGGCCATCGCCGACCTGCACCGCCTCGAACCAGCGCGCGAAAAAGGCGACCGCGTCCGCCGGACCGGTCGTTGCCGCCGCAGCGCAGGCGGGCCGCCAATCATCGGCGCGCGACAGCCCGGACGCATCGACCCGGCGCAATAGCGAAGGGCAGCTCGCGCGAAAACTGGCCAGCGCCGCACCCGCCGTCTCCGGCGTGAGGGGGAGGGTGGGGATCGGCGGTCCGGCAACCACACCCGCCATCGCGGCGGTGGTGGCACCAGGCAATGAGATATAAGCCCGCGCGGCGATCGGGGTCGCCGCGATCGGTTGCCGAACCGGCAATGTTGGCCGTGCAGCCGGACGGACGTACGGACGACTGTCGTTATCTCGCGTCGCGGGCGCGGAATGGGGTTCGCTCGGCGGAACCAATCGACCGCCGCATCCCGCCAGCAGCATCGCCAACGCCAACGTTCCCTGGCGGCGCATGACGATCACGCCTCGTCGGTGTCGGCGAGCTTCCAGTTGACGTCGCTGTGCTTCAACGTCCGCGCAAAGGTCCAGATGTCATGGCTGTCGACCGCGTCGGTCGTCGAACCCGCGATCACCTGGCCGTCGACGTCGCGCGTCACCGCCGCGATCACCGCGTCGAAGCGCACCGTTACGCGCGCAAAACCACTGTCCAGCGCCGCATCCATCACCGTCGCATGCTCGATCGCGACCAGCCGGTTATCAAGCCGGTGCCCAGCCTCCGTCCGCGTCGCAATCGCCGCGCCGAACGCCTGCGCCACCTCGGGCACCGCGAGCCAAGCCAGCTTCTCGTCGTCGGCCGCCCAGAATGCTTCCAGCACCATCCGGTACGCCGATTGCGCACCGGCGAGGAACTGGTTGACGTCGAACCCCGGCTCGGCCGCGATAATCGCGCGCAGACCGGTGGCGGCAGCGGCTTCGACGTTCGCGGGCGGCGCATTGCGCGGCTCCGCCAGGGCCTCCCCCGTGCGCGGCACCACCGGCGCGGTCACGGGCGCGCGCGCATCCCTGGGCTTTGGAAGCGATTGCTCATGCCCCGTGCGCTTGCCGAGCACGGAATATAGCCGCAGCGCCAGAAAACCGGATACCATCAATAACAGGACGACGTAGAACACTGGGCCTCCACCGTGCGCGAACTTGCCATGTAGCTCTTCGCACCAGCGACTTCAAACGCGCAAGCGCCGCGAAGGTCGCAGGCCGGGTAATCGTCGCCACATTGATAGGGGAGATGTCGCCTGCTAGGCGCGCGCATCCCGTGCGGGCCGCCACCGCCCGCTTCAGACAAGGAACACCGCAATGGCTGACGACCTCCCCACCGCGGCCGAGCCGATCGCCAATGGCGAGGACACCGCGCCCGCCGCCGGGCTGATCTCGCAATATGTCAAGGATCTGTCGTTCGAGAACCCCAACGCGCCCGCCATTTATCAGGCGCAGACCGCGCCCCAGATCGACGTACAATTCAACATCGGCTCCGAGCAGATCGGCGAGGAGGTCCACGAGGTCACGCTCAAGATCGAGGTGCGCGCCGATTCCGAGGGAACCGTCGCGTTCATCGTCGACCTGACCTATTCGGGGCTGTTCGGTTTTCGCAACGTCCCCGACGACCAGGTTCAGCCTTATCTCCTGTCCGAAGGTCCGCGCCTGTTGTTTCCATTCGCACGCCGCGTCGTGGCCGACACGATCCGCGACGGCGGCTTTCCCGCGCTGTTGCTCGAGCCGATCGACTTCGCGCAACTCTATATGCAGCAGCAGAATCAACAGCAGGGCGCCAATGTGAGCGTCACCGGGCACGCCTGAGCGGTGAACCTCGCCAAGGCGCTGGGCTCGGTCGGCGGGCTGACGCTTGCCAGCCGGGTGCTCGGGCTGGTGCGCGATTCGCTGTTCGCGCGGTTCATGGGCGCGAGCTTCGCGTCGGACGCGTTCCTGGTCGCGTTCCGCCTGCCCAATATGTTTCGCGCGCTGTTCGCGGAAGGAGCGTTCTCCGCCGCTTTCATCCCGATGTTCAACCGCAAGGTGGCGGACCCGGACGGGCGCGGGCTGGTCGACGGGATTGCCTTCGCGGATGATGCGCTGTCGGTGCTGTTGCCGGTGCTGTTAGGGATGACGGTGCTGCTCGAACTGACCGCTTGGCCGCTGACTTGGCTGCTGACGGGCGGTTTCCGTGACGTCAGCCGCGATCAGTTCGGGTTCGCGGTCGAGCTGTCACGCTTTACGCTGCCCTACCTCATGCTGATCAGCATCGTGTCGCTGCTCGGCGGCATCTTGAACTCGCTGCATCGGTTCTGGGTCAACGCCGCCGCGCCGATCCTGCTCAATTTGACGCTAATCGCCGCGCTGTTGGTCCTGCACCGCGTCGATCCGCTCGACACCGCGCGCAATCAGGCGATCGCGGTGACGGTGTCAGGCGTGCTCCAGCTCGCCTGGCTTTGGAGCAATTGCCGCGCGAACGGGGTCCATTTGCGCCTAAAGCGCCCGCGCATGAACGCCGACGTGAAGCGGTTGCTGACGCTGATCTGGCCCGCCGCCGCCGGCGCGGGGGCGGTGCAGATCAATCTGGTGGTCTCGACCGCGCTTGCCGCCAGCCTGCTCCCGCACGGGTCGGTGACGTTCATCTACCTCGCCGATCGGGTAAACCAGCTGCCGCTTGGGCTGATCGGCATCGGGCTGGGCACCGTGCTGCTCCCCACCATCTCCGCGCAGCTCGGGCGCGGGGCGCATGCCGAAGCAATGGACACCCAGAACCGCGGCATGGAGCTGGCGCTGCTCCTGACCCTGCCCGCGACCGCCGCGCTGGTGACAGCGGGCGTGCCGATCGTCGCGGCGCTGTTCCAGCATGGCCGGTTCGATCCGCAAGCGGCGACCTACACCGCCCAAGCACTTGCAGCCTTTTCGGTCGGGCTACCCTCGTACATCCTCGTCAAGGTGCTGACCCCGGGTTACTACGCGCGCGCCGACACGCGCACGCCGGTGCGCTATGCGACCATCTCGATGGTCGTGAACTTGGCACTCAACTTGGCTTTCGTGGTGCCGTTGCGGCACATGGGTCCGCCGCTCGCGACCGCATTGTCGTCGACGGTTAACCTCGTGCTGCTTTACCGGACGCTGGTACGGCGCGGGCAGTTTGTTGCCGATGCGCGGCTGCGGCGGCGCGCATGGCGGCTGGCAGCGGCATCGGCGCTGATGGGCGCGGCATTGTGGTTCCTGTCCGACCGGTTCGCCCCGTACACGAGCGCGCCGGGGCTGGAGCGGTGGGCCGCGCTGGCGGTGCTGGTCGCGCTCGGCGCGGCGATCTACGCCGCCGCCTGTTTCGCGTTCGGCGCGTTTCGCCCGTCCGACCTTCGCGGCCTCGTCCGCCGCCCCACCAAGGCCTGATCTTCATGCGAGTCGTTTCCGGCATCCAGCCGACGGGCAATCTCCACCTCGGCAACTACCTCGGCGCGATCCGGCAATGGGTCGCGATGCAGGACGGCATGGGTGGCGAAGACGAATGCCTGTTCTTCCTCGCCGACCTCCACGCGCTGAGCCAGCCGGTGAATCCGGCGGAGCTCGCCAGTACGACGATCGAGATGGCGGCGGTGCTGCTGGCCTGCGGGATCGACCCGAACCGCGCGATCCTGTTCAACCAGGCCCGCGTTCCCGCCCACAGCGAGCTCGCCTGGCTGCTCGGCGGCACCGCGCGGATGGGCTGGCTCGGCCGGATGACGCAATGGAAGGACAAGGCGGGCAAGCAGGACGATTCGCAAAGTACCGCCTTGTTCAACTATCCCGTGCTCCAGGCCGCCGACGTGCTGCTGTATCGCGGCACCCACGTTCCGGTCGGGCACGACCAGAAACAGCATCTCGAGCTGGCGCGCGACATCGCGACCAAGTTCAACGCCGACTACGGCGTCGATCTGTTTCCCCTGCCCGAGCCATTCATCTCTCCCGCCGCACCGCGCATCATGTCCTTGCGCGACGGCACCGCGAAGATGAGCAAGTCCGACGCGTCCGACCTGTCGCGCGTGTCGCTCGACGATTCGGATGAGCTGATCGCGCAGAAGTTTCGCAAGGCGCGCACCGATGCTCCCCCGCTCCCCGCGACGATGGCGGAGCTGGTCGGGCGGGCGGAGGCCCTCAACCTCGTCACCATCTACTCCGCACTCGCCCGATCCTCGCCTGACGCGGTGCTGGCCGAGTTCGCGGGCCACGGCTTCGGCACGTTTAAGCCCGCGTTGGCGGACCTTGCGGTGGCGACGGTCGCGCCGATCCGCGAGCGCATGGCCGCGCTGCTGGCGGATCGGGCCGAGGTCGCGGCGGTGCTTGAACGCGGGGCCGACCGCGCGCGCGCGCTCGCCGCGCCGACATTGCTGGCCGCACAACGCGCGATCGGATTGCAGGTCTAGCTTAACCCTCCAGCTGCCGCATCAGCACACGCACCGCGCTGTCGACGTCACCGTCCGTGTCGCGCAGTTGTTCCACCCTCCGTACGGCGTGGATCACCGTTGAGTGATCCCGCCCCCCGAACTTGCGCCCGATCTCGGGAAGCGATCGGGTGGTCAGCCGCTTGGACAGATACATTGCGATCTGACGCGGCCGCGCCACCGCGCGCGCGCGGCGATCGGAAACGAGGTCCACCGGCTTGAGCTCGAAATGCGCGCAGACGAGTTTCTGGATCTCCTCGATCGTCACCCGTTTCTGCACGCCACGCAATACGTCGCCCAGCGTCGAGACCGCGAAGTCGAGGTCGATCGCCTCCCCCGTCAACTGCGCATACGCCAACACGCGGTTGAGCGCGCCTTCCAGCTCGCGCACCGAACTGTGGATGCGCGCCGCCAACAGGTCGAGCACGTCGGCCGGCACGCGCATGGGCGGCAGATCGGCCAACTTACGCTCCAGGATCGCGCGGCGCAGCCCCGGTTCGGGCGGCTTGATATCCGCGACCAGCCCCGCCGCCATCCGTCCGAGGATGCGCGGCTCCACCCCGTCGAGCGCCTGCGGGCAACGATCGGCGGAGATGACCAGTCGTTTGCCTGCGCCCATTACCTCGTTGATCGTGTGAAAGAACTCCTCCTGCGTCGAATCCTTTCCGGCGATGAATTGCAGGTCGTCGATCAGCAACAGGTCGGCGCACCGCAACCGCGCCTTGAACGCGAAGGTGTCGCGCGCGCGCAACGCCGACACGAAATCGTACATGAACCGCTCGGCCGACATCATCAGCACGCTCGCGCCCGGGTCCGTCGCCACGAACGCGTGGCCGATCGCGTGCATCAGGTGCGTTTTGCCCTGCCCCGTCCCGCTATGGAGAAACAGCGGGCTGAACCGAGGCACGCCCGGCTCGGCCAGCGCACGCGCGGCGTTGAACGCGACCCGGTTGGACGCGTCGACGACGAACCTGCCAAAGGTGAAACGCGCGTCGAGCTGCGGTCGCTCAACCAGCGGCGTTGCACCCGCGACCGGCTGCGCGGGGGCGGTGAGCACGACCGGTGCCGCGCCCGCGACCCGCGTCTCGATCGCGACGCTGCGCACCCCCGGGGCGATCGCGCGAAACTCGTGGAGCAGCCGGTCGGCATAGTGATTGCGGACCCAATTGGTCATGAACGCGGACGGCAGCGCCAGCCGGACAGTATCGGCCTCGCCCGTCTCGACCAGCTCCATCGGCTTCAGCCATTGCTCGAACAGCCGCGCGCCCGCCGACTCACGCAGATTGCCGCGCACACGGGTCCAGGCCTTCGCGATCTCGCTGTCGTCGGCCTGGCCCCACTGCCCCACGCACACCTCTCCCTTGGCCGAAACGCGCTCGCGCACGGCCTGTCCGTTCGACGGCAAAGCTATCCCGTTGCCGCGCAAAGCAGCTCCGAGGTTCGCGATGTTCAAGCGATCGCCCGGCGGAAGGCCGGCGCGGTGAAACCGGTTATGACCGTTGCGAGGAGTCGATCAAGGCCGGAAGTTGTCGCATCTCTGAAATAAACGGGGTTGACGCCACTGCGGCGCAGATAAGCGTCGAATATCTACTAACCCATTGTAAAAGCTGATCTCTTTTCAGAGCCACCCGGCACTGCCCGAAGACGAATCGCGGTTAGTCCTAAGGTCCCCGATGCGGCTGGCCTGCTTGGACGGGCGCACAAAAAAGCCCGCCGAAACACCGACGGGCCGATCACCAAACCTGCGGTAAATAGCCTAAGCGAGCGCGGTCACTCGCTTGGTCAGCCGAGCGAACTTTCGCGACGCGGTATTGCGGTGAAGCACACCCTTCGCGACTCCGCGCGCCAGTTCGGGCTGCGCCTGCGCCAGCGCTTCGCTGGCCGCCGTCTTGTCGCCGGACGCCAGCGCCGACTCGACCTTCTTGATGAAGGTGCGGATACGGCCAACGCGGTTGCCGTTCACTTCGGCCCGGCGGTCGTTACGACGAATGCGCTTCTTGGCTTGCGGCGTGTTCGCCATGGACGTCCTTCAGATCTCGTGACAACAAAACGAGCGCCGGGGAGGCCCCGACGCCCTGTTGCACTGGCTCTGACTTAGCGACCCGCCAAAGTCAACCGCGCTGGCAGACGGCGCACCAAAAGGTGGAGCGCCCTCCTTCCGCCCGACGTCGCACCGTCGCGCCGCACCCGCATGCCTCGCCCTCGCGCCCGTAAACGCGCCATTGCTTGGAGAAATAACCCAGCTCGCCATCGGGCCGCGCGTAATCGCGCAAGGTGGAACCGCCCGCCAAGATCGCCGCTTCCAGCACCGACCGGATCGCCTCCACCAGCCGCTCCAGCCGTGGCAGCGCGACGCGGCCGGCGGCGCGCGATGGCGCGATCCGCGCGAGGTGCAGCGCTTCGCAGACATAGATGTTGCCTAGCCCCGCCACCACGCGCTGATCGAGCAGCATCGCCTTGATCGGCGCGCGCCGGTCCCGCAATGCGTCTAGTAGGTACCCGCCCGTCAGCCCCGGGCCGAGCGGCTCCGGCCCCATCGCGGCGAAGGCGGGATAGTTGGCGAGCGCCGCGGTGCGATGGAGATCGACGAACCCGAACCGCCGCGGGTCGTTGAGCGCCAACCGCCGCCCTGATCCGGTCTCGATCACGAGATGGTCGTGCAGGCCCAGCTCGCCCGGGTCGACCCGCCACCGCCCCGACATGCCCAGGTGGAAGATGAGCGTGTCGTCGCGGTCGGTGCCGATCAACCCGTATTTCGCGCGCCGGCTCAACGCCGTCACCCGCGCGCCCGTCAATCGCTGGCGCAAGTCGGCCGGGAACGGCCAACGTAGGCCCTCGCGGCGTAGCTCCACCGCCGCGATGCGTTCGCCTTCCAGCACGGGGGCGAGCCCGCGCACGGTGGTTTCGACTTCGGGGAGTTCGGGCACACATGGGAGCTAGGTTGCGCGCGCCGCCCCCACAAGCCTAGGGGGCACGCCATGAACACCGTCGCCTTCGGCTATGAGGATGTCGCGCCCGACGAGAAGACGCGCCGTGTCGGTGGCGTGTTCACCAACGTGGCCGCGCGCTATGACCTGATGAACGACGCCATGTCGGGCGGCATGCACCGATTGTGGAAGGATCGTTTCGTGCGCCGGGCGAAACCCCGCGCTGGCGAGCGCATCCTCGATATGGCGGGCGGCACCGGCGACATCGCGTTTCGCCTCGCGCGAGCGGGCGCGACGGTGACGGTTGCGGACATCAACCCGGCGATGCTCGACGTCGGCAAGGAGCGCGCCGCCAAGCGGGGCATCGCGGAGCTGGAATGGTCCGAACAGAATGCGGAGGTATTGACGTTCGAAGACCGCGCGTTCGACGCCTATACGATCGCGTTCGGCATCAGGAACGTGACCGACATCCCCGCCGCCTTGCAAGAAGCTTATCGCGTGCTGAAGCGTGGCGGGCGGTTCTTCTGCCTCGAGTTCTCCACGACGCAATGGCCGGGCTTCGCGGACATCTATGACGCCTATTCGCACCGCGTCGTGCCGCAACTCGGCAAACTGCTCGCGGACGACGCGGACAGCTATCGCTATCTGATCGAATCGATCCGCCGCTTTCCGCCGATGCCCGCGTTCGAGCGGATGATCGCCGAGGCGGGCTTCGTGCGCACCGGGGTGGAGCCGCTGCTCGGCGGGCTGGTCGCGATCCACCACGGTTGGAAGATTTGATCCCCCGCGCGTGACGACCGCCGTAACCCATGTCTGGCGGCTGTGGGGCTGGGGCCGCACGCTCGCCCGCCATGGAGCGTTGCGTGGTATCGAGCGCGATCGGGCGGCCCCCGCAAGTGTGCGACGGCTGGCGTGGCTGGCGCGACTGGGCACGTTCGCGCCCCGGTTGCCGCGCTATGCTGACGCGTTCCAGGCGATCGGCCCGGCGGCGGTCAAGCTGGGCCAGACACTCGCCACCCGCCCCGATCTGGTCGGCGAGGCCGCCGCGCTCGACCTCCAGCGGTTGCAGGACGCGCTGCCCGCGCTGCCCTTCGCCACCATCCTCCACACGATCGAGTCGAGCCACCGCCGCCCCGCGTCCGCGCTGTTCGAAAGTATCGACGAACGGCCGGTCGGCGTCGCCTCGATCGCGCAGGTCCATCGCGCGGTCACGACCGACGGGCGGGTCGTGGCGATCAAGGTCCAGCGGCCGGGCGTCGAAGCCGAGTTCGCCCGCGCGATCGACACCTATCAATGGGCCGCCGCGCACCTCGAGTCCTTCGGCGGCGAGTTCGCGCGGCTGCGCCCACGGCTGGTGATCGAGACGTTCAAACGCTGGACCGCGCGCGAGCTCGACTTTCGGCGCGAGGCGGCGTCCGCGTCCGAGCTTGCCGAGGCGATGGCGGCGGAGCCCGACTATCACGTCCCCGCGATCGACTGGCAGCGTACCACGGGCAAGGTGCTGACGCTCGAATGGATCGACGGTGTCAAGCTGTCCGATCGCGCCACGCTAATGGCGGGCGGTTATGACCTGCCCCGGCTCGGCCGCACGCTCGTCCACGCCTTTCTGCGCCAAGCGATCGCGGAAGGGTTCTTCCACGCCGACATGCACCAGGGAAACCTGTTCGCGCTGCCCGGCGGCGGCGTCGCGGCGGTCGACTTCGGCATCATGGGCCGGCTCGACCGGCGCGCGCGGCTGTGGCTGGCGGAGATTCTCTATGGGCTAATCACCGCTAACTATCGCCGGGTAGCTGAAATCCATTTCGAGGCGGGCTATGTTCCCGCGCACCACGATGTCGGCGAATTCGCCACCGCCCTGCGCGCGGTGGGCGAGCCGATGCGCGGGATGCCCGTGAAGGAGATGTCGATCGGCACGATGCTCGACGGCCTGTTCTCGATCACGCGCGATTTCGACATGCAGGTGCAGCCGCACCTGTTGCTGCTCCAGAAGACGATGGTGATGGTGGAAGGAGTGGCGACCTCGCTCGATCCCGAGATCAATCTGTGGACCGTCGCCGAGCCGGTCGTCGCGGAGTGGATCAGGGCGGAGCTGGGACCGGAAGCGCGGATCGCCGACGCGCTCATCACCAACCTGCGCACGCTGGCGCGGTTGCCCGACCTCGTCCGCCGGATCGAGGACAAGTTCCCGCCATCGGGCGGCGCGCCGCCGATCCCGCCTATCCCAGTTCGTGCCACCGTTCAGCTTGGCGGGGCGATCCGCTACGCGGTCGTCGCGCTCGTCGCCGCGCTGGCGGGCGTGGTGGCGACGGTCGCGCTGCACCATTGATGCGTACGCTCGCTCGCTCGCTCTGGCTCGCCGAGCCGTCGCGGTTCGCGGGCCTGCCCCGCGGGCAGGCCCGCGCGGTGCTGGCGTTCGTGGCGTTGTTCCTGCTCGCGACGATGACCGCGCTCGTCGCCCCCGCCCCGCCGCTCGCTGGGCACGACCCGGCACGGCGCGAGACCGACCAGGGCGACATCGTAACCTACGAGAACATCATCGAACGCGTGCGGCACGGCGAGGCCTATTATCCGGTTGCGGCCGACACGCTCCGCCACGGCGACTACCCGCTGCGCCCGTTCTTCACCTTTCGATTGCCGACGCTGGCGGTGCTGCTGGCGATGCTGCCCGCGTCGTGGCGGCCGGTGCCGATGTATCTGTTGTCGGTCGCGGTGCTGATTGCCTGGGCGACGCGTCTGCGCGCGGCGTTCGCCCGCCGCCCGCCGCTGTTGATCGCGCTGCTGCTGCTCGCGGCTGGGGCGTTGTCGGGGCTGCAGGCGGGGCTGGTCAGCTTTCACGATGTCTGGGCGGGATTGTTCATTGCGCTGTCGCTGGCGCTGCGCCGGAGGGGGCGCTGGATCGAGTCGGTCGCGTTCGGCGTCTGCGCGATGCTGGTCCGTGAACTCGCCGCGCCTTATGTGCTGGTCATGGCGGCGGCGGCGTGGGGCGAGGGCGACCGGCGCGAGGCGGCGGGGTGGATCGGCGCGTTGGCGCTGTTCGCGGCCATTCTGGCAGCTCATGCGCATGCGGTCGCGGGCGTATTGCACCCGACCGATCCCGCCTCGCCGGGCTGGGCGGGATTGCTCGGCCTTGGCTTCTTCGTGAAGGCTGTGGTGCTGAGCACCGGATTGCAGATCGCGCCGCCCTGGCTTGCCGCGCCGCTGGTCGGATTGTCGCTGGTGGGCTGGGCGGCCTGGCGCGACGCGCTGGGCCTGCGCGTGATCGCGACGCTGGCGACGTACGCATTATTGATCGCGGCGGGCGCGCGAGTCGACAATTTCTATTGGGCGCTGCTGGTCGCGCCGGTGTCGCTAGTGGGGCTGGCGTTCGTTCCTGATGCCGCGCGCGACCTGGTGCGCGCCGCGCGCGACACGCGGCGGATCACGGTGACGAGGATGGCGCGATGAAGCGGGTGCTGTTGATCGTCGGCGGCGGCATCGCGGCGTACAAGGCGTGCGAGCTGATCCGCCTGCTCCGCCGCGCGGGCCATGCCGTCCGGTGCGTGCTGACCGACGGCGGCGCGCAATTCGTCACCGCGATGACGCTGGCGGCGCTCAGTGAAGACCGCGTCTACACCAGCCTGTGGGACCTAAAGGACGAGTCCGAGATGGGCCACATCCAACTTAGCCGCGAGGCGGACCTCCTCGTCGTCGCCCCAGCCACCGCCGATCTGCTGGCGCGTATGGCGGCAGGTCAGGCCGACGATCTCGCCACCACCGTGCTGCTGGCGACGGACAAGCCCGTGCTCGCCGCGCCGGCGATGAACGTCAGGATGTGGCAGCATTCGGCGACGCGCCGCAACGTCATGCGGCTCCGGTGCGATGGGGTAACGATCCTTGAGCCGGACGAGGGCGCGATGGCGTGCGGCGAATATGGCCCCGGTCGCCTGCCCGAACCCGCCGCGATCGCCGCCGCGATCGAGCGCGCGCTCGCGCCTCGTTCAAGGCCACTCGCGGGCCGGCACGCGCTGGTTACCGCAGGCCCGACGCACGAGCCGATCGATCCCGTCCGCTATCTGGCGAACCGATCGTCGGGCAAGCAGGGTTTCGCGATCGCGGAGGCGCTGGCGGCGCTGGGCGCGCGGGTGACGCTGGTGGCGGGACCGGTCGCGTTGTCGACCCCGCCCAGGGTCGACCGCCACGATGTCATCACCGCGCGGGAGATGAGCGACGCGGTCGACCGCGCGCTGCCCGCCGATGTCGCGGTGCTGGTCGCGGCGGTCGCCGACTGGCGGGTCGAGGCGGTGGCGGACAAGATCAAGAAAGCGGGCGCGCCGCCGACGCTGACGCTGGTCGAGAATCCGGACATTCTCGCCACCCTCGCTCGCGCGCCGAACCGACCCCGCCTGCTGGTCGGTTTTGCCGCCGAGACCAGCGAAGTGCTCGCTCACGCCACCGCTAAACGCGCGCGCAAGGGGGTGGACTGGATCGTCGCCAACGATGTGTCGGGCGAGGTGATGGGGAGCGAACGCAACACGGTCCACCTAGTTAACGCCGCCGGTGTCGAGAGCTGGGAAGAACTGCCCAAGCGCATGGTCGCGACCAGGCTCGCCGATCGGATCGCGGCGGCGCTGGCATGAGCGCGGCGGTACGCATCGCGGTGCGGCGCTTGCCGAACGGCGAGGGCCTGCCCCTCCCCGCCTATGCCACCGCCGGCGCGGCGGGGATGGACATAGTCGCGGCGGAGGCGACCGTGATCGCGCCGGGCGCGCGGACCGCGGTCGCGACCGGCTTCGCGCTCGCGATCCCCGACGGATACGAGGTGCAGGTGCGCCCGCGCTCGGGGCTCGCGCTCCGCTATGGCGTCACCTGCCTGAACACGCCCGGGACGATCGACCCGGACTATCGCGGCGAGGTGAAGGTGATCCTCGTCAACTTGGGCGCGGAGCCGTTCGCGGTCCAGCGCGGAGAACGGATCGCGCAGCTCGTCCCCGCGCCGGTGGTGCGTGCAACGCTGGACGAAGTCGAATTGCTGGACGACACCACGCGTGGCACGGCCGGGTTCGGTTCCACCGGACGATGACGTTCAGTGACGAGGAACTCGATCGTTACGCGCGCCATATCGTGTTGAAAGAGGTAGGTGGCGCCGGTCAGGCGCGGATCGCGGCCGCGAGCGTTGCCGTGATCGGCTGTGGCGGCATCGGCGCGCCCGCGATCCAGTATCTCGCGGCGGCGGGGGTCGGGCGACTGATCCTGATCGACGACGACCGGGTGGAGCTGTCCAACCTTCAGCGGCAAGTCATTTTCGGCACGCCGGACCAGGGCCGCGCCAAGGTCGATGCGGCGGCGACGGCGATCTCGCGACTGAATCCGCACGTTACCGTCGAGCAACGACCGATCCGACTGCACGTGGATAATGCGGCCGCGTTGATCGACGCCGCCGACGTGGTGCTCGACGGCAGCGACAACTTTACCACCCGGCTCGCGGTTGCCGACGCCGCGCTCGCGGCGCGTGTCCCTCTGGTGTCGGCGGCGGTGGGACAATTCGAAGGTCAGCTAGCCACCTATCGCGGCTGGGAAGCGGACAAGCCCTGTTATCGTTGTCTGGTGGGGGCCGACCCGGATCGTGACGAGGCAAGCTGCGCCGAATTGGGCGTGCTCGGCGTGGTAACCGGCGTGATCGGCAGCCTGGCAGCGCTGGAAGCATTGCGTGCCGTGGTCGGATTTGGCTTCGACCCGGCGGGGTCGCTGCTGCTGATCGATATGCTGGCGATGCGATTTCGCACCGTTCGCCTTCCAAAAGACGCGAACTGTCCCGTTTGCGCGCAAAAAAGCTAATCTAAATTGCCCGCTGCTTGTGCTGCGGTGCAACACAATCTACGTCAGTTCACGGGTCGTTCAATTGGTTTGGCGATAGGACATCCGATGAGCTTTATCGACGAGAGCGTAATCGAAAAACCTGAGGCGCACGCCTCCGCGCCCGCCGGCTCCGGACGACCCGCCGTCGACATAGGCGGCCCATCACATTGGCGACCGACGAGCGTATCGTTGCGAATCCGAGCAATCAGCTATTTAATGGTGCTGGACTGCGCGGCATTGTTTGGTTCGTTTGCGCTCGCGGCCGAGATTCGCGGTCCCGTTGATGGCGGACATAACTGGTTGGTGTTCGCGCTGACGCTGTTGCCCGTGTACCTGGTCACCGCCACCAACTCACGCGCCTATGCGCCACGCATCTTGGAAGAGCCGTTCCGGGCGATCCGCACCGGCGGGCAGGCGCTGCTCTTGTCCCTGGGCGCGCTCACGCTGGCAGTGTTCTATCTCAAATCGGGATTTTCGTTTCCGCGTTTCACCATCGCGATCGGGTCGACCGGCGCGGCGGTTGCCTTGGCGGTTACGCGCTACCTTTATGTCTGTCATCTGGGCAAGATCATCGGCGGTCACCCATTCAATGCGATCCTGATCCGCGACGGCGATCAGCCGATGCCCCCCGGCCGCTTCTCGATGGTGATCGCGTCCGAAAGCTTCTTCGATCCCGAGGAGCACGACCCGATAATGTATGACCGGCTCGCCCGCTCGCTGGCCACCGCCAATCGGGTGGTCATTGCCTGCGGACCGGAACGCCGCCGCGCTTGGGCGCGCGCACTGCGCGGCGCCAATATTCAGAGCGAGATCCTGATTCCCGAGCTGCTCGACCTCGCGCCGCTGGGGATGGGGCCGCATCGCGAATCGCCGTCGGTCATCGTTGCGACCGGGCCGTTGAGCTTGCTTGATCGCGGGCTGAAGCGCGGCTTCGACCTTGCGATCGCGGGTGGTGCGCTGCTGATGGCGGCGCTGCCGATGCTGCTGATCGCGTTGTGGATCAAGCTCGACAGCAAGGGACCGGTGTTCTTCAAGCAAACGCGGATCGGGCGCGGCAACGAGATGTTCCGGATGCTGAAGTTCCGTAGCATGCGCGACGTGGTGGGCGATGGACTCGGCCACCGCTCGACCGCGCGCGACGACGACCGGATCACCCGCGTCGGTCGGCTGATCCGCCGCACCAGCCTCGACGAACTGCCGCAGCTCCTCAACGTGATTCAGGGCCATATGAGCATCGTCGGCCCACGCCCGCACGCGCTGGGGTCGCGCGCGGCGGACAAGCTGTTCTGGGAAGTCGATCACCGCTATTGGGACCGCCACGCCACCAAGCCCGGCCTGACCGGTCTCGCGCAGGTGCGCGGCTTTCGCGGCGCGACGCTGGTGGAGGACGACCTGCGCAACCGGCTCCGCTCCGACCTCGAATATCTCGAAAGCTGGTCGATCTGGCGCGACGTGAAGATTATTTTCCTGACCACGAAGGTGGTGCTGCACCGGAATGCGTTCTAGGCAAGCCGGAGCGAAGCTCCGACGCGCCTAAAGGCCCACCCGGCCAGCGGCGCTCAAAGCGCCGTCTGCCAATGCGGACTTTGCCCGGGTCTGGTCACTCCCCCACCAACCCCCTCGCGAACGCCCGTACCGCCGGCCCGGTATCCTCCCGCACGAGCGCCAGCGCCAGATTGCCTGCACCCAGCCCGCCTTGTCGCCGCAATCGTATCGCTCGCCGGAGAACGTACAGCCATGAAACGGCTGCCGACCGATCAGCGCCGCCATCGCATCGGTCAGCTGGATCTCGCCCCCCGCCCCCGCCGTTTGCGTCTCCAGCACCGCCATCACCTCGGGCTGAAGAATGTACCGCCCCGGGATCATCAGGTTTGACGGCGCGGTGCCCTGCTTCGGCTTCTCGACGAGCGCGCGTAGCTCGACCAATGCGCCATCGACCACGCCCGGCGAGATGATGCCGTATTTGTCCGTCTCCGCTGCCGGCACCTCCAGCGCGCCGATCACGTTGCCGCCCACCCGCGCATAGGCGTCGACCATCTGCGCA
>JAABUQ010005528.1_pt1 | contig 20039 bp, 17 predicted proteins | sample 5560001 | NCBI WGS metagenome assembly JAABUQ01 (sample SAMN10711888, study PRJNA513371) | rock metagenome | isolation source: Antarctica rocks | place: Antarctica: Victoria Land, Finger Mt nord | collected 2015-12-18
GAGCTTGCCGGCAAGCTAGCGGAGCACCGCGATTACATCGAGCAGCAGGGCACGCTGGCCGAGCGCCGCCGGCGCAACCTGATGAACGAAGTGCTCGAGATCGCGGCGTTCAGGATGCGCCGCGACCTGGAGGCATCGGTGCGCGAGGATCCCGCCATCGGCGGCCTGCTCGACCGAGTCGTCGCTCGCGAGCTCGATCCGGCGAGCGCCGCGAGCGCGCTCATGGGCGCGCGAGCGGGCGCTTCGCGCGAGGCGGGGTAGCCGATCAGGCGATCGAGCTGCGGGCGAGCTCGACGAGCAGCCTGACGCCGAAGCCGGTGGCGCCCCGGTCGAGATACGGGCGCCGGACGCCGTAGGCGGTGCCGGCGATGTCCACGTGGGCCCAGGGAACGTCGCCGGCGAAGTGGTGCAGGAACTCGGCGGCCGTGATCGACGATGCCGCGCGGTCCTCGGTCACGTTGGCCAGCTGCGCGTAGCGCCCCTTGACCAGCTCGGCGTAGTCGCGGTGCAGCGGCAGGCGCCAGACCAGCTCGCCGGTGCGCCGGCCGCACTCGTGCACGCGCTCGGCCAGCTGATCGTCGTTTGACATCAGCCCGGCGTACGTCGAGCCGAGCGCGACGACGATCCCGCCGGTCAGCGTCGCGACGTCCACCAGTCGATCGCAGCCCTCACGTCGGGCGTGGGCGATGCAGTCGGCCAGCACGAGCCGGCCCTCCGCATCGGTGTTGTTGACCTCGATCGTCGTGCCGTCGAGCGCCCGCACGATGTCGCCCGGCTTGACCGCGGTGGCGCTGGGGAGGTTCTCGGTCGATCCCACCACCCCGAGCACGCGAACCGGCGCCCGCAGCGCCGCCAGCGCGGCGATCGCCTCGATCACGGCTGCCCCGCCGCACATGTCGAACTTCATCTCGTGCATCTTCGCCGCGGGCTTGATCGACAACCCGCCCGAGTCGAACGTGACTGCCTTGCCGACCATCGCCAGGCGCTCCCCTCCAGCCCCATCCCCATCCCCATCCCCATCTTGCGCTCCCTCGTAGCGCAGCTGGATCAGACGCGCGTCCTGGGAGGAGCCCTGCGCCACCGCCGCGAACGCCCCCATTCCGCGGGCGCGGATCTGATCCCCCTCCAGCACGTCGACCGTGAGCCCCTCGAGCGACTGCGCGAGCTCCCGGGCGCGGTCGGCGAGGATCGCCGGGCTGAGGTCGTTCGCCGGGGTGTTGCCGAGGTCGCGGGCGCGGTTCTGCGCGCCGACGATGATCGTGGCGGCCCGGACCGGCTCGGAGATCTCGTGGTGGGCGCTGAGGAGCAGGCGCTCAACGGCTCGATCGGTCCCCTCAGAAGCCGGCTTGTAGCGCTCGAACCGGTAGGCGTGCAGGAGCGTACCCTCCACCAGGCCGGCCAGGGTGCTGTCGCCGACGTGGTGGGGAACCTCCCAGCACAGCTCGCGAGCGCCGAGCTCGCGGGCACGAGCATGCGCGAGACCCGCCACGACGCGCGCGCGCTCGGCGTCGAACTCCTCGCGGGCTCCCAGGCCGACCACGATCAGGCGCCTGCCCTGCGCGTGGACGACCGCGAGGGCCCCCCGCTCCCGCCGCGCCTCGCCCGACTCGAGCAGCGCCGCCAGCGCACCTCCCGGCACGTCGTGGGCGACGCCCTCGCCCTCGAACACCCCGATCACGATCGTGTCCGCCGGCGTTTCCAGCGGGCTCGCGGTCGTCGCCTCGACGTGCACGGGACGGCAGGTTACTAGCATTCGACCTCCCCTCGAGCCCGCTGCCCATCGAACCCGGAGAGAGACCAGCCAATGCCCAAGACCGTGATCCTGTCCGCTGCCCGCACTCCGATCGGCAAGTTCGGAGGAGGCCTCGCATCGCTCGAGGCGACCGAGCTCGGCGCGACTGCGATCAGGACCGCGCTGGAGCGCGCCGACGTCGAGCCCGAGCAGGTGCAGCACGTCGTGATGGGCACGGTCCTCCAGGCCGGCCAGGGCCAGATCCCCTCTCGTCAGGCCCAGATCGAGGGCGGCATCCCCAAGGACGTCCCCTCGGAGACGATCAACAAGGTGTGCGCATCGGGAATCCGCGCCGCCGGGCTGCTCGACAACGCGATCCGGCTGGGCGATGTCGAGCTCGCCGTCGGCGGCGGGATGGAATCGATGTCCAACGCGCCCTACCTGCTCGAGCAGGCCCGGTTCGGCTATCGGATGGGAGATGGGCAGGCGCTCGACGCGATGCTCAAGGACGGGCTGACCAGCGCCTTCTCGGGCAAGCACATGGCGCACGAGGCCAGCGAAGTCGCTGCGGAGCTCGAGCTGACCCGGGCCGACATGGACCGCTGGGCGCTGCGCTCGCATCAGCTCGCGATCGAGGCGACCGACGACGGCCGCCTGCCCGAGGAGATCGTCGCGATCACGGTCAAGGGCAAGAAGGGCGACACAGTGGTCGAGGTCGACGAGAGCCCGCGGCGCGACGCGAGCCTCGAGAAGCTGGCGAAGCTGCCGGCGATCTTCCTGAAGGATGGCTCGCACACGGCCGGCAATTCGCCGGGCGTCAACGACGGCGCGAGCGCGTTCGTGCTCGCCAGCGACGAGTGGGCCAAGCGCAACGGAAAGCAGGCGCTGGCGACGATCCTGGCGCAGGGGCAGGTCGCCGACGATTTCGCCTACCTCGCGCGGACCCCGTCGGCGGCGGCCAAGCAGGCGCTCGCCAAGGCGGGCCTGCAGGCGTCCGACATCGACCTGTGGGAGATCAACGAGGCATTCGCTTCGGTCACGCTCAACTCGATCCGGGTGCTCGGGATCGACGAGGATCGCGTCAACGTCAACGGTGGCGCCGTCGCGCTCGGTCATCCGATCGGCGCTTCGGGGGCGCGCATCCTCGGCGCGCTGGTGCTCGAGCTGCGCCGGCGCGGCGGCGGGCTCGGCTGTGCCGCGATCTGCTCGGGAGGAGGCCAGGGCGACGCGCTGATCGTCGAGGTGAATGGCGGCTGAGTCCGGGCCCGGCTGCGCGAGGCGGTCCGCACCACGGTACGGGATGGGCGCAGCCAGGCCGGGGCCCGCCAAAGCCCACCAGCCGGCGGCAGGGGATGCGGCGCAGCAGCCGGCCGCCGCCTTCTTCGATCTGGACCGCACGCTGATGCAGGGCTCCTCGGCGTTCCAGTTCGGGCGGGCTGCGTACCGGGCCGGGCTCCTCGGGCGCCGGCAACTCCTCCTCGATGGATGGGCGAACGCGAGGTTCCGCGTGCGCGGGGCGAGCGACGACCACACTCATGCGCTGAGGAGCCGGATCTCGGCCTCGCTGAAGGGGACGAGCGCGCGTGACCTGGAGCGACTCGGGGCCGACGTGCTCGCGGGAATCCTGCCGCGGATCTACCCGCAGGTGCTGGCGCTGGCCCATCGTCATCAGGATGCGGGGCGGCAGGTGTACATCGTGACCGCGGCCTCGCAGGAGCTGGCGGAGATCCTCGCGCGGGTGCTCGCGTTCGACGGCGCGCTCGGGTCGCAGCTCTCGGAGGTGATCGACGGCGTGTACACGGGTCGTCCGGGTGAGGTGTTCATCTACGGCGCGGACAAGGCGCGCGCGGTCGTCGAGCTCGCGCGGCGGGAGGGGCTCGGCCTGGCGGAGTCGTATGCGTACTCCGATTCGGCCTCCGATCTGCCGATGCTGCGCGCCGTCGGGCACGCGGTCGCCGTCAATCCCGACCGCGAGCTGGCAGCCGTCGCCCGCACCGAGGGCTGGGAGGTGCTGAGCCTCGATCGGCTCGCACGACGCCTGAAGACGGCCGCCGCGCTGACCGGCGCCGCGGCTCTCGGGGGGGTTGCCAGCGCCGTGCTCGTGGCTCGAGCACGGCCGCGCCAGCCCGGAGCATGCTGGCAAAGGCTGACTCGGCGCCGGGTGCGGCTGCGCCGAGGGATGCGGCTGATGCGGCCGTAGAATCCTCATGATGGCCACGCGCCCGCTGCCCACCGAGGCTGAACGCTGGGAGCGGGAGCGATTCGCCCGGGCGCCCGAGCGCGACGCACCGTTCTCCACGATCTCCGACGAGCCGATCAGGCCGCTCTACACCGACGCCGACCTGCCGCGCGACGCCGAGGCGGCGATCGGCTTCCCCGGCGAGTTCCCCTACACGCGCGGGGTGTACGGCTCGATGTATCGCGGACGGCTGTGGACGATGCGCCAGTTCGCCGGCTTCGGCACCGCTGCGCAGACCAACCAGCGCTTCCGGTACCTACTCGATCATGGCCAGACCGGCCTCTCGACGGCATTCGACATGCCCTCGTTGATGGGCCAGGACTCCGATCATCCCCGCTCGCTGGGCGAGGTCGGGCGCGAGGGCGTCGCGGTCGACACGCTGGCTGACATGGAGACGCTGTTCGCGGGGATCCCGCTGGATCAGGTCAGCGTCTCGATGACGATCAACGCTCCGGCGCCGATCATGCTGGCGCTCTACGTGGTCGCCGCCGAGCGCGGCGGAATCCCGCCCGAGCGGCTCGCGGGCACGATCCAGACCGACATCCTCAAGGAGTACATCGCCCAGAAGGAATGGTGCTTCCCCGTCGACCCGGCGATGCGGCTGGTGACCGACATGATCGAGTGGTGCTCGGCGCACATGCCGCGCTGGCACCCGATCTCGATCTCCGGCTACCACATCCGCGAGGCGGGATCGACCGCGGCGCAGGAGCTGGCGTTCACCCTCAAGGACGGGCTCACCTACGTCGAGCACGCGATCGCCCGCGGCCTCGACGTCGACGAGTTCGCGGCGCGGCTGAGCTTCTTCTTCAACGCCCAGATCGATTTCTTCGAGGAGATCGCCAAGTACCGGGCGGCACGGCGGATCTGGGCGCGCGAGCTGCGCGACACGTTCGGCGCGCGCGAGGAGCGCTCGCTGCTGATGCGCTTCCACACCCAGACGGCGGGTGTCTCGCTGACCGCCCAGCAGCCGCTCAACAACATCGTGCGCACCGCGATCGAGGCGCTCGCGGGGGTGCTCGGCGGGACGCAGTCGCTTCACACCAACAGCTTCGACGAGGCGCTCGCGCTGCCGACCGAGGAGGCCGTGCGCGTCGCGCTGCGCACGCAGCAGATCATCGCCGAGGAGACCGGGGTGGCGAACACGATCGACCCCCTCGGCGGCTCCTACTTCGTCGAGGCGCTGACCGACCGGATGGAGGAGCGCTGCTACGAGTACTTCGCCAAGATCGACGCTCTCGGCGGCATGGTCGAGGCGGTCAAGCGCGGCTATCCACAGCGGGAGATCGCCGACGCCGCGTTCCATTACCAGCGCGAGGTCGAGTCCGGGATCCGCAAGGTCATCGGGGTCAACTCCTACACCGAGGGGGACGACCGCCAGACCGAGATCCTCAAGCACGATCCCGAGTGCGAAGCTCAGCAGATACAGCGGGTCGAGGCGGTGCGCGAACGCCGGGACGCCGAGCGCGTCGCCGTCGCGCTCGCGGCGCTCGAGCGGGGCGCCCAGGATCCGCGCGCCAACCTGATGCCGCATCTGATCGAAGCGGCGCGCGCGGACGCGACCGAAGGCGAGATGGTGCTGACCCTGCAGCGGGTGTTCGGGACGTATACGGAGTCGCCGGCGTTCTAGCGCCGCCGGCCGTCTCAGCGATGAGCGAGCCGGCAAACGAGCTCGTGGAGCGGGTGCGTGCCCTTTACGGGCTCGAGGTCCGGTCTGTCACGCCCTTGGTGGGCGGCTACGACGTCTGGGCGAAATCGTGGTGCCTCGACAGCGACCGGGGCCCCCTCGTCCTTCGTGTGGATCGTGCCGTGTCGGTGCAGACGGCGGCCTGGCTTGCCGATGTTGTCGCTGGCGCTGCGGCGGCCGGCGTACCGTGCCCGGCGCCGATAGCGGCGCTCGACGGGACGCGGGCGTTCGCGGCCGGCGGCGCCACGGTGACGGTCCGGCCGTTCGCCGAGGGCGTGGTCCTGGACCGCGACGATTCGGCGCAGGTCGCCGCGGCGGGGGCGACGCTCGGATTGCTGCACCGTGCGCTCGCAGACTTTCCCCGCCGGCGTCCCACACCGAGTCCCTGGGCGGCTTGTCGCTGGCCGGGTGACCGCGACCCGCCGGCGCTGCGCGATCCGGCGTTGGACCGCTGGGAAGCGGCGTTCCGCTCGAAGCGGGCTTACGTTCGCGGGGTGGTGCACGGCGATTTCTACGCCGAGAACCTCCTCTGGTGCGCTGGCGGGGTGAACGCGGTGATCGACTTCTCCGAGGCGCGCGTGGACGCACACGTGGAGTTCGCGTGGGCGACGTGGGAGTTTGGTCACGACGGGACCTCCAGTGAACTCGAGATCGACCGCGCGCGGACGTTCCTGACCGGCTACCACGAGGTCGCCGGATCGTGGGAACCCGGCACCGCGGAAGTGCTCGTGCCGCTGATGCGGATCGAGATGCGCCTCAATGCGCGGTACTCGCTCGACGATCCAGAAGACGCGGAATACGGCACCGCGCTCCAGCGCGCGTTCACAGGCATGGCCGGCCAGTCAGCGATCCCGCTCCTGGATTGAACTGACGGAGTCGCCTTGCTGCATCTCCGCCGGGGCCCCGGATCTCGCTGCGTTGAATGCCGGTGCGAGGGTGCTCAAGCCCCCAAATTGTCCTCCCCGGCCCCGGTTTGGGTGCAAGTGCATGACCTACGTGTACAAGCTCCCAAGCTGCGCTGGACAGGGGCGATTTGGGGGCTCGAGCAGGTCGCGAAAGCGATCCACGCCAGGTCGGGGCTGACGTCAGACCGCTGACTTGCTAGCAGATCACGCCAGCGGGCTGGCATGATGTGGTCATGTCGATCACGGGGATCGTGGTTCGCCGACGCGTCCCCGACCTGGACGCGGCCGTGTCGTTCCACGAGGCACTGACCGGCTCGGTCGCCAAACGGTTCGCGTTCGGCGGTGCGCAGCTCGCCGCAGTCGGGCCATTCCTGCTGTTCGCTGCTCCGGCTGACGTCGCCGACAAGCTGGAGGCGATGGTCGCGACCATCAGCGTCGAGGACCTTGACGAGCAGACGCGCCTGCTGACCTCGATCGGCGCCGAGATCGTGGCTCCCGCAGCTCGGACACCCAATGGCCATCGTCTGATCGCGCGTCATCCGGACGGCGGCGTGTTCGAGTACGTCAGCCGATACTGACGGCGGAGGCATCCGACGATCATGCCCGATCTTCGGGGCTCTCATGAGCCGACTCGCTTGCCGGGCGCGCGTCGTCCCGGGGCACTACCGTGATGCTCATGGCACGCACCACGGTCGATGTCGACGAACGCGCGTTGGCACTGGCCGGTACAGGCCAACCGACAGGATCGTCGTTCCGGCTGAGGTCGCCGCGCCGTCGGCACTCGGTCGTACAAAAAGGCGCCCGGAGGGCGCCCCCTATAAGAAGGACGATTACAATCCAACGCGTTCGCAGTCGCACCCGTGTCGCGGCCTGCGCTCCCTCCGATGGCCCCCTCCCCCGAGAAGAAGATTCGCGTCGTCGTGGCGAAGCCCGGCCTGGACGGCCACGATCGCGGGGCGAAGATCATCGCGCGGGCGTTGCGCGACGCCGGCATGGAGGTGATCTACACCGGGCTTCACCAGACGCCCGAGCAGATCGTCGAGACGGTGATCCAGGAGGATGCCGATGCGGTCGGGCTGTCGATCCTCTCCGGCGCGCACATGACGCTCGTGCCGCGGATCGTCACGCTGCTCGAGGAGCAGGGGGTGGACGACGTGATCGTGACGGTCGGCGGCACGATACCCGTGGAGGACGTCGCCGAGCTGAAGGCGCTCGGAGTCGCGGAGGTGTTCACGCCCGGCGCATCCACGCAGCAGGCGATCGACTTCATTCGGGGCGCCGTACGGGAGTGACCGCCTGGGGCGGCGACTCGCCCGCCACCTCGGGAGGCGACTGCCGTGACTGATTGACTCGTCAGTCAACTGAGTAGGATGCGGTGCAGACAAATCCTGAGGAGGTCTTGAGGAGGCAGTGGTGAAGATTTGCGTCCTGGTGAAGGAGGTTCCGGACGCCGCCGTCGAGAAGCGCATCGATCCCTCGACGGGACGGATGGATCGCTCAGGGGAGAAGAACCTGAATCCCTATGACACCCACGCGATCGAGGCGGCGATGCAGATTCGCGAGGGTGGGGAGATCGAGGTGGACGAGATCGTCGCCGTGACGATGGGTCCCGAGTCCGCCGTCCGCGCGCTGCACAGGGCGGTGTCGCTCGGCGCGGACCGCTCGCTTCACCTCAGCGATGCGGCGCTGGCCGGATCCGACGTCGCCGCCACCGGGTATGCCCTCTCCAAGGCGCTCGAGCGGGAGCAGCCCGACCTCGTGCTGCTCGGACAGCAGTCAGACGACGGCGAGTGCTACACGATCGGCGCCGTCGTCGCCGAGCACCTGAAGATGCCCTCGCTCACCCAGGTGATCAAGCTCGACCTCGACGGCGGCGCGCTGCGCTGCGAGCGCCAGGCCGAGTACGGCTACGACACGGTGAAGGTGGAGCTGCCGGCCGTGATCTCGGTCGGCGACGCGATCAACGAGCCTCGCTATCCGTCGCTGAAGGCGATCATGGGAGCCAAGAAGAAGCCGCTCGAGCGCCTGCCGGGGGTGGATGCGGACTCGGAGCAGCCCGGTACGCTCGCCGATATCGGCATCGAGGAGTCGCTCGTCGGAGCGGCGGGCTCGCGCGTTCAGTGCGGCGAGCTCCACGACCCCCCCGCGAAGACCGCCGGCCAGATCATCGAGGACGAGGACACGTCCGAGACGGTCGAGAAGATCGTCGCGTGGCTCGAGCAGAGGAAGCTGATCTAGAGATGGCCGACGTCCTGACATACGTGTTGCACCACGAGAGCTCGCCGAACAAGAACTCGCTCGGTGCCGTGTCCGAGGGCGCGGCGCGCGCCGCTGAGATCGGCGGCGACTGCGATGCCGTCGTCGTGGGCGGCGAGGGCCTGACCGACGAGCTCTGCGCCTCGCTCGGCGCCTACGGTGCGCGCAGGGTGTTCCGGGCGCGTGGGCCCGAAGGCCTCGCGCAGCCCGTGATCGACGTGATGGCCCAGGTGATCGAGGAGCACGGCCACTCCTACGCGCTGTTCGGCGGCGGTCTGCTCGGCTTCGAGATCGGCGCCGGCCTGGCCGCGCGGCGGCACGCCGGCGTGACGATGGAGGTGACCGCGGTGCGCGCGCAGGCCGGGGAGCTGCTCGCCGAGCGCCCGATCCTGCAGGACTCGAAGATCTCCGTGTCGCGCTACCGGGGCGATCTCGGGATCATCATCGGCCGGATCAACGCGTTCGAGATCGTCCAGGGGGATGGTGGACCCGCCGAGATCGTGGAGGTGGCGGCGAAGTACTCGCCGTGGTCGACCAGGGCGACGATGGTGGCGCGCGGAGAGCAGCGCGGCGCGGACGTCGACATCGAGGGTGCCGACGTCGTCGTCGCCGGCGGACGGGGCCTCGGCAAGGCCGAGGGCTTTGCGCTGTGCGAAGCGCTGGCCGGCGCGTTCGGTTCGCACGCCGCCGTCGCGGCCACTCGCGCGGTGGTCGATGCCGGCTGGTATCCCTACGCGGCGCAGATCGGCCAGACCGGCAAGACGGTGGCGCCGAAGCTGTACCTCGCGGCGGGGATCTCCGGCGCGATCCAGCACAAGGTCGGTATGCAGTCCTCGGAGAACATCGTCGCGATCAACAAGGACTCGGGCTCGCCGATCTTCGAGTTCTCAGATCTCGGGATCGTGGGTGACCTGAACAAGATCCTGCCGAGGCTGACCGACGCGATCAGGGCACGCAAGGGCGGGCAGTGAGCGCGCAGCGCGAACGGTCAAGGGCGGCCGGATGCCGCCCTGAACATCAAGACGCGGGGACGGAGGCCCCGCGGAGGTGACCAGCGAAGTGACCGCCTCGGTTGACGGGGCGGTCATCCCGAGCGAGTTCCCGCCCCCGGTCAACCCCGTCGGCGAGTTCATCAAGCGGAGGCTCGCCCCCGAGGAGGAGCGGATCGAGGTAGGGGTGGCGATCGTCGGGGGCGGGCCGGCGGGCCTCGCCTGCGCGAACCGGCTGCTCCAGCTGCTGGCCGGCGAGCCGGAGCTGATGGAGGCGCTCGGCGAGGTTCCGGTTGCGGTGATCGAGAAGGGCAAGGCGTGCGGCGCCCACAATCTCAGCGGCGCGATCATGTGCCCCTCGGGGCTCAGGGAGCTGTTCCCCGATCTGGAGGAGTCCGATTGGCCCACCTACGGGCACGTGGACCGGGAATCGGTCTACTGGATGCTGGGCTCCGACCGCGCGCTGGCGCTCAAGCCGACGCCGCCGCCGTTTCGAAACCACGGCAACCACGTGGTCAGCGTGGCGCAGCTCTCACGGTGGCTCGCGGGCAAGGCCGAGGAAGCGGGCGCGTACATCCTCACCGAGACGAGCGCCGACCGGCTGCTCGTCTGCGACGGAGTCGTTCGGGGCGTGCGCTCGGGCGACAAGGGTCGCGGTCGCAGGAGCGAGCAGCTTCGCAACTTCGAGCCCGGGTCGGACGTGATCGCCCGGGCCACGGTCCTGGCCGAGGGCACCTGGGGGCACCTCACCGGGCCGGCGATCAAGGAGTTCGGGCTGGCGTTGGACCGGGAGCCCCAGGTGTGGGCGCTCGGGGTCAAGGAGGTTTGGGAGGTCGGGCAGCCGCTTGACCGCGTCGTCCACACGCTCGGCTGGCCGTTGCGCTACCGCGCCAAGTGGCACGAGTTCGGCGGCTCGTGGATCTATCCGATGGGTGAGGACAGGGTCTCGATCGGGTTCGTCGTCGGGCTCGACCACACCGATGCGACCGTGTCAGCCCACGACCTGCTGCAGCAGTTCAAGACCTCGAAGCTCGTGCGGGGGATCCTCGAGGGCGGCAAGCGCGTGGCTTGGGGGGCGAAGGCGATCCCGGAGGGGGGCTACTGGGCGATGCCCAGGCCTTCGGCACCGGGGGTCGTGATCTGCGGCGACGGTGGCGGAATGGTGAACGTGCCGATCCTCAAGGGGGTCCATTACGCGATCCACTCCGGGATCCTCGCGGCGGAGACGATCTTCGAGGCGCTGAGGTCCGGCTCGAGCGACTTCTCCGCGTATGACCAGCGCGTGGAGGACTCGCTGATCGGCCAGGAGCTCTTCCAGACGCGCAACATGAAGCAGCCCTTCGGCAGGGGCTTCTTCCTCGGCAGCGCGATCTCGAGCGCGATGGTGCTCAGCAAGGGGCGCTTTCCGGGCGGGCGCTGGCCCAACCACCCTGATGCGCAGGCGCCGATGGCGGTCGGCACCAAGCGCGCCCAGTATCCGAAGCCCGATGGCCGCTACACCTTCGACAAGCTGTCCTCGGTCTACATCACGGGTAACGCAACTCGCGACGACGCGCCCAACCACATCCGCGTGAGAAAGCGGGTCCCGCGCGAGATCGCCGAGACGTGGCGCTGGATGTGCCCCGCGGGGGTGTACGAGATTCCCGACGACGCGCCTTCCGACGGCTGGGTCGACGTGATCGTGAACTACACCAACTGCGTGCAGTGCGGCGCGATCACCGCCAAGGGCGGGCGACTGACGCCGCCCGAGGGTGGCGACGGTCCGCTGTACACGATCACGTAGCGCCGGATCGGGTGGGGCGCGACGGCCCGCTAGTTGGCGCCAGGGCGGGCCGGGGGCGCGATTGCCCGCGAGTTGGCGCCAGGGCGGGCCGGGGGCGCGACGGCCCGCGAGTTGGCGCCAGGGCGGGCCGGGGGCGCGACGGCCCGCGAGTTGGCGCCGGGGCGGGCCGGGGGCGCGAGGCGGGCCCGGGCCAGGGCCGGGAAGCCCGCTACACTTCATGAAGCAATGAAGACTGACATCCATCCAAATTACATCGAGGCTCACGTGCGCTGCACGTGCGGCAACAAGTTCACCACACGCTCAACGAAGCCGGCCATCAACGTCGAGATCTGCTCGGCCTGCCATCCCTTCTATACCGGAAGGCAGAAGCTGGTCGATACCGGCGGACGCGTGGAGCGCTTCCAGCGCCGCGTGGCCAAGGGTAGGCGCTCGGCTCGCGCTGCCACTGGTTCGTGAGCTCGGGCGGAGCGGGCGCGGCGTTCGTGAGCACCCAGGGCGGCCGTTCGTGAGCCCGGGCGGCGGGCCGGGATCCGGTCCGCTGACGGCGAAGCGCGACGCGCCGGTCGGCGGGCAGGCCGTGATGGAGGGCGTGATGATGCGCGGCGTGTCGACGTGGGCGGTGGCGGTGCGCCAACCGGCGCCCGATTCCGATCCGCCGGTGTCGGTGCGCGAGCCGGTGCCCGGTTCTGATCGGTCGGTGGTGGTGCGCGAGTCGGCTCCCGATTCTGATCGGCCGGCCGCCGGGCTCGGTCCGATCTACGTGCAGTCGTTTCCGCTGGTCTCCTGGACCCAACGACATCGGGTCTACCGCTGGCCGGTGATCCGTGGCGTCGTCGCGCTGGGAGAGTCGATGGGTATCGGCCTCCGGGCGCTCGGGATCTCGGCCAACGCGCAGCTCCCCGAAGGGGACCAGGAGATCCCAAAGGGTGCCTGGGCCGGAGCGGTCGTAGTGGCGCTCGTGTTCGCGATCGGGCTGTTCTTCGTGGTGCCCGTCGGCCTGACGAGCCTGATCAAGCACCAGCTCGGCTCCTCGTTGCTGTTCTGGGTGGTGGAGGGGGTGCTGCGGACGGCGATCTTTCTCGGTTACCTGTGGCTGCTATCACGGGTGCGGGATCTGCGCCGCGTGTTCGAGTACCACGGCGCCGAGCACAAGGTGATCTCGTGCTTCGAGGCCTCGGACGAGCTCGTGCCCGAGCGCGCCGCCCTGTACTCGCGACTTCACCCGCGGTGCGGTACGAGCTTCCTGCTGATCGTGATGATCATGGCGATCTTCGTGTTCGCGACCGTGGGGTTGCCGGCGTGGTACTGGCTCGTGGCCACGCGCATCCTCGGTGTGCCGCTGATCGCCGGGCTGTCGTTCGAGGTGATCAGGTGGGCCGGGCGCAACCGGCGCCGACGGTGGGTGCAGTTGATCATGTACCCAGGCCTGCAGCTGCAACGTCTCACCACACGCGAGCCCGACCACGAGCAGCTAACGGTCGCGATCGCCGCGCTGGAGGCGGTGCTGGCGGTGGAGCGTCCGGGAGATGCGTCGGCGGCCGAGATGGTGGGGATGGAAGTCGTGGCGTAGGGTCGGACGTGCACCTGGTCATAGTTGTCTTGACTGGCGAGTCATAGCTGCCTTGACCCCGCGTGGACGCCGGACGGACTCCACCTCGACCACCAATACCGCTATCCGCCGGTGAAGCGGGTGATCGAGACGGACCGATCCCGGCGCTCTCCTTACACTCGCCCAGGATGATCGACGAGCTGCTATCCCAGGTGAAGGTGCGCTTCGACGAGCTCGAAGCCGAGCTGTCGGACCCATCGGTGATTGCCGATCGGGAGCGGTTCACCGCTGCCAGCCGGGCGTACCGCGAGCTCGAGCCCGCAGCTCACCTGGCCGATGAGTACCGGCACGCCGCCGACGACTTCGCCGGAGCGCGCGAGCTGCTCTCGGAGGTTGGCGAGGACGCGGAGCTGCGGGAGCTGCTCGATTCCTCGCGTGAGCGGATGGAGTCGCTCGGGGAGGAGATCCGGCTCGCGATGGTCGAGCGTGATCCCAACGACGACAAGAACGTGATCGTCGAGATCCGGCCGGGGGCGGGGGGGGACGAGGCCGGTCTGTGGGCGGCGGACATCTTCCGGATGCTGAATCGCTACGCGGAGCGCCGTGGGTTTGCCACCGAGGCGCTGTCGATCGGCGAGGGCGCGTACACGTTTGCGGTGAAGGGTGACGGGGCGTACTCGGTGTTCAAGTTCGAGGGTGGCACCCATCGCGTTCAGCGCGTTCCCGAGACCGAGTCGCAGGGTCGCACCCACACCTCGACGGCGACGGTCGCGGTGCTTCCCGAGGCGGAGGAAGTCGAGGTGGCGATCGACGAGAACGACCTCCAGATCGACGTGTACCGCAGCTCCGGTCCGGGCGGGCAGTCGGTCAACACGACTGACTCCGCCGTTCGGATCACGCACAAGCCGACCGGGATCGTGGTCTCGATGCAGGACGAGAAGTCCCAGCTGCAGAACCGCGAGCGGGCAATGCGGGTGCTGCGTGCGCGGCTCTACGATCGCGCTCTCGCCGAGCAGCGGGCGTCGATCGACGCGAGCCGCCAGGCGCAGGTGGGAACGGGAGATCGCGCCGGGAAGATCCGCACCTACAACTACGGGGAGAAGCGGGTCAAGGACCATCGCATCAACCTGCTCGCCCACAACCTCGACGCGATCCTGATGGGCGAGCTCGACGAGCTCACCGGTGCTCTGCAGGACGATGAGAAGCGCCGGCGGCTCGGGGAGCACGCCGTTGCCTGACGCGAGCGCGACCGGGGCGGCTGGGACCGCGCCTGGAGGGTCCGGTTTGGTGGGCCCTGAGGTGGCTCGGTCCGGCTTGGCGGGCGAGGCGTCGGTGGGCGAGGTGCTGGTGCGGGCTGGGTCGATGCTCTCCCGCGAGGGTTGCGATTCGCCCCGCCTGGATGCTGAGCTGCTGCTCGCATCGGTGCGGGGAACAACCCGCACGCGGCTGCTGCTCGACGACGGGCTCGTCCTGGACGACGAGGAGCGCACGCGGTTTCACGGGTTGCTCTCCCGGCGGGCCGCGCGGGAGCCAGTCGCGTACATCCTCGGTCGCCGGGAGTTTCGGCGGATCTCGCTCGCGGTCGACAGTCGCGTGCTGATTCCGCGGCCGGAGACGGAGCTGCTCGTGGAGCTTGGGCTGTCGCTGCCAACCGGCACGCGGGTCGCAGACGTGGGCACGGGCAGTGGCGCGGTGGCGCTCGCCTTGAAGGACGAACGGCCGGACCTCGAGGTCTCGGGTATCGACTCGAGCGCTGATGCGCTGGCCGTGGCGCGCGCAAATGCCCGGCGGTTGGGGATCGATGTCCGCTTCGTCCAAGCCGATCTACTGGAAGGGGCTGGGTGTGAATACGAGGCAGTGCTCGCGAACCTCCCCTATGTCGCCGACGACTGCGCGGAGCTGGAGCCCGAGGTCGCGCGCTACGAGCCGCCACGGGCTCTGTTCGGCGGTCTCGACGGGCTGGACGTGGTGCGGCGCCTGGTGTCGATGCTGGGGCGCGTCGCGTTGGTGGCGCTTGAGGTGGGCTTCGATCAGTCGGACGCGGTCGCGGAGCTGCTGCGCGACGGCGGCTTTGCGGCGGTCGAGCGCCTCCGCGATCTCGCCGGGCACGAGCGGGTGCTCGTCGGCCGCCGGTGAGCAACGTCCGATGGCGGCTGGCGGTCGCGCGTCGGCGTCAAGAGCGCCGTGGTGGCGAGCGGTGAGCGACGCGAGCGCCTTCGATCGCTGCATCGCCGGCGGTGGCCTGGTGGTGTTTCCCGCCGACACCGTCTACGGGATCGCCTGCGATCCCGGCGACCGATTCGCCGTGACGCAGCTCGGTCTGCTCAAGCGCCGCAGCCCGCAGAAGCCCTCGGCGGTGATGTTCTTCGATCCGGCAGTCGCGTGGGCGGCGCTGCCCGAGCTCGGGCAGCGCACGCGCGCCGCGCTGTCGCGCCTGCTTCCCGGCGGCGTGACCGCCCTGGTGGGCAACCCGGCTGGTCGCTTTCCGCTCGCCTGTGGTGGGGACCCGAGCACGCTCGGGCTGCGCGTCGTGCAGGTCGCGGAGGTCGGCGGCGCTCGTGGCCCGGTGCTCCAGTCGAGCGCCAATCGTGCCGGCGGAGTCGCTCCGCAGCGGTTGAGCGAGGTTCCCGAGCTGATTCGATCCGCCGCAGAGCTGGTCATCGACGGTGGGGATCTGCCGGGAACGCCGTCGACGATCGTCGATCTGCGCCACTACGAGGCATCCGGCTCGTGGTCGGTGGCGCGGGTGGGGGCCGTTGCGGCGGAGACGCTGGAGCGGGCGCTGGGGCGTGTGCCGCGGGGGTGAGGGAGAGCCGAGAGTCGGGTGAGGGGAGGGTCCGTTGCTATCGTCGGCGCGGTGAGCGTCGATCTTCTGAACGGACCGCTGGCCGAGGTCGATCCCGAGATCGCGGAGGTGCTCTCGCTGGAGCTCGATCGCCAGCAGCGAACGCTCGAGATGATCGCCTCGGAGAACTTCGCTCCCGTCGCAGTGCTCGAATGCCATGGCTCGGTGCTCACCAACAAGTACGCGGAGGGCTATCCGGGTAGGCGGTACTACGGAGGCTGCGAGCACGTCGACGTCGCCGAGCAGCTGGCGATCGACCGGGCGTGCGCGCTGTTCGGAGCCGAGCACGCGAACGTTCAGCCGCACTCCGGCGCGCAGGCTAACGCCGCCGTCTACCACGCGCTGCTGGCGCCGGGCGACACGCTATTGGGGCTCGAGCTCGCCCATGGAGGCCACCTGTCGCACGGCATGAAGATCAACCTCTCGGGCCGGCTGTACAAGATCGCTGCGTATCAAGTCGATCGGCAGACGAGCTTGATCGACATGGACGAGGTGCGGCGGATCGCCATTGAGCGACGGCCGAAGCTGATCGTCGCGGGCTGGTCGGCATACCCCCGCTTCCTCGACTTCGAGCGCTTCCGGGCGATCGCCGACGAGGTCGGCGCCCGTCTGATGGTGGACATGGCGCACTTCGCCGGCCTCGTCGCAGCGGGCCTGCACCCCGACCCCGTCCCCTACGCCGATGTCGTCACCACCACGATCCACAAGACGATCGGCGGCGGCCGCGGCGGGATGATCCTGTGCACCGAGGAGCTGGCGAAGAAGATCGACTCGGCCGTGTTCCCCGGGCAGCAGGGTGGACCGCTTCAGCACGTGATCGCCGGCAAGGCGGTGGCGCTGCGAATCGCGGCGAGCGAGTCCTTCCGAGAGCGACAGGAGCGCACCCTCACGGGCGCGCGTGCGGTCGCGTCCGAGCTGCTCTCCGCAGGCGGTGGTGTGAGCGTGCTGACGGGCGGTACCGACGTGCACCTGGTGCTGTGCGACCTTCGAGAGGCGACGCTCGACGGCCGCCAGGCCGAGGACCGGCTCGCGTCGGTCGGGATCACCGTCAATCGCAACGCCGTGCCGTTCGATCCCCGCCCGCCGGCGGTTTCCTCCGGGCTGAGGATCGGAACGCCGGCGCTGGCGACGCGCGGGCTACAGGAGGAGGACTTCGCCGACGTGGGGAAGATCATCGCCGCTGCACTGCAGCCGGGGGAGAGTGGTTTCGAAGATCGGCAGGCCGAGCTGTCCCAGCGTGCCGCCGCGATTGCGGAGCGCTTTCCGTTGTATGCGGGACTGCGGGCGGAAGCGGCCGTCTGACTGAGAGCGGCATGGCCGCTGTCGGAGCTGGGGAGCGGCGTGGCGGTGCTCTGAGCTGAGGGGCGGCGCGGCTGCCGTCCGAGGGGCGGCTGCCGTCCGAGGGGCGGCTGCCATCCGAGGGGCGGCTGCCGTCCGAGGGGCGACTGCCGTCCGAGGGGCGACTGCCGTCCGAGGGGCGACTGCCGTCCGAGGGGCGGGCTGAGGCTGGGGCGGGCTGAGGCTGGGGTGACGGGTTGGTCCCAACTGTGTCGCGGATGTGTCTCGATTCGGTGGTATCGCGCGATCCGCGGTGCTGGTGGAGCGATGCTGTGGGGGTGCGCGATAGCGGTGGACCTGCTCGGAAGCCCAAATCGTCCTGCGGCGGGGCGAAATGGGGAGTTGAGCAGCCTCCACATGCACGATCACCCAAATCTCCCGTCGCTGCGGCGGTTTGGGATCTTGTACAGGTGATCGGGCGGGGCGACGCGGAGATAGCGCGTGTCGCTGCGGCTCAGAAGGGACTCGTCGTCCGCGAGCAACTGGTGGCAGCTGGCCTCGCCCGCGGTGCGATTGCTCATCGGCTTGCACAGCGACGGCTGCACGAGGTTTACCGGGGCGTTTATCTGGTCGGCCACACCGTGCTCGCGCCGCTGGCCCTGGAGATGGGGGCCGTCCTCTATCACCGTGGGTACGCTGTACTCAGCCATCGGACGGCCGCGGTCGTCTGGGGACTGCTGGACAGGTCGGACGGCAACCTGATGCTCACGGTGGCCGGTAAGGATCGGCGATCCCGGCCGGGGATGGAACTCTTCCGAGTGGCCGGTCTGGACCGGCGCGACCTCAGGGCTCGGGATGGCGTCCCGCTCACGGCACCGGCCCGCACCGTGCTCGACCTCGCAGCGCGAGCATCGGCATCCGAGCTGGAGTATGCGATTGCGCAGGCGCGCGTGCGGGGGCTTCTGCGCGACGACGAACTGCGGGCCGCGATCGCCCGCGCGCCGGGACGCACGGGTGCTGGGACGGTCGCACGATTGCTCGAGCGCGCGGACGGCGCTGCCCTCACCCGCTCCGCGGCCGAGCGCAGGCTGATCGACCTGATTCGTGCGGCGAGACTCCCCACTCCCGAGACCAATGCCCACCTGTGCGGCTACGAAGTCGATTTTCTCTGGCGCCGTGAGCGTCTCGTGGTCGAGGTCGATGGGTACGCGTTCCACGGCCACCGAGCTGCCTTCGAGCGCGACCGCAAACGGGATCGGGCGCTGGCGGCGGCTGGCTACCGCGTGATTCGGGTCACGTGGCGCCAGCTGCAAGACGAGCCGTTCGCGGTGATTGCCGAGATCGCCCTGGCGCTGCGCACTCGGGCGACCTAGCCAATTGCCCGCCCGACGTGCGTGGCGATGCTGTAGTCCTGAGCGGCTGCCATGCTACGCGGACGCCATGCGGTACTGGGACGCCGTGTTCGCTTTTGCTCTCGCGACGGCCGTGGCCGCGGCGCTGACGCCGGTCGCGGCCCGGATCGCGCGACGGGTAGGAGCGGTGGCGATGCCGAGCGACCGGGGGCTGGCCACGCGGGAGACGCCCGAGCTCGGGGGCATCGCGATTCTCGCCGGCGTCCTGCTGGCGGCGGCGATCTGGATGCCGGAGACGATCAAGCTCGCTCGCACCGTCGGGGCGCCGCCAGGATCGGGAGGCACCGTGCACACCTGGGCGCTGGTCGCCGGAGCCGGCGTGATCACGCTCGTGGGGGCGATCGACGACGCCCGTGACCTGCGTGCGCAATGGAAGCTGCTCGGACAGATCGCGGCTGCCGTGATCGCGGTCAAAGGGGGCGTGGTCCTCACCGAAGTGACGCTGCCGTTCGTCGGACACCTGCAATTCCCCAACGCCGGCGGGGTGCTGAGCGTGATCTGGCTGGTGGGACTGATGAACGTGGTGAACTTCTCCGACGGCGTGGACGGCCTCGCGGCCGGGCTGTGCACGATCGATGGCGTCGCGTTCTCGATCATCGCGTTCGATCTGCACGTGAGCGCCGCCGCGGTGCTTGCCGCGATCACCGCCGGCGCCGCCCTCGGGTTCCTGTTTCACAACTTCCATCCAGCTTCGGTGTTCATGGGGGACTCGGGCGCGAACCTGCTCGGCTATCTCCTCGGGGCGACGGCTCTCGTGGGCTCGCTGAAGACAAATGTCGTCGTGGCGCTGGTCGTCCCGCTGTTCATCCTGGCGGTCCCGTTTCTCGACACGGGGTTCGTGGTCGCCAAGCGCCTGAAATACGGACACAAGCCCTGGTCCGCCGATGCGAACCACTTTCACCACCGGATGGCGAACCTCGGTTACAGCCAGCGCAAGACCGTCGCCTATCTGTACGGCTGGACCTTGATGCTCGCGGGCGTCGCCGTCGCGCTTCGATTCATTCCCTACCACGACCGCAACGTCCTCCATCCGCGCTACCACCTCGGGTGGTCGCTGGTGATGGGCGCGATCATCCTCGCGGCGCTGGCGGCGAGCGTCTACCTCGTCTACATCCTCGAGATCCTCAAGTTCAAGCGACTGCGGGCCCGGGAGCTGAAGCGTGCCGATCCTTCGACGGCCGAGCATGAGGTCGACGAGCGCGTTCACCGGGATCTGGAGGCGGGGAAGGTCGAAGCGACCGAAGAAGTCGAGCGGCGGGGATAGTGCTGAGCGGGCTCAGCCGAATCGAGCGCGCGCTGCTGGCCGCGGTGGTGATCTTGACCGCGCTGGCCGGCGTCACGCGCTACGCGCAGGGCGTCTCGCAAGT
>JAABUQ010005529.1_pt1 | contig 20037 bp, 20 predicted proteins | sample 5560001 | NCBI WGS metagenome assembly JAABUQ01 (sample SAMN10711888, study PRJNA513371) | rock metagenome | isolation source: Antarctica rocks | place: Antarctica: Victoria Land, Finger Mt nord | collected 2015-12-18
GGTGCAGTACGCGCTGAAGCTTCCCGCCGACCTGGTGTGGATCCACGTGATGCTCGCGGTGCTGACCTGGCTCGCGATCCTGTGGGCGTGCGCGGAGGCCGGCTCCCTCGAGCCGCGCCGGGCAGCCGCGCCCGCCGAGGCGATGCGAGCCCCGCGCCGCGCCGAGGACGCGGTGAGCAGCCCGGCGCGATGAGCGTCCCCTCCTCCGACTCTGCGGCCCGGCGCCCCGGCTACGCCGAGAACCCGCTCGACATCCTCATCGTCGACGACGAGGCCGAGCTGCGCGAGATGCTCACGCGCTCGTTCGCGCGCGAGGGGCACCGGGTGCAGGCGGTCGGCGACGGGCGCGCCGCGCTCGAGCGCGCCGGCGCCCAGCCCTTCGACATCGTGCTCCTCGACGTCGCGCTCGGCGCCCGTCCCGACGGCTACGAGGTCTGCCGCACGCTGCGCGGGCGGCGCAGCGTGGTGCCGATCATCATGCTCACCGCGCTCGACTCGGAGACCGACGCGGTGGCCGGGCTCGAAGCCGGCGCCGACGACTACGTCACCAAGCCGTTCGGGCTCGCGGAGCTGCGCTCCCGCATCCGCGCCGTGCTGCGCCGCGCCGCCCCGCGCCAGCCCGCCGAGAACGGGCTCTCCGTCGGGCCGATCACGCTCGACCGCTCCTCGCGCGCGGTCGCCGTGGACGGGGAGGCGGTCCACCTCACCTTCTCGGAGTTCGAGCTGCTCGCGGCGCTCATGGTCGAGCCCGGGCGCCTGCTGAACCGCCAGGAGCTCCTCCGGGCGATCTGGGGCGACTCCGCCTACCGCGACCCGCGGGCGATCGACGTGCACGTGCGTCACCTGCGCGAGAAGCTCGAGCCCGAGCCCGAGCAGCCGCGCTACCTGCTCACCGTGCGCGGCGCCGGCTATCGGCTGCAGGCGCCGTAGGGCGATGCGGCTGCGGCGGCGATGGGCGCTCGGCCTTCGGGGGCGCATCGTCGGCGCCCTGGTGCTCACGAGCGTCGCCACGCTCGCGGTCGCCGCGCTCGGCCTGCTCTCCCCGCTCGAGCGGCGCCTGCGCGCCCGCGAGCTCTCCGCGCTGTCGGGCACGGTGCTCACCGCGCGGCCCTCCTTCGCCTCGCTCCCGCCCTCCGAGGTGGCCGCCGGATCGCCCGAGCTGGCGCGCACCGTGCGCGCGCTCGCGCGGCGCAGCGGTGGCCGCGTCGTCTTCCTCGATCGCGACCTGCACCCGCTCTTCGCCACCGATCCCGACGCCACCGACATCTACGAGGACGTGGAGCGCGCCTACCTCGAGGACCGGACGGTCGGCGGAACCGACCCGGGGGGAGGGACCGAGACCGCTCGCGTCGCGGTGCCGCTGAGGATCGGGGGCCGGCTCTACGCGATCGCCGCGCGCAAGCCGATCGCCGAGGTCAAGGCGGCCTCCCACGTGGTGGCCCGCGCCTTCGGCGCCGCCGCGCTGGTCGGGCTCGCCTTCGCGCTCGTGGCCGGCTTCGGGCTGGCCACCACGCTCGTGCGCCGGCTGCGCCGGCTGCGCGCCCTTTCCCTGCGCATGGCCGAGGAGGGGCCGGCCGCCCCGATGCCCGCCGCCGGTCGCGAGGGCCAGGACGAGGTGGGCGACCTGGCCCGCGCCTTCGCCACCATGCAGTCGCGCCTGCGCCTGCAGGAGGAGGCCCGGCGCTCCTTTGTGGCCACCGCCTCGCACGAGCTGCGGACCCCGCTCGCCTCCCTGCAGGGCATGCTCGAGCTCCTCCAGGACGACCTCGACGCCGCCCACCCCGACCTGGGCGACGCCCGCGACCAGGTCGAGCGCGCGCGGGGCCAGGCGCGCCGCCTCTCGCGCCTGGCCGCCGACCTGCTCGACCTGAGCCGCCTCGACGCCGAGGTGCCGCTGCGCTCGGAGGAGCTCGAGCTCGGCGAGCTCGCCCGCGCGGTGCTGGCCGAGTTCGAGGTGCGCGCGGAGGAGAAGGGCGTCGCGCTGCGGCTCGAGGCCGCCGCGGGCCCGTGCTGGGCGCGGGCCGACCCGGGGAGCGTCGCGCAGATCGTGCGGATCCTCCTCGACAACGCGCTGCGGGTCGCGCCGGCGGGTGAGCGCGTGACGGTCGCGCTCACCGGCGGCGAGGGTCGCGCCGGCCTGCGCGTGAGCGACGGCGGCCCGGGCGTGCCGCACGGGGAGCGGGAGATGATCTTCGCGCGCTTCCAGCGCGGGACGACGACCGGTGGGGAGCCGGGCTTCGGCCTGGGGCTCGCGCTCGGGCGGGCGCTCGCCGAGCGCATGGGCGGCGCCCTGGTGCTCGAGGAGGCAGGCGGGGCGCGGGAGGAGCCCGGGGCGGCGTTCACGCTGTTGCTCCCCGCCGCGCCCGTGGCGGAGGAGCCCTCATCGCCCACTACCCTCAAGGCATGAGCGGGCTGCTCCTCGGCCTGGCGTTCGCCCTGCTGGCCTCCGTCGGGCTCAACCTCAGCTACCTGCTCCAGCACGGCGGGGTCGCCTACACGCCCGACATCACCCTCCGGCGCCCGATCGCGTCCATGCGCGGAGTGCTCACCTCGCGCCTGTGGCTGGCCGGCGCCGCGGTGGGGACGGCCGGGTGGGCCATGCACATCGTCGCGCTCACCAAGGCGCCGCTCTCGCTCGTGCAGGCCTTCTTGGCCGGCGGGCTCGCGCTCGTGGTGCCCCTCGCGGCCAAGAAGCTCGGGCACCGCGTGGCCCGCAGCGAGGTGGGCGCGATCGCGCTCATGACCCTCGCGCTCGTCGGGCTCACGCTGGGACTCGACGGAACGAGCGACCACCACCGCTTCGCCACCGGGCCGATGCTCGGCTACCTGGCGATCTCCGCCCTGCTCGCCGTCGGTCTGGCGGCGGCGATCGGCGGCGATCGCCGCGCGCACGCGCTCGGGCTGGCCGGCGGGATCCTCTACGGCGCCGCCGACGTGTCGATCAAGGGCCTGACCGGGATCCTGCGCGACGACGGCGTGCTCGGCGTGCTCACCTCGGGCTGGCTGCTGGCTGCCGCGGTGCTCTGCCTCACCGCCTTCTTCTCCTTCGCCCGCGGGTTGCAGACGGGGCGCGCGCTGCCGGTCATCGCCCTCATGACCGCGGGCACGAACGTCGTCTCGATCATCGGTGGCTTTGCGGTCTTCGGAGACTCGCTGGGGAGGACCCTCGCGCTCTCGGTGCTCCACCTCGTCTGCTTCGTCCTCGTCGGCGTCGCGGCGTGGCTGCTCGCCCCGGCGCAGGCGGCGCTCACCGTCGGGGGCGAGCAAGCGGGGGCGGACTCCGCCCCGGGCGCGGCCGCCGCCCCCCGCGGACGCGACGCCGCGCCGGCCCCGAGCGCGTAGTGGTCCGGGCGGCGCTCGTCGCCGGGGCGATCTTCGGTCTCCATGTCCCGGCGAACCTGGGCTACGTGGGGCTCGGGGTGCTCGTGGGCATCGAGTCGATGGGCGTGCCCTCCCCCGGCGAGACGGCGCTCGTGATCGCCGCGGTGCTGGCCAGCCGCGGCAAGCTCGACATCGTCACGGTGATCCTCGTGGCCGCGGCGGCGGCGATCATCGGCGACAACCTCGGCTATCTCATCGGCCGCCGCGGGGGGCGGCGGCTGCTGACGCGGCGCGGTCCGCTGCACGCGCGCAGGCTGCAACTGATCGAGTACGGCGACCGCTTCTTCGCGCGCCACGGCGCCAAGGCGGTCTTCTTCGGGCGCTGGATGGCGCTCGTGCGGGTGACCGCCGCGTGGATGGCGGGCGCCAACCGCATGCCGCCACGCCGCTTCTTCGTCTACAACGCGCTGGGAGGGATCTCCTGGGCGGCGAGCGTCGCTCTCGTCGCCTACTGGCTCGGCGCGGCCGGCGGGCACATCCTGGCGACGATCGGCACGGCGGGCGCGATCGCGTTCGGGCTCGTGGTCGTCCTCGGGTTCCTGTGGCTGCGCCGGCGCGGGCACCGGGCCGTTCGCGCCGACGCCGGCGGGGCGGAGGGCGCGGGCCGGAGCTGAGCCGTCCGTGCCGAGTGTCGAGTTACCCTCTCCATGCGGCGTCAATTCGACACTCGCCCCTCGCGAGGGCATCGAGGCCCTCGACGAGGACCGGCGTCAGGCGGCGCGGGTGCGGGCAGGCTCGGAGGAGCGCCGCACGGGCAGGGGCGTCGGCGGCTCCACTGCCGTCGCCGGCGCTGCCACCCGCGCGAACGCCCACCGGGCCGCCACCCCGGCGCCGAGCGCGGCCAGGCCGCCGGCGGCGAGGCCCCAGCGCGGCCCGGCGGCGCTCGCCAGCCATCCCGCCAGCGGGCCGCCGATCGGCGTCGAGCCGAGGAAGACGACCGCGTAGAGCGCCATCACGCGGCCGCGCATGGCCGGGGCGACGGCGAGCTGGAGCGAGGAGTTCACCCCGGCGGCGAAGGTCACGCTCGCCGCGCCGAGCAGGACGAGCACGGCGATCTCGAGCGCCAGGGTCGGCGCCGCCGCGGCGCCGAGCAGAGCGAGGCCGAAGGCCAGCGCCGAGCCGGTCACGAGCGCGGCGCCCGTGCGCCCGCGGGCGCCGGTCACGAGCGCGGCAAGCACCGAGCCCACCCCCATCGCAGTGGTCAGCATGGCGTAGGTGGTCGCCGTCCCGTGGAAGGCGAAGCGCGCCATGAGCGGGAGGAGCACCTGGAAGTTGAAGGCCAGCGTGCCTACCACGGCCATGGCCGCGAGGGGTATCGAGAGCTCGGGCGTCGCGCGCACGTAGCGCAGCGCGGAGCGGATCTGCCCCGAGCGGCGCTGCGCGGCTCCCGTCGCCGCGGTGTGCAGCGCGGCGGGATCCATCCGCAGGAGCGCCAGGATCGTCGCCCCGAAGGAGAGGGCGTTGAGCCCGAAGCACGGGCCGACGCCGACCGTGGCGATGAGCACTCCGGCGAGCGCCGGGCCGAGGATCCGCGCCGTGTGCACGATCACGCTGTTCAGGCTCACCGCGTTGACGAGCCGCTCGGGGCCGACGAGCTCGACCACGAAGCTCTGGCGCGTCGGGTTGTCGACCGCGTTGACCGCGCCGCGCACGAGCACGAGCGCGTAGACCATCCACAGCTGCACCGAGCCGGTGACGGTGAGCGCCCACAGCGCGAGCGCGGGCACGGCCATGGCGGCCTGCGTGATGAGCAGCAGCCGTCGCTTGGGCAGCCGATCCGCGAGCAGGCCTCCGTAGGCCCCGGCGAGGAGGATGGGCGCGAACTGCAGCGCGGCGGTCAGCCCCAGCGCCACGCCGCTGCCGGTGAGCCGCAGCACGAGCCACATCTCGGCCACCGTCTGCATCCAGTTGCCGCTGAGCGAGACGACGAGCCCCGCGAAGTAGCGGCGGTAGTTGGGCACCGCGAGCGAGGCGAAGGGACGGCGCACCGCCGCGCTCATCGGTCGACGTCCTCGCCCAGCAGGCGCTCGAGGGTCGCCGCGGCGCGCTCGAGCGTGGCGATCTCCTCGGGCTCGAGGCGCCGCATGCGCCGGGCGAGATAGGCGGTCTTGCGCCCGCGCAGGCGGCGCAGCAGCGCGCGCCCGGCGGGGGTGACCCGCACCCTGACCACCCGGCCGTCGCGCGCGTCGGGCTCGCGCACCACGAGGCCGGCGGCGTCGAGCCCGGCGAGGATGCGGGTGGCGGTGGGCCGCTGCACGCGCTCGCGGACGGCGAGCTCGCTCGGGGTGAGGGGGCCGTGGCGCTCGAGGGAGGAGAGCGCGGCGGTCAGGGAGGGGGAGAGGCCCGAGCCCGACTCCTGGCGCAGCCGGCGGGCGAGCCGCGTGACGACGAGGCGCAGGCGCGCGGGAAGCTCGGGATCGGCCGGGCCGGCGGCCGGGGCCGCCTCGTCGACCGGTTCGTGAGCACTGCTAGTTAGCACTGCTAATAGTCTAGCGCCGTGGCCTCGGCCCCCAGGGTGATGCTGGCGCCCGGGTCGCTGAGGACGTAGTCCCGATCCGAGAGCGCGACGGTGAGCATGTTCGCCTCGCCGCTCGCGCGGCGAAGCGGCGCTAGGGTGAGGCGCCGCGCGGACCGGTGAGCGATGTGAACCCCTATCGCGTGCTGAGCCCCCCTCAGAGTCGCCGATCGCGGCACAGGGGGCGCCTCGGGTGGGCGCTCGCGGCCTGCGTCGTGCTCGCGGTGGCCTCGCTGGCCGCTCCCTCCGTGCCGAACTCCGATCCGTGGGGATGGATCATCTGGGGACGCCAGCTCGACCACTTCGACCTGGTCACGGCGGGCTACCCGTCCTGGAAGCCCCTGCCTGCCGGGGTCACCGCCGTGCTCGGCCTGGTGGGCGCCGGACCCGACGGCTGGCTCGTCGTCGTGCGCGCGGGCGGCCTCGCCGCCCTCGTGCTCGCCTACCGGATGGCAGCGCGCCACGGAGGGCGCGTCGCGGGCGTGGTGGCGGCCGCGGGCATCGTCCTCTTCCCCGACTGGTGGCGCTATCTCGCGCACGGCACCTCCGAGCCGCTGCTCATCGCCTTCGTGCTCGGCGGCATCGAGGCGCACGTCGCCGGGCGCCCCCGGCTCGCGTTGGCGTGCGGGCTGCTCGCCGGCCTGCTGCGTCCGGAGGTGTGGCCGTTCGCGCTCGCCTACGCGCTCGCCTTCCGGCCCGCGACGGGCCGCCGGCGCGTGGCCGTGGGGCTCGCGCTGCTCATGCTCCCCGTGCTCTGGTTCGGGCCCGACTGGATCTCCTCGGGGGACCCGTTCAACGGCGCCGGCCTGGCGCGCCACAGCGCGGAGGCCATCGCCACGCAGGCCGCGTCCTCCCCGGTGCTCGAGGCCCTGCGCGCGGGGAGCCAGCTGGCCGTGATACCGCTCGAGCTGCTCGCGCTGCTGGGCGTGCTGCTCGCCTGGCGCCGGCGCGAGAGGCCGGTGCTCGCGGTGGCCGGGCTCGCCCTGAGCTGGATCGCGCTCGTTCTCGTGCTCACCGCCTTCGGCTACGCCGGCATCGCGCGCTTCCTCGAGCCGGCGGCGGCGCTCGTGTGCGTGCTGGGCGGCGTCGGCGCGGCGTGGCTGATCGGCGCCACGCGGCGGGTGCACGCCGGAGCGCTCCTCGCCGGCGCGCTGCTCCTCGCCGCGGTCGCGCCCTCGGCGATCGACCGGGGGGGCAAGGCCGTGCGCGACTTGCGCGACGCGGGGGCGCAGGCCGCCACCCAGCGCGACCTGCGCGCCACCGTCGCCCGGCTCGGCGGTCCGCGCGGAGTGCTCGCGCGCGGGCACCCGTTCGCCACCCCGTCGTGGCAGACCGCGCTGGCGTGGGAGCTCGGGGTCTCCACCGACGAGGTCGGCAGCCTCCGGCTGCCCGCGGTCGTCTTTCGCGCTCCCTCTCCTCCCTTTCCCGAGCTCGACGCGTGGACGCAGCCCGGCCCCGGGAAGTTCCCGCTCCACGCGACGCCGGTGCTCCACCGCCGCGACTGGGACGTGCTCGTGCTGAGCGCCCCCCCGGTACGGCCGTGAGGCGCGGCGGCCGCGCCCGCCTCGCCGCGGCGGCGCTCGTCGCGCTCGCCCTCGCGCTGCGGCTGGGAGACGTAGCCGCGACGCCCCGCTACGAGCCCCGCAACGACGACCGCGACTATCTCGCACACGCGGCGGCGATCGCGCGCTCGGGCGTCTATCCCCGCCCCGAGGTGTGGATTCGGCGCACGGGGTGCCCGCCCGTGCCCGGCTTTCCGGGCGCGCCCTGCGTCGCGCCCGCGCACGCGCCGGGGGCCGAGCTCGTCGCCCGGCCGACCGCCTACCGGCCGCCGGCCTACCCCTATCTGCTCGCGGGCGTGCAGACGGTGGGAGGATGGCTCGGGCTCGGGGCGGTGATCGCCGGGCGGATCTTCCAGGCGATGCTCGGGACGCTCCTCGTCGCGCTGATCGGCCTCCTCGCCCGGCGGGTCGGGGGCCGGCGCGTGGCGCTGATCGCGCTCGGGCTCGCCGCGATCGACCTGCCGCTCATCCTCGTCGGCGGGACGCTCATCTCGGAGACGCTGTTCGTCACCCTGGCGCTGGGGGCGCTGTGCGCGGCCCTCGTGCACCGGGAGCGACGCGGTGGATGGCGGTGGCTGGTGCTCGCGGGCGTGCTCACGGGCCTTGCCGCGCTGACGCGCACCAACGGCCTCGTGCTCCTGCTGCCGGTCGCGCTGCTCGCACGCTCCCCCCGGTGGCTTGCGAGCACCGCGGTGCTCGTCGGCTGCGCCCTGCTGACCGTCGCGCCGTGGACCGTGCGCAACGCCGTGCTGCTCGGGCACTTCGTCCCGGTGAGCACCGAGACTGGCGGGACGCTCGTGGGCACCTACAACCCCACCTCCTACGCCGAGCGCAGGCCGCCGGCGAACTGGCTCGTGCTGAGCGCCATCCCGCGCTACTCCGTGCTGAACGCCGAGCAGCGGGCGCTCCCCGAGGTCGCGGTCGACGGCCGCCTGCGCGCCGACGCGCTGAGCTTCGCCGCCGAGCATCCCGCCTACGTCCCCGAGGTGCTCGGGTGGAACACGCTTCGCCTGCTCGACCTGACCGGCGCGAGGCGCGTGCGCTTCGGGGCGGCGACGATCGGCGTGCCCGGGGGAGCGGCCGTCGTGGGCTCGCACCTCTTCCACATCCTGCTCGCGCTCGCGCTGGTGGGAGCGCTGCTGCCCGCCGCCCGGCGAGCCCCCCGGGCCCTGTGGCTCGCCCCGCTGCTCATCTACCTCAGCGCGGCGATCGTCACCTCGGAGACGCCGAGGTTCCGGGCCGGGCTCGAGCCGTTCTTCGTGCTGCTGGCCGCGGTGGCGCTCGAGGGGATCGTCGCTCGCCTTGGCCCCGGGCACCGAGGGCGCGTTAAGCCGCCCCCCGTCTCACCGGAATCACGAGCGACGGATCGCCAGGTGGTCGCCCGTCCCGCCGGGGAGGACGCCGGCACGCGGGGGCGAGCTTCGGCCCGCTGAAGCCTTGTACCCCCTATGGGGGACACGGGGCTTCAGCAAATGCCCGCGGAGGTCTGGGATCTCGTCGGTCGGCAACACGGCGTGATCGCGCGGCGCCAGCTCCTCGCGCTCGGCTTCAGCGCCAAGGCGATCGCCCACCGGATCGCCGACGGGCGACTGCATCCCGTGTGGCGCGGCGTGTACGCGGTCGGGCGCCCGGATCTCACCCAGCACGGGCGCTGGATGGCCGCCGTCCTGGCCTGTGGGCCGGATTCGGCGCTCAGCCACGCGAGCGCCGCGGCGCTGTGGGGCATCCGCGCGGCGCGTCGAGCCGACCGGGTGCACGTTTCCGTGCCCGCGCACGTGGTCAAGCGCGGGGCGGGGATCGCCGTGCATCGCCGCTCTTCCCCGAACATGATCCGGCACCTGGGCATCCCCGTCACCGATCCGCTCGAGACCGTCGTCGACCTTGCCACGCTCGTCTCCGCGGCTCAGCTCGAGACCGCGATCAACGAAGGAGACAAGCTCGGACTCGTGAGGCCAGACGAGCTCCGCTCGGCGGTCGGAGCCGGCCGCTACCGTCGCGGGGCGCCCGCCCTCCGCGCCGTGCTCGACCGGCACACGTTCACCCTCACCGACTCAGAGCTCGAGCGGCGCTTCCTGCCGCTCGCTCGGGGGGCCGGCCTGCCGCTGCCCGAGACCGGCCGCTACCGCAACGGCTTCAAGGTCGACTTCCTCTGGCCCGGGCTCGGGCTGGTCGTGGAGACCGACGGACTGCGCTACCACCGCACGCCCGCCGAGCAGGCACGCGACCGCCTGCGCGACCAGGCCCACGCCGCGGCCGGCCTCACGCCGCTGCGCTTCACCCACGGGCAGGTCGCCCGCGAGCCGCGTCACGTCAAGGCGACGCTCGCCGCGGTCGCCAAGCGGCTCTCTGAAGCCCCGTAGCCCCCAGGGGGACACGGGGCTTCAGCAATCTCCGGGGTAGAGGTGTGTTGCGTCGAGGTTCAGCTCGCGGGGGCGACGCCGCCGTTTCTTGCCATGAGGAGCACGATCGAGAGCGGGAACTTGGCATCCCGGCCACAAGGAGGCTCGGGTCTATTCCGGAGCCACCGGGTACACGCACAGGTCCTTGGGCGTACCGGGGCGCGCAGGCGCTTGCGACCGCCCGGTCGTGCCGCGCTCGAGCTTCTCGCAGGCCGGCTCGGAGACCAGCACCTGCTCCCCCTCGGCCGCATCGGCGACGCGGGCGGCGACGTTGACGTCGACGCCCAGGTAGTCGCCGCCGAGCCTTCGCGGCCGGCCGTAGTGCACCCCGGCTCGCATGGAGGGTAGCCCTCCTGCTCCACCTCGCGCAGGCGCGCCTGCGCGTCGTGCGCCGCGACCGCGTCCTGGGGACGCGTGAAGACCGCCATCACGCCGTCGCCCAAGCGCTTGACCACCTTGCCGTCGTGGTCCTTGACCGCGCTCTCGACCGCCACGCCAGTCTGGCGCAGCAGGCCGACGACCACCTCGTCGCCGGCGTGGAGCGCCCACGAGGAGAAGCCGACGAGGTCGGTGAACAGGATCGCCGCCGGTCGATCGCCCCGGCCGCGTCCGCGCGACTCCGACAGCGCCTGCCAGACCTGCACCGCTCCGAGCCCGACCTCCCGCGAGGTGCTGCCGCCGGGCGGCTCGAACGCCGAGAGGGCGCGCCCGACGAGCTGATCGGGCGTCCGGCCCGCCGTGGAGAGGGGGTCGCCGTAGCGACTGTCTCCGGGGAGGATGTCGCGCAGCCGGCGCGCCCGCTCGAGCGCACGCGGATCGGCGTCGGCCCGGCGGATGGAGTCCCGGGCGCGCGTGAGCCGTTCGAAGGAGGGCGTCACCGCTCGGAGGGGTCCGCTTCTTCGTGCAGCGCGCCCGGCGTGCCGCCGCTGCGCAGCAGGTCGCGCCACTCGTCCATCTTGAGCGCGGCCGGCTCCGTGGACTCGATGAAGTCCACGAGCACGGCGAGGAAGCGCTGGGGATCGTCGAGGTGGGGGAAGTGGCCGGCCCCCGCGAAGACCTCGAGGCGGCTGCCGCCCACGCGCGCGTGGGCGGCGCGGCCGTGGCTCACGGGGATGATCGGATCTCGCTCGCCCCACACGATGAGGAACGGGATGTGCTCGGCCAGGTAGAGCCGGTCGGAGGCGTTCACGCGCTGGCCGCCGGGGTCGATGATCGTGCGCAGCGTGTGCACGAACGCCGCGCGCGCCTCGCGGTCGGCGAGCGACGCGTGCCCGCGGGCCATCTCCTCCACGTCGGTGCCGGCGCGGAGCCCCAGCCGGTTCAGGAAGCGACCGACGGCCCGGCCGGCGTCGAGCAGGCCGGCGCTGGCCAGCAGCGGCAGCACCACCTCGGAGCCGGGCAGGGTGGCCGAGCGCAGCAGGAGGTTGACCTCGCGGCCCAGGCCTCCGCTGTCCACGAGCACGAGCCGCTCGCAGCGCTCGGGGAACTGGTAGGCGAGCTGCATGGTCACGCCGCCGCCGAGCGAGTGCCCCACGAACGTCGCGCGCTCGTGGCCGAGCGAGACAAGCAGGTCGCGCACGCCGCTGGCGTAGGCGCCGAGGGAGTAGTCGCCGCGCGGCTTGGCCGACTCGCCGTGCCCGAGCAGGTCGGGCGCGATGACCGTGTAGCGCCCGGCGAGGTAGGGCATGACGCGCTCCCACGTCGCCGAGGTCGAGGTGATGCCGTGCACGAGCACGACCGGAGGCCCCGAGCCGGCGCAGCGGTAGGCCACGCGGTGGCCGTGGAGCACGGTCTCGCGCAGCTCGATGTCGTGTCGAGTGCTCGGAAAGGTGGCAAGCGTGGTTGACATGGATTGGAGCCTACGGCCTCGCTGCCTCCACGGCGCAGCGAGACCGACCTGAGCGCCAGGGCAGAGGAGCTCACGCCATCCCCGGCGAGGCCGAGTGGCGAGTTACCCCACGCATGCGACGTCAATTCGCCACTCGGCGGAGCGAGTCGCCGGCGTGGCGTCCGGGCGGCCCCCGCGGCATGGCGGAGAGCCACGACCGCCGGCAACCGCTGACGCCGCGCCTCGCCAGGTGCTTCAATCGTGAGCATGCGCTCGTGCCCCCTCGCTCGCCGGATCACCGCGGCCCTCCTCCCGCTCCTCGCCCTCGGGCTCGCAGTCGTCGGCTCGGCGTCGGCCCGCGCCGGCGGGGGAAGCGGCGGGTTCGGCCGGGGCTTCGGAGGCGGGGGAGGCTTCGGAGGACGCGGAGGAGGAGGCCACGGCGGCGGGTTCTTCATCCTCCTCTACGTCTTCAGCCACCCGCTGCTGCTCGCGCTGATCGTCATCGCGATCGCTCTGGCGCTCGTCGTCTCCTGGGTGCGAAGCGCGGCCTACCGCGCCCGCTACCGGGCGCGGCGGCGGGCACGCGGGCGCCAGGTGGAGCTCGCCGCCGCGGAGGCCGCCGAGGACGACGAGGCGTTCGCGGTCGACACCGTCCGCGAGCAGGCGGCCGCGCTCTTCCGAGAGACCCAGGAGGCATGGGACGCCCGTGATCGCACCCGGCTCGCCGGGCTCGTCGGCCCCGACCTCATGGTCGAGTGGAAGCGGCGGCTCGACGACTTCGACCGCCGGCGCTGGCACAACCGCGTCAGGATCCTCGAGGGCCCGCAGGTCGAGTACATGGGCCTGACCAATCGCGAGGAGGACCGGGAGGACCGGATCGTCGTCCGGATCGAGGCCGTGCTCGAGGACTACGTCGAGAACCGCGCCGGGGCGAGGATCCAACGCGACGACACGAGCGTCGCCCACCGGTTCGTCGCGGAGTACTGGACACTGGGCAAGCGCGACGGCGACGGCCGCTGGATCGTGCTCTCGATCGAGCAGGACGCCGAGGGCGAGCACCAGCTCGAGGAGACCCTCGTGGCCACGCCGTGGGGCGACACCGCCCGCCTGAGGGACGCGTCGCTCGTCGAGCTCGCCGCCGCCGACAAGCTGCCCGAGGACGTGAAGGCCTCCGAGCTCGCGAGCGTCGAGTACGAGGGCAACGCCCGCGCCGCCGCCCTCGACCTCTCGCTCGCCGACGGCCGCTTTGCCCCCGACGTGCTCGAGGTGGCCGTCCGCCGCGCGGTCGCGGCCTGGGCCGAGGCGGTCGACGGGAGCGACCGCGACCTTGCCGCGGTGGCCACGCCCGAGGCGCTGCGCGAGCTCCTGCACCCGGGCGACGCCGGCGCCCGGACGCGGCTCGTGGTGCGGGGGCCGCGCGTTCGCAAGATGAGCATCGTCGGGCTCGACGCCGCGAGCGACCCGCCGCGCATGACCGTGGCGGTCGAGGCGGAGGGGCGCCGCTACGTCGAGGACCGCGACACCACCACGATCGTCGCGGGCAGCCAGTCGCGCGCGACGCGCTTCAGCGAGCGCTGGACGCTCGCCCTCGCCGGCGACGACGCGAACCCGTGGCGGATCGTCGACGCGCGGGGCGGCGGCGTGCCGGCGTCGCGCGCCTGAGAGAGCGAGCGCGCGAGCAGGCGAGCGACGCTACCGCGCGTCGCGCAGGGCGAGGATCCGCGGGACGTGGCGCTCCACGGGCGCCGGCAGCCGGGCGGCGGGGAACCACGATGCCTCCGCGATCTCGCCCCGGTCGAGGTCGAGGTCGAGCTCGTCCACCTCGGCGTGGAAGCAGCAGAGCGTGTCGCGCTTGCGGTTGATGCGGGCGTAGAGGTCGCCGAGCGGCCGCCACGCGGAGATGACCACCCCGAGCTCCTCCTCGATCTCCCGCCGCGCCGCCTCGCTCGGGCGCTCCCGGCGCCGGACGCCCCCACCGGGGAGCTCCCACCGTCCCCGCGGCCCGTAGGTGTGGCGGACGAGGAGCACCTCGTCGCCCCGCGTGATCACGCACTTCGCGCCGCGCTTCACCGGACGCGCGAGGGCCCAGTAGAGCTGCAGCAGGCGATAGGCGAGGCGCAGCCCGAGGCGGCGGAGGGGGACGGGTATGCGGCGCACGCGGCCAGCATGACCGAACGCCCGCGCGCCGGCGGATCCTCCTAGGCGCTCGAGCCGCCGCTTCGCCGCCGCGCGCCGGCCGCGAGCGCCGGGTTCTGCCAGCCCGCGTCCACGGCGTTCAGGTTCTCCCCCGGCGCCACGATCTCGTCGATGCGGTCGAGGATGCCGGCGTCGAGCCTGACCTCCGCCGCGCCGAGCTGGCTCTCGAGCTGCTCCATCGTGCGCGGGCCGATGATCGCCGCGGTGACGGCCGGGTGCTCGATCACGAAGGCGAGGGCGAGCTCGACGAGCGAGAGCCCCGCCTCCTCGGCGAGCCGGCCGAGCGCGTCGGCGGCGTCCAGCTTGCGCTGGTTGCCGAGCAGGGCGAGGTCGTAGCGCTGGGGGAGGCGCTCGGCGCGGTGGCTCTGGGGCACCTCGCCGTCCTTGCGGTACTTGCCCGAGAGCCAGCCGCCGGCGAGCGGGGCTCCAGGGGATGACGCCCATCCCGTAGCGCTCGCACACCGGCAGCACGTCGGCCTCGATGCCCCGGACGAGCATGGAGTAGGGCGGCTGCTCGCACACGAAGCGCTCGCGGCCGCGGCGCTCGGCCACCCACTGCGCCTCCACGATCGCGTGGGCGGGGAAGGTCGAGCTGCCGAAGTAGCGAATCTTGCCCGCGCGGACGAGGTCGGTGAGCGCCGCGAGCGTCTCGTCGATGTCGGTGTCGGGCTCGGGCCGGTGGACCTGGTAGAGGTCGATCCAGTCCGTCCGCAGCCGGCGGAGGCTGCTCTCCACCTCCTGCACGATCCAGCGGCGCGAGTTGCCGCGCCGCAGCGGTCCCTCGCCCATCGCGCCGTGGAACTTGGTGGCGAGCACGACGTCGTCGCGCCGTCCGCCGGCGAGCGCCTTCCCGACGATCTCCTCCGACTCGCCCTGGGAGTAGACGTCGGCGGTGTCGACGAAGTTGATCCCGGCGTCGAGCGCGCGGTGGATGATCCGCACGGAGTCGTCGTGGTCCGGGTTGCCCCAGGGGCCGAACATCATCGTGCCCAGGCACAGCGGGCTTACGTCCACGCCGGTGCGGCCGAGCGGGTGGGTCTCCATGGTGTGGCTCCTCGTCAGGTCGATCGAAGGGAAGGGAGGGTCAGCCGAGCTCGCGCAGGCGGCGGCGCAGCTTGCGGCGCCGCCCCTCGAGCTCCCCGGCCAGCGACTCGAGCTCGCTCCGCCGGCGGCGGACGAGCGCGAGCTGCCGCTCGAGGTGGCCGAGGCCCTCGAGGAGGATCTCGCGGCGGCGGGCCGGCTCGGGGTCCTGCTCGTGCCACTCGTGCCGCAGCGAGGCGCGCGCCTCCTCGACCTCGACCAGCTCCCTGAGCTCCTCCAGGCTGACCCCCAGGAGCTCCTTGAGCCGGATGAGCTCCCGCAGGCGCTCGACGTCTCGCTCGGTGTAGAGCCGGTGCTGCCCGGAGGGCCGGACGGCGCCTCCGTGCAGGAGGCCGATCTCCTCGTAGTAGCGGATCGTCCGCGGCGTCGTTCCCACCAGCTTGGCCACCTCGCCGATGCGCAGCGCGGACGAGGCCGTGGCCGTCACCGCGCGAGCTCCGGCTCCCGGGACTCGGTCCGCGTCGCGGGCCGCGAGCGCGGCTCGGGCTCCGGGGTCCCGTCGTCCTCGTCGGGCGGGGAGTCGTGCCGCGGTCGCAGCAGCGAGACGCCCGTGCCCACGAGCGCGCTGGCCGCGAGCACCCACAGCGCTGTGTGCATGTTGGCGATGAAGGGCGCGAGCCGCTGCTCGGAGAGCCCCTGCGTGAGGCCCGAGAAGATCTTGAACAGCAGGTCCTTGGGCACCGCGGCGGTGATGATCGCCAGCACGAGGGCGATGGAGATGACTGCGCCCGTGTTCTGGAGCATGGTCCGCGCACCGGCGGCGATGCCGCGGCGCTGAGCGGGCACCGTGCCCATCATCGCCGCGGTGTTCGGGGAGTTGAACATGCCCGAGCCGATCCCGACGATCAGCATCCACAGCCCGCTCTGCCAGTAGGGCGTGTGCACCTGGAGCGTCGTCATGAGCGCCAGCCCGATGGCGCTCACCAGCATGCCGAGCGCCGAGAGCACGCGCGAGCCGTGGCGGTCGGCCCAGACGCCGGCCAGCGGGGAGGAGATGAGCATGCCGGCGGCGAGAGGGATGAGCTTGATCCCGGCGGTGATCGGGTCGTCGCCCTTGGCGCCCTGGAAGTAGAAGACGAAGACGAACATGAGCGCGAAGCGGGCGAGGCCGTTGATGAAGGCGGCGGCCGTGGCGGCGGCGAACAGGCGGTTGCGGAAGATCGTCAGGTCGAGCATGGGGGTCCGCCCGCGGCGCTCGATGAGGACGAAGAGCGGCAGGAGCACCGCCGCGGCGAGGAGCCCGCCGATGACGATCGGGTCGCCCCACCCCGAGAGTCCACCCCGCGAGACGCCGAGCACGAGGCCGGTCAGGCCGACGACGAAGGTCGTCGTTCCCAGCAGGTCGTAGCCGCGGTTCGTGTCCGTCTTGGCGAGCTCGCGCAGGACGAGCGCTCCCCACGCCGCGCCGATGAGCCCGAGCGGCACGTTGAACCAGAAGACCCAGTGCCACGAGATGGCCACGAGCACCCCGCCGAGCACGGGACCGAGCACGAGCCCGATCGCGGCGACCATCGTGTTCGTCCCCATGGCCAGGCCGAGCTGCTCGCGCGGGAAGGCGTCGGTGACGAGCGCGGAGGCATTGGCGAACAGGAACGCGCCGCCGATGCCCTGCAGGATCCGCCACAGGATCAGCTCGGTGCCGTCGCCGGCGAATCCGGCGCCGAGCGAGGCGGCCGAGAAGACGACGAAGCCGGCGACGTAGGCCGCCTTGCGCCCGAAGAGGTCGGACAGGCGCCCGGCGGTGAGCACGAGCACCGTCGAGGCGATCATGTAGGCGAGGATCACCCAGACGAGCGAGAGGATGCTCGTGTGCAGCGAGCGCTCGAGGTCGGGCAGCGCGATGATCAGCGTGCCCGAGTTGATCGTCGCCAGGAGCATCCCGAGGCTCGTGCACGAGAGCGCCCACCACTTGTAGTGGGCGTGGTCGGCGGCCACGCCCGGGCCACGCCGGCGCGGGGCGGCGGTGCGAGCGGCGGGCTTGGCGACGGTGCTCACGGGGTGGGAAGGGTGAAGCGGCGACACGACTACGACTCTTACGTGAACGTCAGCTTAGCAGCTCGCCGGGCGGGAGTCCGGACGCGATTCGGGCGAGCCGCGTGGCTCGCCCGAAGTGCGCCCGTGCATGTATCGCCCCTGAACTACTACGTCCCAGGACTGTGTGTCTTGCCTGGGCGGCGTGACACTCCCGACCGCCGGGACTGGCCGCCGGCCACGAGGGCCGGCGCGGAGCCCGGCTGGGTGCCCCGAAGGGACCCCGGTCGAGTAGGCGATCAGCCGGACGCCGAACCCTACCCGCCTCAGGACGGGGCACCAAGGGTGCAGGTCGGGCAGGCCGCACGTTGCGCCTGGCAGCTACCCGGGGTCCGGCTACCCCTGGGTACCGCATCGGGTACCCGCGGGTAGCGGCCGACGCGCTCTACGCCGTCTGCAACTCGCTGGGCCGCCCGGCGGCTCATGATCCGAACCGGCCGGCGTCGAGGGCGCGCTCGAGTACTGGCGGGGCGCCCTCATCCGAGCGCGCCCCGCCTAGCGGCCACGCTCCAGGTGGCGAGGCCGAGCGCGGGGAGGAGCATGCCCCCCGCGACCACCCGGTCCATCCCTCCGCGGGCGCGCAACTCGAGCGCCGCCGCCGCCGCGTCGAGCACGTCGCTGCCGGCGTTGAGCGCCAGCGCGGCCGGGGCATGCCTCGGACTGCGCGTCGCGGCCAGCGTGAACGCGGCGAGCGCGATGTGGCCGCTCCCGAAGCCGCGCAGGTTCATGCGTGGGCCGGGCAGTCCGTGGATCTCGGGGGCGATCCGGCCTGACACCTGCGACGGCGCCAGCAGCGCGCCGAGACCGTAGAGGAGCCGGATCGTCCCGCCGAGGGCCACCGGCCGCCGCCAGCGACCGCAGTCAGGGCGGCTCATGCGCGCTGGGCGGCGCCGAGGCGATCGGCGCCGGCTTCGGAGAGGCGCTCGAGGGCCTTGGCGACGGCCTGGGTGTCCTCGAAGAGGCGGTCCTGGTGAATCCGCCCCCACCGGATCTCGAGCAGCTGGATTCCCTCGTTGCGGTAGGGAGTGCCGTCGGGGAACGTCGCGGAGACCGCGAACCGCGAGGCGGCGCGTGTCCGCCACGGGCCGCCCTCGACGAGGATCGTGCTCGGCACGACGCGGAAGTCGGGGAACAGCCGGCGAGTCTCGACGAACCACGCGCGGATCGCCGCCGGACCACGCTGCTCGCCGGCCAGGCGGTGCTCGCCGGGGAACGAGAACACCGCGTCGGGCGCGAACTGCGCCACGAGCGCGTCGAGTTGACCGGTGCTGAGCATGCGGAAGCCGCGGCGGACCCGACGGCGGACGAGGGAGCGGTACATGGCGGCCTCCAGTGAGTCGATCGGCGACGTCTCTGCGAGGCTACGCATGACCTAGCTTCCCTACCATGTCCCGAGCAGACGAAATATCGCCCTCAACTCATATCGATCCTATGAAGCTCCTGTTCGAGCGCATGCACTCCGAGCTTGGCGCCATGTGCGACGAGACCGAAGCCGCGGTGGTGAGCGAGCTGCCCCAGGTGGTCGGTCTGGGCGAGGCCTCGACGCGCCGGCGCGTGATCGAGGCGACCTTCCGCCGCGTGCTGGCGGTGCTGTCCGGCGACGTCTCGCAGGAGGCGGATGCCGGCACGCACATCTCCTTCGGAGCCGCGGCGGCTCGGGCCGGCGTGCCGCTGGAAATGCTCACCGCCGGCTACCGGATCGGCGCCCGCGTCGGGTGGGCGCACGTACGCGTGGCGGCGCGAGAGCTCGAGCTCGACGCCGAGACCGTGCTGAGCCTGGCCGACGGACACGTGGCCTACGTCGACGAGCTGGCGGCGAACTCGGTCGAGGGCTACGCGCGCGAAGCGGACGCCGTGCGCGGCGAGCGCGCCCGGGAGCGCCAGCTGCTGCTCGATGCGCTGCTGGCCGGTGCCGGAGAGGCAGACGCGGCCCGCGCGGCTGCGAGGGTCGCCCGCTGGCGCTGGCCGGAGCGGATCGCCGTCACCGTGCTGCTCGGTCAGCCGCGAGGCGAGCCGGCCGGCGAGCACATCCTCATCGGCGCGACGGGCCGTATGTCGGTGGCCGCCGGGCCACCCGCAGAGCTCGACGCCTGGCTGACACGCACGGGGGTCGGGGCGGCGGTGGGGCCGGCCGGCCCACCGATGCTGGCTCCGACGTCGCTCGCGCGGGCCCAGGAGGTCGCCGGCCTGGCCACGGCGGGCATCCTCCCCGCCGATCGCATCCTGCGCTGGGAGAACGAGCTGGCCACCCTGGTGGTCAACGCCAACGTCGCGGCCGCCGAAGCGCTCGCGGCCCGATGGCTGTCACCGCTCGACGACCCCTCGCCGGTGCGCGTGCAGCTTCTGCGCGAGACGCTCGCCGCCTGGCTCGATCATCCCGGCCGGCCGCTGGTGATGGCCCGGACACTTCAGCTGCATCCCCAGACGGTGCGCTATCGCCTTGCGCGGTTGCGCGAGCGCCTCGGCGACGCCCTCGATGACCCGGAGGCCCGGTTCGAGCTCGCGCTGGCGCTGCGTCACACCGGCAGGCGCGCGGAGCCTGCCGGCGGGCCGCTTCGCGCATGATGAGGCCATGACGCGCCGCCGCGCCGAGGCCCTCTGCATCGCCGGGCTGTCCTTCACGACGATCTACACGCTCGCGCTGATCCCGGTGGCGCCCTCGCTGCTCGGCAGGGACCCGGTGCTGCTCGAGCTCCTGCGCGGCTCGACGCCCGCGATGGTCGCGGGGGGCGCGTTCGCCCGGGTGGGCCAGGCCTCCATCGTTCTGGCGCTGTTGGCCCCCGTGCTCACGCTGATGATGGCGGATCCCCTCCTCTGGTGGGCGGGTCGCATATGGGGGCCCGACGTCGCGGGCCTCATCATCGGCGACCGAGGCCGTCGCGGCCGGAGGTGGATAGGCGGGCGACACGGTGGTCGGAGCGCTACGGCTCCTGGGCGATCGTCTTCTCCTATGTCCTGCCCGTCCCAAGCGCGCTCATCTACGCGGGCGCGGGCTGGACCGGAATGCGCCTGCGGCGCTTCCTG